>WNFB01009479.1_pt1 | contig 16807 bp, 14 predicted proteins | sample 5400501 | NCBI WGS metagenome assembly WNFB01 (sample SAMN13153341, study PRJNA577476) | soil metagenome | isolation source: 200 cm saprolite under Douglas fir tree site 2 hole 1 | place: USA:California | collected 2015-04-18
GATCGCGCGATGCACCATGACCGGCGTTTTCTTCGAGCCGTCGGCATCGATATAGAACGCGCCGAATCGCTCCGGCAGGTTGAAATCAACCTGCGTGGTGCCGCACTGCCAGTCGCGGCCGATGCCGTCGCGCAGCACATATTCGAACTTCGGGCCGTAGAAGGTGCCTTCGCCCGGATTGACGCCGGTCTTGATGCGGTTGCCGGATTGCGCCGCGATCTTGTCGAGCAGCCCACGGAGCACGCCTTCGGCGTGGTCCCACATCGCATCGGTGCCGACGCGTTTTTCCGGCCGCGTCGCGAGCTTGATCACAATGTCGCTCTCAAAGCCGAAGTCCGCGTAAACCGAGAGGATGAGGTCATTGATCTTCAGGCACTCTTCCGCAAGCTGGTCCTCGGTGCAGAAGATGTGTGCGTCGTCCTGCGTGAAACCGCGCACCCGCATCAGCCCATGCATCGCGCCCGACGGCTCATAGCGATGCACCACGCCGAATTCGGCCAGCCGCAGCGGCAGATCGCGGTAGCTCTTCAGCCCGTGCTTGAAGATCTGCACATGGCCGGGGCAGTTCATCGGCTTGATGGCGAACCAGCGCTTGTCTTCGGCTTCGTCGCCGGCCGACTGCGCGGCGAACATGTTCTCGCGATACCAGTCCCAGTGGCCTGAGGTTTCCCACAGCGACTTGTCGAGCATCTGCGGCGCGTTCACCTCGTCGTAATCGCCTTCAAGACGCCGGCGCATATAGGCGATGATCGACTGGAACAGCGACCAGCCCTTGGCGTGCCAGAACACCACGCCGGGGCCTTCCTCCTGGAAGTGAAACAGGTCGAGCTCGCGTCCCAGCTTGCGGTGGTCGCGCTTCTCGGCTTCCTCGATCTGCTTCAAGTAAGCGTCGAGCTCTTCCTGCTTGGCGAACGCCGTGCCGTAGATCCGCGTCAGCATCGGATTGTTGCTGTCGCCGCGCCAATAGGCGCCCGCGACCTTCATCAGCTTGAACGCGTTGCCGATCTTGCCGGTCGACGTCATGTGCGGACCGCGGCACAGATCGAACCAGTCGCCTTGCTTGTAGATCTTGATGGTCTGGTCGGCCGGGATCGCGTCGACCAGTTCGACCTTGAACATCTCGCCGTTGTCGCGGAACACCTGTTTGGTCTGTTCGCGCGTCCAGATTTCCTTGGTGAAGGGTTTGTCGCGCGCGATGATCTCGCGCATCTTCTTTTCGATCGCCGAGAAATCTTCCGGCGTGAATGGTTCGTTGCGGAAGAAATCGTAATAAAAACCGTTCTCGATCACCGGGCCGATCGTCACCTGCGTGCCCGGCCACAGCGATTGCACCGCTTCGGCCAGCACATGGGCGGCGTCATGCCGGATCAGTTCCAGCGCGCGCGGGTCGTCGCGGGCAATGAATTCGATTTTCGCATCGTGCTCGATTGGGTCGGCGAGATCCGTGACCACGCCATCGAGCGCCATCGCCACGGTGCGCTTGGCCAGCGACGGCGAGATGCCCTTGGCGATATCCAGGCCGGTGGTGTTTTTGCTGAATTCGCGTTTCGCGCCGTCGGGGAAGGTGTGGGCGATCTTTGAGGATTCGACCGGCTTCAGATTGGTGAGGCTGAACTGGAATCCTGACGCGGGCGTGTTCTTGTCGGGCATTAGTGTCTCCTGTGGCTCACTCCTGCGAACGAGCGCAGGTAAGCGGGAAGCAGCGGTATAGCAGGGGATTGGCGTGACGCAATCCGGATCCCTCAAGAAAATCGGGTTGCGATAGGCGGCTTTGCACGAAACTGTTGTTCCATCATGTGACCACCCGATGAAATTCGCGAGGTCCCCGCGGGGCCGCCATGGACTTGGCACAACGGGCTTGTTAGCTTTTCGTCGTTGTCCAGCGGTCTTCTTCGCAATCGCGTAACGCCCCGGGCCCATGACGCTGCGTACATTTCCCGTCGCCATCCTGGTGTTGATCTGCGGACCGGCACTGGCCGCTTCCTCCGCCATCCGGCCTGCGCCCCGGGAGGCGCCGACGCCACCGATGGTGTTCTATGTCGCCAAAGGCGCGCCCGATGCGTGCGGCCGCGGCTGCGACAGCTGGATCGCGGTCGAAGGCCAGGTCGATTCCGGCGCGGCGCTCCGCTTTCGAAAATTTCTGCGGCTGATCGGCAATCGCCATCTGCCGATGTATTTTTCCTCGCCCGGCGGCAATCTCGATCAGGCGCTGGCGATGGGCGCCATGCTTCGCGAACGGCCCACCGTCGCCAGGGTTGCTCGAACGGTGGTGAAGGAGTGCGGCTTCGAAGCCCAGGATGGCGAGGCCTGCCTCAAGCTGAAGCAGTCGGGCCGCGAGCTCCATGGCGATCTCTGGACGCATGGCGCGATGTGCAACTCGGCATGTCCGTATCTCATGCTCGGCGCGGCCACCCGCGAGATCGCGCCCGATGCCGTGCTTGCGGTCCATTCGCCGAAAGTAGTGGTAAATTTCAGCGGCGGCGTACCGACCCAGCAAATGCGCGCCGCGGCGACGCAACGAGGCATCGAACGCGCCGATCTGATGCTTTCAAGGTACGTCCTGAAAATGGGCGCCGAGGGCGCATTGCTCGATCTTGCCAAGACCGTCAAATTCGAGAGCATGCATATCCTCACCCGCGAAGAGATCGTCCGCTTCGGCATTGACCGGCGCGAGTTCGTCGAGACGCCGTGGACGTTCGAAAACAGTACCCGCAGCATGGTGCGCAAGTCAGCCGTTGCCAAGAGCGACGCGGGAGACACCTTCCGAACCTTGCAGTGGCGACTGTTCTGCTTCACCACAGGCCAGTTTGAGCTGGATTTTCAGCGCCAGATCGCAAGGGCGCCGACCTTTGCCACGGTATCGATTTCAAATGGCGGAGCGAAGCCGCTGTACTTCGCGCTGCCGCCGGTCAAGCCGCAGGGTTTCGAGGTTTGGGGCCTGCGGATGACCCGGGTATCGCTACAGTCGCTTGCCGGGCTGCCTCAGTTCGATTTCACCGAGACCACCCTGGCGCCGGATGGGCACCGGCTGGCACACCCTGAGAAATTCTCCACCGAAGGATTGGCGGGTGCACTAGACGGCCTGCTCGCGACCTGTCCGGCGCAAAAGGACATGGCTCCCTTGCAGGCGAGCGGACCCCAGGACAGCGCGGCGAAATAGCATCCCCGCGTCGTTGGCGGTCGGCACGCTCTTTGCGCCGCAGCCAGCGGGCACCGAGACCATCGACAAGATTTTCGTCGCATGCTTTTGTCGGGCGCGAGCATGATCCGGAAAAGCATGCCCTCGGGCAGAAGCGCGAAGCGCGTCTTCGCGCTAGATGCCCCGAGGGTGGAAACCGGTTTTCCGAAACGATTTATGCTTAAACAAAAATATAACGCTTGGGTCTTATTCACCTCCAGTTGAATAAGACTTGAGCGGGAATTTGGCGAGGCGATCGTGAAAACGAAGGTTAAAGTGGCATGAGAAAAGTACTTGCGTTGGTCCTGGTCCTGCATTCAGCCGCCGCGATGGCGCAAGGTAGCCCGCCGACCGTCGGAGGAAAGCTGCTGGTCCAGGTGAAGCCGCGCGGCGCGCCTGCAAAACCCCAATCGATTGCCGCGAAGCTGCAGGCCTGTCTCGAGATCGACGATGCAACGAAAGAGCGGCTGAATTGCTACGACGCCATTTTCCCGCCCAAACCAAATCCCAAGGCGCCCGCCGCGAAGGCTGTAACGGATTGCCGTTTCGCGAAGGAAGAAGACGAACGGCTGACATGTTTCAACGGCTTCGCAGAAAAAATTCCCAAGCTTCCGCAGTAGAATCCCGCCTGGAGCGTTTTCCAGCGAAGCCTACCCTCGGACTTGATCCGGGGTGGATACCGGCTCGCGTCAAGAAAACGCGTCATATCAAGAATCCAGAGCCCCGTTTCGATTCTATCGAAACGGAAACGGCTCTGGGCCGTGAACTCATAAATGCGCCGATCGGACTGACTGCCCGGGTCCGCCTTGTCCCCGATAGCCGACTAGTCGTTGCATCGCAGCGAAATGACGCGCTGTGCCAATCGGCGACATCGAACGCTCACTTGAACTGAAAGAGGCCGCCAACTAAGGCGGGGGTCCGGAGGAGGAGAATCCGAACCCCTGACACAAACCGGAACGATCCCCTTCCAGTTCGCCGCTCTGTAAATGCTCTAAGGACGATCCAAAACCGGACGTCGCCATTTGGAACGCCGCATCGCCATTCACGTCATCACAGGCTGAACAGGGTAAACGGATAAATTTCAAGGCAATGTCCTAACAGGAGCTTTACGAAATCACCTTCATTCTGATGCCTGTTTTTGACGATCGCCTAGCCGGTCGCAATTAAGTCCAACGATGGATGGTCATTATGATTGTTGACAAGCCAAGGGCGAAGGTACAGCGCGAACCGCGAAGGCAACTGGACAAACGGCCGACCTGGATTACGGTGGACGGAACGACGAAGAACGAATGCCTTGTATTCGACGTCTCACCGGGCGGAGCCAAACTCATGACAGACGCTGAGATCGAGGTCAGGGACACGTTCGCATTGGCGCTTGTGCCGGATCGTCCGACGCGCCAGGCCTGCGAAGTCGTTTGGCGTCGCGGCAAGATATACGGCGTGAAATTTCTACCCTGATATCGTCACACGCCTAGCCTTGGGTCGTGTCCGGGGCTTCGACGTTCGCGCGTGCATTGTCAGCTTTACAGGCGCCTAACCATAATGACAGTTCAGTTCGATTCGGATTTCGCGGGCGACGACGAGGCAAAGGCAGAGATCGGCGCGGCGGTGAAATATCTGCTTAAGGATGCGACCGGCAGCGCGCGCGGCGATATTGTTCGGGAGATCATTGAGATCGTTCGCGATGTCGCGAACGGACTGCTCGCGCCTCAGCATCCACTGGGCGTTCCCGCGGTGAAGCAAGCTCCCGTGATTACCTATAAGGCCTATATTATCCACGCTTTCAAGCGCGATACAGATAGATGGCGCGCCACCATCCGCAGATCAAACGGCAAGAAAATTCGGGTTGCCGTCCCGCCCTCGGTGCTGGACCAAGCCACAACCTCAGCCGATGCGCTCACAGCCGAGAAGGCAGTCGAGTTTGCAAAAAAGGCGATCGATGGCGGTGGCCTGATTTAATCCAGCGCCGGCCATACGGCATTTCGGTCCCGCTCAATTCGGGAATGGCCCTGCCGCCGGCTATTCGTATTCCTGATCCGCGAGACGACGCTGTCAAAAGACAGCTTGCGCAGATAATCTGACAGCGGCGGCAATCGGCCGTTACGGTAGGCATGATCCGGCCATACGCAGTATTCATGGCGGCGACGGAGTGTGTGCATGTCGGCAGAGAGCCCGAGCGTACGGCTGGTGCCTGGTTACTGCGGCCTTTGCATCGCCCGCTGCGGAACTGTCGCGACCGTAACGGACGGTAGATTCACGCGCCTGGACGCCGATCCGACGCACCCTACCGGCGCAGCGATTTGCGCCAAGGGCCGAGCGGCTCCCGAACTGGTCTATCACAAGGACAGACTGACCCGGCCGCTACGGCGAACACGGCCGAAGGGCGACGCAGATCCGGGATGGGAAGAAATTTCATGGGATGCGGCGCTCGACCAGACCGCCGCCGCCATGCGCCGCATCGCGGAACAGCATGGACCTGAAGCGGTAGCCTTCAGCCAATCGTCCCCCTCGACAACGGCTATCGCGGATTCCGCTGGTTTTGTTCGAAGACTGATGAATGCTTTCGGCACGCCCAACCTGGTATCGCATCTCGAGCTGTGCGGCTGGGGACGTGGTTTTGCGACGCGCTATGTCTTCGGCGTTGGCAGCGTTGCCACGGGAAGCGCTGGCGGCGCGATGGCGGACATTGCCGAATCCGGCTGCCTCATCCTGTGGGGCTATAATCCTTCGTTCTCGCGCATCACCCACGCAACGGCGACGGTTGCGGGCCTGAAACGCGGAATGAAGCTGATCGTGATTGATCCGCGCAATGTCGGGCTTGCCAACAAGGCCGATGTCTGGCTGCGCGTGCGTCCTGGGACAGACGGCGCGCTCGCGCTGGGTCTGGCTAACATCATGATCGAGCAAGAGTGGTACGATCAGGATTTCGTCCGCGCGTGGAGCAATGGACCTCTCTTGGTGCGCTCGGATACCGACAGGTTGCTGAAGGCAGAAGATCTGGCTTCTGGCGGCAGCCCAGGACAATTTGTAGCTTGGGATTCCCTGACCAAAGGCATTGTCAGCTATGATCCGGTTGCTGGCCGCTACACGGCGCCAGTCGAGCATCTTGCCCTGCGAGGCGAATGCATCGTCGCAACACGCGACGGTGCAATCGGCTGCCAGCCTGTTTTCGAGCGCTATGCAGCGCTATGCAAGAGATATTCGCCCGAAGTGATTGAAGCGACATGCTGGATTCCTCGTAAGCAACTGCAGGAAGCTGCGGACATCATTTGGCACTCCCGGCCGGTTTCTTACTATGCCTGGAGCGGGCACGAGCATCACGCTAACGCCACCGAAACCGCGCGCGCGATGGCGATGCTCTATGCGCTGACCGGCAGTTTCGATGCGGCCGGCGGAAATGTGCTGTTGCCTGCGGTACCGGCCGGGTCAATCACCGGAGAAGACCTGCCTGCGGCAAAGCGGCTTGCGCCCGCGATCGGTTTTGCCGAACGTCCGCTTGGACCTGCGCGCTGGAACCATGCCTCCACTCAGGACTTCTACCGCGCTGTTCTGGAAGGTATCCCCTATCCGGTTCGAGGACTCATCGGGTTCGGCACCAATCTACTGCTCGCTCAGGGCGATCCTGTTGGGGGACGTGCCGCGCTCGCCGCGCTTGATTTTTACGCCCATGCCGATCTGTTCATGACCCCCACGGCCGCGCTTGCGGATATCGTGCTGCCTGTGGCCTCCTGCTTCGAACGCGAAGCTCTAAAAATCGGATTTGAGATCAGCGAAGCCGCACAATCGCATGTTCAGCTTCGGCAGGCGATCGTCGCCCCGCCCGGTCAGGCACGGTCGGACACCGATTTCATTTTCGGCCTCGCAGCGCGCCTTGGCCTTGGCAAGCACTTCTGGAACGGCGACATCGACGCTGCCTATCGCGAGCAACTCGGGCCGAGTGGTATCACCCTGGATCAACTTCGAGCCGAACCTGCCGGATTGCGGAAACCCCTGAAGACGCGTCACATCAAACATACCGCGAGGGACGACAAGGGAAATCCACGCGGCTTCCCGACGCCGTCGCGGAAAGTGGAATTCTGGTCCGAGACCTTTCTTGACCACGGTTATCCGGCCCTACCGGACTTTGTCGAACCGCCAATCGGCCCGGTTGCGCGCGCTGACCTGGCTGCTTCCTATCCTTTGATCTTGACGTGCGCCAAGCCCAGCCTGTTTTGTCAGAGCCAACATCGTGCACTGCCTGGTCTGCGCAAGCGCGCATTGCATCCGGAGATCGAACTGCATCCTGCGACTGCTGCAGCACGCGGTATCAAGAATGGAGATTGGGTTGACGTGCGCACCCCCGCGGGCGGAATGCGAGCCCAGGCGCGTTTCAGTCCAAAGCTCGATCCGCGTGTTGTCGTCGGCGAGCATGGCTGGTGGCAGGGTTGCGATGAATTGGGAGCTGGCGGTTCCGATCCGTTCAATCCGAACGGCACGAATTTCAACCTGACAGTCGACACCACCGTTCGCGATCCCGTCGGCGGTACCCCATCGCATCGATCCAATCTTTGTGAAGTTCAGCTGGTGCGGGGATCTCGAGCAAAACAGCCCTTTAGGTCAGCATCGCTCACTTGATCTTTTTCCGGCCTTGCGCATTTTTAAGTTGGGTTTGACCGATGAGGTTCTCGCACCAGCTAGCACCAACAAGAGACCAGTCCCAGAGTGGCAGTGTCATACGGCCAAAGCAAAGTCGAGCGCATCAACCCCAACTGACATGCATGTTAACGAAAGGACTGTCGGTCGATCCGGCGGTCTTTTTGTTTGGGTGGCTGGCATGGGGTCGACCAAGCCCCTCGCGTAGTTCTCCCGTCGTATGCTTTGGCGCAAAGTAAGGGGACTGGCGCTATGCCGACAGGGTTGTTCAAAACGCCGGATCAGTCGGTTCAGGTTGATTACGACGGCGTTTCGATCCCGATACCTAGATCGACTTATGAGAATAACGGCTACAAGCCAGATTTCGACAACCTGCCCCTCGAAGCCGAATATAGGGCGGCAAAGGAGAAGTTGGGTAATGTCCCGAGCCCCTAAAGGCGCGAAGCGCCCCGCCGACGTTTAAGACAAACCCTAATTTGCAGCCAAAGCACGCTCTCGGTCAGTTCTACGGAGCATCGTGCGGCTTTCGTTCCAATTCCTCCGCCGTCCGTCTTCTAGACCACATAGCAACGCACAACCAAATTAGGCCACTGCCAAATTCATAAGCGGTAAATCCTTTGGCTATGTCGAGGGCGGCAAGGACTCTGGAGGCTTTGCAACGCTCAACTGGCATGAGAGCGAAGAGGCCGCCAACTGAGGCGGCCTCTCGGTCACGGCAGTTGGTTGAAGGTCAGCGTGTTGTCGAGCGTATCGCCTTGGGCAATCGAGCCTTGCGGTGCGCCCAACTTCGGGCCGCGATACCACGGGTCGTTCACCCGGCTGCGGTTGCCGCCGCTCACCTGGTCGAGTTCATCGATGTTCAGTTCACAAATGTCGTTGTTCAACCCGGTCATGTCATTCTCCTGTGTGTTCCTCAGTGAGGACTATTCCTCAGCCCGTGGCGACAGGGGTATGCGAGTGCGAGCCAGCCATCTGTGCCGGAGCTTACCGAGCGCGCCACAGTTACAGAACCTGAACATTGGGCGAACTCAGAATGATCGCCGCGCCGCGCTTCCGACGTCCGTTCTGGGGTCATTCGCGTCGGTTTGTGATGCCCGGGATATCTCCGGTTAGGGGGTAATCTCGGAACTGCCGGTTGTCCGGGTTTGCCGTTGAAGGCATCGGCTTGGGCATGATTCGAACGCCAAAACCGGGGGGCAAGCGAATCGTACGGTATCAACTCACAGACTTTGAATGGGCTGCGATCAGGCTGTTCTTCCAAACCAGCCGCGTGGCATTCCCCGGGTTGATGACCGGCGCGTCCTCAACGGCATCTTTTATTGGGCGGTGGATATGACAGGGAAGTTGCGGCGATGCGACGGCGTGAAGGCGCACCGGATCATCTATTCGCGGACGACGGGGCGCTCGCAGCCATCCTCGTCAGGGCAGGCGTTGCCGCCATCTTGACCAGCATTTCTCTGACGGGATTTTCGGTCCAGGCGTGGGTGACGTAATCGCGATGCGTCACGCCCTCTTGTGTCTCGACAAATACCACGCTGCCGGGCCGCAACGGCCCGTCCATGTCCTCTGATATGGCGATGCCTTTTTCCTTCAGCATTTTTATCAGTTCGTCATCGTGCCGCTTGGTGTAATGCGTATATGAGCTGACGAAGAAGCCGGATCGGTTGTTGACGATCCAAGACGCGAACTTGTCGAGCTCGCCATAAACCGCGTCGAGCAGGAACACGCCGCGCACGCGGTTGCCGAGGCCGCCCACTTCAAGACTCCATGCCGCCGGCATAAAGCCGCCGCTGTAGCCGACGATCACGACCGGCATGTTGGCGAAAGCCCTGGCGGTGCCCGGATTGCCATAGAGAGCGGCGAGGTGCTCGGCCGACTCCGCCACGAAGCGCTTGAGCCCGCCCGGTTGCCAGAACTTGCCGGCGCTGGAATCGGCGGCATCGACCGCCAGTTGCGGTGCCAGCAGCACGGCATTGACGCCGGACTCCGAAATCTGTTGCGGCACCAATTGCCGGTCGCGCACGTCGCGCTCCAGCGTCGCGCCATTGCCGTGGAAGAACACGACGATCACGCCCGGTTTGCGGATATCGAAGTTCTCCGGGACGTGCATGAGGACGCGGTTATCGTTGTAGGTCTCGTCCTGCCAAAAAACCTTGCCGCCCAGACCGCGGTGGCCGCGGCGGTCGCCCTTGGAAACGTTCAGGAACGGCTCGTCGGTGCGCGGATTATTGCCGAGATAGGGAAACGCCGAGGATTTCAGGCCGACCAGCGTGGTCTGTTCTTCCCGGATCGGCGGTAGTTGGAGCGGCACCGTCGGGGCGAGCGACGCCACTCGGTACGGGGCGCCTTGGGCCTGAGCCGTGCGTTTGCGGAGTGCGTCGGAGGATTGCCACTGCACGAAGCTCTCATTGGCGTTCGGGAAGCGATCCTTGAATTGCGGCGCCGGGAACCGATCATCGAACGAATCTCCCGAATCTTGCGAGTTGGCGGCCAGAATTTCGGCATTCGGCGCCTTGCCGCATTGAACGAGCGCGAGCGATAGCGGGACAAGTGCTGTCAGAAGGGCGATCCGACGCAGTCGAGTAGGGGCGCGATAATGCTGCGCAGCCTGCGCGCGGGCATGCTGCGTCGCGCCTGGCGGCTTCACCTGGCCCACGCGATCAGACGTCTGGAATTTCGGATTGGCTCCGACCATCCACCCCTTGCCCCAACACCCTCCGGCGATCGGCGTATTTCAGCTCGCTAACGTTGAGGTGACGTTAAGCATCCGGGAATACTCCCCACTCCCGGAACGCCCCCACGCGAACACGAAATCGTGTCGCGATTGTGGGCCGGTCACTTTGATTTCGCAATGCCGTAGAACACCGGAGAGGCCTTTGAAGTACAATAATACCCTAACGCGGGTTTGTATTTAAGCCTTGTTAACATTGCTTGAATTGAACGGGGCGAGCCTGCACGATGAAGAATCACGGGCGTGACGCGTAAGGCGTGGATCGGCATGGCGGCATCAGAAACGGGAAGCGCGGCTTGGCCCGGCCGGTTCTCTGGGGGTGGGACCACCGTCTCGGTCATCGTCGCTACCGCCATCGTCGTGGCCGATATGGTCGGCGTCGGCGTCTTCACCAGCCTGGGCTTCCAGGTCAAGGACATCCCCTCGGGCTTTTCGATCCTGCTGCTATGGACGGTCGGCGGCATCGTCGCGCTGTGCGGCGTTTTTTCCTACAGCGAACTCGGCGCCATGTTTCCGCGCTCGAGCGGGGAATACAATTTCCTCGGTCGCGCCTTTCATCCGGCGTTCGGATTTCTGGCGGGCTGGGTGTCGGCGACGGTCGGCTTCGCCGCGCCGGTGGCATTGGCGGCGATGGCTTTCGGGGAATACGGCAAGGCAGTGCTTCCGGGCGCGCCACCGCTTGCGCTTGCGATCGGCGTCGTCTGGCTGGTGTCGATTGTTCAACTCGGCGGCGTCAAGCACTCGAGCACCTTTCAATTGATCTCGACCATCTTGAAAGTCGTGCTGATCGTAGCCTTCCTGATCGCGGGATTTGTCATCGGCACGCCGCAACCGGTGTCGTTCGCGCCGCGGGCTTCCGATCTTGCACACGTCGCCAGCGCCCCGTTCGCGATCGGACTGGTGTTCGTGATGTATTCGTTCTCCGGATGGAATGCCGCGACCTACATCATCGGCGAGATGCACACGCCGCAGCAGAGCCTGCCGCGCGCGCTGCTGGCGGGGACGCTGATCGTGCTCGTGCTCTATGTCGCGCTGAATGCGGTATTCCTCTACACCACGCCGATCGACAGACTGTCCGGGCAACTCGATGTCGCGCGGATCGCCGGCAGCAGCATTTTCGGCGAGATCGGCGGCCGCATCGTCGGCGCCATGATCTGTATCGGGCTCGTGTCTTCCATCAGCGCGATGATGTGGATCGGTCCGCGCGTCATGATGACCATGGGGGAGGACATTCCGGCCTTGCGGGCATTTGCCCGCAAATCGAGCAACGGGGCGCCGGCCTACGCCATCCTGTTCCAGCTCGCGGTAGCCAGCCTGATGCTGTTCACCCGCAGTTTCGAGGCCGTGCTCGATTTCATCCAGTTCGCGCTGTTGTTCTGCTCGTTCTTCACCGTGCTCGGCGTCATCAAGCTGCGTATCACGCAGCCTGATCTGCCGCGGCCCTATCGCGCCTGGGGATACCCGGTAACCCCGGTGGTTTTCCTGCTCGTGACCGCCTTTATGATGTACTATCTCTTGATGGAACGGCCGGTGCAGTCGTTGCTGGGCGCTTTGATGATGATATCGGGCCTCTTGATCTACGCCATCTTCCGCAAGCGGGCCGATCGGGGTCCCGCGACCCTATCCGCAAGCCGCGAATAGCGATGCCGCAGCCGATGAAAATTGCGGCGGTCGCTGCGGCCATGTTTCTCGCCGCCGCGGCGCCCGCGCACGCGGCCGACACCGCGACCGCGGACGATACCGCGCGTTTCCTGGCAGGAATGCCGCCGTCGGCCGCTTCGCCGCTGACGCCGCTGATGCAAGACCCTTCGTGGCAGCAGCACGCCAGATTCTTCGATGCCGCGTTCGGACAACTTGAGCAGCGCCAGCTTTCGAAAATCCGCGGTTGGGCGGACGCCAATCTGTCCGCGCCGCGGCCGACCATGTTCTACATGTTCAGCGGCCCGGACTTTCTCTACGCGGACGCGTTCTATTCCAAGGCGACGACCTACGTGCTCGGTGCGCTCGAGCCGGTCGGGGCGGTGCCGGATCTGACCAGGCTGCCGCGCGGCGGTATCGCGTCCAACCTCTACGATGTGGAGCGCTCGCTGGGCTCGATCCTGAGCTTCAGCTTCTTCATCACCAAAGAGATGAAGACCGACCTGCGCGCCGGGCAGATCAGCGGCACCTTGCCGCTTTTGTATGTCTTCCTGGCGCGCTCGGGAAAGACCATCCGCGACGTCAGTCTGGTCGCGCTCGACGACAAGGGGACCGCGTATTTCGCCAATGAAAATGCCGGCAGCAACCCAACGCGCGGGGTGCGGATCGTGTTCGCCAGCAGCGATGGTCAGGAAAAGACGCTGTATTATTTCTCAACCGATCTTTCCAACAGGGGCATCAAGAGCTCAGGCTTCCTGCAGTTTTGCCAAACCCTGGCGCCGGCAGGCAGCCTGATCAAGAGCGCGTCCTATCTGCTGCATTCCGGCAATTTCACCACCGTGCGCGATTTTCTGCTCGCCAATAGCGCCACAATCATCCAGGACGATTCCGGCATTCCACTTGCCAATTACGATCCGAGGAAATGGCGGTTCTTTCCGTTCGGCCGCTACGCCGGTCCGATCGACAAATTCCCCGGAGCATACCAGCCGAAATATGCCGAGCTGTTCAGGCGGGCTCAGCCGATGGATTTCGGCATAGGCTATCGGTGGCGATCGTTTGAATCGAACCTGCTGCTGTCGGTCCAGCTTCCCTCGGACGGTTCGGGGAGCGCTGACGCGACGTCATCGGCGCCAGCGGCCGAACCCGCGCAGCCCCCGCAGCCCAAACCACCGCGTCCCCGGAAGCCGCGTCCGCCGACCTTTCTCGAGCCGCCCCCGGATTTCTTCAGGTTTTGGCGCTAAGCTACCCTGTGTTCGAGTGAAAGCCTGCCCCGCACTTGATGCGGGGCGGATACCTGTTTACGCCTCAAACAAAATTCCTCACCACCGCACGTTTTGGCTCGTAAATAAGCGACGAGTTTGCTTCAGCCTGGCTGAAGCAAACTCTATGGCGCGTTGACCCCGCGCCACCGCCCGAAACGCCACGGCAAATACCATCGCGCGCCCGGCGGTCTGGTCAGCGGCACGTTGTCGATCCCCGACGTGCCCCAGGGCTGGCAGCGCAACAGCCGCGCCAGGGTCATCCATCCGCCGGCCCACAGCCCGTAACGCTCGATCGCCTCGTCGCCATAGACCGAACAGGTCGGCAGGTGACGGCAGTTGTAACCGACCAGCGGCGACAGCGTGTGCCGGTAAAGCCAGATCATCGCGCGTCCCGCATGGCGCGGAATTCGCAAAACCGTCCCGGCGCAGTCCGCATAATGCGAATATTTCATAGGCGCCGTGCCCGTTGTTGAGCCTGTATTTGCCCGGTTCCGATGCACGGAACCGTGCGAGGCATGCAATTGCGACACACCCGCCCAAATATCGCATTCTTTTGAGGGCGGTGCAGCAAATGTTAATAGACGCTTCTTGGTCGTGACGTTACCCTTTCATAACGCCTGTGTGACGAGAATCATTTTGGCGCTGAATTGGGGCCGCTACCACTGCTCGGCTGGGAGCTAGGAGAAGGAACCAAATTGAGGTTTGTGAAGTCACTCGATTTTCGCGGCTGGGCGCTCCTCGGCGCCGCCGCCCTGTGCATTGCATGGCCTGGCGCAACCGCTACGCTCGGCGCTTCGGCACGTGCCGGCGTCACCCTCGAAGAACGCAAAATGCCGATGCGATTCAGTTGGATCGCGTGCCAGCTGAATTGCAGGGGCGCAGGCTCGGGCTGGGTCAGCGCGGTCGGCATCGTGACCGCGGACAGCCCGCAGGATTTCGACGAATTCGCGCGCGGACGCCAGCTCAACGGCGCCACCATCGTGCTGGATTCCAGCGGCGGTTCGGTCAACGACTCGATCGCGCTCGGCCGGCGCTGGCGCAATCTTGGCGCGCTGACCGCCGTCGGCATCAGTGCCGCGACCCCGACCCCGCAAGGCGCGCGTGCGAGTGTCGCGCCCGAAGCCTATTGCGAGTCGATGTGCGTGTTCCTGCTGTTGTCGGGCAAGGTGCGCTACGTGCCCGAGGCCGCGCATGTCAGGGTGCATCAGATCTGGATGGGCGACCGCGCCGACGACGCCAAGGCGGCGAGCTACAGCGCCCAGGACATGATGATCGTGGAACGCGACATCGGGCGGCTCGCCAAATACACCTTCGACATGGGCGGAGCGGGCGACCTGCTGTCGATGGCGCTGAGCGTGCCGCCGTGGGAAGAGCTGCATGAACTGTCCCGGGAAGAATTGCGGCTGACCAACCTCGTTACCACCGAGGCCGTTGCCGAGGTGCTGCCCCAGCTGGACGGCCCGAACACACCGGTGGCCGAGCTTGCGGCCAAGCCGGTTCAGGATCGTTTCGCGAGCGAGACGGTGACGGCCGAGAAGCCGCAGCCCGCGCAGCCTGTGTCGACCAAATCCACCAAGACCGCGGAAGCCAGCGTTCCCGGCGGCGTCGTCGCCGTGGTGGCGCCGGCGCAGTAGGCCCGCGAACTCTAACCCTGTGCCGCGACCGGCTGCTTGGTCTTGGCCTCGATCTGGCCGATGGCATCGACCACGGCGTCGAAGGTCAGCATGGTCGAAGCATGCCGCGCCTTGTAGTCGCGCACCGGCTCGAGCAGGGCGATATCGGCCCACTTGCCTTGCGGAGGCTTTCCGTTTTCCTTCAGCATCCTGCGCACGGTCTCGCGCAATTCGCGCAGTTCGCTCGCGGTCGAGCCGACGACGTGGCGCGCCATGATCGAGGACGAGGCCTGGCCGAGCGCGCAGGCCTTCACATCATGGGCAAAGTCGGTGACCACCGCTCCGTCCATCCGAAGGTCGATCTTGACGGTCGAGCCGCACAATTTGGAATGCGCCGTGGCGCTGGCGTCGGGCGCGTCCAGCCGGCCGAGCCGGGGTATATTGCCGGCCAGTTCGATGATGCGCTTGTTATAGATGTCGTTCAGCATCAGATGGGGTCTCGGGCTTGCGGGGCGATCGCGCTTGGCAATCACTCTTGGCGACCGCTGTCAGTAGCCCTATATATGGGTGGAAAGGGCGGAAATACAGTCCAGCCGTTTCCCATGGCGGCCCGAATAGAAGCCAGTTCGGCCGCCGCGGTGTTTGTATTTTTGGGACTCAGGCGTCCGGCGGCCCACCGCCCCGTCTGCCCGGTGACACTCCGGCCTTAAGGGTCGGTCGAACGGAGTTGACATGGACGCATTGATCAAACCGCTACGCCCAAGCAAGCCTTCAGACCTCAAGCCTTCAGACCTCAAGCCTTCCGACGTCAAGCCTTCGGACGCAAAACCTTCGGATTCGAGGATTGCGGAGATCCGTCCGGCCGAGCTCGATCCTGCCGAATTTCTCGCCGCCGCCGTGCGCGCGGACCAGCCGCGTCCCTCGCGCGCCGAAGCGGAAGCGGCGGTCGCGACCCTCTTGGGCTATATCGGCGAAAACCCCGACCGCGAGGGCCTCCTGGATACCCCGCGCCGGGTGGTCGAAGCCTATGACGAGCTCTATCAGGGCTATCATCAGTGTCCGGCGGAGGTGTTGAACCGCACCTTTGGCGAGACCGCCGGCTATGACGATTTCGTGTTGATCCGCGACATCGAATTCACCTCGCAATGCGAACACCACATGATGCCGTTCTACGGCCGGGCCCATATCGCCTATACGCCGGTGGAACGGGTGGTGGGGCTATCGAAGCTGGCGCGGCTCACCGATATCTTTGCACGCCGCCTGCAGACCCAGGAGCATCTGACCGCCCAGATCGCGGCCGCGATCGACGAGGTGCTGAAACCCCGCGGCGTTGCGGTGATGATCGAGGCGGAGCATACCTGCATGTCGGTGCGCGGCGTCGCCAAGCACGGCGCCTCGACGTTCACCAGCCGCTTTACCGGCATGTTCCGCGACAATCCGGCGGAGCAGGCGCGTTTCATGTCCATGGTGCGAGGGCCGCAGCGCTAACCCTCGGCTCTGATTTCGCGAGGGCTGCCCGTGTCCACATCCGCAGATATTCCCGTCGATAGCAATGACATCGAGGAAGGGCTGACGTTCCAGCCCAAATTCGACGCCTCCGGCCTTGTGACCTGCGTCGCGACAGACGCCGCCACGGGCGACGTGCTGATGGTCGCGCACATGAACGAGGAGGCTCTGCGCAAGACCATCGAAAGCGGGGAGGCGTGGTATTTCAGCCGCTCCCGCAACGCGCTGTGGCGCAAGGGCGAGACCT
>WNFB01002241.1_pt1 | contig 16804 bp, 16 predicted proteins | sample 5400501 | NCBI WGS metagenome assembly WNFB01 (sample SAMN13153341, study PRJNA577476) | soil metagenome | isolation source: 200 cm saprolite under Douglas fir tree site 2 hole 1 | place: USA:California | collected 2015-04-18
TGAGGTTGCCGGCGGCCGCGAAGACGCAGTTCCCCGGGAAGTACGCGCGCTCGTGGAGCTGCTTGAGGTCCGTCGCGGCGAGCGCGCTCACCGACTCCCGCGTTCCCAGGATGGAGTAGCCGTACGGGTGGGACGGCCACAGCTGCCGGGCCGACAGATCGAACACCAGGTCGTCGGGCGTGTCCAGGACGGTGTTGATCTCCTCGAGCACCACGTTGCGCTCCAGCTCGAGGTCGCTCGGGCGCAGCAGCGGGTGGCGCACGAGGTCCGTGAGGACGTCGAGGGCGCGCGGCAGGTCGGCGTCGAGGACGCGTGCCTGAAACGCGGTCGTGTCGCGGGAGGTGTAGGCGTCGAGCGAGCCGCCACGGGCCTCGAGCGCGAGCGCGATGTCCTGCGCCGTGCGCCGCTCGGTCCCCTTGAACACCATGTGCTCGAGCAGGTGGGACACGCCCATCGTGGGAGCCGATTCGTGGGCGCTGGCGGTGCGCACCCACACGCCGACCGCCGCCGAGCGCACGCTCGGCACGCGCTCGGAGAGCACGACGAGCCCGTTCGGGGCGATGGTTTGGACGATCTGCCGGTCGAGCCGGACGGTCTCCATCAACGCGAGCGGGCGGGCTCCGGCGCTTCCAGCAGCGCCTTCCGGGACAGCCGCATCCGCCCGCGCTCGTCCACCTCGAGCAGCTTCACCCGCACCTTGTCGCCCTTCTTCACCACGTCCTCGGTGCGCTCGGTGCGGCCGTGCTGTAGCTCGGAGATGTGCAGCAGCCCCTCGACGCCCGGGATGATCTCGACGAAGGCGCCGAACGCGGTGGTGCTCTTGACCACGCCCTCGTACACCTTCCCCACCTCGGGCTCCTGCACGATCGCCGCGATCATGTCGCGCGCCCGCTCGCCGCCCTCGCCCACGGCCGAGATCGTGACCATCCCGGAGTCGTCCACGTTGATCTCGGCGCCGGTCTGCTCCTGGATGCCGCGGATCACCTTGCCCTTGGGGCCGATGATGTCGCCGATCTTGTCCGGCCGGATCTGGATCGTGATGATGCGCGGCGCGTACTTGGAGAGCTGCGAGCGCGGCCCGGCGATCGTCTGATCCATGATGTCGAGGATGTGCAGGCGCGCGCGGCGCGCCTTGTCGAGCGCTTCGCTGATGATCTTGAAGTCCAGCCCCTCGATCTTGATGTCCATCTGGATCGAGGTCACGCCCTGGCGCGTGCCCGCGACCTTGAAGTCCATATCGCCGAGGTGGTCCTCCGTGCCCAGGATGTCGGTGAGAACCGCGACCCGGGCTCCTTCCTTGACGAGCCCCATCGCGACCCCGGCGCAGGCTCCCGTCATCGGCACGCCGGCGTCGAACAGCGCGAGCGAGCCGCCGCACACCGTCGCCATGGACGACGAGCCGTTCGACTCGAGGATGTCCGACACGATGCGGATGGTGTAGGGGAACTGCTCGTAGGGCGGCAGCAGGGCCTGGAGCGCGCGCTCGGCCAGCGCGCCGTGGCCGACCTCGCGGCGCGACGTCCCGCGGATCGGCCGCACCTCACCCGTCGAGAACGGCGGGAAGTTGTAGTGCAGCATGAACGACTTCGACGTCTCCTGCGCCACGTCGATCGAGTCGATGCGCTGCTCGTCGCTCACGGTGCCGAGCGTCACGGACACGAGGGCCTGCGTCTGCCCGCGCGTGAACAGCGCCGAGCCATGGGTGCGCGGCAGCACCCCCACCTCGCAGCTGATCGGGCGCACCGTGTCCAGGTCGCGCCCGTCGACGCGCTCGCCGCGCGTCAGGACCTGCTCCCGCATCGTGGTGTACTCGATCTCCTCGAGCACCGCCACGATGTCCTTCCCGTTGTCCGGGAACTCGGCGCCGAGCTGCTCCTGGACGGTCGCCTTGAGGGCCGCGAGCGCCTGCGCCCGTTCCGCCTTTTCGGGCAGGTTGAGCGCCTCGGTCACCCGCGGTTCCGCGAGCGCCCGCACCCGCGCCACCAGCGCGGCCGGCGGCTCCACCTTGGTCCACTCCATCTTGGGCTGGCGCTTGTCCGCCACCAGCTCGTCCGCCGCGTCCAGCAGCTCGCGAATGCCGCGCTGCGCCACTTCCAGCGCCTTGACGATCTCCCCCTCGGTCAGCTCCAGCGCCCCGCCCTCCACCATCACGATCGAGTCCCGCGAGCCGGAGACCGTCAGGTCCACGTCCGAAAACTCGAGCTGCTGGAACGTGGGATTGAGGATCCACGCCCCTTCGACGCGCCCCACCCGCACCGCGGCGATCGGCCCCTTCCACGGCACCACGGACATCGTCAGCGCGGCCGAGGCGGCGGTCATCCCGAGCACGTCGGCGTCGTTCTCCTGATCGGCCGACAGGACGTAGACGAAGACCTGGACTTCGTTCTTGAACCCCTCGGGGAAAAGCGGGCGGACCGACCGGTCGATCCCCCGGGCGGCGAGCACCTCCTCGTCGGAGGGCCGGCCTTCGCGCTTGAGGAAGCCGCCCGGAATCTTGCCGGCGGCGTAGGCCTTCTCGCGGTATTCGACGGTCAGCGGGAAGAAGGGGAGGGTGGAGATGTTGTCGGAGACCGTCACGGTCGCGAGCACCACCGTGTCCCCGAACTGGATCAGGCACGAGCCGGCGGCCTGCTTGGCCAGCCGGCCGGTCTCGAGCCGCAACGACCGTCCCGCGAAAGTCTTGTCAACGTGCTTCACTATGTCGCCTGACTAGAGCACCTGAAAAATACGCCGAGCGCCCCGGTGCTCTTCCCGGGGCGCGCCGGCGCGACGCCGTTTGCTTAATGGCGGAGACCCAGCTCGTCGATGAGCTGCCGATACCGTTCCAGGTCCACGCGCTTCAAGTACTCCAGCAGGCGGCGGCGCGTGCTGACCATTTTCAGAAGGCCGCGCTGCCCGTGGTTGTCCTTGACGTGCGCCCGGAAGTGACCGGTGAGGCTGTTGATCCGCTCGGTGAGCAGCGCGATCTGGACCGGGGCGGAGCCCGTATCCCGGTCGTGTTGCCCGTACTTCCTGACCGGCGTCGTCTTGTCGTACATCTGTTCCGACTTCCTAATTATCGAGTTCGCAGTAAGTTAGAGGCCCAACGCCAGAATGTAAAGCCCACACGTGACCCACACCCCCACCGACCTCGTCGATCACACGATCGGCCCGTACCGCTTGGAGCGCTTACTGGGTCAAGGCGGTTTCGCCTGGGTGTTCGTCGGGCGCGAGGCCGATGGCACCCCGGTCGCCGTCAAAGTCCTCAAGCCGCGCTACGCCGGCGACCCGCAGTTCGAGTCCCGGTTTCGCCACGAAAGCGAGACCGCGGCGAAGCTCGAGCACCCCAACATCATCCGCATCCGCGCCGTGGCGCGCGCCGGCGAGCACGTGTACTTCGCGATGGACCTGTGCGCCGACAGCCTCGGCGCCCGCCTCGCCCGCGAAGGCCCGCTCGCCGAGGCCGACATCCTGCGCATCGCGACCGACATCGCCAGCGCCCTCGGCTTCGCCCATAGCCACGGCGTCATCCATCGCGACCTGAAGCCCGACAACATCCTCATCCGGTCCGACGGCGGCGCGGTCATCACCGATTTCGGGATCGCCCGGGCCGTGTCGGGGTACGTCGCGTCCACCGGCGTGAACATGACGATCGGGACGCCGCACTACATCTCACCCGAGCAGGCCCAGGGCCGCCCCGTCGACCAGCGAGCCGACTTCTACGCCCTCGGCGTTACGCTGTACAAGGCGGCGACGGGCGAGGTGCCCTTCACGTCGACCGACTGGTTCGAGCTGGCGCGCATGCACGTCGAGAAGCCGCCCCCGTCGCTCCGCAAGAAGCGGCCGGAGCTGACGAAGCGCTTCGAGCGGGTGGTGATGAAGTGCCTCGCCAAACACCCCGACGACCGCTACGCCGACGCGGCGGCGCTGCTCGCCGATCTCCGGGACTGCGACGCGCGCCAGCGCGCCACGGCGGACGTCGGGAGGGCGCCGCTCACCAGGGAGCTACCGTCCTGGCGGCTCGTGGCGGCGATCGTTCTGGGAGTGGCGCTGCTGGCGCTGGTCGTGGTCAAGCTGATGCGCTGAACAGCCGGCGGATCGCCTGCAGCGTGCGGCCGAATAGTCCGTCACGCTTCCCCCCGACCGCTAGGGAGTCCTTTAGGGCGACCTCTTCCCCGGCCTTTTCCTGCAGCAGGTAGGTCTCCGCCGCGCGTCGCAGCTCGGCCTCGTACCGTTTCGGGAACGGCCGCTCGGCGAGCCGGATGCCGAATCCGGGACCCGACTCGACGCTCCCCAACTCCACAATGCCGGGCGATGCGCGATCGATCACCTCGATCAGGGCCCGCAACGCCTGGCGCTTCCCCCCGACCGCTAGGGAGTCCTTGAGGGTTCCCTCCTCCCCGGCCGTTCCCCGGCCGTAGTACGCCGCCGCCACCTGGGCGACGAGGCGCTCCGGCTTGACCCGGCCCGCCACGTACCCTGCGATCGCCAGTCTAACGGGGGAGGATGCGGAGGACGTCATTGGCGAGTGCCAGTGCCATGAGGCCGAGCACCAGGAGGAAGCCGATCTGGGAGAGCCGTGTCCGCAGCTCGACGGAGAGCGGCTTGCGCCTCACGGCCTCGATCAGCAGGAACAGCACCTGGCCGCCGTCCAGAATCGGGATCGGGACCAGGTTCAAGACCGCGAGGTTCACCGAGAAGAAGGCCACGAACGTGAGGAACCAATCGATCCCGAGCCGCGCCACCTGGCCGGAAATCTGGCCCACGAGGATGGGACCGCCGATGTCCCTGGGCGAGAGCTGGCCCAGTACCAGGCCCTTGAGGAAGCCGAGCACCACGCGGACCCGGGCGATCGTTTCCTCATAGCCGGTGACGAACGCGTGGCCGAGCGACTCGCGCACGTGGATGGTGGGCGGATCCTGGCCCGCGCCGATGGCGCCGTACACGTGCGGCCGGGGCGACCCGGTGTCGGTTTCGGTCCGCGGCTCAGGAGTGACCGTGATCCGGAGCAGCACCGTGTCGCGCCGCACGTCGAAGCGGATCGGCTTGCCGGGGCTGTTCCACACAGCGTGCAGCACGTCGTTCCAGGAGCCAATGGTGTCGCCGTTGGCACGCACGATCAGGTCGCCCGGCCTGAGCCCCGCCCGGATCGCCGGGCGCCCCGGCTCGAGCAGCCCGAGGCGCGGCGGCTCGAGTCGCGCGAGCGCCTGGGCGAGCTGCTGGCGCGCCCGCAGAGAGCCGTCCCGCAGGTGCACGTGGAGCGGCTCGGCGCGTCCGGCGACCGCGAAGTCGAGGTCCGTTCCGCCGCTCACGATCCCCTCGATGAGGTCGTTCCAGGTGCGCACGGTGTCGCCGTTGAGCCGCGCGATGCGGTCACCGTGGCGCAGCACGGCGAGGCCTTCCGCCCCCGGCGGCAGGGCCGACGCGGTGACCGAGTCGAGCTGGGTGGTCGCGAGCTGCGGCGACCCGACCGTGGCCGCGACCCCGGCGTAGATCGCGAACGCGAGCACGAGGTTCATCGTCACGCCCGCCAGCATCACGACGAGGCGCGCGGGGACCGACTTCCTCTCGATCACCCGCGCCGGATCGATCGGCACGGCGGCGGCGCCGCCCTCGAGCGCGCCCGCCGGACCTTCCTCCTCGAGCGTCGCGAGCTTGACGTAGCCTCCGAGGGGAATCCATGACAGCCAGTACTCCGTCTCCCCCCGGCGCCGACGCCACAGCGGCCGCCCGAACCCGATCGAGAAACGCAGCACCTGAACGCCCACCGCCTTCGCCGCGAGGAAGTGGCCCATCTCGTGCACGAAGATCAGCGGCCCGAGGACGACCGCGAGCGCGGCCAGCGTCAGGAGCACGCCGCCTCCTGCGCCAGGCGGCGCGCCAGGGCGTCCGCTGAGAGCACGTCCTCCAGGCTCCGCGCGCTGGGCGGCCAGGATGCCGCCAGCACGCGCTCGATCGTCTCCGCGATCTTCCCGAAGCGGATCCGCCCCTCGAGGAAGAGCTGCACCGCCACCTCGTTCGCGGCGTTGAACGCCGCCGGGGCCGTCCCTCCCTGCTCGCCCGCCGCGCGCCCGAGGGCGTAGGCGGGATAGAGCTCCGGCCTGACCGGCTCGAAGGTGAGGGCGCCCGCCTCCACCGGGTCGAACCGCCGCGCGCCGCCGTCGGGCACTCGCTCGGGATGCGTCAACGCGTAGAGGATGGGCAGCTCCATCGTGGGGAAGCCGACCTGGGCGAGCACCGAGCCATCCACGAACTCGACGAACGCGTGCACCACGGATTGGGGGTGCACGACGACCTGGACCGCCGCGTAGGGTAGCCCGAACAGGAAGTGCGCCTCGATCACCTCCAGCGCCTTGTTGACCAGCGTCGCGGAATCCACGGTGATCTTCTTGCCCATTTTCCACGTGGGGTGCTGCAGCGCCTCGGCCACCGTCGCACCGGCGAGGCGCTCCGGCGTCCAGGTCCGGAACGGCCCGCCCGACGCCGTGAGGATGAGGCGGGCGAGCTCACCGGGCCGGCGGCCGGTGATGCACTGCAACACCGCGCTGTGCTCGGAATCGACGGGCACGATCTCCCCGCCTCCCGCCCGTGCGGCCTCGGTGACGAGCTCCCCCGCCATCACGAGCGCTTCCTTGTTGGCGAGCGCCACGCGCTTGCCGGCGCGCAGCGCGGCGAGCGTCGCCTCGAGGCCCGCGGCCCCGACGATCGCGTTCACCACGATCCCGACGTCGGGGTGCGTAGCGGCCTCCACGAGGCACGCATTCCCGGTGCGCCCGTCCCACGCCCCACGCCCCACGCCCCCGCCGTTGACGATCCCCACGTAGGCCGGATGCCACTCGGCGACCTGGCCTTGCAGCAGCTCCGCGTTCGAGTGCGCGGTGAGCGCCACCACGCGGAACCGCTCGCGCTGGCGCCGCAGCACTTGCAGGGTGGACGTGCCGATCGATCCGGTGGAGCCGAGGATGGCGACGCCGCAGGTCATACGACGCCGAACAGCTTGAAGAGCCCGGCCGTCACGGGGACCACGAAGTACAGCGAATCGAGCCGGTCGAGCACGCCACCGTGACCCGGTATGAGCGACGAGGAGTCCTTGAGCCCCGCCTCGCGCTTGAACAGCGACTCGGCCACGTCGCCCGTCTGCGCGGCCACCGCGACCGCCGCACCCACCGTCACCAGCTGCACGCTGCCAAGGTGCATGGCGACGCGGTCCAGCACGAGCGGGCCGTACACCAGCGCGGCGGCGAGCGCGCCCACGCTGCCGCCGATCGCGCCCGCCCACGTCTTCCTGGGCGACAGCACCGGCGCGAGCCTCGGACCGCCGAGCAGAGTCCCCGCCGCCATGGCGCAGGTATCGCAGATCCACGTGAGGACGAGCGGCATCACCACGAGCGCGGTGGAGCCGACGGGGTGCGCCTCGCTGTGGTCGCCGTGCCGGATCGCGACCGTGAACGCGAGCAGCGCCGACGCGTACAGCACCCCGAACACCGTCACGGCCACGGCGGCCAGCGGGCGGCGCTCGGGCCCGCGCGCGAACGTCGCCGTCGTGAGCACCGCCACGAGCCACAGCGCGCCGGCGAAGATCGCCGGCTCGGCCCAGCGCTCGGTGGAGCCCTTGGCCCAGACGGTCGCGAACGGAATCACCGCCGCCGCCGCGTAGCCCAATCCGTCGAGCGGCTCGATCCCTTGCCGGCGCGCCAGGTCGTACAGCTCGCGCGTGCCGAGCACGCCGACGCAGGCGAGAAACGCCGCCAGCACCCAGCCGCCCAGCCACAGCACCACCACCGTGGCGGCGATGGCCGGGACGGCGAAGGCGATCCGCACGAGCAGGTTGCGAGACATTACACCGTGACCTTGCCGAACCGCCGGTCGCGCCGCTGGTAGTCGAGGATCGCTGCGAACAGCTCCCGCCGCGTGACGTCCGGCCACAGCAGCGGCGTGATGTACAGCTCCGTGTAGGCGAGCTGCCACAGCAGAAAGTTGGACAGGCGATGCTCGCCCGAGGTGCGGATGAGGAGGTCGGGATCGCGCCACGGCGCCGTATAGAGCCGCTCCCTGACCGCCTCTTCGTCGATCTCCTCGAGGCGCTTCGTCCCCTTGAGGACCTCCTCCGCGAGCAGCCGTGCCGCCCGGGCGATCTCGGCGCGCGAGGAATACGAGATGCACAGGTTGAGGACGAGGCGCGCGCCGTCGCGCGTCTCCCGCTCCACCCGCTCCACGGCGGCCCGGGCACCGGGCCCGAGCCGCGCGCGATCTCCCAGCACGTGGACCCGGACGCCCTGTTGTCGCAGCTCCTCAACCTCCCCCGCGATGTATTCCTCCAGCAGCTCCATCAGCGCCGAAATCTCGGTCGGGGGTCGCTGCCAGTTCTCCTCCGAGAAGGCGAACAGCGTGAGCACCTCGACCCCCGCCGCGATCGCCCCCTCCACCACTTCCCGCACCGCCTTCATGCCGGCCCGGTGCCCCAGGGGGCGGGGCAGGTGGCGCTCGCGGGCCCATCGCCCGTTCCCGTCCATGATGATGGCGATGTGGCGCGGCACGGCGCCGTGCCGCTTGATGCTGGCGAGGAGGTCGGGGGCCACGCTAGACCTCCATGATCTCGGCTTCCTTGGTCTTCACCGCGGCGTCGACGAGCTTGAGGTGGTCGTCGTGCAGCTTCTGCACGTCCTTCTCGGCGTGTTTCTTCTCGTCCTCGGAGACGTGCTCGGTCTTCTTGATGCGGCTGATCGCCTCGGTGCGCGCGTGCCGGATCGCGACGCGCCCCTCCTCGGCGAACCTGTGGATGACCTTGACCAGCTCCTTGCGGCGCTCCTCGGTGAGCGAGGGGATGGGGATGCGGATGATGTTGCCGTCGTTGGCGGGCGTGAGGCCGAGGTCGGACGCGAGGATCGCCTTTTCGACGGCCTTGAGGAGGGTCTTGTCCCACGGCTGCACCGTCAGGAGCTTCGGCTCGGGCGCTGCCACGGTGCCGACCTGGTTGAGCGGCATGTCGCTGCCGTACGCTTCGACCTTGACCAGGTCGAGCAGCGCCGTGGTCGCCCGGCCCGTGCGCACGGTGGAGAACTCGCGCTTCACGGCCTCCACCGCTTTGTCCATCAGCTGCTTCGCGTGTCTGATGTGGTCCTGCAGCGAGGTGCCGGTCGTCATTGGACGATGGTGCCGACGCGCTCTCCGGCCACCACCCTGGCCGTCGCGCCGGGCTGGTTGATGTTGAACACCACGATAGGGAGGTTGTTCTCCTGACACAGCCCGAAGGCATTGGCGTCCATCACGGCGTAACCCTTGACCAGCGCATCGCGGAACGTGAGGGTGGAGAGGAACTTCGCCTTCGGGTCCTTCTTGGGATCGGCCGTGTAGACGCCGTCCACGTTCGTCGCCTTGAGGATCACCTTCGCCTCGATTTCGAGCGCCCGCAGGACCGCGGCCGTGTCGGTCGAAAAGTACGGGTTTCCCGTTCCGCCCGCGAAGATGACCATGCGGCCCTTCTCGAGGTGGCGCACCGCCCGCCGGCGGATGTAGGGCTCGGCGAGCTCCTCCATCCGGATCGCCGTCATGACGCGCGTGTCCACGCCCTTCTTCTCCAGGATGTCCTGGAGCGCGAGGGCGTTGATGACCGTGGCCAGCATCCCCATGTAGTCGGCGGACACCCGGTCCATCCCCTGCTCGCTCGCCGCCGTGCCACGCAGGATGTTGCCGCCGCCCACCACGAGACCGAGCTGCACCCCCAGCGCGGCCACCGCCTTGAGCTCGCCCGCGAGGCGGTCCACGACCGCGAAGTCGAGCCCTCCACCCGCCCCGCGCTCCCCCGCGAAGGCTTCGCCCGAGATCTTCAGCAGGGCCCGGGGGTAGGCGAGCTTCGGCGCGGCGCTCACCGTCAGCTGCCTCCGAGCTCGAACCGCGCGAAGCGGCGGATGCGGATGTTTTCGCCCGTCTTCGCGACCAGGGCCTTCACCAGATCGCCCACCGTGCGCGTGTCATCCTTGACGAACTTCTGCTCGAGCAGCGCGGCCTCCTCGAAGAACTTCTTGAGCCGCCCCTCGACGATCTTCGCCTTGACGGCGTCGGGCTTCTTCTCCTCGGCGGCCTGGGCCTCGTAGATCTTGCGCTCCCGCTCGACCAGCTCCGCCGGAAGATCCTCGACCCGCACTGCGAGCGGCTTCGCGGAGGCGATGTGGAGAGCGACGTCCCGCACCAGCTGCTTGAAGTCCTCGGTGCGCGCTACGAAGTCGGTCTCGCAGTTCACCTCGACCAGCACGCCGACGCGGCCGTTGAAGTGGATGTACGCCTCCACCAGCCCCTCGGACGCCTCGCGTCCGGCGCGCGTGTCGGCCTTGGCGGCGCCCTTCTTCCGCAGCACGTCCACCGCCTTCTCGAGGTCGCCGCCCGCCTCCTGGAGCGCCCGCTTGCAGTCCATCATCCCGGCGCCCGTGCGGGCCCGGAGCTCGGCCACCTGTTTCGCACCAACCTCTTTCACACTCGCCACCGTCGCTCACTCCTCATGAGAACGCCGCCCTCGCGCCGTAGGGCGCGACAGGCGGCGGCTGGTTGTGACCGGTCACGACCCGGCGTCGGCCTAGGACTCGCCCCCGCCGCTCGATTCCGCCGGGGCCGGTGCTTCCTCGGTCTTCAGCCGCGCCGCGATCGCCTCGGGCTTCGGCCGCCGCTTGCGACGCGCCGGCTTCTTCTTGCGCTCGCCTTCCGCCTCCGCCTCGACGCCCGTCTCCGTCGAGTAGGTCACTCCCTCGCCCTCTTCCACCGCCTCCCGCAGCGGCATCTGCCGCCGCGCTTCGGAGATCACGTCGGAGACCGCCGCCGCGATGAGCGACACGGCCCGGATGGCGTCGTCGTTCCCCGGAATCGGGACCGTGATCAGGTCGGGATCGGCGTTCGTGTCCACGATCGCCACCACCGCGACGCCGAGCTTGTTCGCCTCGGCCACCGCGATGCGCTCCTTCTTCGCATCCACCACGAACAGCGTCCCGGGGAGACGGCTCATGTTCTTGATCCCCGAGAGGTACTTGTCCAGCTTGGCGCGCTCGCGGTCGAACAGCAGCTGCTCCTTCTTCGTGTAGCGCTCGAACTCGCCCTCGGCGACGCCCTGCTCCAGCTCCTTGAGCCGCTTGATCTGCTTCTTCATGGTCTGGAAGTTGGTCAGCGTGCCGCCCAGCCAGCGCTCCGTGACCCAGAACGCGCCGCAGCGCTGCGCCTCGGCCTGGATGATGTTCTTGAGCTGCTTCTTCGTGCAGACGAACAGGACGCCCTCGCCCTTCAGCACCACTCCCCGCAGCAGCTCCTGCGCGACCTCGAGCTGACGCAGCGTCTTCTGGAGATCGATGATGTAGATGCCGCTGCGCTCGGCGAAGATGAAGCGGCGCATCTTCGGGTTCCATCGTCGGGTCTGGTGCCCGAAGTGAACCCCCGCCTCGAGCAGGTCCTGCAACTGGGGCTGCGTCATGCACTTCCTTTCATGGGTTCGATCCGCCGCCGCTCTCGTCTCCGATGACACCCCGAGGTTCGGGGACCCGGCACCGGATCAAGCGGCGTGTGTGATTTTATCTCTTCGAGAACTGGAACCGCTTCCGCGCACCGGCGCGACCCGGCTTCTTGCGCTCCACGGCGCGCGGGTCGCGCGTCAGCAGGCCCTGCTCCCGCAGCTTCTTGCGATGCCGCTCGTCGGCGAGCACGAGCGCGCGCCCGATGCCGAGCCGCAGCGACCCCGCCTGCCCGGTCAGCCCCCCGCCGCGCACCAGCGCCCGCACGTCGAACGCGCCGAGCGTGTCGGTCGCCGTGAACGGCTGCTGGATGTGCGACACCAGGGAGGGGCGCGGGAAATAGTCGCCCAACGTCCGGCCGTTGATGTTCCACTTCCCCGAGCCCGGCGTCAGGTACACCCGCGCCACGCTCACCTTGCGGCGCCCGACCGCGTGCCAGCGCAGCTCCGGCGTGATCGCGGTCATGCGGTCACGGGCGGCGCGAGCGGCTGCGGCTGCTGCGCCGCGTGCGGATGCGTGGGCCCGGCGTACACCTTGAGCATCTGCTTCACTTTCTGGCGAGACAGCGTGGTCTTCGGCAACATCCCCCACACGGCCTTCTCGATCACGCGCTCGGGATGCTTGGCGAGCAGGACCTTGACGGGCGTGAACCGCTCGTGGCCCATGTAGCCCGTGTGGCGGAAGTAGCGCTTCTGCTCCGTCTTGCGCCCCGTGAGCTTGACCTGCTCGGCATTGATGACGATGACGCAGTCCCCGCCATTCACGTGGGGGGTGAACGTGGGCTTGTGCTTGCCCCGCAGGACCTGGGCCACGCGGCTCGCGAGCCGGCCGAGCGGCTGCCCGGCCGCGTCGACCACGTACCAGCTGTGCGTCACGTCCTCTTTGCGCAGGCTGAACGTCTTCATTCCAGAGATTCCCAAGTGAGGCCCGGTCGGTGTTAGCCGAGAACGATACCCGGGCCGTAAGACCCTGTCAACCCGAGGGTTCCGCGCTTTCGAGGGTCACGAGCGCCGCGCCCCGCTCGACCACCTGTCCCGGCACGACGTGCACCGCGGCCACGACGCCCGCGCCCGGCGCGCGCAGCTCGTTCTCCATCTTCATCGCCTCCACCACCACGAGCCCCGCCCCGGCGTCCACTCGCTGCCCGGGCTCCACCTCGACCCGCACCACGAGCCCGGGCATCGGGGCCCGGATCGTCCCGGCCGGCGACGCGGCGACCCGGCCACCGGTGAGCGCCTGGATCTGGCGGGTCCGCTCGTCCACCACGTCTACCTCCACGCGCTCCCCCACGACGCCCAGCGCCCACCGGCCCACGCCCCCTTCGAGCGGCTGGGCCGCCACCGTCCACGATTGCCCGCCCAAGAGCAGGTGATACAGGGGAGTCCCAGGTACTGCGGCGAGATGGGCTTCGAACGCCACCCCATCCACGACCACACGCCCGCCAGCCACCTCCACTTCGAGTGTTTGGGAGCCGATCCGAACGAAGTACTTCACCGCCCTTCCCCCACCCCGAGTGCGGAATGTGGAATGCGGAGTGCGGAATGCGGAGTTGAAAGGGAGGGTTCGACGCCCGAGGCCGGCCGCGTGGCTCGACCGTCATCCGATAGACTCCGCATTCCGCATTCCGCAATCCGCATTTGTCTCTTCACGCCGCCTCCAGCACCGCGACCGTTTCGACGTGCGCGGTCTGGGGAAGCACGTCGAACGCCCGCACCGCCACGAGCCGGTAGTTCACGCCGAGGCGGTGCAGGTCGCGGGCGAGCGTCGCGGGGTCGCGCGAGATGTAGGTGAGGCGGCGCACGGGTTGGCCGGTGAGCCGCAGCGTGACGTCCCAGTGCAGCCCGCCGCGCGGCGGGTTACACACGACCGCATGCGGCTCCGGCAGGCTCGGCAGCACGTCCTCCGCCTTCGCGGCGATGAAGCGCACGGAGTGGCCGTCTCCGACGCCGCGGCGCCGCGCCCACTCGATCGCCTTCTCGTCCACGTCCACGCTCACGACCAGGGCAGCGCGTCCGGCGAGCAGCGACGCCGTGTCGCCGATCCCGCCATACAAGTCCCATACCGTGCAGCCCCCTAGGTCCCCCAGCTGCTCCACACCCCAGCGGCGGGCCAGCGCCCCCATCTCGGGATTGACCTGCTCGAACGCCGTGGCGGGATATCCCGTCTCGGGACCGGCCACGACGCGCGCCGCCCCGTCCACCGGCTGCCACCAGCAGACCACGTGCTCGCCCTCGGGGAGCGCCGCGCGCAGGCGCCCGGCATCGCGCCACGGCTCGTCCGACGATTCCGCGAGGACGTGGCGGCGGCCCTCCCGGTCGAGGCGCAAGGTGAGGCGCGTGCAGCGGGGCGGGAGCAGGTCCAGATGCTGTTTCAGCTCGCGCCACAGGGCCATGAGACGGAAGTCGGCGATGTGACAGTCCGCGAGGGAAAAGACGCTGCCAGGCCGATCATAGGGCTGCAGTCCGACCGTCCGACCGTCCGTCCGTCCAACCTTCTTGACCGCCAGGCTGATCTTGGCCCCGTAGCGCCACTCGTCCACGGCCTCGACGATCTCCGGGTCCGCCACGTCGAGCTTCCCGATGCGGCGCAGGGCGTCCCCCACGATGGCGCGCTTCGCGGCGAGCTGAGCGTCGTACGAGAGATGCTGCAGCTGGCAGCCGCCGCAGTGGTCGTGCTGGTAGTGGCCGCAGGGCGCGGTGACGCGGGCGCCCGATGGCGTCACGACCTCGTGCAGCGTCGCATGCGCGAAGTTCTTGCGGAGCTTCACGTCGCGGACCCGCACGCGATCGCCCGGCGCCGTGCGCGACACGAACACGGCACGCCCCTCGGGGAGCCGCCCGACGCCGTCCCCTCCGGCGGCAATGCCGGTGATGGCGACCAGGTCGCTCACTCCACGCCTCCGCGCAGGCTCTCGCGCCGCGCCGTCTGCACCCAGGCCGACTCCCGGCCGCCCCTGCCGTCGGACGGTACCGGGGGATGGGCCGCCGCGCGGCGCTCCTCCGCCAGCAGGGCGGCGACGGCGGCGAGGGGGCGGGCGAGCTCCGGCCGCGAGTGCTCCGCCAGCAGCTCGCTCCCCACACGCTCGAGGTACGTGATGTCCACCTCGCCCCTCCGGAAGCGCGGCTCGTCCATGACGCGCAGATGAAACGCCTGCGACGTCGGCAGCCCCACGATCACGAGCTCGCGCAGCGCCCGCCGCATGCGTTGCAGCGCGACCTCCCGGGTCTCGCCCCACGCGATCAGCTTCGCAATGAGCGGATCGTAGAAGAGGGTGACCTCGTTGCCCGCTTCCACGCCGCCGTCCCAGCGCACTCCCGGCCCCGCCGGCGGGCGCAGGTAGCGCACGACCCCGGTCGCGGGGAGGAAGTCGTTGAACGGGTCTTCGGCGGTGATGCGGCACTCGATCGCGTGGCCGCGGGGCTGGAGCGGGCCGCCGTGGATGCGTAGCGGTAGCCCGTTCGCGATCCGCAGCTGCTCGCGCACGATGTCCACACCGTACACGAGCTCCGTCACCGGGTGCTCGACCTGCAGCCGGGTGTTCATCTCGAGGAAGTAGAACTCGCCGCCCGGCGCGAGCAGGAACTCGATCGTTCCCGCGCTGCGGTACCCCGCGGCGCCCGCCGCGGCCGTCGCCGCATCGCTGATGCGGCGCCGCAGCGCCGGCGTCACGGCGACCGACGGGGCTTCTTCGATCAGCTTCTGATGGCGGCGCTGGATGCTGCACTCGCGCTCGCCCAGGGCCACCACCCGCCCGTTCGCGTCGGCGAGGATCTGGACCTCGACGTGCCGCGGCCGCTCGAGGTACTTCTCGAGGTACACCTCGCCCGCGCCGAACGCCTTGAGCGCCTCGCTCCGGGCCGCCTCGAACGCCGACCCCAGCTCCCGCTCCGCCAGCACGAGCCGCATCCCCTTCCCTCCGCCCCCCGCCGCCGCCTTGAGCAGCACCGGGTAGCCAATCCGTGCGGCCTCGGTGCGCGCCTCGACCGCGCTGCCGAGCGGCTTGGTCGTGCCGGGGACGATGGGCACTCCGGCCGCCTGCATGCGGCGGCGCGCGGCGGTCTTGTCCCCCATGGCGCGGATCGCCTCGGGCGGTGGCCCGACGAACACGAGGCCCGCCGCGGCGACCGCCTCGGCGAACGGCGCTCGCTCGGAGAGGAACCCGTAGCCCGGGTGGAGCGCCTGGCACTGCGTCGTCCGGGCGGCGGCGATGAGCTTCGGGATATTGAGGTACGATTCGGACGCCGGCGCGGCGCCGAGCGGCACCGCGGCGTCGGCGGCCCGGACGTGCGGGGAGAGTCGGTCGGCCTCGGAGTAGACCGCGACCGCCTCGAGGCCCTCCTCGTGACAGGCGCGGATGATCCGCAGCGCGATTTCGCCCCGATTGGCGACGAGAACGCGCTTGAAGGCAGACATCGGCCGTCAGCCCTCAGCCTTCAGCACTGACAGCTGTTGGCTGACAGCTGATAGCGCTTTTCAGCTTTCGCATCCCACCTGCTCGCCTGTGAGCTGGAAGCGCCCCAGCGTCTCGCACAACGTCGGCGTCATGCGGGCGGCCCGGCCGTAGACGGCGAGCGCCGCTTGCGCCCAGGCCTCGTGCGCGTCGAGCGCCAGCTTCAGCGCGGCGAACACGAAGTCCCCGGACGGCACGCGGTCCCCCTGCTCTGGTCCTGCGACCCACACGAGCGGCCGGGGCTCCCACTGCATCCCGGCGCGGCCCCGGAGCGGGGGCGGCCGCTCGAACGCCATGCTCACGCACACGGGGCGGCGCTGCGCCAGCGCCCCGAGCCAGCCGTCCCCGGCGCCTCGCGTCCCGAGCTTCCAGTCGGCCGCCAGCCGCTGCCGCCACACGGGGTCGCCCCGCCAGGCGGCGAGGGGCACGAGCCCGAGGTCGGGTCGCAGGCCGCGCACGAACCGCAAGTACCAAGCGGCCGGCGCGTCCACGTCGCCGGCGGTGATCAGGACGCCGCCGGTGGGACACGCGCGCAACAGGTTCTCGCCCAGCTCCTCGAGCACCGGGGTGAGCCGCAGATCGGGGGGCGGCGGCCCCCACGCGTCCGTCCCCGCGCGCACCCCGCCCGCGTCGACCGCGAGCCGGGCGCGGCCGCTCCAGCCGGCCACGCGCAGCACCCGCGCGCTGTCGCCCTCCGCGCTCGCGCCCGCGGGCCCGAGCAACGCGGCGGCGCGCGTGAGGGCCTGCTCGGCCCCGTCGAGCGCCGCGCGGGGCGCGCTGCTGTCCGCCCGCGCGCGCCGGGCCTGCGCCTCCTCGAACGCCGTCAAGTACGCGCGCCCGAGCGCGAGCCAGGCGCGCCCGTCGCCCGAGTCCTGCGCCAGCCGGG
>WNFB01002242.1_pt1 | contig 16797 bp, 15 predicted proteins | sample 5400501 | NCBI WGS metagenome assembly WNFB01 (sample SAMN13153341, study PRJNA577476) | soil metagenome | isolation source: 200 cm saprolite under Douglas fir tree site 2 hole 1 | place: USA:California | collected 2015-04-18
GACCCACCACCATCGCCAGCGCCAAGGCGCCGGCGAGCAGGGTACGTCTCCAGAATGGTTGCAAGGCAACCAATGCATGCGGCAACGTCATCTCCATTGTTTCTATCTCCCCGTTGTCTCCTTGGAGAACAACCGCCGCGGGTGTCCCTGCGGAGTGCGAACGGTCAGGCGCCGCGGAGAGAAAAGAAGAGAGACCCCAGTCCACCCAGCTCACTGGCAGCCACAACGTCCGCTCTACGCCCTTCCCACAAGCCTGGCGGCGGGCTCGAGCAGCCCGTTAAGCCGGGAGGCTGGAGCGCACTCTACGCCCGTATTTCAATATCCGTTAAGTCAAAGTCCAATTCTGGTGTTAAGTCTTATTAATCCTGAATATTCGGAGCAAGTCCGCATTGGATTTCCCAAGCGATTCGGGTGCTAGCGAGGCACCCGATAATTTGTGGCATGCCTGACTCCAAAACGACCCGTTCCGCCCGGCTGGCCGACCAGTTCGAGGCGGCGCAGGAGAGCTTCATCCGCCTCGTCGAGTCGCTGACTGTCGAGCACTGGCGCATGAGGGGGAAGAACACCCCCGAGCTGCGCATCAACAACGAGGACGAGAGCCGAGTCGTGGGTGTGATCGCCCACCACGTGGCGGTGAACCAGGACTGGATCATGAGCCGGATCAAGGCGATCCTCGACGACAAGCCAACGCCGCCGGTCGACTTCACGGAGATCAATGCCCGGCACGCCAACGAGCATGCTCATGCGACCAGGGCGGAGGTTCTGGCTTTGCTGCGGGAAAGCAAGCCCCGGCTCGGCAAAGTGATTCGCAGCATTCCTGACGACCAGCTCGACAAGGAGCGGCAGCTGCCGTCGGGGACGATGACCGTGCAGCAGCGCATCGAGCGCGTGCTGATCGGACACATGAAGTCGCACCAGGCTTCGATCGAAGCCACGATCGGTTAGGCGGCTATAAGCTCGGCGCCGTGACCGGACCCTGGACGCGCTATGAAACGAGCGCTTCCGGGCAGGTGTTCGAATTCCGGCTGTGGGCGGCGCTGACCGAACAGTCGCGCGGGCAACTCCACGTCTTCCTGCCGCTCACTGACCGCGGCGTCGATGCCCTCGTCCACCGGCTCACCGACGGCGTGTACCTACCGATTCAGGCGAAGAGCCGATCGACGTTGATGGACGGTGAGGTTCATCTCGTGATCCTGGCCGACAGCCTCACTCACGACGAACTGCTGATCGTGGCGGGACAACTCGTCGATGGAGGCCTGGGACCGACGATCCTGATTGTGTCGGCCGGCGAGTTCAAGCGGCTCGCCTACCTCTCAACCGACCAGGGCAAGCCGATCTACTCCGCGGAATTCGGGATGCGGCCGCGGTCGGACAGCCGTTGGTTGCCATGGCTCACGCCTTCGGAGCGCCTCGTCGAGCGCTTGGGGGTTCCGATGGAAGTTGAGCGAGAGGTTCCGGTTGAGTTTGGCCCCGAGTGGCGAAGCGATCTGGGGTTTCTCGGCGAGGCGGAGGTCATCAGGCGTTTGGCCGAAGCGGGGGAGCTCAACCTGTTCCGCCCGTTTCCGGACAGCGAAACAGCCGAGATCGCGGTGCTCCACCTCGTGAGCCGCCGCGTAGTCGGCCTTCAGGTCAAAACGGTCGAGGTCGACCACGCAAGGCTCCGCGCCACCGTCAATGTCTACGCGTCGAGCTTCCGCCCGTCGCCGACGACCTACGTCGTCGTCCTCGGTTGGCTTCGCGACGAGGCGCGCTTCCATGAAGAATGCCTGCTGATCCCGTCGGTCGCGCTCCTCGATTTCGCCCGCGACGACGGCGGTGGGCACCTCGAGTTCGTATTCCGTCCAGGTTCTTCAGGCCAACCCGAGATGGACAAATACCGGATTGAACTGAACGAGCTGCGAACCCAGGTTATGGCAAGAGTCGAGTCCTAATGGACGAAGAGCAGGACTTTGCCGTAGGGCGGGCCGGCCAGGAGATGCTGCTGGCCATCGACGAGCACCTGAGGCAGGAGCTGGCCCGGCTGCAGGACGTGATCATGGAGGTTCGCGAGGGTCGCTCGACCGCCGACGAGGCGCGGTCCCATCTCAACACGATGACAATGCGGCAGAACTACTGGACGCTCGGTGCCTTCTCTGCGGCGTATTGCCGGGTCGTGAGCGTTCACCACGACATAGAGGATCAGCAGCTGTTTCGCGATCTGGAGGATGCAGACAAGTCACTTGGACCAGTCATTGCACGCCTGAAGCATGAGCACGAAGGAATCGCTCAAGTGCTGCGCGAGGTCGACGCCGCGCTCGTGGCGATGGTCGCAGACGAGCAGCGCCTGGACGACACGCAGACTGCGGTCGAGCATCTCAGCGACGCCTTGGTTGCACATCTGAAGTCCGAGGAAGAGCAGTTGCTAGAACCAATCGGCCGGCTGGCGATCCGGATCTAAGTCAAGCCACCTTAACGACCGAGGCCCGTTTCGACCCAGCGTGGGCGACAATGGCAGCATGGCGAACATTCGTTCGATGATACCGCTCCCACTACCGATACAATCGTCGCGGTCTGTGGCTGTACTCCTCCAACCTGGAAGCCGGACCGGACCCGCCGCCGGAAGCGTAGTTGAGCGCGTCGCAGCCTTCCCGAGGTTGCGCTACATGGGCTCAAAGTACAAGGTCGTCCCATTCCTGGTCGACATACTAGGCACGCTAGCGTTCGACTCAGTGTTGGACGCGTTTTCTGGAAGTGGCGTGGTCTCATACGCGCTCAAGGCCATGGGCAAGCAAGTCACTGCCAATGACTTCTTGACGTTCGCAGCAACCGTTGCAAGGGCGACCGTTGAAAATCCGGGCGTGCGGTTGACCGACTCGGAAGTCGATTCGATTCTTGGCCCAAACCTGGACGGTCGCGACTTTATTCAGCGGACATTCCATGGCTTGTACTTTCCGGACTCCGATCACGAGTTCCTGGACTCTGCTTGGTCCCGGATCGAGAACCTGGCTGATTACAAGCGCGATCTAGCCATCGCAGCTCTCTGTCTGGCAGCAGCAAGAAAACAGCCCCGCGGCGTATTCACGGTCACTGACCTTCGGTACGACGACGGTCGCCGATTTCTGAGAATGCCCCTCCGAGATCTTTTCATCGAGGCGGTGTCGGAATACAACAAGGTCGTAGTAGATGGTGGTCCAGCGTGCTCGGCAATCTGTCAAGACATCTTTGCAGTCGAACCTCGGAACTTTGACCTCGTATACCTTGACCCCCCTTATGCCCCTCCACGTGATGACAACGATTACATCAAGCGTTATCACTTTCTCGAGGGCTTGTCGGTCTATTGGCGGGGCCAAACGATCATGACTTCGACAACAACCAAGAAGCTCGCTAAGCGCTTCACTCCTTTCGCATACAAACGAACCATCCGCGACGCGCTACTGAAAACGTTTGAGCGTTTCGCCGCCAGCACAATAGTCCTCTCGTACAGCACCAACTCAGTCCCGGCGGAGGAGGAGGTGATCGAACTACTAAGAAGAGTGAAGTCGAAGGTCGAAGTATTTGCCGTTGAGCATCGGTACTCGTTTGGAACCCACGCGGCCGCTCAACGTCGCCAGGCGCGCGAGTTGATCTTCGTAGCTCGATGAGCGCCAACTCGCCCCTGACATTTCAGGAATTCGAATCAAGCCTTAGTCGACTGGGCGGCACTTCCCCCGTAGATGTCGAGGCGCGGCAGCGCTTTCGCCACGTGGCTTCAGAGGTTCTAACCGTGGGCCATACCCGCCGGAAGGTTGGTGACCTGGTCAAGCGGGTGCCCGCCGTGGTTCCAGTGCTGGGCTTGGTTGTCGGTTTATCGCAAGAGGCCCTCAAGAACACGCTTCGTCACCGTCTCGGCACCGCCAGTTGGGGCAAATTGGCTTCCGATCGCTCCTCGGAGGTTGTGGCACTTCTGGATTCCGAGTTCAACCTCCTCGTCGAACTTGACAGGCAACGCTCCGCTCGGTGGGACTACGTCGACATCCTTCAGGAGCGCGCAGGATCTCGAGGCTTAGCTGGGAGGGCCATCAGCCGAGGTAAGGCACTTGAAGACCGGGTGGAGCAACTCGTTGGCAAGCAGGGGTTGGACCTCCCCTACAAAGTTCGGACTCGCTTTGTGGGGACTGCCGGCCGCACCGCGCCATGCGACATCGCCATACCTGACTCGGGTAACAAAGCTCTTATCGTCATCGCAATCAAAGGGTTCGATTCGACAGGTAGCAAATTGTCCGATGCTGTGCGCGAAGTCATAGATATGGCTGACATCGCGCAGCCACGGCAGTTTGTCTACGCCGTAATCGATGGAATGGGCTGGAAGGGTCGCCGTGCGGATCTGCACCGCATTTACGACCTGTGGCAAAACCATTTGATCGAGGGCGCCTATACGCTCGCCCATTTCCGTCAATTCCGGGCCGACCTTGAGAGCGCTGCCAAACGCCTGAACTTGCTTTAGCGATGCGCCAGGCCGACGGTCATCCCGCACGACGTTCCGCTGCCGACGGCCATTCTGGCTTAGGCTGAGCGGCTCAACAACTCGCGCACGATCTCGGACTCATGTGTCAGCGACGCGAAATGGCCCTCGTTGTGCCAGACCCGCAGGTCGACGCTTGGCAAACGAGCCGCGGCTCGCTTTGCGGCCGAAAGGGGCGCGTTCTTGTCGTTGTCGCCGTGCCACCACGTGACCGTCGATGGGATACGCACAGGGTCGAAGTCCCACGGACGGTGCAGGGCCATCGATTCGTCAGTCCAGCCCTCGGCGCCCTGCCGAAGCGCCTCCGCACTGTTAGCCCGACTCATCCGCTGCCAGGCAGGGTCGCGCATGATGGCGCGATCCTCGGGCGGTGCGTCGGAGAGGACGCCGGCCATGCCTTCATCGCCGAGAATGCGCACGCGAACCTGAGTCAACAACTCATGGAGCGCATCCCATCCGCGCTCGGCGGCCGCGTAGCCGGCGGCGTTGACTCCCACTAGCCGATCTACCTCATCCGGTTCCAGGGGCGACGAGCCCACGATCACCGAGACAGCGCTGATTCGCCCCGGGTGCTTCGCGGCCACTGCCAGGGCGTGAGGGCCACCGCCGCTCGTACCCATGACCGGCACACGATCGAGGTTGTGATGGTCGAGTAGGACCGCGAGGTCGTCGGCGATGTCGGCCACCCCGCGCCCCGCCAGCCGAGTCGATCCGCCATAACCCGGCCGGTCGGCCAACAGGTAGCGCACCCCGAGGTCGCGCTGGATGGCCGGAGTAGGGTGCCGGTAGAGCCTCGAGCCCGGCGTGCCCTGCAGCCGCAGGATAGGAGTGCCGCCCGGTTCGCCCCACCAGCGCCAAGCCAAGGTGCGGCCGCCCCGCCGTTGCAGCTCACCGTCTTCGTACATCACGCCGTCTTCGGTAAATGGCATCTCAATACATTCTCAGACGAGCTGTTGGAGCTTGACGGCCAGGTCCGCAATGGCCACGCGTTCTTGCTGGGTGGAGTCCCGCTGGCGGATGGTCACCGCCTTGTCGTTGAGCGTGTCGAAGTCGATCGTCACGCAGAACGGCGTGCCGATCTCGTCCTGCCGGCGATAGCGCCGGCCGATGTTGCCCCCGGTCTGGTCGTACTCCACGCGGAACTGCCCCTGCAGCGATGACTGCACCTCGCGCGCGACCTTGATCAGGTCTTCTTTCTTCGACAGCGGGACCACCGCCACTTGCACCGGAGCCACGTTCGGGTGGAGGTGGAGGACCACGCGCGGCTCGTTGTTGACCATGTCCTCGTCGTATGCGTCGACCAGCAGCGTGATGAAGATCCGCTCCACGCTCACCGCCGGCTCAATTACCCACGGCAGGTAGCGGTCGTTGGTCTCCGGGTCAAGGTAGGTCAGGTCCACCTTCGAGTGCTCCTGGTGGACGCGCAGGTCGAAGTCCGTGCGGTCCGCCACCCCCTCGAGCTCCCCCCACCCGAAAGGAAAGTCGTACTCGATGTCGGTCGTCTGCTTCGAGTAGTGCGACAGCGATTCCTTCGGGTGGTCGTAATAACGCAGGCGATCCTTGCTCAGGCCCAGGTCCTCCACGTACCAGCGCAACCGCTCCTCGCGCCAGTAGTGGAACCACTGGTCGTCCTCGCCCGGCTTCACGAAATACTCCATCTCCATCAGCTCGAACTCGCGCACGCGGAAGACGAAGTTGCCCGGCGTGATCTCATTCCTGAAAGCCCTCCCCTGCTGCGCGATTCCAAAGGGAACCCGCACCCGCGTCGAGTTGATGACGTTCTTGAAGTCGACGAACATGCCCTGAGCCGTCTCGGGTCTCAGATAGACCTCTGAGGAGGTGTCCTCGACCGGGCCGACATGGGTTTTGAACATCAGGTTGAACATGCGGGGTTCATCCAGCGGCCCTCCACACTCGGGGCACTTGTCGCCCTTCACGTGGTCCGCGCGCCACCGCTTCTTGCACGTGCCGAGGCATTGGCGGAGGGGGTCGACGAAGTTGGTGAGGTGGCCGGACGCGGCCCACACCTCCGACGGCATGATCAGAGTGGATTCCAGGCCGACCACGTCGTCGCGCAGCTCAACCATGTGGCGCCACCAGAGGTCGCGGATCGCCCGCTTCATCGCGACCCCATACGGTCCGTAGTCGTAGAAGCCCGACACGCCGCCGTAGATCTCGCTCGACGGGAAGATGAAGCCGCGCCGCTTCGTGAGCGCCACGACTTTTTCCATCAGCTGGTCGCGAGTGACCGTCAAGAGCCGGCTCCCAGAGGGACCGATGTCGTGCTAAACGCCCCTCTCCTTAACCCTCTCCCCTGCGGGGAGAGGGGATTGCCACCCAGATCAGCCCTCTTGAAGGACGGAGAGGATGTTGCCGGCCGGGTCCTTGAACCAGGCTATGTCCGGGCCTCCGCCTGTCGCTGCGCCGCGGGCGATGCCTCGTGCATCCGTCAGCTTGCCGTAATGCTCGAACTTGACGCCGGCGGCGCTCAACTTATCCACGGCCTTGTCGATGTCGTCGACCGGAAAATTGAGGATGGTGTACGTCGCCGGAACATGGTCGGGCTTCGAGTACACGAAGGTCGGGTTTCCGCCCGCGATCTTCAGTCGCAGGCCTTGGCCACCTTGTTCCAGCTCGAGCCCAAGAGTCTCGCCGTAGAACTCTTTTGCGACCGCTAGATCGTTGACCGCAAAACCGCTGAACGCTTTGGTGTCCTTGAACATGCTCACGCCCCTCTCCCTAACCCTCTCCCCGAGGGGGAGAGGGGATCCTCATCTGGTGAAGGAACTGTAGCGACTTCAGGCGCCGGTCCAGGTGATGCTCCAGCTGCACCGTCAGCACCCTCTCCACTGCATCCATCAACTCCCCGTCCAGCTTCAGGCGCCGATATGTCGCCAGGTCGCCGCTCGCCATCAGCCGGAGCACCTTAATAGCGGAGAGGGGGACTATGGGGGGTGAAGCCAGAGGCGCCGCGCAGTCGTCGCACAGGAACCCGCCCGCCGTCGCGCTGAACACCGCCGGCTTCGCCGGCAGCGGCTTCCCACACGACGCGCACTCCATGAGCTGCGGCGCGTACCCGAGCAGGTCGAGTGCGGCCATCAAGAAGTACGCCGACGCCCGGCGCGGATCGGTCTCACGCGCCAACTCGTCGAGCGCCATCACGGTTAGCTCGTAAACGCCGTCGACCGGATGCCGGTCTTCGCACACCCGCTCCGCCAGCTCAGCAATCAACGCCGCGTGCGACATCCGCTCGACGTCTCCCATGATGCGCTCGCCGGGCATCCTCTGCACCTGCGCCACGACGTCCAGGTCGCCACGGCCCTTGGCCAGCAACACGTCCACGTGTCCGTACAGCTCAAGTGATGGGCCCAGCTTGCTCTCCGGGCGGCGCACCCCCTTCGCGATCGCCCCCACCTTGCCGTGGGTGCGCGTCAGCAGCGTAAAGATGCGGTCCGCCTCTCCGTAATCGAGCTTGCGGAGCACGACCGCATGGTCACGATATGTGGCCAGTCGGTTCCTCCATATCGCTTGTATCCTGCGCGTCCGCGCGGCCATCGGACTGCGAGGGATGCGCGAAGCCCGACGCAGCGAGTGTTTCCTCGGGCCACGGCTGGTCGGATTTCAAGCGCACGGTCTCGATGCGGCGACCCTTCACCTTCTCCACCGTCCACAGCGCCCGCCCACCCCTGAATGAGTCGCCGGCTACAGCGATCTTGCCCAGCATCGCGTGCACGTACCCCCCGACCGAGTCGTAGTCACCGGATTCCTCGATCGCCAGCCCGAGTCGGGAGTTGAGCTCCTCGAGCGGGAATCCCGCATCGACACGAGCCTCGTGGTCATTGAGGATCGTCAGCATGTCCTCCTCGCCGGAGTCGTACTCATCGCGGATCTCGCCCACGATCTCCTCGAGCAGGTCCTCCATAGAGACGAGGCCGGCGGTGCCGCCGTACTCATCGACGACGATCATCATGTGGACCTTCTCGGTCCGCATCTCGAGCAGCAATTCGTCCACCTTCTTCTGCTCGGGCGTGAACCTGATCGGGCGAAGGATCTTGTCGATGTCGAACTTCTGCGCGCTGCTGAGCGTGTAGTACAGCAGCAGGTCTTTGGCGTGGAGCAGGCCCAAAATGTGATCGAGGTCCTCTTCGTAGACCGGCATCCGCGTATGCCGGTGCTCTTTGAAGATCCTGACGATCTCCCTCAAGGTCGACTTCTTCTCGATGGCCACGATGTCGGTGCGCGGGATCATGATCTCGCGCACGGTCTTGTCGCCGATCTCGATGATCCCGTGGATCATCTGGTGCTCCTGCTCCTCGATCACGCCCGCTTCTTCGGAGACATGCAGTAGCGTGAGCAGCTCTTCTTCGGTGAGGAATGGGGCTCTCGCGGCGCGACCGCCCGTGAGGGCACGCGAGATGATCGTGACCGCCCACAGGATCGGGCCGAGGAAGCTCGCCAGCCTGTCGACCGGGCCCGCGGTCGCGAGCGCCACGCGCTCCGCATAGCGGATCGCGAGGGTCTTCGGCGTGACCTCGGCCGCGATTAACAGGATGACCGACAGCACGAAGGACACCGCCAGCGCGAGCCATAGCCGCCACACGCTCGGCACGCCCCAATGCGTGAACAGCGAATCGGTGAGCAGCGTGGTCGAGGTCGAGGCGACGATGAGGGCCAGGGTGTTCGTGAAGAGGACCGTGGAGAGGTAGCGATTCGGGTCAGATCGCAGTTTCTGCAGGATGGCCGCGGACTTGCTCCCCTGCTCGGCCAGGAAGCGGACGCGCAAGCGTCCGACCGAGGTGAGCGCCGTCTCGGTGCCGGCCGCCAGCGCGGCCGCCACGAAGCAGACCGCCAAGACGATGACTTCGATCCATTCCTGTGCGTTCATGAGGAAGGACTAACTGAAGAGCTCGCTGACGCTCCGGTTCTCGTGTACCCGGATGATCGCCTCGGCGAGCAAAGGCGCTACCGAAAGGACCGTCACCAGATCGGGGTCGAATTTCTCAGGGGCGATCGGCACTGAATCGGTGACGATCACCTGCTCGACGTTGGCTCTCTTCAGACGTTCCACAGCGTCCCCCGTGAGGACCGGGTGGGTGGCCGCGATGAGGACCCGCCGCGCACCCTGCTTGTGCAGCGCCTGCGCCAGTTTGGAGATGGTGCCGCCGGTGGTGATGATGTCTTCGACCACCACGCAGTCGCGGCCTTTCACGTCACCGGAAACCGCGATCACCTCCACCTCGTCATCGCCCGAGCGCCGCTTGTAGCCGAACGCGATCGGCGCCTGAAGCTGGTTGGCGACCGCCTCAGCTCTGCGTCCTCCGCCAGCATCGGGGGCGACGACCGTGAGGTGCTGCAGGTTCAGCTTGAGCAGGTATTCGGCGATGATCCGATGCGGCGAGAGGTGGTCGGTCGGCACGTCAAAGAAGCCTTCGATGGCTTCGGCGTGGAGGTCCAGCAGCAGCAACCGGTCGGCGCCGGCGAGCGTGATGAAGTTGGCGACCAGCTTGGCTGATATCGGTTCGCGGGGCTGGGTCTTGCGCTCCTTGCGCGCGTAGCCGTAGTAGGGGATGACGGCGGTCACCCTTCCGGCCGAGGCGCGTCGCAGCGCATCGAGGATGATGAAGAGCTCCATCAGGTGCTCGTTCACTGGAGGCGAGGTGGGCTGGATCACGAAGACGTCGTGCCCGCGCATCGAGTCCTCGATCTTGACGTTGATCTCGCCGTCAGGGAAGCGGCGGAGTCGGGGGTCGGTGAGCGGGACGTCGAGCCGGTCCGAGATGCGCTGGGCGAGCTCGGGGTTGGCGCTGCCCGCGATCAGCTTGAGGGCGCCCCACGGTGAGGCCTCCTCTCCTGTGAACTCGACTGCGGTGGTCAATCTGCCGATCAACTTACGTGCTCTGAGCCCCTCTCCCTGACCCTCCCCCCTTCAGGGGGAGGGGATTTTCTCCGTATCACCCTAGCTGGAACTCCGACCGCTGTCGCGCCGTCGGGGACGTCCCTGGTGACGACCGAGCCGGCCCCGGTGCGAGCTCCTCGACCAAGTTTGACGGGAGCCACCAGCATCGTGTCGACCCCGACGAAGGCGCCGTCGCCGATCTCGGTGCGGTTCTTGTGAGTCCCATCGAAGTTGGCCGTGATCGTACCCGCGCCGATGTTGGCGTCCTCGCCGAGGTCGGTGTCCCCGAGATATGAGACGTGCGGCACCCTGCTGTTTCGCCCGACCTTCGTCCGCACCAGCTCCGCGAAGCTGCCGATGTGTACGTCTTCGGCGATCTCGGTGCCCGGCCTGATTTTGACGAAGGGACCACAGTCCGAGCGATCGCCGATCTTCGCGTCCTCTATATGCGCGTGTGGGCCGATGCGGCAGTCGAGTCCGATCTTCGTGTCGCCCTTGATGACGGAGAACGGCTCTATGGTCGTGTCCTGGCCGATGGTCACGGTCGCGTCGATGAAAGTCGAATCGGGGTCGACGATGGTGACGCCCGATTCCATCACGTGATCGAGGATTCGCCTTTGGAGGATGCCCGTGGCGGTGGCCAGGCGAACGCGGTCCTTGATGCCCATCGCTTCGTTGGGATCCGCAAGCCGCACAACGTTGACGGGCTGCATGTGGAGAAAGACATCGGTGAGGTAGTACTCGGCGGCGTTGTTGTCGTTCGCGATTTGCGCAAGCGCGTCTTTGAGACGACCGCCGTCGAAGCAGTAGACGCCGACGTTGAACTCGTGAATGGTGTTTCGCAGCTCGTCGCTGGCGTCCTTGCGTTCGACGATCTTCTCGAAATCTCCGTTCTGGTTGCGCACGATGCGGCCGTCGTCGCGCCTGGGGTCTTCGACGCTGGCGAGCGTGGCCGGCGCTTTGGCTTTTCGGTGCGAGTCGACGACGCGGCGGACGGTGCCGGCGGTGAGCAGGGGCGAGTCGCCGTTGACGACGAGCACATCGCCATTGAGGCCTTCGACCTGTTGGAGAGCATGGGCGGTGCCGCGTGGGTCGCGCTGGAAGACAACCTCGGTCTTCCCGTCCAGGTGCGCGGCCACCTCGGCGTGATGGGGGTTGACGACCACCTTGATGTGGTCCGCGCCGGCTTCCTTGACAGCGTCAATGACCCAATCGATCATCGGGCGGCCGCACAGCACATGCAGAACTTTCGGAGTTCGCGACCGCATGCGGGTGCCGTGACCGGCGGCCAGAATGACGGCCGTTAGCGATGAGCTCAAATTTTCGCCCTTGCGGGCTGCCCGAAATTATACGGGTGGGTAGCAATGAGCCCGCCGCGCGGCTCGTTAGGCTTCCTGAATGAAAAAGCTGAACGGCCTGGCGGCCTTGGCCGTATTCGTGACCGCCTGCGGCGCGGCTGCCCCTACGGCGGCCAGTTCGCCCGCTCCATCCCCAAGGGCGACGATCGCGACGCCGACCCCGGCGGCCAGCCACTCTCCCACACCAAGTACAGCCCCTCAGCCCACGCCGCCTCCACAGGTCACCTGCCACGGCGGCGCCACCGCTGGGCCGATGTTTTTGATGAACGTAGCTGGGACCGTACAGGTGCTCTATGACGTGACGGATCCGGTCCGCCCCCGGCTCCTCTGCAAGATCGCCTACACGTCGGCGCACCTGTTCACCGGCGACACGTTCGAGTACTTGAAGCCGGTGTCGGCAACCGAAACCGACGTGATGCTCCATGCGCTCGGGAGCGGCAACGAGAGCCACACGGGCAAATTTCCGTTTTACGTGACGACCGGCTCGTGGCTGGCGGACCAGACCGTGATGGCCTACACGATGACGCAGGCCGCCGACGCCAGCTACCCCAACGGGGGCACGCAGGTCTGGCTGTACGCGCAGCGACGGACTGCGCTCCTGTACACGTATCAGATTGGGATCGGTGACTGCGTCTGCCGATTCGGCCTGCCACCGCCGATCCTGGCGGTGTCGCCCGACGGCCAGTATGTGGTCGCGGGCTGGATCGCGGGCAAAGGCTCGGAGCCACTGGCCGTCTATCGCGTTTCCGACCGCTCCAAGGTGACCTCGCTCGACCGGACCGTCGAGGGGGCGTTCTGGGACCGGACCGGCCACCGCTTGTTTCTGACCAGCTTCGCTCCGAACCCTGCGCAATCGTGGACGCCTGAGGCAGGCGTCTCCGGCCTGACCGGGGCCGCAGCCTGGTCTTACTTGCCCGGTCTGTCGCCGGACGGAAGCCTGGTCGCCTACACAGCGTACGTCGACCCGAACAACCTGGTCGACCCGCGCGTCTACGCCTACGACATCAAGGCTGGGAGCACCCGAATGCTGGTCGACCAGCTTGCAACCCAGGTCATCTTTGCGAAGGATGGTTGGGTCTGGTTGCTGGACGAGCGGGTCTGCTTGCCTGCCGATCAGTGCCCGGGGGCGACCATGCCCAGCGGCAGGGTCTTTGCGATCAACCTGTCCACCGGGGTGGTCACTGAGATCAGCTGGGGCTACGGCGACGATCCTCACGGCCAGGGCGGCAGCCTTGGCTGGGGCGTGTTCGCGCCTGGGGAGTTCTGGCCGGCGACCTGATTGCCTCCCGGCGTGACTAGCGCATGGCTGGGGAATACTGTGTTGCTGTGAGCGAGGTCGCGGCGGTGAACCTGGAGGGCATCGTGCCTTCGCACCTGCCCGTGCTGCCGCTCAAGTCCACGGTCGTCTTCCCGCGGATCTTCATTCCTTTGTCAGTGGGGCGGCGCAAGTCGCTGCAGCTGCTCGACGACCTCCCCGGCGCGGAGCGCCACATCGCGGTGGCCACCCAGCTGGACGAGACCGCGGAGGAGGTTGGATTCAAGGATCTCCATCACGTCGGCGCGATGGTGCGCGTGCAGCACATGCTCAAGCTGCCCGACGGCACCATCCAGCTCGCGGTGCTCGGGCTGCGCCGAATCAAGCTGATCTCGGCGACGTCTGAGGAGCCTTACCTCAACTGCCGTGTTGAGATGCTGCCCGAGACGCCCGATTCGCTTTCGCCGATCGAGCGCGAGGCTCTGCTGCGGCGCGCGATCTCGTCGTTCCAGCAGCTCGTCACGCTGGCGCCGCATCTGCCCGCCGAGCTGGCGAGCGCCGCCGGCGCGATCGACGACCCGCTGCACCTCGCGTACTACATCGCCAACCACATCCGCCTCACAACGGAGCAGCGCCAGGAGATCCTCGAGATGGACTCGGCCAAGCAGAAGCTCGAGCGCCTGCTCGGAAATCTCGCGCACGAGCTCGAGGTACTGGAGCTGGGACGAAAGATCCAGTCGCAGGCCGAGGAGCAGATGGGCAAGGCGCAGCGCGAGTACTTCCTGCGCGAGCAGCTGAAGGCCATCCAGCGCGAGCTCGGCGAGCTGGACAGCGAGCATGGGGAGCTCTCCGAGCTGCGCGAGCGGATCGAGAAGGCAGGGCTCACGCCCGAGGCGAAACGTGAGGCCGACCGCGAGCTCGCGCGGCTGGAACGGATTCCATCGGCGTCACCGGAGTCGTCGGTCATCCGCACCTACCTGGAGCTGATCGTCTCCCTGCCGTGGAACACCTCGACCGGCGGCGAGGTGGACGTCGCCAAGGCGCGCGAGATCCTCGACGCCGATCACTACGACCTGGACAAGGTCAAGCAGCGCATCGTCGAGCACCTCGCCGTGCGGCGGTTAAAGCAGGTGCGAGGTCTGACCGAGCGCGGCCGCGAGCCGATCCTGTGCTTCGTCGGTCCGCCTGGAGTCGGCAAGACCTCTCTGGGCCACTCCATCGCTCGCGCCATGGGCCGCAAGTTCGCACGCGCATCCCTCGGTGGGGTTCACGACGAGGCTGAAATTCGCGGTCACCGGCGCACGTACATCGGCGCGATGCCCGGACGCATCTTGCAGGCGATCCGGCGCGCCGAGTCGAACGACCCGGTGTTCATGCTGGACGAGGTCGACAAGATCGGCTCGGACTGGCGGGGCGATCCGTCGTCCGCATTGCTCGAGGTGCTCGACCCCGAGCAAAACAAGGATTTTCGCGACAACTATCTCGACGTGCCCTTCGACCTGTCGAAGGTCATGTTCATCACGACTGCGAACTCACTGGAGACCATTCCCGCCGCGCTGCGCGACCGGATGGAGGTTCTGAACCTCTCCGGGTACACCGAGGACGAGAAGGTCCAGATCGCGGAGCGGTTCCTGGTCCCGAAGCAGCTCGCCGCGCACGGATTGCGTGCTGGTGAGGTCGGGATGGCCGAGGAGGCGATCCGGCTGATCATCCGCCAGTACACACGTGAGGCCGGCGTGCGCAATCTCGAGCGCGAGATCGCTTCGGTAATGCGACGCGCGGTGGCGGAGATCGCCGTCGGCAAGCGGCCGCGGAAAGCGGTTGACGTGAAACGGGTGCGGGCCGCGCTGGGCAAGCGCCGGTTCCACGACGATGTCCGCGAGCGTATCGACCGTCCGGGGGTCGCTACGGGACTCGTGTGGACGCCCACCGGGGGCGAGATCGTGTTCGTGGAGGCAGCCCTGACCCCAGGCAAGGGTGAGTTGCGCCTGACCGGCCAGCTCGGGGACGTGATGAAAGAGTCGGCCTCGGCGGCGCTGTCCTATTTGAAAGACCGCGCGGCGGTTCTGGGCATCGATCCTTCGCTGTTCGAGAAGAACGACATCCACGTGCACGTGCCGGCGGGCGCGCAGCCGAAGGAAGGCCCGTCCGCCGGCGTGACGGTGCTGACGGCGATGGCCTCGATCCTGACCGGCCGTCCCGCGCGCGATGACGTGGCGATGACAGGCGAAATCACTTTGCGAGGGAAGGTGCTGCCGATCGGCGGAGTGAAGGAGAAGGTGTTGGGCGCGCATCGGGCGGGTATCCGGCGGGTGCTGCTACCTTCCCATAACGAAGCCGATCTCGACGACATTCCTGCCGATTTGCGCAAGGAGATGCAGCTGGTGCTGGTGGAATCGATCGACCAGGTGCTGCGGGAGGCTCTGACGCCCGCGCGCGGTGGCGCGAAGCCGGCGGTGGTGAAGACGGCGGCGTCCGAGCCGGCGGCGACAAACAGGTCGAATGGGGCGAGCAAGGCGGGCGCCCGGCCGGTCGTTCGTGCTGCGCGTCGTGCGGTGAAGGCGCCTCCGAAGCGCCGCTAAGACTCCCTTAACAAGCGGGGTTTTTCTTCTCGCCTTGATTGCGGATGCTGCCCTGTACAGTGCCGTTATCCCGAGTCGAGCTCGCCCGATATCTCCGCCGGACGATGAGCGGCGTCGAGTGGGATCTGTGGTCGTGCCTCCGCGGCAACCGGCTCGACGGTTTCAAGTTCCGGCGGAAGGCGCTGGTCGGGCCGTACATCGTTGATTTCGCATGTTTGTCGGCGCGCCTGGTGGTCGAGATCGGGGGCGAGATGTTCGATCGGTCACCGCCCAGCGACGCAGCCCGCGCGGCTTGGCTCGAGTCTCGAGGCTTTCGAGTCGTGCGTTTCACGCCGGTAGACGTCACCGAGCGGATGGAGCATGTGCTGGATGCGATCCGCGTGACGCTCCACGCCCCTCTCCCATTCGGGGAGGCGGGATTTATCCGCGCTGGGCCCGGGCGAGGATTTGCTGGTGAGCGGCGATTTCGGCGGCATCGTCCAACGGGGCGAGGTCCTTGACGCCGCGACGCTCTAGCGCGCTCCGGATCAGGTGGTCGGCGAGATGAGGGTTCTTGGGCAGCAGCGAACCGTGGAGGTACGTGCCGAGGATGGCTCCCTGGAGGCAGCCTTCGGTGTGATCCTCGCCGTTGTTGCCGAAGCCCATGCGCACGTGGCCGAGAGGCCGGGCTTCAGGGCCAAGGTACGTGCGGCCGCTGTGATTCTCAAAGCCGACCAGGGTCTGTGGGTGGAGGTCGGCCAGGTCGGTGTCGACGACCACGTCGCCGATGAACCGGCGTTTGCCGGCCTCGGTGCGCACGTCGATGAGGCCGATGCCGGGGAACCGGTCGCCGTCGGCGGTCTGGTAGTAGTGGCCGAGAAGCTGGTAGCCGCCACACACGGCGAGCACGCCGGCGCCGCCTTCTACCGCGCGCTCGAGCGGGGGTTGTTTGGACTCGAGGAGATCCTCGTATACGAGCGCCTGCTCGCGATCCTGGCCGCCGCCGAAAAAGAACACATCGACGTCCTCCATGCCCTTGGTGATGCCGCGCCCGAGCTCGATCAGCCGGGCGTCGAAGTCGCGCCATTCGGCTCGCTTCAGCAAGGTGAGGATGTTGCCGCGATCCCCGTAGATGTTCATGAGATCGGGATACAGCCAACCGACGGTGAACGTTTTCTTGGCCATCGCGATTACGTCTCCCAGTACGGCTTGGCCCAGCCGCGCCTGACGAGCTCGGCGCGGAGATC
>WNFB01002243.1_pt1 | contig 16794 bp, 18 predicted proteins | sample 5400501 | NCBI WGS metagenome assembly WNFB01 (sample SAMN13153341, study PRJNA577476) | soil metagenome | isolation source: 200 cm saprolite under Douglas fir tree site 2 hole 1 | place: USA:California | collected 2015-04-18
TACAGTATCAGAAAGTGATGACAAATAATGACATCACCCATTGTTTGCACGGCACGCCGTACGAGCCAAACTGCGGTGGCTTCTATCCCTAGGCGCTATGCGCTGTCAGGAATACGTGAGATGCTTTCTGGTACGACGCTGGTTGTGTTTGCTCTCGCGTGTGAACTACCTGCTTGACAACTTGCAAGGCAGAGGTTTGATATACAGTGACCTCTCTTAACCTGTCCGGCTTTGCACCAGAATTCACACGGTCTGTGAGCACTTGCGAGAACAGTGCATTCACGAGGTGTCTAATCTTATTCTATCACACCTGCTACAAAGCAGAAAGGGAACAGATGACAATGGATAACAACATTTTTCAACATTCTGAGAGACTAGTTCTAACACTCTAGCGAACCGAAAGTATGCATAGATGTCTTGAGAACCAAAGGATAACACGAAGTCACCGAGTGCATCCACATTCGGTGAGAAAGCGAGGAGACCATGCAACCTGGTGAGCAAATGCGTATTCCTGAAGAAGAGGGCACCCAGGCACAACCGTTATCCAGTAAGGGAAACGTCTCCTTAGAGCGCGATACACGATCATTACTGTACAAACGTGCGGTTTTAGAGCAGCAGCATGCAGAGCAGGAGCACAAACGTGCAGCATTGGAGCACCACTGCACGGAGTTAGAGCGGCAACGGGTCGAATTAGAGCACCAACATGCAGAGCTGGACGATCGGCTTGAACTGGTGATGCAACGGCTTGTCCTGGTGAAGCAACAACTGATGCTGTTGGAACAACGGCACGAGTTGGTAGAGCAGCAACGCGTGCTGGTAGAGCGACAATACGCAGAGCAGACGCAACAATAAGTGCTAAGCAGAAAGGGGCGTTGCAACAGGGCAGTTTAAAAGTCCGGGGATGCAGGGGGCGGAGCCTCCCTGGACCCCTGGACTTTTAAATATAGGGTCTGAGCTCGCTAAAATCTCCTTAAATCGTTCTTAGTAAAGAAATTATTTGTTTAGCCTGTGCCAATGCTCCGACCAGTCAAAACTCATAGAAACTCCAAGCCAAAAGAAATCTTTCCTTTTGCTTCTTCTAAAGCTTTTAACCACCAATCATCGTAGAACTCATTTAGAGCTTCTATAGCTTCTTCCGGAAGTAAGTGTGTGGAAATGGAGGCAACTAGTTCTTTATCACTATTCATTGCACCTGAAATGTGGTCAAAAGCCTCGTAGTCGGTAGCCACTTCGAGAAAAATTTGTGAATCTGGAAAATGCGCTTCGATCTTACTATAAGTATCTAGCAACAACTGAGCCAAAAATGGATATTCTCTGAGAAAGTGCTTAACCTCGGCATCATTTCTAAAAACGTAGTGCCACTCAAGCAATTGAAGTTGAGTTTCAGATTTGCTCATTTGTTTGTGAAGTTACCGCAACGGCAAAATTGAGTGGAAGCTGCTGCTTTTTTGGGAAAAGACCTTGTAATTTATCATAAATTAGACCTATTAATGTAAGGTCCCATGGAACATCTGCATCAAACTGAAACTCGCATAATGCTTCTACGAGTGGAGGGTTATTGTACCTCTTTGTCATTATATCATTCCTTCCGATCGCTTAATCCCATATCACTACAATACCACACGTATGACTACAATACTATACTCCGTACTCCTATCGTATTAGTCATCGGTGTTTCCAGTCTGGTAGGACTCCATTGACTGGTGGTTGCAGTTCGAGCGACTTTGGGTGGTCGTCCCCGCCATTTTGGAACCACAAACTGCGGAGGAGCAATCTTATAAACAAGCAACTCCTCGACGCTCCAAATGTATCTCTTCCAATTTACCGATTTTGGAGATACTATATATGTGGGCGCTCTGAAGTGCGCCCTATATCTATATTTAGTATTAACGAAAGGGCCTTCCTATGGAGACCCCGGTTATCTGGAAACGACCGGACCTGCAATTTCCCACTCCCTTTGATACCATTCTCTTCGACGTTGATGGCGTACTCATCAAAACCATCGACTCGTTTCACGCCACGGACATAGCAACAGCAGAATATGTTGTCGGCACAATACATGGCCTCAATTGGGGTCAGCACGAGGGCAAAAGACTATTCACGCACGAAGACGTAATCGCTTTCAAGCAGGCTGGCGGCTACAATAATGATTGGGACGCGTGCTACCTGCTGGCGACACTTGGAACAGCGCGGCTGCGTGAATGGAAAGGAACGCCGCTTGCTGAGCGCAGCACAGAAGAATGGGCTGCGCTCTCACGAGCAGCCAACCTGGAGGGACATGGTGGTATTGAATGGGTTAGAGAGGTCATGCCCGCCAGCGCACAACTCGATTATGCTGTGATCGGTGATATCTACCACGAATTTTACTGGGGTGCGGATGAAATCAAGAAACGCTACGGTTACTCATCGCGCTACCTGCCTGATTTTCCTGGTTTTGTTCATAACGAAAAGATGAATTTTCCACCCGATTTCTTTGCTAATCTTCGCGAAGCAGGCATCCGTCATATGGGAATGATTACCGGGCGAGTCGGGCCAGAGGTTGATATTGCCCTGGAAATGATGGAGGCACATACAGGCACACGCTGGTGGGACGTAGTCATCTCCGCCGATATTTGTCCCAAGCCAGATCCGCGTGCCTTACAGCTGGCTATTGCACGCATAAAGGGAGAAGTAGGTGGCGGCTTGTATATAGGCGATACAGGCGATGATCTCGACCTCGTGCTAAACTACCAGGCCATCAAAAAAGCCAGTGAGCCAGATATGCTCGCGGCAATGCTAGTTCATAAACATGAAGTAGCGATCTACCAGGAACGCGGCGCGGACTTCATTGTTGGTTCGGTTGTGGATGTGATCCGTTGCTTGCCAGATTCTGTTTATCTTACCAACCACCAAAATTTAGAATGACTGAAATTTTTGACAAAGAAATATTTCCTGGACTCATTCGTCTAATATTTCTATTCCTTTTCGCGCTGTTGTGCTTCCTCGATCAGGCTCACCAGGTATTGTAGCTTCTTAATGGCGTGTTCAGCATTACGCTTATTGCGCTCGTACCCATCGGGTGCAAGCTGGTTAAACCAGGTGCGAATATCCTCCTCCGAGACGTCGAACCACTTTGCATCAGCCTGTAATCGCAAGTAGACACGCATTTGCGGGTCCTGTTTCTTGCGTACAGGACCCTTTTCTTCCTCACCTGCACTCTCACGCTCGTCTGCTGCAACAGCCTCCGCCAGTTGCGCAGACGGGTGCAGTTCGTTATACAATGCCTCGACTTCTGAAGTGCGAAAGAACGCTTCGCGTCCTACGCCCCGGTGTGGTTTTATACGACCTTCACGCACCCATTGATCGAGCGTTACCCTGTCAATCCCCAACATGCGTGCAGCTTCGCCAGCATCTATGAAAGCAAAACGCCCTCCTGGTCTACTTACCATTGGCCTCTACTCCTATGCTCAATGTTCGATTCTAACGTTGTTGAATTGTAATGCCAAATCCATCTGGGTCTTGCAGCACTGCTAAAACTGCGCCGGAATTTTGCTTTTGTGGCGGCAGCGAGAAAGAAGCACCCTGAGCCTTCAGCGCTTCATAGGCAGACTGGATATCATCAACCATAAAGCCAATATGCGCATTCCCCGCCGGTGGCAGCGACTGCCGCGGCAATCCATCTCCACCGGTCGTATGCAATGCAATAGTGGTCGCACCAGTATTGCATTCTGTCCAGCCAGGCGAAGTAAATTTTAACGGCAGCCCCAGCACATCGCGGTAAAAGGCTACCGATCGCTGCATATCACTAACGAACACGATGATGTAATCAGGTTTCTGAAACTGTATCGACATCTGTAGATTTCTCCTCATTTACTTCATAAAACATCAGTAATGTACTGCCATAACGTCTTTCGCCGGTCAGCATTAAACGTTTCAACGGCACTGCCGCCACCACCGGCCGTTCCTTGGGATGAATCTGGATGATTACCAACCCCGTATCTGACACAAGTAGCGAGTTATCAAGCAGTTGTAAAGCACGTGCTGCCATCTCATGGTATTGGGGTGGGGCCACATAGATGATATCATACCGGCGTTTTTGAATTCTGGATGGGGATTGGTTTTCAGGAGCATACGATTGCAAAAACTTGAATGCATCAGTATGTAATGTCTCAGCACGATCCGCCAGGCCGGTAATTTTCAGATTTTCGCGCGCTAATTTCAACACGCTGTAATTCATTTCAATGAACGTCGCGCTGGCAGCTCCCCTGCTCAACGCCTCTATGCCGACGCTGCCTGTACCCGCAAAAAGGTCCAGGAAACGAGCATCTTCAACGCGCACCGAGAGGATATCGAAGAGGGCTGTCTTCACCCGATCAATAATGGGACGGGTGCCAGGCGTCCTGGGACCTTTGAGTTTGCGCCCCTTGGCCTCACCAGTCACTACGCGCATTAGACCCCTCCTCATCGATGAGCGCCAGTACGGCTTCCACCTCTTCCACAAAAAAATCTTCCTTCGCCCAGGAAATCAGTGCCTCTACCTGGTCAACTTTCAATTTTTTGATGTTTGATACGCCCCACGCGCTTTGTATCAGGTGCTGCAATTGCTCCTCGCTGATTTGCGAGTTTAATACGTTTTGCAATACCGTTAAGCGCCCTGGGCTGGCAAGCGACGTTCCACGCACCTCTCTCAGTTCATCCAGCTTGATCCTTGCGATTACTCGCTGCTCCTGACCCTCCTCTTCTTCCTCTTCCTCAAGCTCTTCGTCCTCTTCGTCAAATTTATATACCCTTGGCGTATCGTGTACCATCCCATCCCTTATAGGAATAACCGGGATATTCGGAGGACCAGCTAAAGGGCCACGCGCAGAACGAACCGGCGTCGCTTGAGATGCTGGCTTTGAAGATGCCGCGGGCTCTTGTACTACCGGTGTCGCCTGTGCTGAATGCACTCCGTCCCTCCTCTCATCCCGTAAGGGTGGGGGTGGTGTAGAGCCAGGTGGGGATCCTTGTGGTCGCCCGCGTTCCTCTGCAGGCTTCGGCTGACCTCCCGCAGGCGAATTTTTACCCTGACCGGGCGTCGATGTATCGGATGCATTCCTGGCACTCCCCTCCACGAGTGGTTGCAATTGTCTCAACGCCTCGCGATAATTCATACCATTCAGCGTCTTCACATTTAACAAGTCCATAGCCTGTTTCGGTGTCAATCCCCAGGTCTCCCGAATGGCCTGCATAAATTGCGAGAGCTTCATATTACTATTCGCATCGCCCTGTACGCCGGGAGTGACGGGCATATTTACTACACCGCTCTGACGTATCGGTGTCGGCGCAGGCTGCTTCTCATGTAATGGGAGCGGCTGTGGCCCTTCGCGAGTAGATCTAGGGGCAGGTGTAGTTGAACTTGTACCACTGGCAGCAGGAGTTCCCGTCATATTCCTATTACTCGAATCTTGTAAAGGAGCCTGGGCGGGTCTTATGGTAGAAGTTTCTTGTGCTCGTGCTGTCTCAGGTGGACGAGAGCTGCGCTGGAGCATCTGCGATACACGGCTTTCAACGCGCCGTGAAAGCTGGTCCATCCCCATCTCGGCTTCGCGAATCAACTGTTCGCGCAGCTCTGCATTTGCCCCTACAGGTACAGGAATACCCATCTCAATTGTATGCGTGCGCCCGCCAGTACTAAACTGTGTCGTGTAGCGCAACCAGATATACGGACTGCCGTCTGTTCCTGTTGGTTTATCCCTACTAGTATCCATAAACTTCTCCACCTGCCTTTGATATTGGACCCCTACATAACGATCGCTCTGTAACGCATATACCGTACACATTATTATATCAAACATGGTATACGTTCGCAGTTTCTTTAGCATCTTGCAAAATTGGTCCATTGTAGTGTATGGTACATGATAAGGATGGTAACATGATATACTACACTGTAATCATGGTAGGCCAACGTAACATGCAGGATAGGGCTTCCCGGATGTATGAATTAGTTGTTGGCAAACAAGCTACTGGCCGATACATCGGCGGTGGGCGCGGTAAACCGGCCCCTACGGTTGGTTACTTGCCAACAACTAATTCATACGCTCGGGCTTCCCCTATACTTGACTGATTCGTAATAAACGCATAGTATAAACGTGCTACATATCTAAAGAGCAATGCTCCATGTGCAGCCTAAGAAAGTTGAGACGCGAGACGCATGCTAAGCCCATCACCTCCTCAACAGCCACCAGAACAAACACAGCCAGAACCGAAAAAGGTTGTTCGTACACCTACCAGGCAAAGAACAGGTGAAACTTCCTCTGCCCTGTTCATCAAAAGGATCTTTCACCCAATCTTCAAGGGTATTTACTACCTCCTTCATGGCATGGGGAACCACAAACTGGTTACCTTTATCATGATTTTGCTAATCCTGGGCAGCGCCACGGCAGCAAATTATGCCGTGACAAGAGAATTCCCCTTTGGCATTGGTAACGATCCATTCAACTTCCACATACGTGGCAGCAATGGCGGCGGCGACCAGGTGAAAAACTGGCTCTTCGCCCTACGTGATGGCAACGTTGTTGCCCTGTCTCTGCTTGATAAAGATATGTCGCAGCCGCCAAATGTCCAACAACTCGTTAGCCAGTTCAGTCAACCACAAGGGCACCTGAGCTGGAAAACTATCAACGTTATAAATGCGTTTCAAGAAGCGGATACCTCAATAGACAGCTTTGTAGAAGTGGATCTCTCAGCTACAGGGCCAGGTGGAAATGTCAGCGGCTACATGATCTGGCATTTCGAAACCGTTTCCCAGCAAGGAGGGGTACTTTTAAATGCAACCCTTGTAGATTTCCGTCCACCTTTACAGTAACTTTAGAAAGTTCGGCTCAAGAGCAGAAGGGATAGACTGCTGTGTCAGAAAAAAGCAATACAAAACGCAGTGAACTGGATAGATCCATCGATACCGGTATGGATCAATTCGGGCGCTTTGCGAAAAGGCGCTGGATATGGCTTATTCTCTTAAGTGTGATACTCTGGTACTTCTTTGTCAACATGGTACCAACGCTTAGTGCGCCATCGCCAGGAACAGTCCTTACGTATGTCTTTCAGATCGGCTTTGCCGTCATGTTTATCGTCATACAATTCGGAGCTCTTTTCTGGTTCCTGGGCCGACCGCGACTGTACTGGGTAATGCCAGGTGAGACCGGCGTCAGCTTTGATGACTATAAAGGGAATCCAGAGGTGTTAGAGTCAGCCAGGCGCATTGTATTGCTGCTGCGAGGCACCGAAGAGTTCAAGGAGATGGGGGGCCAGGCTGTGCGTGGCCTCTTGCTCACAGGCGATCCAGGAACAGGCAAAAGTTATCTTGCGCAGTGTATGAGTACTGAAGCGGGCGTTCCCTTTGCCTATGCCAGCGCTGCCAGTTTCCAGGCCATGTTCATTGGCATGAATGTGCTTATGATCAAAAGGCTCTATACCAAAGCGCGTCGATTAGCGCGTGAGTATGGTGCCTGTGTAGTCTTTATGGACGAAATTGATGCCATCGGCATGTCGCGTTCAGCGGGTGCGGGCAGAACAATGGGCATGGGCGGTGGCATCTTTGGAGCGATGGGTGGTGGTGGCATGGGCGGACTCAATGAACTGCTGATGCAGATGGATCCACCGAATATCGAGACTGGCTGGTTTAAGAAAATTCTGCGTGTGCTTGGTCTCTATCATAGCCGCGTCCAGAACCAACCGGTACTCACTGTTGGCGCAACAAATATCCCTCAGTCGCTCGACCCCGCACTCCTACGTCCAGGTCGCTTTGACCGCAAAATTCATGTTGCGCCGCCAACCGACAAGTATCGCAGCGAAGTGATTGAGTATTACCTCGATAAGGTCAAACACGATCCGAACATCTCTATACCTACTCTGGTGGCACGCATGGTTGAGTATACTCCTGTTGCGATCAAACATGTCATTAATGAAGCAGTCATCATCGCTCACTTCGATAATCGCGATATGGTGACCTATAAGGATCTCGTTGAGGCACAAGATGTACATGAATTCGGCCTACGGCAACTCGCTGAGTTGACTCCGATTGAACGCAGGCGTCTTGCTTATCATGAGGCAGGGCATGCCGTAGCCTGCTACTACCTGATGGACCGGTACTTTCCAGCCTTTGTCACAATACATCAACATGGCGACCTGGAAGGGGCAGCAGCATTTGCTGCCTGGCGTCAAAAGGAGACGATTGTAACCTCGAATCAAGAAGATGTCCTTGCCCGCATTCAGGTGTCTCTAGCCTCCCGCGCTGCTGAAGAATTGTTCCTTGATGTTAACTTGAATGGAGTCACTGGCGACTTCGCTAGCGCGACAGAACTTGCTAGCAGGTATGTTGGTTTATATGGCATGGATGGAACGCTGACCTCGTACCTACCTTTCTTAGGTGTGGGTGCAGGAGTAACAGCATTACCAAAGCTGGCTGAACGCATTGAGGCTGTGCTTCAATCCCAGTTCAAGGCGGTAAAACATCTTTTCCAGGAACACCGCGAGGCTGTTATGGCCGTTGCTGAGTCCCTGATAGAGCGTGATGAACTGGTTGCGGAAGAGATCAAGCAATTGATCGATGAGGCCGATGCCAAGCGAGTCATTAAAACAGTCTTTGCCGACTTTGAGATCGTTGCAAGCAATGGCAACGGCCATACCAACGGTAAGACGAATGGAAATGATTATACGCTGGTCGGTGATCATAGCAATGGCGGCGACCAACCGGTAGATGCGCCCAAAGCGGACTCTGCTGAGAAATTCTCCCCGGGGCTCGGAACGGGGACTACCAGCACTGGTGAAATTATCCCCAAAGACGAAGACCCATTCTTCTTCATGGGAGGATAATATATAAGGCTCCTGGCCCCATCCAGGATAACCACAACACACGCTCCCTCTATGTTACATAGAGGGAGCGCAATCGTATCAATGGTATATAGTCGTTCATTACCCTATGTTCGTGGCACCCGGATCGCCTTATGTCAATCAGCACAACGAAGAACGACATTTCGATCGGTAGGACAAAGCAGGCCGCACGTTACTCTAGCTGGAAAACCATCCTGTTCTGGGGAGCGATACTGGCCCTGGTCATCGTTGCCATCGGCATGCGTCTCTATCAACTTGGCCTCCCTTTTGACCGAGACAGTTACGATGAGGGCGTCTACTGGCAAACCTTACGCGCTATGAGCGTGGGGCACGCGCTCTACCAGGATATCTTCTACTCGCAGCCACCTTTCTTTATACTTTCCACCTTTCCTGGTTACACATTCTTCGGCAGTTCGCTCTGGTCAGCACGGCTAGCCATAGCCGTGGTCTCCCTATTCGGCCTCCTGGGGGCATTGCTGCTCGGCAAGGCGCTGAGTGGCCGCCTGGGGGCAGTTGCAGCCTTGCTCTTGCTTGTCGTCAATCCATTTTACCTCGCGCAATCGCAAACCATCCAGGCAGAGGCATCATCTGCTGCTTTCTCACTATTAGCAGTGGGCCTGGCTTACCTCTGGTGGGAACATCCAGAAGGAACCCGCGGCCTTTGCTATGCCGCGCTCGCAGGTATCATGCTCACTTCAAGCATCTTATGTAAGTTGCTCGGCCTCACCGCTCTCGTGCCCATCGCTCTATTAATGCTGGCTCGCCTCTGGCAAATTTGGCGCAAGCAATCCGGAACGCGCTTTGCCGGCTTGCTTCCCATCATCGTTGGCATCATAGCCTGTATACTGACGATGGTAGCCTTTTTGTTGCCTTTCATCAATTCGTACCAGGTAATGGTGCAAAGCGTGTTCACCTTTCATAACGATGCCGCCAGCGTGTTCAGCAATACCCAGCAGGGTAATGCTTCCACAATTGAGAATGCCCTCACTTCATTCCTTGCGCTTGCCGCGCTCTATGGTATAGTGGCAGCACTTTTACGCCAGGATTGGCGCATTATCCCAATAATCGCCTGGCTGGTCGCAACAATCTACCTGCTCTGGCACCAGGTCCCCCTCTTTCAACACCACCTTGTAGCTCTCACACCTCCTCTGATTACGCTGGCAGTGATGGGCATTAACGTCCCCTCTACGCCTGCCAAATTGATCTTCACCGGTTCTATGCCAAAAGCAACAACGATCATTACCTGGGTCGCCATAGCGCTTATTCTGGTTACAGCACTATTCGATGTGCGCCAGGATCGGCTGTACTACCGCACGGCCGAGGCCAATAGCATCGCCGGATTGACTCAACTCGAAGCCCGGGTGGCAGCTGATCTGCGGCAGGCCATATCTTCAGACCAACTGGTTGTCACAGATGCACAATTTGTAGCGGGCCTGGCCGATCGCGATACTCCTCCCGCGCTTGTGGATACCTCAGCAGTGCATATTAATGCTGGATATCTAACACTTTCACAACTTGAAAAGGCCACTTCCCAATCGCAGGTGCATGCAGTGCTCTTTTTTACTGGACGCTTTCACCTGCCAGGCGTTGCAGCTTTTCATGCCTGGGTTGCCCAAAACTTCCGTCTGCTGCACGACTATGGAGCAGGTAGAGAGCTATGGGTGCGGTGAGGTATAATGAAGAAAATCGATTTCCTCCATCTATCATGAAAGGAGATGAAAACATACATGCAGAAAAAAAAGACCTTTAGCACAATGGAGATCGTGCTGCTGGTAGTATTGACTGGATCATTGATCCTATCCTTCTTGCAGGCCTGGCGCGAGGAAAACCAGAAATAAACAAGACGGCGTTATAGGTGTAGTCATTGTAGACTTTGTTGGTGGATGACATAGGGGTTTCAACTCATGCCACTGCAAGCGGCTGCGCACCCACAATCACCTCCTCATATCCATCTAAAAGCCTCCTCATCGCTGCGGACCATGAACGTTGGCGAGCGTCCCATAGTCCAGCCTGCCTCATTATATTTCGCACCTCACCGTCGTATATCAAATGCTCCAACCTCGCTCGATACTCCATCACCTGTCCTTCATCATCGAGCCCGGCAGTATCAAGCAGGTAGCCTGTATATCCATCTCGCACCAGGTCGCACACACCTTCAGAGAGCACTCCAACAAGGGGCAGGCAAGAGGCCATTGCTTCCAACACCACCTGCCCAAAGGTCTCTGTACGTGATGGAAAGGCAAAAATATCGGCCGAAGCGTAAGCAGCAGCCAGGGCCTCACCTCGTAAATAGCCGGTAAAAGTCACCGGCAGGTCTGCCAGTTCCTGCTGCACTTCGCTTAAAGCAGGGCCTTCACCAACAATCACGAGATGACAGCGCTCGTGATCCATACCTCGATAGGCCTGTGTGAGCAAATGCAGGTTCTTTTCCCACGAGATGCGACCAGCATACAGCAGCACCACTTTTGCATCCGGTCGTTCGTTTTCCAGCCAGGTTGCGCGTAGTTCGGCGCTCCTGCGCTCAGGCTGAAAGAGCCCAGTATCAACGCCGCGCGGCCATATACGCAGATGTTGAAATCCCTGCTTATGCAGCATAGTAGCCGTAGAAGGCGAAGGGCAAAAGGTTAGTGAACACTGGTTATGAATAAAGCGATTGTATGACCACATTGGCCTGGTAAAAAAAGGGAAGCCGAAATGGTCACAGTAAGCAGCCAGGTTTGTATGATAAGAGGAGACAACCGGCTTATTGAGGAAACGGGCGGCTGCCAATCCAGCCGCCCCAAGTACCACAGGATCAACCAGGTGAATAATATCGGGTTGAAACTCGTTCAGGCGACGTATGAAGAGGGGACGAAAGAAGTTAAATTTGAGTTCGGGGTAGAAAGGCAAGGGGAATCCTGCAGTACCAACGACCTCAGCTCCAGCATATTGCTCAATGCCATTCTCAGGCCCGAGTAGCAGCGCCTGGTGCCCATTATCTTGCAAGTATTCTAATAAGCGAGCCAGCGTACGTGTAACACCATCAAGTTTGGGCAGGAAATTCTCCGTAATAATCGCAACTCGCATTTTGTTTTTTACCACTCTATCTGCTATCCTCTCTACAAGAAAGGTAACATACAGTATTTAGCAGGAAGTTAAGTATTGTTTAGCGGAGCGTAAAGCGTTAGATAAAAAAGCATTAACTTGCATGCCATACTGGTACAAGTTACTTATAATTGGTATATTTGTCTCCAGAAAGTGATTTTTTTGTCCAGCAACTCGTTATACCTAAAGAGGGTTCCCAACATTTTTCTCTGTTCCTGTTACTGACGAGGATACTATCTGGAAAAAGGTAAAATGGATTGAAATCCCAATTTAAAAAGATCAATATTCTACGGGGTAAAGGCAATCAGCCAGAACAATCACCTTCACCTAATGGACGGTCGCCGGCTGAAACGCCCTCACCTTTCCCATTTGATCAATCACAGGGAGGGCAATCTTCAGCCAGCTATAGACCGCAATATCCTACTCCTGGATTTCCATCGAACTGGAATCCCGGTAGTTTGCAGCCTCCTTATTCTGGTGGAATCCCAAACGCGCTATCCTTGAGCGACCAGGATACTGTGGAACAACAGACCATCAAAATGCCAGTAAAAGGACCAGCAGGCAACGACAACGCAGTGCAGGCACAAATGCTCGCCTATGGTCAGGTGCCACCGTCTCCATCTCAGTCTGGCATTACACTCTCTGCTGCGATGAACAGTAATGCTCAAACGCCACAGCCACCTTACACTCCACCAATTCAGAATCCTGGCATACAGCCGTTCTCACCACCGTTCGGGCCAAATACCGCATCTCAGCAAAACACGCCGCCCATGTCCATGCCTGGATATTCGCCGACGCCCTTGTCACCCATGCCAATGGACTACCCGGGACCCGGAGGTCCTCCGCCATTTTGGGAAAGGCCACAACTGGTAGACGTAGACAACTGGGGTAAAGAACGCAAACAGAGACGCTTCCCCATCTGGGCACGTATCGTTGTATCTCTATTCCTGCTCCTGCTTATTGTGGTCGGAGGCGCTGCTGGATACTATAACTATTTCTTTGCCGCCCCCGTTAGTCATATTGTGGGCCAGCAAGTGACCCGTCTAAAAGGAGACGAGGATCCCAACATGAATCGCAATGGGGCCGGTATCTTAAGTGGCCCTCGTATTAATATACTCCTGCTCGGCAGCGATACAGACGTAAAGTTCTCTAATGGTCAATACCTGGCACAGACAGATATCGTGATCACGATTGACCCTGCTACCAGGAAAGTAGGTATGCTGTCGATACCGCGTGATTTCTGGATCAATGTACCTGGCAGTGGTATGCATAAACTCGATGAAGCCTATGGCCTTGGTGGTGTCGCGCTCAGTCGCCTCGCAATTTTCCAGGATTTCGGCATCCCTATTAACTACTATGCATGGGTCGGGCTGGATGGCTTCATCAAAGTGATCGATACGGTCGGTGGCGTTGATGTCGATGTGCTGCATCCCATTACCGATGACAATTACCCTGATGATGTCGGCAACAAAACTGGTGATATCTATGCCTATAAACGCCTCTATATCCAACCCGGTCCGCAGCACCTCTCCGGGCCGGCAGCGCTTGAATACGTGCGTTCTCGACACGCGGACCTTGTAGGCGACTTTGGTCGCTCCGTTCGCCAACAGCAGATATTGGGTGCGCTCAAAACAAAACTGAATAATCCGGATATTGTTGGCAAACTGCCAGCTATCGCACACGATCTTGATGGATATGTCAGAACAGATATGCAGTTGACCGACGTTCTCAAACTAGTAAATTTTGCTCGCAGCCTCGACCCAAATTCTATTCAGCGCGTTATCCTGGGCCCGCCATACTCGCACTCAGGCACCGCGACGGATGGGAGTGGGAAGTCTGTGGTTTTCCCGGATTGCGCTTTAATTGTGCCCGTAATTGCGCAGATGTTTGCTTTAGGCAACAATGCAGCTTGCAACATCCAGGCAAACAGTAGCAATAGTTCGGTTGCTTCCGCATCACCCGCATCACCACCATCATCTCTATCCACTGCCAGTACCAATGCCAGTTGGCAATCAGTAAGCCAGCTGGCCAGCGTAAGTGCAATGAATCTAAGCCTGGCCGGAGGCAGCGATAATTTATTTGGTTTTCATAGTCTGCTCGATCTGATGCTGATGGTTGTGTTTGAATCACCACAGGCGATACAAACATAATATGCGGAATCAGTTTGGACTAACACTTTTGGACCAATAGGAAAATTTTTATGAAGAGACATACATCCTGGGGCTCGTTTTTATTGTTCCTCCTGCTGTCATTAAGCGTGCAAGGATGTCTCGGTATAGGTGAAAATAACCAGAGCGGCAACACCATCACGACCAACTCAAATGGCAACAAAGTAAACGTTGTCCAAAATCTCTTCAAAGGCAAGATCTATTTCACCGTCGATCACAACTTATGGGTAACTGACCCAAATGGCAACTCTCGCGAGATAATCCCCGGAAATGACATCTATGATCCTGCCATCTCTCCGAATGGTAAGTGGTTAGCGTTTATCGTGCGCTATAAGGACTATTCCGATCTGGCTTACATGCCGGTCAGCGGTGGCCCCGGACATAAACTGCTTACCGGCAATGGTCATTTTTACCCTGATAGCGGATTTATCAAAAACACCTATCACTGGTTTTCGCAGCCCGCGTGGTCGGCGGATAGTACGCATATACTCTTCCTGAGTGACCTCGAAAAAGAGAATTGGTACGCTGCTACGGGAATAAATGCTCCTCTATTGGATCTACAAGTATTTTCAATACCTTTCAATAATCCTTCAGAGCAACCACCACAAGATGTAGCTTATGCTAGCTTTGGGGATGGTGGAGATCGCGACCCAACCTATCGCCCAGGGCATCCTACCGAAATCGCTTACACCCATTATGCGTATGATGCCGCGACACGCACCCAGCAAGTCATTCAGGTCTTCCTGGAGGATGCCAACGCCATTGTCAATCATCCAGGATTATTTCACCCAGGCTACGATCCCGGCATAGCCATCACCGCCCCGAAGGACCAAGACCTGCAGCCAGCCTTTTCACCAGATGGCAACGCCATTGTCTACGTCAAGCGAGAGTCTCCTACCCAGATGGGACTCTATGTGATGTCTGTACCACAGGGGGTAACCGCTAATCCCAACGATCCCAAGGTCGAACAGCAAGCTCTGCTGCCTTATAAGAGATCTTCCCGCATCCTGAGCGGACTGTACGTGAGCCAGCCCGTCTGGTCTCCGGATGGCAAGCAGATAGCCTACCTTTCCTATAACAACAGTGAGTTCGATCTCTGGCTGGCAAATATCAACTACAATGCCAAAACTGGCGTTTACAGCCTGCAAGGCAATCCTGTACAACTGACAACAGGAGGCATTGATGGCGACTCACGCTCGTTCTGGACTCCCTGAATCATTGATGGTATACTTGCCTTTGGTACTTGCAAAGCTTTTCGTATGTTTAAGTTCTACCAAATATCGGGGGCCAGCGGTGATAGCCGACCGCGTAGGGGCGGCAGAGGTATGCAGCAGGGTAGGGCAGTTGAAGGGGGATCGCCCTTTGCCCCTAATGTTGAGCAGAGCCATATTTTTAGATTTGAGTTTTTAACAGAATAGTCTAAAGGGCTATCTCTGTGGATGCTCATTGAGGTAAGACATTGACTCAGTTTGAAGGTACTCTAATTGCCGGACGCTACGAAATCCGTGAACATATTGCTACTGGTGGCATGGCCAGTGTATTTAAAACTTGGGATCATCGCGTCGAACGCCTCGTCGCAATGAAGGTACTACGATCCCTGGACAAAAATGACTTGCGAGCCGTTGAACGCTTTCGTCGCGAGGCTCGTGCTGCTGCCGCACTTGCTCATCCCAACGCTGTTACCATCTATGACTTTGTTGAGGAGTTCGGTCAGTATTTCCTCGTCATGGAGTATATTCATGGTCCCACCCTGAAAAAAGAGATCCTAGACCGCCGGCACTTGCATGCACTCGAGACACTCGAGATTGCGGCGCAGGTATGTGCCGTGCTACAGGTCGCGCATACACGGGGCTTCATTCACCGCGATATCAAACCACAGAATATTATGCTGGCTTCCAGTGGTGCAACGGTCACAAGCGCAGGAAGCCTTCTGGTCAAACTTACGGATTTTGGTATCGTACGGGTGGCAGAAGATGCAGGTTTAACCAATAGCGGTATTGTGCTGGGCACTGCCGACTACCTTTCTCCTGAGCAGGCACGAGGCGAAAAACTCACTGCCTCTTCGGACCTCTACTCTCTTGGCGTGGTGATGTTTGAAATGCTTGCCGGTCGGCCTCCTTTTACCGGCCCCACCGCTGTCTCTATCGCTATGCAGCATGCATCAACCTATCCGCCACCCTTACACCAGTTCAATGCAAACGTCCCTCCTGCCCTGGAGCAGATTGTGATGAAGGCGCTGGAGAAAGAGCCAGAGGACCGCTTCCTCTCCGCCGCCGAGATGCAGCAGGCTTTGCGTCAATGCGCGAAAGAACTACAGCTACAAGCGCGTGCACATCAGACTGTGCCATCGCCCCAGCTGGTTCCCCACAATTTCCAACCTGGCGCGAGTGGGCAGGGGCAGTTCCATTCACCAGGGTATGGACAGCACTGACCGTAACTGTTACAATGCATCTCTCTGAATATTCGTATTTCTGGCTACGCGTAAAAACGTATAGCTTATTGCAGGTTTCTTAGGTACGGTAGGACGTATCCGCGTATGGTGGAGGTGACCCTGGCCTGTGGTCAACCCTTTTACGCTACACATCTTATGATCGATCGAGGAAAATACTTATGCAGCTAACAAGAATTTCAACAAGTCATGCTCCGGCAGCCATAGGTCCATATAGTCAAGCTATCCGCACCGGTGAGTTCG
>WNFB01004495.1_pt1 | contig 16794 bp, 14 predicted proteins | sample 5400501 | NCBI WGS metagenome assembly WNFB01 (sample SAMN13153341, study PRJNA577476) | soil metagenome | isolation source: 200 cm saprolite under Douglas fir tree site 2 hole 1 | place: USA:California | collected 2015-04-18
ACATCCGGCTCTCAGGAACCATCCGCTCGATGGCGATCTCGACGGTCACCTTCCCGTGGCCGGGCAGCTCGATCTGGCCATGGGCACGGGCGCCTGGTGCGAAGGTACCTTCAAGCTTCATGCCGAACCAGGCGCCGAACTCGTCGGCGTCGGCAAGCGCGCGCCAGACACGCGAGCGGGGTGCGCGCAGAACGATCTCTCTCTCGATGCGGTCCGTAGAGTTATGCAACTTCATGGTTGCATCATACCCGGATTCCCGTTTGAAATGCAACCAGGCAGTTGCATAGGTCAGCAGGCCGACATTTGGTAAAGAGTCTCGGGGCCGGCAGTGGCACTTCTCTTAGATAATCCCCGGGTATGCCCGCATGACTGAGGTCTTCGCACCGGTGCGGATCGAAGTGATGACGCTGGGCGAGGCGTGGATAGCGATCGCGGCGGCGATTCTGAGGGACGGTGTCGTTGGGAGCTGGGACGGCCTGCCAATCGTCGAGGTGTTCCGCGCGACGCTCGACGTGACTTCGCCGAGCGTGGACGACCCGATCATTGCCCAGCACGGCGATCCCGAGCGCTTGGCCTGGATGCACGCCAACTTTACCGACCACACCCGAGTGCCTGAACTCGGTGACGCCGACAGCTACGCGACGCGCCTGTACGACTACGCGCACGCAGGCCGCGACCAGATCCGCTGGGTGATCGATCGACTAGCCGCGAATCCATGGGCGCGCGACGCGACGGTCACGACGTTTCAGCCACTAACCGACACCAGCTACATCCCATGCGTTAGCCTGCTCGACTTCTGGCTCGTCAAGGGGCAGCTACAGCTCGCCATCTACGGTCACGCCATCGACTTCGGTACGAAGGGCTATGCGAATCTCGTCGAGCTCGCAGCGCTACAGACTCGCGTGGCTGGCGACCTTGGCGTCGGGGTCGGCACGCTGACGATGACCGTGAAGTCGGCCCACATTTATCAGACCGAGCTTGGCCTGATGCGACGCATCATCGCGGCGACATAGGGTTAACCACCCGGAACGCGTGTTCTGCTCGCCGCCCGGGCCTGCTTCATGTAGCAATTCATGTAGTGCACGGCCCGCTTCATGCACGCGGGCCCTCGACCTAACCAAGAGTTCAGTACACCTACTGACGACATCGGCGGATCGATTCGGTACCTTCGGTTCGGTCGAAGATTGAAATGGTAGATGTGCCGGTTGGCGGGGTCATCGTGGCGGCACCGGAGCCGCTGCGGACGCGTCGACTGTCGTTGCGCCGGCTGCTGGCCATCAATGCCTACTGGTTCGGAGGCGGAGCGCACTGGCAGCCGATCACGATCGCGCTGCTGCCGATCGGCGCGCTCCTGGTTGCCGGGACCAACGCCGACCTCCTGATAGGGCGCGTTAACGCGGCCGGAAACCTCTTCGCATTGCTGGTCCCGATCGCGGTCGGCTGGCTCAGCGACCGAACTGTCTCTCCGTGGGGGCGGCGCCGGCCCTGGATCGCCGCGGGCACTGCTGTGAACGTGGTCGGCCTTCTCATGCTTGGCCTGGCTCCGACAGCGGTCGCCTTGGTGGTCGGGTATCTGGTGGTGCAGATCGGCTTTAACCTCGCCGGCGGCGCTTTCAACGGGGTCATCCCAGACGTGGTCCCGGCCGACCAGCGCGGTCGGGCATCGGGTCTCCTCGGCATGATGAATCAGCTCGGGATCGTGGTCGGTCTGCTGCTGACCATCCTGATCCTGAGTGCCCTCGGCAACAACCGAATCGGGATGCTCGCGGGCTACGTGATGGTCGCTGTGGTTCTATCCGGCACCATGTTCATTACGCTCGCCGCCGTCAAAGAGCCACCCGGGATCCGCTCGGCACGACGTTCGCTCCCGAACCTGCGACGTGCCGCCGCCATCTGCATCCTGGCGTCCGCTATCGCAATCGTGCTCGCGTTCACGCTGTTGCTCTTCGAAACCGGTCGCCTGTTTCTGCCGCTGCTCGCCTTGAGCTTCGCTGCCGGCGCGACCGCCTATTTCAGCGGACGGCGCTTAGAGGCCTTGCGGGAATTCTTCTCGGCCTTCCGTTCCAACGACTTCTTCTGGACATTCAACACGCGATTCCTGGTTCAACTCGGCATATACACGATCCTTCCGTGGATCGGCCTCTACTTCCATGATGTGGTCCGTTCGCACGACTTCGGCACAGCCGCGGCCTACTGGAGCCTGGCCGTACTTGGGGGAGCTGTACCCACGTCAATCATCGGCGGGCACCTCAGCGACCGAATCGGCCGGCGCAAGATCTTCGTCTACATCTCGGGCGGGGTCATGGCGCTCGTCGCGTCGGTCCTGCTGTTTGGGTTGGTCGAGTCGCTGCCTCTGTTGTACGTAATGGGTGTCGTTTTCGGGCTCGGCTATGGGTGCTACTTCTCGGTCGATTGGGCCCTGGCTTGCGACGTTCTCCCGAACAGCCAGAAGGCAGCCGGCAGAGACATGGCGCTGTGGCACATCGCCTTCGCTCTTCCGGCGGCCCTTGGAGCCAGCCTGACTGCGAAACCGCTTCACTATCTGAATGAATCGGGTCACCTCTTCATCGGCATGACGAGCGGCGGCAACCTGGGCTTCCGGCTCGTTTTCGCGACCGCGGCCATCTGGTTCATCCTCGGAACCGTGATGGTCAGTCGCATTCGGGGTGTGCGTTGATACTGCCGGCACCAGCCCAAGACGTTCTGTCCGTTTGGGATACCCTCCCATCTTTCCCGGATTCGTCGGGGTCACTTATTTTTAGAGAAGGACCTCAAGCCCGAGTAACGTGGCGATGCAGCGAGGCCGCATTCCGGCAGCGATCAAGAATTTTGAGCACGCGGCCGGACGAGGTGTATGGTGGCAATAGCGGACCGCTCCCCAGCCCGTTACAACTTTGAGCTGAATTGGCGGAAAATGCCGAGCGGCCCGCTTACTTTGCGGGTTCGGCTCGCGCCTGAAACAACTGACTCAGCTGGGCGGGGCTGATGTTGCCTCCGCTGCAGATCAACGCCACCCTATGACCTCTGAGCCGTTCTTTGAGCTTCATGGCGGCGGCCAGTGGCGCCGCGCCGGCGGCTTCGACCAGCGTTCGAGTCTTTTCGATCATCGCTCTCGCGGCGGCGTCGATCTCGTCGTCGGAGACCAGGACGAAGTCGTCAAGCAACCTACGCAGAATGCGTTGAGGCAACTCGAATGCCACGGCGGTGGAGAGACCCTCAACGCGAGTCTGGTTGGGCGCTTCACGAAGCTCACCGCCGCGCCAGCTCAGGTAGGCCGCCGGCGCTTGCTCCGACTGGACGCCGATGACCTCGATCTTGGGATTCACGGCCTTGGCGACGATGCAGGCGCCGGCAGCGCCTGAGCCACCGCCGATGGGAACGATGATCGTGTCGATACCAGGTTGCTCCTGAAGCACTTCGAGGCTATGCGTTCCCACTCCCGCTATCAGATGCGGTTCGTCGCCTGAGTGTATGTATCGGTAGCCGTGCTCCCGCGCCAGCGTTTCGGCATGGAGGCGGGCGTCGTCGTAGCGAGCGCCCTTCATGACCACCTCGGCTCCGAGATCCTGCATCGACTCAACCTTCACCGGGTTGGCGTTCTCGGGCGCGAAAATGATGGCGCTCACCCCGAATAGCCGGGCGGCATAAGCGACGGACTGTCCATGATTGCCCGTTGAAGCGGCGATCACACCACGATCGCGCTCCTCGTCCGTGAGCCGGCTGACCAGGTTGACGCCCCCTCGAACCTTGAAGGCGCCGGTCGGATTGTGGTTTTCGTGTTTGACATGAACCTCCGCCCCGACCAGCCGATCCAGCGCGGGATAGTGCCTTAGCGGAGTCGGCTCCACGTAGGAGCGGATCTGCCTCGCGGCATCGAGGATGTCCGCGAATGTCGGTTCCCTCAGCTCACCCATATCGTGCCGGTCCAAAGGATGCGCCACAATTGCCACCAACGACACTCAAGGAGACTGCGAATGGACCGGAAGCTTGATGACGTGACCGCCCGCTGGAACCTGCTCGAGCACAGCTTTTACCAGCGCTGGACGCAGGGCACCCTGACCCGCGACGAGCTCTGCGATTACGTCGAGCAGTACGCGCATGTCGTACGCGCTGTTCCCGGATGGCTCGAGAACGTGCCAGGTGGAGACAGCACCGAGGTCGCCCGGCACGCCGCCGAAGAGCGGTCGCACATCGAACTCTGGGACAACTTTGGCGAGGCGCTGGGGCTGGGCTCGGACACCATCAGGTTGGCGCCGGCCAATGCGGCCACCACAACCCTCTTGCAGAGTGGCGACGAGCTGGCAGCGAAAGGTCAGGCCGCTGCGGTCGTCTGGGCGCTCGAGGCGCAGACACCGGCGGTCGCCGGCGCCAAGCTGGCCGGCCTGTCCGCCTTTTATGGAATCGGCGCAGACGACGGTGGTGAGTATTTCGCCGTGCACCAGCACCTGGACGTCGAGCACGCGGCCGAGCTCAGGAAACTCTGTGGGGACGGCTCAGAGCGAGCTGCCGAGGTGATGTCGAAGGCGCTCTGGGACCTGCTGACTTCGGTGGAGGTCGCACCGAAACCGGTCTGAACCGACCGCATTGCTTTACACGGTCGGAGTCGAGGCTCCCCGGGCAGAGCGACGAACCCGGCTGAGCGGAGCGTGGACCGCGGTCGTGGTCGGCCTGGTGGCGCTCGTGGTGATCCTCGTCTTCGTCCTGCAGAACCAGCAGAGCGTCGAGGTCACCTTCCTCATGTTCCAGGGCCACCTGCCGCTCGCCGTGGCGCTGCTTTTCGCGCTCATTCTCGGCGCGGTCATCGTTTTCGCGTTTGGGGCGGCTCGCATCCTTCAGCTTCGAATGGTGGCCGGGCGTGCCCGCCGGAAGGGCCCGAGCTCCGCTCCTCCGGCCGAGTGAAAGCAGCCAAGAAGCCGGCGCCGCGAAAACGGGCCAAACCTTCTCAAGGGCCGAAGGCCGTCAGGCCTGAGGCCGCCGAGCCTGTCGTCAAGGCCGGGCCCGTGTCCGTCCATGTGGACTCGGGCCAGGTTGCGGTCGTGGTCGCGCCTCCGGCTCCGGCCGGGATCGACCGGCGCCTGTTCAGGGCGATCAACGGCCTGCCGCATACGGTGACGAGCGACCGCTACGTCAGCGTCCTCTCTGACCTCGGGGAGGGCCTCGGTTGGGTGGCGGGAGGAGTGGCCCTCGCCATTCTTGGTGGGCCCAAGGGGCGGCGGGCCGGTGTAGCCACCGCTGTGGCGTCACTGGCGGCGACGTACGTCGTCCAGCAGCGGGTCAAACCGCTGTTCCGCCGTGTGCGCCCATTCGTCAACCGCGAGGCGCGCGTGGTCGGCATCCGGCCGGCGGACCACTCGTTCCCATCCGGTCACACCGCCTCATCCTTCGCGGCCGCCACCGCCCTCGCGTTCTTTTATCCGAGCGCAGCCCCCGTGGCGTACACGGTGGCCACTGGGGTCGCCGCGTCCAGGGTTCATCTCGGCGTGCACTTTCCCAGCGACGCGGCTGTGGGTGGAGTGATCGGGATCGGGATCGGCACGCTCAGCGCCTGGCTGTTCAAGAAGCGTGGCCGGCGCGCAGGCTCACCCTGCTAAGGGCTCAACGCGGAAGGATCACTCTCAATGCGCTGAGCTCGGCGTTGATGGTGGCAGGCGTTCGGCCAAAGAGGGCGTTGTCCGCGTATATCCGCACCTGCGGCTTTGTGACCACCTCCAGCTTGCGGAACTGAAACACCTGGCCCAGTCCTCCCTCTCCGGTCTTGGAGAGCACTGCTCGGGCCAAAGCCCGCTTGACGATGTCCCGGCGGCTGGCGCCTGCGTGGACCGAGAGCTCCAGGTAAGGGTCCACGGGCGTCGTGTCGCTGACGGGCATCTGGGAGCCGATGGACGTGGTGTTGGTGAAGACGAGGGACATGGCGGTGCCGCTGCCCCTGATGTCACCTGTCAGCGTGTAGGCGAACGGCCTCGCCTCGGCAACGTGTTTCAAAGCCTCCGCGAAAGCTCCGAAGGCTCGGTCCTTGGCCGACTCGCCGGCGGCGATGGTCGCGCCGAACAGGCCGATGGCGGCGGCCTCCAGGAAGACCTTCCCATTGACACGACCGAGAGTGACCGGGCGTGGTTTCCCCGTCTTGATGACACGGATCGCGCGGTCCACTGTCGTGGGCAGGTGCAGCGACTTGGCGAAGTTGTTGAAGGTCCCCATCGAGACGATGCCGACAGGATGCTTGGTGTTCACGAGCTCGCGAACCACCCAGCCGATGGTTCCGTCGCCGCCTGCCACGATCACCGTGGCCCTTGGAGAGATCAACTTCTCCAGGTCCATCTTGGGATCGAATTCGACGATCAGGCTGCCGGCGAACGCTTTGCGGAGCTTGGCCTCGTTCTCGGGTGTCATCGAGCCCGCCCTCGTGCTCAAGATCAGCAGTCGGGTCGCTCGTTTGGCGCTCCGCCGCGCGCCGCGCATACTCGTGGTCATCCCGCTTGAACTCCTTCCTGCTCGACGATACTCAGGCTGGGTCGAGTTTGAAGAAGACATCTCCGGCGTACGAGAGTGTCGTGCTGGTGCCGGCGATCGATGCCGGTCAGCTGGTGTGGGATCTCCGGAAGCAGCACGACCCAAGCGCTGCGGCCGGCATACCTCCTCATGTCACCCTCATGTTTCCATTCATCCCGCCGTGCGATCTGACCGATCCGATCATCGACACACTAGAAGCACTGATCAGCCAGACCACGGCGTTCGAGTTCTTACTGACGCGAGTGCGGCAATTCGAGCAGGGTGTCGTCTACCTGGTGCCGGAACCCGCCGCACCTTTCGCCAGACTCACCACGGAAATAGGCAGCCGGTTCGGAGTCCTGCCTTTCGGCGGTGCTTTTGGCGATGAGCCGGTGCCCCATCTCACGGTAGCCATTGTCGAGTCGGGTTCGGAACGGGAGCAGCTCGTCGATCAGCTGGTCCCTCGGTTGCCAATCACGCTCCGAGCAGAGGAAGCCTGGCTGATGGTTGGCACGAACTCGAGCAGCTGGAAGGTCGTTCGCCAGATGCGATTTCGCGGCTGAATCGTGACTCGGTTCGCGCCGTCAAACCGTCTCTAAGGCTTGCGAGCGCGGATGTAGGCGCTGCCGAGCTTGCCGTCGACGCCGGGCATCGTCTCCGTCGCATGCACGTTGAAGTCGGGATCCTGGAACCCGGCCTCGAGCAGGGCGGCGCGGTACTCATCGATGGGAATCGTGCCCGAGAGGCAGCCCGCCCACGAGTCCAGGCTCTTCTTGATCGTCTCATCCAGCCGCTCGAGCTCCACCATGTCGGCCACGGCGAAAAGGCCGCCTGGCCGGAGGACTCGGAAGGCCTCCTTGATGACCGCGCGCTTGTCCTCCGCCAGGTTGATGACACAGTTCGAGATCACGACATCGACCGACGCCTCCGGCAGCGGAATGCTCTCGATGGCGCCCTTGAGGAACGTGGCGTTGGTGACTCCCGACCGCTCGCGGTTCGCGTTGGCAAGGGCGAGCATCTCGTCCGTCATGTCGACGCCGTACGCGTGGCCCCCGGGCGCGACCCGCCTGGCCGAGAGCAGCACGTCCAGGCCGGCACCCGATCCGAGGTCGAGCACGACCTGCCCTGGCTCGAGCTCGGCCAGCGCCGTCGGGTTGCCGCAACCAAGGCTGACCGATTCACTCAGGCCGATTGACCCCAGGTCGTCGGCCGAGTAGGAGCCGGAGCAGCCGCAATCGGGCCCATCTGCCTGGCAGCAGCCGGCGCTGGTGTCGGTGGCGCCGAACGGGATCACGGCGATTTGCTTCGCGACGCTTGCGTACCTGGATCGCACCGCCTCTCGAACTTCGCTCATGGTGAGAACTCCTTCCAATCGATGGGTTTCGATGGGTGGATCGTATCACTATCCATCGATAAATGTCGATGGTTTGGTTACAATGTCTTCATGACGGTCAAAGTGCTCCCGGTCATCCGGCAGCGGGGCGTGTGCTGCGGGTTGCCCGAGGTCGACGAGAAATGGGCTGAGCGGACCTCGATCCTGATGAAGGCGTTGGCCGACCCAACCCGGCTGACCATGGTGGCCTCGCTGTGGAAGGCAACTGCCCCGATCTGCATCTGTGACTTCACTGCCGGCCTCGACCTCAGCCAGCCGACGATCTCCCACCACATGAGCAAGCTGAAGGAGGCAGGCCTGGTGGACTCGGAGAAGCGTGGGATCTGGACGTACTACCGGCTCGCGGCCGGCCTCGACGCGGGCACCAGGCAGCTGCTGAACCGGCTGATCGCCTAGGACTGGGGATGCATCTCTTACCCGTGGCGGCTCAAAACACGAAGTAGAAGCTCGCTCCTTCGCCGACGGCACCCTCCGCCCAGGCCCTGCCGCCATGGCGGTTGACGATCCGGCGCACCGTGGCCAGGCCGATCCCAGCCCCAGGAAACTCGCTCTGGCTGTGCAGCCTCTGGAACGCGCCGAACAGCTTGTGCGCGTAGATCATGTCGAAGCCGACCCCGTTGTCGCGGACGAACATGCGGGTGTCGCCGTCCACGATCTCGATCCCGATCTCGACCCTCGCGACCGGCTGCCTGGCCGTGAACTTCCAGGCGTTGCCGATGAGATTGGCCAGCAGGATCCGCGCCAGTCGCGGGTCCGCCGACGCGGAGATGCCCCCGGCGATCGCGACTTCCACGTTGCGCTCCGGGCCGGCCGCGCGCAGTTCCTCGACTATCTCGGCCGCCACTGCGCTGATGTCGCACTGCTCGCGATGGATCTCGCCGCTGGTCAACCTGAACAGCGTTTGCAGCCCGTCGAACACAGACGTGATCCGATCGCTTTCGCGCTGCATGCGCTGCAGGTGGTCCTTGGCACGCGGATCGAGAGCGTCTCCGTAGTCCTCGAGCAGGGATTGGTTGAGCCCGTTGAAAGCCAGCAGCGGCGCGCGAAGGTCGTGCGAAACCGAGTAGCTGAAGGCCTCGAGCTCGCGGTTCATGGCGGTCAGCGCCGTCGTTCGCTCTTGCACCAGCCGCTCGAGCTGCGTGCGGTAGCGGCGCAGCTCCTGCTGCGCCCTGTACAGCTCGACGAAAACGCTCACCTTGGCGCGCATGATGGCCGGGACCACCGGGGCGAAGACGAAGTCGACAGCTCCCAGGTCGTAGCCGCGGCTCATGTCGGTCTCGGCGCGATCGAGAGCGGTGACGAAGATGATCGGAGTCAGCTCCGATCGCGGGCGTTGACGGATGAGCTGGGCGGCTTCGAAGCCGTCCATCCCCGGCATCCGAACGTCCAGCAGGATGACCGCGAAATCCTGCCTCAGGAGCTGGCGCAACGCATCTGGGCCCGAGGCCGCCTCGACCACGTTCTGACCGAGCGGGCTCAGGACGGCCTTCAGCGCAAAGCGCTTGGAGGCGTCGTCGTCGACGAGCAGGATGTCGACCTTCGTCTCGACAGAGGCTGTCTTCGTCGCCGTCGCGGGTTGCGCTGTCATCGGACCTTCCTGAACACGCTGACACCTTCGCGAACGGGTTGGTATCGGCTGCTCTCGGGTGCGAAGACCGTCGATTCCCGCCGGCCGAGGGCAAGGAAGCCCGACCTGGCCAGGCTTTCGTAGAAGAGGCGATGGGCGCGCTGCTGCAGGGTCGGCCTGAAGTAGATGAGCACGTTCGTGCAAACGATCAGGTGGAACTCGTTGAAAGAGGCGTCGGTGACCAGGTTGTGCTCAGCCCAGATCACGTTGTGCAGCAGCTCGCGCTGGAGTCTTGCGACGCGGCCCGTGGTGGTGAAGAACGTCGACAGGGTCGAGCGCCCACCCGACTGAATGTAGTCGGGCTCGTACCGTCGCAGCAATTCCGTCGGGCCTGCACCGACGCGCGCGATCGCCAGTCCATCCTCGTTCATGTCGGTGGCGTAGATGCTCGACCTCCGGAGCAGCCCCTCTTCCTGCAGCACGATCGCGAGGGAGTAAACCTCCTCGCCAGTCGCGCAGCCCGCGCTCCAGATGCGCACCGAGGGATATGTGCGCAGAAGCGGGACGACGTCCTCACGCAGGCATCGCCACGTCTCGGCTTCTCGAAACATGCCGCTGACGGTCACGCCGACCGTGTTCAGGAACCTCTGCATGCAGGTGGCGTCGTGCAGCAGCCGGTCCTGGTAGGCCGAGATGGTCGGCACGCCTTCGCCGGACATGCCTGCCGAGATGCTGCGCCGCAGCGGTGCTGCCGCGTACTCGCGGAAGTCATAGCCATAACGAAGAGCGATCGCTTCCAGCAGAAGCTTGATCTCGATCTCTTCGAGGCTCTGGATCTCCAGCGGTGTTGTCGTTGCCATCAATCAGGACTCCCGCACCTGACCCTGTCGGATGCCTTCTCCCATCAGTGGCTCAGCCACGAACGCAGCATGCCGACAAGATGAGAGCTGTCGACCGGCTTGGCGATGTAGTCGGACGCCCCGGCTTGTATGCACTTCTCCCGGTCTCCCTTCATCGCCTTGGCGGTGAGCGCTATGATCGGCCGGTCCTGGAAGGATCGCAGGCTGCGCATGTTCGACATCGTGGCGTAGCCGTCCATCTCCGGCATCATCACGTCGACCAACGCGATGTCAATGTCCGTGGTCTTCTGTAGTGTTTCGAACGCTTCGGCGCCGCTGTCCACCGAAACGACGTCCATGCCCTGGCGCTCGAGCAGAGCAGTGAGCGCAAAGATGTTCCGGATGTCATCGTCGACGACCAGGATCTTCTTGCCCGCGAGCGAGGCCTCGATGGCGACGATGCCTGAGTCAGCTTCCTCGTCAGCCGCGTCCTTACTCAGGATGGCACTGACCTCGTCGCGCAAGCGTTCGGGAGACCGCACCTCCTTCACGACGATGGTCTTCGTCGCCCTTCCGAGCTTGAGCTCCTCCTTGCGGGTGAGCTCCTTGGCGGTGTAGACAAGCACCGGCGTCGACCTGAGCGTCCTGTGCTTGCGCACGTGATCGATGAGCTGCCAGCCGCTCATTCCGGGCAGTCCGAGGTCGATGACGACGCAGTCGAACTTCTGGGTCTCGAGAGCGGCCAGCGCCTCTTCGCCGGTGGCGACCGCGATTGTTTTCGCGGCGAGCGGCCCCACGAGCTGGACGATGCGCTCCCTCTGCACCGGTTCGTCTTCGACGACGAGCACCGTCCGGGTGGCGGGTGCGCTCCGCGGGCGGTCGAGCACGGCGACTGCCGGCTTCATGCTTCGCTCGGCGCGACGACCGTTAGGCCACGACGCCGAGCCCTTGCCGCGCTCGGCGGAGCCGTTGGACGAGGCGTCTCCGGCGGTGCCGGACCAGGCCACCATGGGACTGGCGATGGGCAGGTAAAGCGTGAAGGTGCTGCCCACGCCCGGCCGGCTCTCGACGGTGATCTCACCAGCCAGCAGCCGTGTCAGCTCGCGGCAGATCGACAGGCCCAGGCCGGTGCCCCCGTACTTGCGACTGGTGGTGCCATCGCCCTGGGCGAAGGCCTCGAATATCGTCTGCTGCTGCTCGTATGGAATGCCGATGCCTGTGTCGGTCACGCTCATCGCGATCACCGAGTGGGCTCGGTTGAGCGCCTCGTGCGCATGGCTCCAGCCAGAGGTGACGAGCTCGGCCCGAAACTCGACCTGGCCCGTCTCGGTGAACTTGAACGCGTTGCTCAGCAGGTTGTTGAGCACCTGCTGAAGGCGCTGTGGATCGGTCGGGATCGTCTTCGGCAAGCCCGGCCGGAGGTCGATCGCGAAGCCCAGCTTCGTCGCCTCGGCCACGTGCCGGAACGTCCGCTCCAGCAGCGGCGGTAGCTCGGACAGCGGCCAATCCGTGATCTCGAGGGCGACCGTGCCGGATTCGATCTTCGACAGGTCGAGGATGTCGTTGATGAGCTTCAACAGGTCGGTTCCGGACGAGCGGATGATCGTGGCGTATTCGGTCTGCTTGGGGAGAAGGTTTCCGTCGGGGTTGTCAGCCAGCTCCTGGGCCAGGATCAAGAGGCTGTTGAGCGGCGTACGCAGCTCATGTGACATGTTGGCCAGGAACTCTGACTTGTACCGCGACGTGATTTCCAGCTGCTCGGCCTTCTCTTCGACGAGGCTCTTGGCCACCTCGACCTCGTTGCGCTTCTGATCGATCTCGGCGTTCTGCTGTGCCAGCTGGCGCGCCTTCTCCCCCAGTTCCTCGTTGGTGCGCTGCAGCTGATCTTGCTGACTCTGCAGCTCGTTGGCCAGTGACTGGGATTGCTTGAGCAGCTCCTCGGTGCGGCTGTTGGCATCGATGTTGTTGAGGACGATCCCAATGCTCTCGGTGAGCTGGTCGAGAAAGTCCTGGTGCGCCTGGCTGAACCGCTGGAACGATGCGAGCTCGATGACCGCCCGCACCTCACCCTCGAAGAGAACCGGCAGCACAATGATGTTGAGCGGCGTCGCCTCGCCCAGCCCGGAGGCGATTCGGACGTACTCGGCAGGGACGTCGCTGACGAGGATGCGCTTCTTCTCCAGCGCGCACTGCCCGACGAGCCCCTCCCCGAGCCGGAACTCGGTGGGCAGGCTCTTGCGGCCTTTGTACGCGTAACCGGCCTGGAAGGCCAGGTGCGCCTCGCTGCCGTTGGGCCCGACCATGCCGTAGAAGACGCCCTGCTCGGCGTTGACCAGCGGGGCCAGCTCCGACAGGATCATCTTGGACACGGTCATCTGGTCGCGCTGGCCCTGCAGCATGCGCGCGAATCGGGCGAGGTTGGTCTTGAGCCAGTCCTGCTCCGTGTTCTTCTCTGTCGTCTCCTTGAGGTTCCCGATCATCTCGTTGATGTTGTCCTTGAGGGCGGCGACCTCCCCACTCGCCTCGACCCCGATCGATCGCGTGAGGTCTCCCTTGGTCACCGCGGTCGCGACGTCGGCGATGGCGCGAACCTGGGTGGTCAACGTTGCGGAAAGCTGGTTCACGTTGTCGGTGAGGTCGCGCCAGGTGCCGGCGGCGCCGGGCACGCGAGCCTGTCCGCCGAGCCGGCCCTCCACACCCACCTCGCGGGCCACGCTCGTGACCTGCTGCGCAAAGATGGCCAGCGTCGCGGTCATGCTGTTGATCGTTTCTGCCAGCTCGGCGATCTCGCCCTTGGCTTCGAGCGTCAGCTTGCCCCTCAGGTCACCATTGGCCACCGCGGTCACCACGCGCGCGATGCCGCGCACCTGGTCGGTGAGGTTGCTGGCCATGGTGTTCACGTTGTCGGTGAGGTCCTTCCAGATTCCGCCGACACCCTTGACGTCGGCCTGGCCGCCGAGCTTGCCTTCGGTGCCCACCTCGCGAGCGACGCGTGTCACCTCACCGGCGAAGGCGTTGAGCTGGTCGACCATGGTGTTGATCGTGTTCTTCTGCGCGAGGAACTCGCCGCGGACGTCGACCGTGATCTTCTTGGAGAGGTCGCCCATGGCGACGGCGGTGGTGACGTCGGCGATATTGCGGGTTCGGTCGGTGAGGTTCTCCGTCATCGTGTTGACGTTGTCGGTGAGGTCCTTCCAGATGCCGCCGACCCCCTTGACGTCGGCCTGGCCGCCGAGCTTGCCCTCCGTCCCCACCTCGTACGCCAGGCGGGTGACCTCGCCGGCCAGCAGGTTGAGCTGGTCGACCATGACGTTGACAGTGTTCTTGAGCTCCAGGATCTCCCCGCGGACGTCGACGGTGATCTTCTTGGAGAGGTCGCCGTTGGCGACCGCGGTGGTGACCTCGGCGATGTTGCGGACCTGGCTGGTCAGGTTGCTCGCCATCGAGTTGACGTTGTCGGTGAGATTCTTCCAGGTGCCCGCCACGCCCTTGACCTGAGCCTGGCCGCCGAGCTTGCCCTCCGTGCCCACCTCGTGGGCGACGCGTGTCACCTCACCGGCGAAGGCGTTGAGCTGGTCGACCATCGTGTTGATGGTGTTCTTGAGCTCCAGGATCTCGCCCTGGACGTCGACGGTGATCTTCTTGGAGAGGTCGCCATTGGCGACGGCGGTGGTGACCTCGGCGATGTTGCGAACCTGGCTGGTCAGGTTGCCCGCCATGGAGTTGACGTTGTCGGTGAGGTCCTGCCACGTGCCGCCCACGCCCTTCACCTGAGCCTGGCCGCCGAGCTTGCCCTCCGTGCCGACCTCACGCGCGACGCGAGTCACCTCGGAGGCGAAGGCGTTGAGCTGGTCGACCATCGTGTTGATGGTGTTCTTGAGCTCCAGGATCTCGCCCTGGACGTCGACGGTGATCTTCTTGGAGAGGTCGCCATTGGCGACTGCGGTGGTGACGTCGGCGATGTTGCGAATCTGGTTGGTGAGCTGACCGGCCATCAGGTTGACGTTGTCGGTCAGGTCCTTCCAGGTGCCGCCAACGCCCCTCACGTCCGCCTGCCCGCCGAGCTTGCCCTCCGTGCCGACCTCGCGCGCGACACGGGTCACCTCAGAGGCGAAGGCGTTGAGCTGGTCGACCATCGTGTTGACCGTGTTCTTGAGCTCCAGGATCTCGCCCTGGCCTTCGACCGTGATCTTCCGCGAAAGGTCCCCGTTGGCAACCGCGGTGGTGACCTCGGCGATGTTGCGGACCTGACCGGTCAGGTTGCCGGCCATGAAGTTCACGTTGTCGGTGAGGTCCTTCCAGACGCCGGCGACGCCGGGCACCTGGGCTTGCCCGCCGAGCTTGCCCTCCGTGCCCACCTCGCGCGCAACGCGCGTCACCTCAGAGCTGAACGACCGCAGCTGGTTTACCATCGTGTTGACGATCCGCGCGGTCTCCAGGAACTGTCCCTGCAGGCGCCGGCCGTCGATGTCCATCGGCATCGTCTGCGAGAGGTCGCCGTTGGCGACCGCGCTGACGACTCGGGCCATCTCGGTGTTGGGCCGCACCACATCCTCGATCAGGTCGTTGATCGAGTTCAGGGTGGCGGCCCACCCGCCGCCGGCGTCGCCGATCGACGCGTGTTTGAACTGGCCCTCTTTGCCGACGCGCTTGCTCAGCCGGCGCAGCTCACGCTCGAGGCGCTGGTTGGACTCGATGATGTCGTTTATCGCCGTCGCGACCTTGGCCGCCTGGCCGGTCGAGGTCACCGGCATGCGGACGGAGAAATCCCCACGTTTGACCGCGGTGAGAACCCGAAGCATCACCCTGGGATCAGTGGTGTTTTCGGCTAGGGCTTTGCTGGCCATGATTCGTGTTTCCTCTCCTTTCCTTCGCTAACCTTCCTCATCTTCACGGGGTGGGTACCCAGAACTCGACCCTGGCTCCCGCCCCCGGCTCGCTGGTGATTCGGCACCAGCCGCCGGCGAGCTGTGCGCGTTCCTTCATGGCAAGGAGCCCGAGATGACCGGGGACATAAAGGCACTCCTCGACCACGAACCCGGTGCCGTCATCGGACACCTCCACAACCACCCCGCCGTCGACCGCCGAGGCAGCCACACGAATGCGCGCCGCGTGGGCGTGCTTCTCCACATTGGTGAGGGCCTCGGCCACGTTCTTGAAAACGATCGATTGCAGGTCGCCGGAAATGTCGTCCGGCAGGTGCACGTCGATGTCAGGTTCGATACCTGTGTGCACGCGTAGGGTGGCGAGGCGATCCCGAATTGCCTCGCCGAGGCCGACGGTGAGGTCGAGAGCCTCCGGGCTCACGGTGGTGAGCAGCCGCCGCAGGGAGTCCTCGACCTTCTTGATGGTCGCTGCCAGCTGGTCGAGTTGGGCCTTCAGACGGCTCTCGGCGCTTTCGCCGCGAACGCGTTCGAGTTGGAGCTCGGCTGCGGTCAGCAGCTGCAGCGAATCGTCGTGGAGAGCGCTCGCGAATCGCCGCCGGGCCTCGTCACCGCCGGAGGCGACGTTGGCCAGCAGCTGGCGGCGGGCGGCCATTGCCTCCTCGAGCCGTTCAGCTGCGACATCGAGCTCTTCCTCGGCCTCGCGATACTGCCAGACGAGACCTGTCGCCATGGCCGCAACGCGGAGCACCCACGCGTCGTCCGCCGTGAATCCTCGCCTCGAGTCGTAGGCGGCGAGAGCGCCGATCCGCCGGCCGCCCGCTTGCCACGAGACCGCGATAGAGTTGCGGACTCCACGAAGGCCGATGTGGCGCCAGAGCTCGTCAAGGTCGGGGCACGTGCCGTTGCGAATATCCAGCTCATCACGGAAGACGATGCGCTCGGCGATGCCGTCGCCCTCGACCGCAAGCTGGATTTTGAGGTTCCAGACCGCCGACTGCGCAGGGAAGCCGAATGGCTCACGCTGCACGGCCACGAACCCCGGGGCGCCCAGACGCCAAAAGGCGATGCGACGTGCCCCCACGAGCCTGGCGACGGTCTCGGCCAGGTGGCGGAAGAACGCCGGCAGCTCCATCTCGGCTTCGAGGTACGAGGAGGCGGCGCCCAGCGCGAGGGAGGCGGCCTCCTGCGCCTTCTCCAGTCGCTGCGCGGCGCGCTGGCGCGACGTGAGCTGACCGGCGGCTCGCAACCGGCCGGGGTCGCGCAATCTCGCCGCACCCGTCGACCGGCTCCCCGCCGGCAGGTTGGCTACCTCCACGTCGCCCCTCCTGAGAGTCTCTGCGGCTTAATCAAACCGCCTGGGGGAGGCCGGCGTCGCCGTACAAGTGAGGTACTCAATGGGCCGGGAATTCCGGCCCCATGGCTACCGATTCAGGGTCAGGCTCTCGCCCGGCCCCGTCCGAACATCCTGAGGATGAAGAGCAGGAGCATGGCGCCGAGGAAGGCGATGATGATGGTGCCGACCAGCCCGACGCTGCCCTGGATGAAGAAGCCGGCCAGGAAGCCGCCGATGAGCGCGCCGACCAGGCCCACGATCAGGTCACCGATGAGCCCGAAGCCATG
>WNFB01002244.1_pt1 | contig 16793 bp, 13 predicted proteins | sample 5400501 | NCBI WGS metagenome assembly WNFB01 (sample SAMN13153341, study PRJNA577476) | soil metagenome | isolation source: 200 cm saprolite under Douglas fir tree site 2 hole 1 | place: USA:California | collected 2015-04-18
TTGGGATCGACCAGCGGCAGGTTGGCGGTCATGTCGAGGTAGGTGCCGGTCGGCGCCTGGTCGCCGAATTTCAGCTCCGCATCGGCGAGCGCGTTCATCACGGCCATGTCGGAGGTGCCCGGCTTGTCGCGCGTGCCGATGCTCAAGATCATCGCGCGATCGCGCAGGCGCGTGTTGTGGGTGCGGAAATAGGCGAGCTGCTCGGCGCGCTTGGCGAGCGTCGGCGAGTTCTCGCCCTTGTAGGTGAAGGCGGAGAGAACCAGGCGGTCGACCCGCTCGGGCCGCACCATGGCATAGGCGCCGGCGCGGATGGCGCCGGAGGACTCGCCCATGAAGTTGAGCTTCTGCCGCCCGGTCTCGCGCACCACCACCTCGACGCCGGCCTTCAAATCTTCCACGCCGCTGGCGATGTCGGAATTGCCGGAGGTGCGCGAGGAGCGGCCGTAGTTCTCGTGGTCCATGGTCCATACGTCGAAGCCCCAGCGGACGAACGCGTCCATGGTCGAATAGTCGCCCTTGCCCGGCACCGTGAGGTCGAAGCTCGGGCGCGCGGAGATCGAGGAGCCGTGCACGAGGAAGAACACCGGCAGCGGCGGCTCGCCCGGCTTCGGCGCGCCGACGCGCTTGCGGAACAGATAGAGCTTCACGTCGCCCTTATTGGCCCAATACTCGCCGCTCCAGATGTCCGCAGCCGCCTTGGCCTCGCCCTGCGCGAGCGCCGGCGGCGGCGCCAGCTGCGACACCAGCCCCGCGCCGATGCCGAGCCCCGCGCCCTTGATGATGGTGCGCCGCGCGATGTGATCGGTGTCGGACATGGATGGCCTCCCTTTCGATTTGTTTGGATGCGCGAGTGGCGATTGGCGAAATTAAACAACGCCCTCATCCTGAGGAGCGCCCGGAGGGCGCGTCTCGAAGGATGGCAGCAGGCGAGTCTGTGGCCATCCTTCGAGACGGCCGCTGCGCGGCCTCCTCAGGATGAGGTTCGCGCCAATTTCGCTATTCGCTGTTCGCCAGGATAGCAGAAATCCCGGTTACGACGCCATCGCCTGCTTCACGGCGGCGACGAGCTGCTTGAGGGTGAAGGGCTTCGACAGGAAGGCGGGCATTTGATCGCCCTCGGGCAGGTGCTTCTCGAAGGCGTCCTCGGCATAGCCCGACACGAAAATCATCTTCAGATCGGGGTTGCGGCTGCGCAATTCCTTGAGCAAGGTCGGCCCGTCCATCTCCGGCATCACCACGTCGGAGACGACGAGGTCGATCTCCCCTTCCCGCCCCTCGAGCTGGCGCAGCGCCTCGACCCCGTTGCTCGCCTCGATCACCGTGTAGCCGCGCGAGACGAGCCCGCGCGCATTGAGCGCGCGCAAGCCCTCCTCGTCCTCGACCAGGAGGATGGTGCCGTGCCCGGTGAGATCGGCGGGCGGCTTGCCCGCCTCCGCCGCCGGCGCCAAGGTCGCCGCGGCCGCCTCGATCTCGGCCGCGCCCGGCACGTGGCGCGGCAGGAAGATGCGCAAGCTCGTGCCCTTGCCGACCTCCGACTCCACATAGATGAAGCCGCCGGTCTGCTTGACGATGCCGTAGACGCTGGAAAGGCCGAGCCCGGTGCCCTTGCCGACCTCCTTGGTGGAGAAGAACGGCTCGAAGATCTTCTCGATCAGCTCGGGCGCAATGCCGATGCCGGTGTCGCGCACCTCGACCAGCACGTAATCGGCGCCCGGCATCTCCTTGTAGGGATAGCGCGCGCACTCGGGCGCGCCGACGTTCTGCGTGCGCACCTCGAGCCGGCCGCCGTCCGGCATGGCGTCGTGCGCGTTGACCGCCAGGTTGACGATCACGTGCTCGAACTGGGAGAGGTCCGCCTTGACCGGCCACAGGTCGCGCCCCTGCACCATGTCGAGCGTCACCTTCTCGCCGATCAGGCGGCGCAGCAGCATGGTGAGGTCGGCGAGCACGTCGCCGAGATTGAGCACCTCCGGCCGCAGCGTCTGCCGGCGCGAGAACGCAAGCAGATGGCGCACCAGGCTCGCCGCCCGGTTGGCGTTCTGCTTGATCTGCATGATGTCCTGGAACGACGGGTCGGTCGCCTTGTGGGCGTTGAGCAGAAAATCCGTCGCCATCATGATGGCGCCGAGCACGTTGTTGAAGTCGTGCGCGAGGTTGCCGGCGAGCTGGCCGACCGACTTGAGCTTGTCGGCGCGGGCGATCTGCGCCTCGAGCGCGCGCTGCTCGGTGGTCTCGATGGCGTAGATGATCGCCGCCTCGGCGTCGCCTTCGGCCTCCTCGACGGCGCACACGTAGAACCGCGCCGAGCGCTTGCCGTCGCCGGCGAGCGTCGAGTCGACGGGGCCGATGTCGCCCTGGCCGTCGGCGGCGCGCGCGATCATCGCCTCGAGCAGCGGGCGGTCGCCCTGCGCCACCGCGGCGAGGATCGAGCGGCCCTCGGCCGGCACCGCCTCGTCCTTGACGATGCCGTGGTGCAGGCGCGCGAACGGCGCGTTGGTGCGCACGATGCGGCCGGCCTTGTCGACCGTGGCGATCGCCATCGGGGTGTTGTGGAAGAAGCGCACGAACCGCACCTCGGCGGCGCGCTGCGGATCGCCGCCGTGGTCGCGCGCACGGTTGATGACGAGGGTGCGCGAGGCGCCCGGCGTGCCGTCCGCCGCGAACGCCACCTTGTGAAACAGCCGCGCCGGCACGGTGCGGCCGGCGCGGGTCTTGAGATCGAGGTCGAGCACCTCGGTCCGCACGTCGCCGGGCGCCGCCGCCAGCGTGGTGAGCAGCGCCTCGCCGTCGCCCGACACGATGTCGGCGAGCTTCAGGCCGCCGGAGCCGACCTGGGCGAGGTCGTGGTCGAGCCAGCCGGCGAGCGTGGCGTTGAGATAGACGACCTCGCCCGACCCATCGACCGAGAAGAAGCCGGCCGGCGCGTGGTCGAGATAGTCGATCGCATGCTGCAGTTCCTGGAAGACGTTTTCCTGCCGCTCGCGGTCGCGCGTCACGTCGGCGATGGTCCACACCGTCGAGCGCGCGTCGCGTCCGGCGGCGCCGAGCGGACGCACCCGCAAGCGCAGCCAGCGCGCCGGCTCGCCGGCAAGGCCGGGCAGCCGCACCTCTTCCTGCAGCTGCCGGCTCTCGCGCGCCGCCTTGGTCAGGCGGTAGATCGCCTCCGACACGTCCGGGTCGCCGATGAACACCCGCTCGACCGGGCGCACGTCGTCCGCGTCGACCGAGCCGGTGAGCGCGAGATAGGCCGCATTGGCGTAGACGACCCGGCCGGCCGGATCGGTGACGACGATGCCGTCGGGCGCCGCGTCGGCCGCGGCCTTGACCACCGCGTTGCCGGCCTCCTTGCCGGGCAGGCGCAGGATGCCGGCCGCGCCGGCGAACAGCGAGAACACGCCGATCACGGCGAGGATCGACAGCAGGCCAAGCACATAGGGCTGGGCATTGCCGCGCCCGATGAACACGAAGCCGACCGCCGCGCCCACCAGCACGAAGGCGACCAGGAGCACCAGGCCGATGCTGCCGCTGCGCTCGCCGCGGTCGAACGCGGCAAGCTTGCGCCCTTCGCCCAGATCCTGCGTCGCCATGCTCACCTGAGTGCCCCAACTACGGGTGATTTGCCAAGTGCTTTACCCTCCCCTGCAGGGGCAGGGTCGGCGCCGCGCGCAGCGCGGCGACGGGGTGGGGCGGTCGCGCCAAACGCTTCGATGGTTGCGCGGCGTCACCCCCACCCGGCGCGCTGCGCGCGCCGACCTCCCCCCTGCAGGGGGAGGTAAAGAGCCTCACCTCCCGCGCAGCGCACCGCTCAGGCGCATGACGTAGCTGATCACCTCCGCCACCGCCTTGTAGTGCTCGGGCGGAATCTCCTGGTCGAGCTCGACGGTGGCGTGCAGCGCGCGGGCGAGCGGCGGGTTTTCCACGACCGGCACGTCGGCCGCCTCGGCGACCTCGCGGATCTTTCGCGCGATCAGGTCGGTGCCCTTGGCGAGGCACACCGGCGCGTTCATGCCGCGCTCGTATTTGAGCGCAACGGCGAAATGGGTCGGGTTGGTGATGACGACCGAGGCCTTCGGCACCGCCGCCATCATGCGCCTGCGCGCGCGGGTCTGGCGCAGCTGGCGGATCTTTGCCTTGATGGCCGGATCGCCCTCGGTCTGCTTGAACTCCTCCTTCAGGTCGCGCAGCGACATTTTCTGCCGCTCGTGCCATTGCCGGTATTGCCACAGGTAGTCGAGCGCGGCGATGACGGCGAGCACCGCCACCACGCTGCCGAGCGTGCCGAGCGCGAGCGTGCGCGTGAGGTAGAGGACCGCGGACGGATCGGTGTCGACGAGGCCGTCGAGGCGGTGGCGCTCGGGCCACAGCAGCGCCGCCATGATGCCGCCGACCACGGTGATCTTCGCCACGCCCTTGGCGAAGTTGACCAGCGCCTGGCGCGAGAACAGGCGCTTGAGGCCGGCCGCCGGCGAAATCTTCGAGAGCTGCGGCCGCAGCGATTCCGCCGACCAGACGAAGCGGTGCTGGATCATGTTGCCGGCGACCGCCGCCAGCATCAGCAGCAGGAACGGGATCGCGACGGCGGCGATCGCCTCGGCCCCGATGCGCGCCAGCGCCCGCGTCAGGCCGTTGGCGTCCATCGCGATGCCGTGCGCGTTGCCGACGAGGCCGCGGAAGATGGTCGCGAGGCCGGCGCCCATCGAGCCGGAAAAGATCATCAGGTTGAGCGCCGCCGCCGCGATGACGAACCAGGTGTTGACCTCCTGGCTCTTGACGACGTCGCCGCGCTCGATCGCGTCGTCGAGCCGTTTCTGGGTCGGCTCCTCCGAGCGTTCGGCGTGGTCGCGTTCCTCGGCCACGGGAGCTTGCTCAGGAATAAGGCGCGAGCTGGCGCAGCACGCCTTCGACGTAACCGAGGAAGACCGTCATCATCGTGCCGACGACGAGAACGAGAACGAGAAAGCCGACCAGGATCGACAGCGGGATGCCGACGAAGAACACCTGCATCTGCGGCATCAGCCGCGCCAGCACGCCGAGCCCGAGGTTGAACAGCAGCCCGAACACCAGGAACGGCGCGGAGAGCTGCACGCCGATCCGGAACGCGCCGGCGGTCGTGGTCGTGACCAGCGCGGCGACGTCGCCCATGAGCGGAACCTCGCCCGGCCGGAACAGCACGTAGCTGTCGTTGAGCGCGGCGATGAACAGGTGATGCAGATTGGTGGCGAACAGCACGGTGACGCCGAGGATGGTGAGGAAGTTGCCGACCAGCATGCCCTGCTGGCCCTGGGTCGGATCGACCGCGGTGACGAAGCCGAGGCCGAGCTGCTGGGCGACGATGCTGCCGGCGACCTGCAGCGCCGAGATGGTGAGCCGCGCGGTGAGGCCGAGCACGGCGCCGATCAACAGCTCCTCGCCCAACGCCAGCAGGATCGGGCCGGTCGCGCGCAGGTCGACCGCGTAGGCGGGACGATGCAGCGGCAGCAGCACGGCGGTGAGCACCAGCGCCACCACGAGGCGCACCCGCGCCGGCACGCTCAGCTCGCCCAGCGCCGGCAGCAGCATCACCATGGTGCCGATGCGCGCGAACATCAGCATGAAGGCGGCGGCGAGCGCCGGCAGGAAGGCGATGTCGATGCGCATCAGCCGCCGACGATGCGCCCGACCAGCCGCGCCATGTGGCTCGCCAGCGCGTCGCCCATGAACGGCAGCGCGATCAGCATGGTGATGAAGATGGCGAGGATCTTCGGGACGAAGACGAGGGTCATCTCCTGGATCTGGGTGAGCGCCTGGAACAGCGAGATGGCGACGCCGACCGCGAGCCCCACCAGCATCAGCGGCGCCGACACCAGCACCAGCGTGATGATCGCGTCGCGCGCCACGTCGAGCACTTCCGGCCCGGTCATCTCAGTAATCAGTCACCAGTGATCAGTAATCAGTAAATCAGAAACATATTGTCTTTATTTTTCTGATCACTGATCACTGGTCACTGATGACTGTCCCCTGTTAAATCGGCATCTGCATGATCTGCTGGTAGGCCTGGATGACGCGGTCGCGCACGGAGACGAGGGTGGTGATCGCGGTCTCGCTCTCCGCCACCGCGGTGACGAGGTCGACCATGTTGGTCTTGCCGGCGGCCATGGCCTGGGCCTGGGTGTCGGACTTGCGCCCGGCCTCGACGGCGGCGCCGAGCGCCTCCTTGACCAGCGCCCCGAAGCTCGGGCCGCCGGCGCCGTCGTCCACGGTCTTCGACAGCGCCGCGCCCGGATCGGCGAGGCGGGCGAGCTTGGCGTAGGCGCCGGCGGCGGCAATGGGGGTCGGCATGGCGGGCCTTTCTTATTCAGGCGGTGAGGATCGCGATGGTGCGCTGGATCATGCGGCGCGTCGCGGTGATGACGTTGATGTTCGCCTCATAGGAGCGCTGGGCGTCGCGCATGTCGGTCATTTCGATCAGCGGATTGACGTTCGGGTAGCGCACATAGCCGTTGGCGTCGGCGGCCGGGTGGCCGGGCTCGAGCTTTTGCCGGAAGTCGGCGGGGTCGAGCCGCACGCGCCCGAGCGAAACGACGTTGGCCTCGAGCGCGCGGTCGACCTCGGCGCGGAAGGTCGGGATCTTGCGGCGATAGGGATCGGCGCCCGCCCGCTGCGCGGTCGAATCCGCGTTGGCGATGTTCTCGGAGATGATGCGCATGCGCCCCGCCTGCGCCCGCAGCCCCGATGCGGCGATCGCGATCGATTTGAGGAAATCCACCACGGGCCTCCTTCTCTCGAGCGAATAGCGAATAGCGAGTAGCGAATAGAGCGCCTGCGACGAGATTTGGTTCTATTCGCTATTCGCTACTCACCATTGGCTGCTCACACCTTGCCGACCGCCGTCTTGATCAGCCCGAGACCGCGGCTGTAGAGCGTCGTGACCATCTGGTAGTCCATCTGGTTGGCGGCGACCTTGATCATCTCGTCCTCGAGGCTCACCGCGTTGCCGGCCGGCCGCGTCTCGTAGCCGCCGCGCTTGTCGGGGGCGAACCGCACGTCGGCGCCGGCGCCGGCGGCGGCAAGATGCATCGGATCGGTGCGCACCAGGGCCACCGGCCCGGCGGCCGGGACCGGGCGGTTCGCGTCGAGCGGGGCGAGGTCGCGCGGATGGAAATTCGGCGTGTCGGCATTGGCGATATTGTCGGCGAGCACGCGCTGGCGTTCCTGGTGCCAGTGCATGCGCGTGCGCAGCATGGCGAAGATCGGGATGTCGGAGATCGGCATGTCGGCTCTCAAGTCCTGCGCCGCGCGCGGACGCTGGGCAGACTTTGCCGGGCGCATGGTTAACGCGCGGTTAAACGGGCCTTCGACACACCAAAGCCATCAATCTGCCGTTAACCATGAAAACCGCGGCGGGGCGCTATTCGTGCCGCAGGGCGCCCCATTGCGTTAACGATTTGTTATGGTTACAGGCGGCAGAATTTGCCGTCGGCGTTTACCGGGCCGCGCGTGCCGTACCGGTGCCGGCGGAAGGCCATGAGGGGACCCATGGACAGTCTGTTTGGTGAGCTTCCGCTCGGCGTCAAATTTCTTCTCGCCTTTGCGATCGTCTTCATCCTGATCGTGGCGACGTTCTGGCTGCTGCGGCGCTTCGGCGGGACGCGGCTCGGAACCGGCGCGACGCGCGGGCGCCAGCCGCGGCTGGCGGTGATCGACGCCGCCGCCGTCGACGGGCGACGGCGCCTGGTGCTGATCCGGCGCGACAACGTCGAGCATCTCGTGATGATCGGCGGCCCGTCCGACGTGGTGATCGAGCAGAACATCGTGCGCGCGGTGCCGGTGGCGTCCGCGCGCGAACTGCCCGCCGGCGCGGCGCGCCCGCCCGGCGCGCCCGAGCCGCGCGCCGACGCGCCGGGGTCGCGACCCGAGGCGGCGCCGCCGTGGCCGCAGCCCGAGCCCGCCGCGCGGCGTCCGCTGCTGCCGGCGGACGAGGATTCCCTGTGGCCCGGCCAGGAGGCGCCTGCCCGCCCCTATCGCCCGGTGGCCCCGCTCGAGGACCGGCCGGCTCCCGAGCCGGCGCGCACCGCGCGCGCGGCCGAGGCCATGCAGCGCATCGTCGCCGCCGCGGAATCGCTGCCGCGCGGCGCGCCCTTGCCCGGCCGCGAACGCCGCGAGCCCCCGCTGCGCGCCGAGCGCCGCGAGCCGCCGCGCCAGCCGCCCACGCCCCCGATACCCGCGGCCGATGCGGCGCCGGTGGTGCCGGCCGCGCCGGCCCCGGCCGACAAGCCGGGCGAGCCGCCGATCGAGCCGCGCACGCCCCCGCTCGCGCCCGACGCCAACCTCGCCGACATGGCGCAGCGGCTCGAGGCGGCGTTGCGCCGGCCGATCAAGCCGAGCGAAAAGATCGGCGCCGAGCCGCCGGCGGCAAAGCCCGCCCCGGCCGAGGAGGCGCCGCGCGCGACGCAGCCGCCCGCCCCCGCGGCGGCACCCGTGTCCAACAAGGAAGGCACGCCCGCTGCCCCGCGCCCAGGGACCGCGGAAGGCAAGCCCGCCTCCTCGAAGTCCGTGCTCGACAGCCTCGAAGAGGAAATGGCGAGCCTGCTCGGCCGCCCGACCGGCAAGGAATGATGGGGAGACTCAGGCTCTTCGTGTTGAGTCTCCTCGCGGCGGCGCTCACGCTCGCCGCCTTGTCGCTGCCGGCGGCGGCCCAGGACATCAGCGTCAGCTTCGGCCAGGGCAGCGGGCTCACCGAGCGCATCATCCAGCTGGTCGCGCTCGTCACGGTGCTCTCGCTCGCGCCCTCGATCCTGGTGATGGTGACCTCGTTCACCCGCATCGTGGTGGTGCTCTCGCTGCTGCGCACCGCGCTCGGCACCGCGACCGCGCCGCCCAACGCGGTCATCATCTCGCTCGCGCTGTTCCTCACCGCCTTCGTGATGGGCCCGGTGTTCCAGGGCGCCTACGACCAGGGCATCAAGCCGCTGGTCGCCGGCGAGATCGAGCCCGGCCAGGCGTTCGACCGCTCGTCCGAGCCGTTCCGCGACTTCATGAACAAGAACGTGCGCGAGAAGGATCTGCAGCTGTTTCTCGACCTATCGCGTGCGCCGCGGCCGGAGAAGGCCGAGGACATGTCGCTGCGCATCCTGGTGCCCGCCTTCATGATCTCCGAGCTCAAGCGCGCGTTCGAGATCGGATTCCTGCTGTTCCTCCCCTTCCTCATCATCGACCTCGTGGTCGCCTCGGTGCTGATGTCCATGGGCATGATGATGCTGCCGCCGGTCGTGGTCTCGTTGCCGTTCAAGCTGATCTTCTTCGTGCTGGTCGACGGCTGGGCCCTGGTGGCGGGAAGTTTGGTGCAGAGCTACGGGGCGTAGCGGCGTGTAGCCCGGATGGAGCGAAGCGCGATCCGGGGGGCGGCCTTCCCTACGAAATAAACGGATCGAGCGTCCGCACACCGAACGGCTGGAAGTGGCGGACGTTGCGGGTCACGATCGTCAGACCATGCACGTCGGCCGTCGCCGCGATCATCGCATCATCGATGAGCGTATCGGACTTCCGGTGCGTGAACCTCGCCCAGCGACGAAACGTCTGCGCGTCCATCGGGAGCACGTTGTACGTCTCGGCCACCCTATCGATCCAGGCTTCGATCTCGGAAGCCTTGTCGGGATCCTGATCGCGGGTGATCTCGACCCCGGCCTGCAATTCGCCGAGTGAAACCGCCGACACATGGAGGTCTGAGTCGGACACGTTGCGAAGCCACGCGAGGACGGCACCGTGCGGGCGCACCCGGCGCAGCTCCGATATGACATTGGTATCGAGCAGATACACTACGCCTCAGGCAAGTTTGCTCGGCGGTCGCCGGCGTTTGCCTCCGCGGGGAACAAGAGGGATGTCCATCCGCGGCGCATCGGCGAGCAGCAATTCCTTTAGGGTGGGACGCGCGGAATGCTGCAGGCGTCGCCAAGCGTCCATGGGCACAAGCACCGCGGCCTCGGCGCCCCGCTTGGTCACGATCTGCGGGCCGTCCCGCAGACACGTGTCGAGGAGCTCGCTGAATCGCGCCTTCGCGTCCTGAACCGGCCAAGCTTTCATAATGATAAGGTCTCCCGTAACAGACTAGTTATATAGCTAGTCCTTTGGCAGAAGCAAGGACACGCGCAAAGCCGGTGTCGTAGGGGGTAAATTATCCGCGCGCCGATCCGCCCCGCACCACCAGCCGGTTGAGGCGCGCCGCGAACGCGGCGGGATCGTCCGGCACCTCGCCGTCGAGAATCTGCGCCTGATCGAGCAGCAGCGCGGCGACGTCGGCAACCTCCTCCTCGCGCCCTTCGGTCTTGGCCTGCGCCAACAAGCCGATCAGCGGGTGGCGCATGTTGAGCTCGAGGATCGGCTTGGCGCCGGCGCCGCGGTTCTGCTGCGCCAGCAGGCGGGCGAGTTCGCGGTCGGGCCCCCGCCCCTCGGCGACCAGGCAGGCGGCGCTGTCGGTCAGGCGCTGCGAGGCGCGCACTTCGCTGACGCGCTCGCCGAGCGCAGCCTTCACCGCGGCGATGATCGCCGCGGTGTCGACCGGCGCGGGCTTGTCCTTGTCGTCGGCCTTGGCGGCCTCATCGACCACCGGCACCAGGTTGAAATCGACCTCGCCCTGGCTCAACGATTTGAGCGGCTTGCCCTCGAAGCCGAGCGGCATCGCCGCCCAGAACGCATCGACCGGATCGGTCAGCAGCAGCACCTCGATGCCGCGGGCGCGCGCCGCTTCGAGCTTCGGGTTGGATTTGAGGCGCTCGGCGCTGTCGCCGACCAGATAATAGATCTCGGTCTGGTTCGGCTTGAGGTCCGCCACATAGTCCTTGAGCGTACGCGCGGCGCCGGCCGTCGTGGCGAACCGCGCGAGCGCCAGCAGCTGCTCGCGCCGCTCGAAATCCTCGTAGATGCCCTCCTTGATGACGCGGCCGAACGTCTCCCAGATTTTTCCGAACGCCTCCGCGTCCTTGGCGGCGAGATTTTCCAGCTCGGTGACGACGCGGCCGGTGAGCGCTTTCCTGATCTGCTCCACCTGCGGATTGTTCTGCAGCATCTCGCGCGAGATGTTGAGCGGCAGGTCCTCGCTGTCGACCACCCCGCGCATGAAGCGCAGGTAGGACGGCAGCAGCTCGGCCTCCTGCGTGATGAACACGCGGCGCACGTAGAGCTTGACGCGGCTGCGGCGGGCGGGATCGAACAGGTCGAACGGCTGGCGCGAGGGCGCGAACAGCAGCACCGCATAGGCCTGCCGTCCCTCCGCCTTGTAGTGCACGGTCATCGCCGGCTCGTCGAAGCCGCCGGTGATGGTGCGATAGGCCTCCTTGTAATCCTCCGGCTTGACCTCGGCTTTCGCGCGCTGCCACAGCGCGCTTGCCGCGTTGATCTGGCGCGCCTTGCCGTCGGCGTCCTCGAGCTCGATCGGAAACAGGATGTGGTCGGAATAGGTGCGCACGACGCGCTCGATCTCGGCGGCCTCGAGATAGCGCTTGGCGTCCTCCTTGAGATGCAGCACGACCTCGGTCCCGCGCGGCACCCGCCTGGCCTCTTCCTCGCTCGCCGGCGAAACCTCGAATCCCTCGCTGCCCGTCGAGGTCCACACCCAGGTCTCGTCCGCGCCGGCGCGCCGGCTGGTGACGGCGATGCGGTCGGCGACCATGAAGGCCGAGTAGAACCCGACCCCGAACTGGCCGATCAGCCCCGCCGCATCCTTGGCTTCGCCGAGCCGGCTGATGAATTCGCGCGTTCCCGAGTGGGCGACGGTGCCGAGGTCGTCGATGAGCTGCTGGCGGTCCATGCCGATGCCGGTATCGGCGATGGTCAGCGTGCCGGCCGCGGCGTCGGGCTTGATGCGGATCGCCAGCGGTCCGGCGTCGGCGAGCAGCTCCGGCTTGGCGATCGATTCGTAGCGCAGCTTGTCGCAGGCGTCGGACGCGTTCGAGATCAGCTCGCGCAGAAATATCTCAGTCTCGGAATAGACCGCATGGACCATCAGCCGAAGCAGCTCGGCGACCTCGGCCTGGAACGGATGGGTCTTGGCGGCGGTGTCGGTTTCTGTGGTCATGGTTGCACGGCATCCGGATAGGCGCGCCGGGGCGCGCGGACCTCACGAATTCGAGGCCCGTTCTAAATCGCGCTATTCGTTTTTCAAGAGGCGGTTGCGCCGCAATCAGAACGCCCGCGCGGCCCCGGGCGCGGGTTGCGCGGGCGCGGCGGCGCCCGCCTGCGGAAACCGCGCCCGCACGTCGCGCAGGAAGCTCTCGAGCGTATCGACGGCTGACACCTTCCGGGCGATCTCGGCGAACTCGGCGCTGTCGACGGCGGCCCGGCTGGTCGCCACCTCGAAAGCGCGCCGGTCCGGGCCCTCGCCCATCTTGGCCGCGTATTTCTGGCGGAAGCGGTCGAGCCCGAGCGCATCCTCGCCCAGCGAATAGGCGAGCCCCGCGCGCAGAATGTCGGCGCGCTCCGCCTCGCCGAGCGGGGCAAAATCGCGCCAGCGCTCGCCGTAGAGCTTCTCGATGCGCTCGCCCGCCTCGCGCCAGCGCCGGGCGGCCCACAGCACGTCGGCACGCAGCCGCTCGACCTCCCTCCCCTCCATGTTGGAGATCAGTTCGAGCGCGAGGTCGTGCCGTCCGGTATCGGAGAGAGCCCGCGCCTCAAGCAGCAGGCGCTGGCCGCGCACCTCGTTGGGAAGATCGGCGGTTCGCGTCGCGCGCAAGGCCTGGATGGCGCGCTCGGGCTTGCGGCCCGTCAGATAGATCACCGCGAGCCGCACCGCGATCTGCGCGCGCGCGGCGCCCTGCAGGCGATGGTCGACCTGGTGCTGCAGCAGCGCGGCGGCCTGGTCGAGCAGATCGACGGAGACCAGCCGATCGGCGAGGCGGCGGATCATCTCGTCGCCGCGCCGGCCGACCGGGGTCAGCTCGCGAAAATCGTAGAACAGGCTGAGCGCCTCGACCGGCGCCATCGCATCGCCCTCGCCGTCGAGGAACAGCGCGTCGAAGGCGGCCGCGGCGTCCTCCTGAATGCGGCGCGCGACTTCCGATCCCGGATAAACGGTCAGCGCGGTGCGCATGACCTGGAAGGCGTCGCGATAGCGCCGGTCCTCGAGATAGAAGCGCCCGAGCAGATGGAGCGTCTCGGCCTCGGTCTCGTCCCCCCGCCAGGTGAGGCTGAGACCCTCGAGATCGTTGACGGCGTCGCCGCGATTGAGCTGGCCGAGGGCGCCGCCCAGGACGATCGCCCGCAGGCGCCCCTGCGCCGCCGCCGGACGGTCGCGCGAGTCGGCGGCGCTCCGGTAGGCGACGAGCGCGTCGGCAACCCGTCCGAGCGCCTCGGCAAGCCGACCCTTGAGCACCTGCACCGGCGGCGCGAGCTCGGTCGGAACGCCGAGCATGTCGAGCTGATCGAGCAGGTTGGCGGCCTCGGCAAGGTCACGCACCTCGATCGCCGTCCGCACCGCCTCCTTGAACATCACCCGCTGCAACTCGATCGGCATCGCCGCCGTCGCAGCCTCGAGATTCCTGAAGCCCTCGCGCGCTTCCACCCACTTGCCCTGTCGGGCATAGGCCAGCGCGCGCCAAGCGGAGGCGTCGAACTTGTCGCCGACGCCCGGGCTCGACAGATCCTTCAGCCCGTCCGCACTGCGGCCCATCATGATTTCGGCGACCGCGCGCAGCACCAGGGCCGCGGCCTCGTCGGACTTGTGACGGTCCTCCGAGAGCAGCACGTCGAGGACCGCCTTGGCTTCCACGTGCATGTCGCGGGACAGATAGAAGCGGGCGAGCTCGAGCCGGCGGGCGGAGCGCTCGATGTCCGGCGCCGCCGCCGCGGCGCGGATCAGCTCCGCTTGCCGCGCAAGGAAGTTCGTCTGGCGATCGAAGCCCCAGACCTGCGTGTCGAACACGAACGCCTCATGTCCGGCGCCGCGACGCGTGGCGTCGGACGTGTCGAGTTGAGCGAGCTTCCCGCTCGTGCTCGACAAGGTGAGCCCCGGCGGACGTTCGATCACGATCTTGTCGGGCGCCAGCGCGACGTTGAGATCGTCGGCGACCGGTTGGAGGGCGATCCCGTGCGTCGAAGCAAGGGCGTGAAACTCGACGAAGTTGCGCGCCTTCAGGAAACCGCGCGGCGGGCCGAGCGCCGTGACGACGAACAGCTTATCGCCGACCTCCGGATCGGACACCCGATGCAGCTGGTGCGGCGTTTCGAACGGAATGACGGCGCTGACCCGGCGCAGCCCGGCGGCCATGGGATAGACGGCGAGCGGGCGGGTCGGCTCCAGCACGAGATCGCCGATCGAGACGGTCCAGATCGGGCCGTCGGCCTCGACGCTGGTGAGCTTGGGCCGGTCGACCTTGATGCGGACGGCCTGGCCCTCGCGCGTGCGCGTCACCGTCGCGCTGCGCACCGACCCGATCGCCTGGGTGACGAGTTTCGACACGTCGATCGGGGCACTGGCTGAGAACACCAGCCACACCGCGTCGGCCCGCCGGAACACCGCCGCCGGCGTCGGCGCCGCAAACGGAAACGTGAGGCGCAGCGCGTCGCCCACGCGCCGCACCTCGACCACGACCGGCGCGCCGGCGTCGGCCGGTGCGCGCGGAGCGTCCTCACCAACCACCCGGCGCGACGGCGGCGCGGGCGGCGTGCCGCCGTCCTCCGCCGCGACATCGCCCGGTCCCTTGGAAGCGACCGCGCCCGCCGGGAGCGCGGCGGGCTGTGGGGGCAATCGTTCGGCGGCCTCGCTCGCCGTTGCGAGCGGGAGCGCCGGCGGCGCCGTCGCGTCTTCGCGGGCGACCTTGGATGGACCGGGCGCAACCTCGGTCGGCGGCACGACGGTCTGCGCGGCCGCGCCGCCATTGCGCTCGCCCTGGGCCGTCGGTCCGGCGGGCGCGGCGCGGGGCGTGCCCCCGGGTTCTTTGGCAGTGCCCGGCCCGACCCGGGGCGCCGCCTGGCCGGGCGGCGGGCCGGCGGCGGATGCGGGCGGCGTCAACGCCGCCCTCGTGTCCGGCGCCGCCGCCGCCAGGTCGACCGGCCGTTCCTTGGCTTCGACCGCCAGCACGTCGACGATGAAATTATTGTCCTCGCGAAACGTGCGGACCTCCAAACCCTCGTTGAGGTCGAACCGTACCGACACGGTGCCGTCGCCCTGGCGCGCTTCGATCGCGGCGATGGTCGGCGGCAGCGCCGCCTGGGCGTCGGCCAGATCGAACCGCAACGGCGCGTCGAACAGCAATGTCAGCTTGTCCTTGGCGCGATCGGTCGTCACCGGGACCAGCTCCGGCAGCTCGAAGACGTAGCGCGTGAAGGTCGGCTGGGTGCCGACGCGCAACCGGATCGGCGGCTGCTGGACCTGCTGGGCGAGCTGGAGCCGGCGGCGTTCGTTTTTCTCCGCGTCGCGGGCGCGGCGGGCAAGCTCGTCGACGACCTCCTGCGGGAGGCCGGGCGGCAGCCCGACCCAGCCGTCCGGCAGCAGGTCGACGAACAGCCGTTCGCCCGCCACCATGGAATTGACCGTCACCTTGCGGGCGAGCGCCATGCGCACCGCCGTCCCGTCGGGATCGCGCCGGGCGGCATTGACGTAGTCGGGGGCGCCGATGGTGATGCGATCGACGGATATGTCGACCGGCCGCTTGAACGTGATGATGAGGATGCCGTTGGTGAGACGGATGTCGGTCTCCGTCTCCTCGGCGAAGCGGAACACCAGCCGTCCGAAGCCGGCGCTGGTGCTCACGCTCACTTCGGCCTTGGCCGGCGCGGCGTCGGCGCGCAGCGGAAATATCAGCGCCAGCGCGATGAGCAGCAGCGCCTCGAGCACCACGAAGACCGCCAGGATGCGCAGTCCGAGCCGCGGCGGGACCTGGGCGTCGTCATGCGCGCGGATTGCCCGCAGAGTGAGGGACTTCCCGGCCATCCTCGAGACCTTCCGCCGGCCGCGCGTCCGGCGACCCCCGGCGTTTTCGCCATCCGACGGCCGAGAGGGACCGGCGGACTACGAACATCAGCCTAGGCCGCGCCATTTAAGGCGGCCTTAATCACGCTCAGGTCCCGTTCGGCCGGCCCTCGATCTTCGGCAAGTCGCCGACCCCGCCGCCCTTGCCGATGGCGCCGGAGCGGTTGGCGATCTCGCTGGTGAGCCGTTCGGCCACTTCCGGCGACATCTGCGCGAGAATGTCCGACATGCGGCGCGGGTTGATCTGCGCCGCCACCTCCATCAGGATTTTCAGCTCCAGCCGATCGAAGATCTTGGCCGCGTCCTTCGCCTTCATGTTTTCGTACATGATGACGAGGCCCTTGAAGCGCGCCGCTTCCGCGTCCTCCTTTTTCTGGGCCACGGCGTTGATCCGGCCCTCGATCTCCCTCAGCTCTCCGAGCCGCGCCTCGATCCTCTGCTCCGAGGATTTGAGCAGGCTCTCGCGCATATCGAGCTCGCGCGCGCGCGCGTCGAGCTCCTGGCGGCGCTGGTTGAGGCTTTCCAGGACCGCGCGCTCGCCGGCGGACGGCGGCGGGTGATCGAGGTCGATCGGCACCGGCGACCCGCTGCCGGGCTTACGGTCGGTGGGCGTGGTTCTGCTGTCGAGCGGCACCGGTTTGGCCGGCACGCCACCATCCTTGTCATCGGCCCTGGCTCCGACCGCGCCGGTAATCTCGGAAGAGCCCAGCACGTCCTGGATCCAGGACTGCCCGCGCGGGGCGACGGCCGCCGGCTGTCCCCCGGCCTGCGCATTGCCCTCGGCGGCGAGGTTATCGCCCTTCGGTCCGGGCGCCGCCGGCGCCGGTTCGATCGCGCCCCGCGCCTGCGCCTG
>WNFB01002245.1_pt1 | contig 16793 bp, 12 predicted proteins | sample 5400501 | NCBI WGS metagenome assembly WNFB01 (sample SAMN13153341, study PRJNA577476) | soil metagenome | isolation source: 200 cm saprolite under Douglas fir tree site 2 hole 1 | place: USA:California | collected 2015-04-18
GCCCGCCCAGCGAGCCGCGCGTCGCCATGCTGCGAATGTAGATCCCCGGATCGGAAAAATGCTCCTGCATGCGGATGCGGTCGCCCAGAATCGCCCCGCCAGTGTAAGGGCTGGTGGGATCGACCGCGATGATCCCCACGGTCCGATTTTCTTTGCGATAGAGCCGAGCCAGATGATCCACCAGTGTGCTCTTGCCCGCACCGGACGCGCCAGTTAGCCCAAGAATGCGCGCACCGCCGGTGTGTGGAAACAGCGCCTTCAACAGCTCCGACCACCCCGGCGCGCGGTTCTCGACGGCGCTGATGGCGCGCGCGAGCGCCCGCGAATCATCCGCCCGCAACTGCCTAACCAAAGCTTGGATGTCCTGATTCAAACTGTTCAGTGTAAAGCAGACACCCGAAAAAGGAAGAAAATCGCTGGCGGTGTCCCTCCAATCTGGTTGGATATAGAATGACCAAAGTCATACCATTATTCATACTTGCATGCATACCTCGGTATGCACTATGATTTCGCTATATCCGCTTGGACCTGGGGTAATTCCTCATGGCTAGCCCGCATTCTGTACGTAAGGAAAAAAAGACATTCTCGCTGTCTCGCGAATCGGTTCGATATTTGCAGTCTGTTCAGAAGCGTAAGAAAAGCGAGTCCATCTCGGCAGTCCTGGAGGATCTCATTCAGCAACAGCGGCAGGCGCAGGAGATGCAGAGGATATCCGCCTCGATCAACAGCTATTACGACTCGCTCAGCGACGAACAGGTCGCAGACGACCGGGCTTGGGGCCAGTTCGCGGAAACACAATTTCCAACTGAAGAATAACTATGAAGCGGATGCCTCTGCGTGGAGAAATCTGGTACATCAAACTCCCCACCGATCCGCCCGACAAATCGGAAAGGCCGGTTGTCATCGTTTCGCTCGATGCCCGAAACAATCACCCGCGGGCGAACACTGTTCTCGTGGCTCCGCTTACAGGCTCGATCGAACGCGAGGTCGAAACCCACATCCGATTGTACCCGGGCGAAACGGGGCTCAACCTCTCCTGTGTGAAAGGCGAGGATATTACCGTTGTCCGGAAGGAATCACTAATCGAGTCCAGAGTTCCATTGCGCGCGCTGAGCCACACCCGAATCTGCCAGATCGCGGACGCGGTGAGGATCGCCATGGGCTGTCCGTCGAAATAGGTGCTGTTCGTATGCCACGGTAAGGCTTAGTCTTTCAGCAACTGCCGCGCGATCACCAGCCGTTGAATCTCGCTCGTCCCTTCACCGATGGTGCACAGCTTCACGTCACGGTAAAATTTCTCTGCCGGATAGTCCTTGATGAACCCATACCCGCCGTGGATCTGCACGCCTTCGTTGGCGCAACGGACGGCCACTTCGCTGGCGTACAGCTTTGCCATGGACGACTCCTGCGTCGTCTTCATCCCCGCGTCTTTCATCGCCGCCGCGCGCAGCGTCAGCAGCTTCGCCGCTTCGATCTCCGTGGCCATGTCAGCCAGCTTCCACTGGATGGCTTGAAAATCGCTGATGGCCTTGCCGAACTGCTTGCGCTGCTTGGAATACTTCAGCGCCGCCTCATACGCGCCTTCGGCCATGCCCAGCGCCAGCGCCGCAATCGAGATGCGCCCGCCATCCAGCACCTGCATGGCGTCAATGAATCCGTCGCCTTCCTTGCCCAGCAGGTTCTCCGCGGGAATGACGCAGTCCTCGAAGATCAACTCGGCCGTATCGCTGGCGCGCATGCCCAGCTTGTTTTCTTTTTTGCCGGCACGAAATCCTTTGTGACCCTTTTCAATGATAAACGCCGAGAGCCCGTGCGTATGCGCGGCGCGATCGGTCACCGCGATCGCCACAACGACGTCGGCATAATGTCCGTTCGTGCAGAATGTCTTGGTTCCGTTAAGCACCCAACCGCTCTTCGTCCTCGCAGCGGTCATGCGCGCGCTGCCGGCATCCGATCCGGAGGACGGCTCAGTCAGACCCCAAGCGCCAATGGACTCGCCTGTGGCCAGCTTGCTGACGTATTTCTTCTTCTGCCTTTCACTGCCGAAAAGAAAAATATGATTCGAGCACAACGAGGTGTGCGCGGCCACAATGAGGCCGACCGAGCCATCCACGCGCGAGAGTTCCTCGATCGCCGTGACGTACTCAACGTAACCCATCCCCGCTCCGCCATGTTCCGGCGGAAAAATCGTGCCCAGCAACCCCAGCTTGCCCAGTTCCTTGACGGTGGCCAGCGGGAACTCGCTCGCTTCGTCCCACTTCATGACATTGGGAGCGATCTCACGCTCGGCAAACTCGCGCACGTTTTTCTTGAGTTGAAGTTGTTCCTCGTTGAGCTGGAAATCCAAGTTCCCTCCGGCCACAAACAGCAGCCGCATCGCGACGCGTTGCCGCGTGCGCACCATTTCGATGCAGAACGTTCGATTAGAACACAGCCCAATGGCGAGGAAAAGTTACTGTCGGAGCATGGAAGGCGGCCGCGCCGAAAGGCGCAACTGGATTGCTTTTCGCGGCTGTCCCGACCGTCGGAAAACCAACCGACCGATTGGTTTGGCCGGCTCAACTTTATGCTGACTTTTTCTCGCCCGCACCGAAGATCTTGCGCACCATCCACACCGGGGCCACGAACACGTGCGCAGGGTTACTGAGGAATGCCGGCTTGTTGCCCTCGATCAGATGGCCCAGCCAGGCTAGGGCGAACGCGGTCGGAATCAGCAACAGGCCGATGATCCAGTGGAACCACACGACAATGAGGGACGAGAAGCCGACAGGAATGGCGATCATGTGGAGGGCGCGGTTTACAGGATGGTTGTGTGCGCCGTCGTAATGGGAGTAGAGACCCATGGAACACCTCGCGTGCCCAAAAGCCGAGCGGGTGGAGATTATACCCTGTTTCCTCGTGCAATCTACTCTGCCTATTGCGTGACGGAGATGAATCTCTCAAACACCTCATTCGAGAGCAGCCGCCCGCGCGGCGTCAATCGAATCATATTTCCTTGCCGTCCGAGCAATCCGGTCCCCACAAACTCCGTAATAGCTGCGGAAAATTCGGCAACCACCTCCTCGCCGAATTCCGCCACCACCTGCGTCAAGTCCACGCCTCGCGACAGCCGCAGCCCCAGGAAGAACGTCTCTTCCAGCGCTGCCGACGGTGAAACTAGGGTTTGCTTGAGCGGTGCGGCTGCCAGATAGGCCTCCAGCGAATCCGGAGTGGCGAAGCGTACCGATTCCTTTCCCCTGTCTGCAATATCGCGCCTTCTCCCATTCGCCTCCAGCATGGAGTGTGCATCCACCCCGAACCCCAGATACGGCTGCCGCGTCCAGTACTTCAGGTTGTGCCGCGACTCGTGGCCTTCTCGCGCGAAGTTCGAAATTTCGTACTGCTTTACGCCTGCCGCGTCCAGGCACTTGCAGGCCATGAGGTACAAATCGGCCGTGACATCTTCGTCGGGAACGAAGTGCGCGTGATATCTTGTACCGCCCGCAATCAGTTCGCGGCCGAGCCGGGAATCTTCATCCACCTCCAGCATGTACACGCTGGCGTGGGGCGCGCCGGAAACAACGGCCTGTGCGAGGGAAAGCTCCCAGCTCTCCGCGGTCTGATGAGGAAGCCCGGCGATGAGATCAATGTTGATGTTCGAAATTCCGGCATTCCGCAGGCGAGCAACGTCATCCACCACCGTCGCGCGCTTGTGCAGACGCCCCACAGAGGCTGCTTCCGTGTCAACAAAGGACTGCACTCCCAGGCTCACCCGGTTTACGCCGCAGCGCTGGAAAGCCTCGAGCACGGCCGCGGTGAGTGTGCCGGGAGCGCACTCTACAGTGATTTCCGTATCCGGCTGGAGCTCAAAATTTTGCGAAATTGTGACAAATAGCCGCTCCAGTTCGGTTATATCCAGTACGGTGGGAGTTCCGCCGCCCAGGTACACGGAATCCAAGGCCCGCTCAAAGCACCCGCCCATCTGTTCGGCGCTCTCAAGAGCACGCTCGATGTCCGAGCAGACGCGGTCTACGTAGCGATGAAAGACGGCGCGGGAAAAGACGTCCGAGGCAAAGTTGCAGTAGCTGCACTTGCTGAGGCAGAAGGGCACCGAGATGTAAAGGCCCATGGGCATTGCGTTCGATTATCCCACTTCTACGTAACGCGGAGGGGGAAGCCGGCATCTGATTTGAAGTGCTTGAGGAATATTTGAATTGTCATCCTGAGCGAGTCTGAGGCTTCGCTTGCAAAGATTCAGACGAGTCGAAGAATGACAACCTAGGAGAAGGCTCAAACATCACATGCTCCCTCGCGTGGTCATCACCGGACTTGGCGTAGTCAGTCCCAACGGCATGGGCAAGGAAGCCTTCTGCCGCGCCATTCTCGCTGGCAAGTCCGGTGTGAAACGCATCTCACGCTTTGATCCCTCCGGACTGCCGGTTCACATCGCCGGCGAAATTCCCGACTTCGATGAACTCGCATGGGTGGACGCCCGTGAACGCAAGCACGTTTCCCGCGTCGTGCCGCTGGCTCTGGCCGCATCCATGGAGGCGATCCGCGACGCCGGCCTCGACCCCACCGCCATGTCCATGGAGGAAAAGCGCGAGATCGGCGTGATCCTGGGCACGGGCGGTGGCGCGCAGGAATTCTCCGAGGAGCAATACCGCCTGTGGCACTCGGGGCACGTGAAGCAAGTCAGCCTCTTCTGCATCCCCAGCGGCACCATGGGGACGATCCCCAGCGAAATCAGCATGCGCTTCGGATTCCGCGGCTACAGCCACGTAGTCACTGCCGGCTGCACGTCCTCGACCGACGCCATCGGTTACGCCTACCAGCACATTCAGGCTGGTGTGCAGCCTCTGTTTCTGGTCGGCGGCGTCGACGCACCCATCACCGCAGGGATTATCAAGGGCTATGCCCTGCTCCGAGCGCTCACGCAGTCCTGGAACCACGCGCCGGAGCGTGCCTCCCGCCCGTTTTCCGCCGACCGCGACGGCTTCGTCATCGCCGAGGGCTCGTGGATGTTCATTCTGGAAGACTACGCGCACGCCCTGGCTCGCGGCGCCCGCATCTACGCCGAAATTGCCGGATACGCCTCCACCTGCGAGGCCTTCCACCGCGTGCGCATGAGCGATTCGCCGGAAGAGCCCGCGCGCGCCATTACGCTCGCTCTAGAAGAAGCCGGCCTCGTGCCGGAAGACATTCATTACGTGAACCTGCACGGGACCTCCACCGAGATGAACGACCGCGTTGAGACCCGGGCGTTGAAACTTGCCCTCGGCGACCATGCCCGCAAGATTCCCATGTCAGGCCTGAAGTCGCAGATCGGACACGCCCAGGGCGCTTGCGGTTCCGCCAGCCTCGCTGCCACTCTGGTCGCCATGGAGCACGGCAAAATTCCTCCCACGATAAATCTCGACCTCTTCGATCCCGAGTGCGATCTGGATTATGTCCCCGACGTCGGCCGCAAAGCCCAGATCGAGCACGCCATCTGCAACTGCGTGGGCTTTGGCTCGAAGAACTCGGCGCTGCTGCTGCGGAAGATTGCCTGATCTCCACGAGGAACATGTGGGGCGCACGCCGAAACCTTTTCCATCTCCCCTGCCTCTTTCTCCATCTATTTAGGGTATCTTTTAGCTAGCAACCGATGGCCCTCCACGAGGAAGAAGTACTCGGCAAAGCCTACGACAGCCGCCTGATGAAGCGGCTGCTCACCTATCTGCGTCCCTACAAATGGCAAACCGGTATTGCGCTCGGCTCGATCTTCCTCAAGGTGGGCGCCGACGTCCTCCAGCCCTATCTCACGCACGTGGTTATTGACCGCTACCTGGCGCCGGTTGCCGGACTGCATACGCCGTTTGATTTCTTCTTAAGCAACCGGCCACTGGTTGGCATCGCGCAGGTTGCGGCTCTGGGTGTCGGCCTTTTGGTCTTCAGCTTCCTGCTGGAGTATCTCCAGACCTACTTCATGCAGTGGGCCGGCCAGATGGTGATGTTTGACCTGCGCGCCCAGATTTTTCGCCACCTGCAGCGCATGCACATCGGCTTCTACGACAAGAACCCGGTAGGCCGGCTGGTCACCCGCGTGACCACTGATGTCGACGCCGTGAACGAGATGTTCACTTCCGGGGTGGTGTCGATTTTTGAGGACATCTTCGTGCTGGCCGCGATCATGGCCATCATGCTGTGCATGAGCTGGAAGCTGGCGCTGATCACCTTCGCTGTGCTGCCGCTGATCGGCGTCGCTACGAAAATCTTCCGCGACAAAGTTCGCGACTCTTACCGCCGTATTCGCGTCGCCATTGCCAGAATCAACGCCTATTTGCAGGAACACGTCAGCGGCATGGTGGTGCTGCAGCTTTTTAATCGCGAGAAGCGGGCCTACAAGAAGTTTTCGAACGTCAACGCCATCCATATGGAAGCCTTTAAAGACGCCATCATGGCCCACGCAGTTTATTACCCCGTGGTGGAAATCCTTTCTGCGACCGCCATTGCCTGCGTGATCTGGTTCGGTGGCAAGGACGTGATCCGCCACGTGGTCACCAGCGGCGTGACCGTTGAGTTCTTACGAGGGAAGATTCCAACTTTCCACGTGGTGCGCGCCGCCACCACCATTGGCGTCCTGGCCGCGTTCATACAGTATGCGCAGCGCTTCTTCCGGCCCATTCAGGACTTCAGCGAGAAATACAACATTTTGCAATCGGCAATGGCTTCGAGCGAACGCGTTTTCAAGCTGCTGGATGCGCCGGTAGAGATCACCTCGCCCTCGGTCACCAAAACGCCGCAAGGTCCTGGCCGCATCGAGTTCGACCACGTCTGGTTCGCCTATCGCAACATCCCGATCGACATAGGAAATGACGGCGCAGGCAGGACAGCTTCGACCGCCACAAGCCATGTGGGGACGGCCGCCCGAGCCTGCCCTGAGCGTAGTCGAAGGGGCCGTCCGGGCGGACCTGAAGGGTCGGCGGTTCAAACTCAAACCACCGAGCCCGACTGGGTTCTCCGCGATGTCTCCTTCGCCATCGAGCCCGGCCAGACCGCCGCCATCGTCGGCCACACCGGGGCGGGCAAGACCACCATCATCTCGCTGCTCATGCGCTTCTACGACGTGCAGCGAGGCGCGATCAAGATCGATGGCGTGGACGTTAAAGACATGGACCTCGCCGATCTCCGTCACCGCTTCGGCGTGGTGCTGCAGGACCCGTTCCTGTTCACCGGCACGGTCGAGGGCAATATTCGCCTGGGCACGGAGTGGATCGAAGATGCGGATATCGCGCAAGCCGCGGAAGACGTCAACCTGGCCGACTTCATCCGCACCCTGCCCGGAGGCTTCAAGGAAGAAGTCCACGAACGTGGCTCGACCCTTTCCACCGGCCAGAAGCAGCTTATCTCGTTTGCCCGCGCCCTGGCGCATGATCCGAAGATACTCATCCTCGACGAAGCCACTTCCAGCGTGGACACCGAAACTGAATTTCGGGTGCGTGACGCCCTCAACCGCATGGTCGAAGGCCGCACCTCGGTGGTCATCGCCCACCGGCTCTCGACGGTGCAGCGCGCCGACAAGATTATCGTCATGCACAAGGGCCAAGTCCGCGAGACGGGGAGCCATCAGCAATTGCTGGCGCAGCGCGGCATCTACTGGAAGCTTTACCAACTCCAGTACAAAGACCAAGAAGTTTCCGCCGCCGGCCCGGAAGTCACCGCCAGCGCGGACGACTAGTAGTGCTCATAGTAGTGCTCACGTGGGAACGGCCGCCCTCGGCCGTTCGGCTGAGCAAAGCTCGGCGATACACTCGCCGTTGACTGCTCATGATGTACACGTAGTAGGACTTCGTGATATGCACTTCTACATCTTCCTCAGCGTGCTGCCACTCGTCTGTGATATGTGAACTCTGATATGCAAATTTGCTTCTCGCAATATGTCATCCTGAACAGGCTTTAGCCTGTGAAGGACCTTACGGCTGCGTGCGCCACCGGCGGCGTTTGCGGGGATGGCGTGAAGCCCGCTCGGGATGACATGCACGATTACACGATTACAATGTCTCCCGTGCGAATCCTCATCTCCGCCGGGGAAGTTGAGGCGTTTAGCGGGCGTTCGAGCCCGCTGCCGAAATCCCGAGCAAGGCGAGGGACCTGCTAGTGGCGAAAATCCTCATCTCCGCCGGGGAGGCCTCCGGAGAAATGTACGGCGCGCAGCTAATTGAAGCTTTGCAGCGAAGCGTTTCGGCGCAAGGGGCTGAGCTGCGCTCAGCTGGACAGCCGGGGGCGGCTGTCCCCACGCGATCTCCACAGCTGGAATTCTTCGGGGTGGGCGGAGAGCGCATGCGCGCTGCCGGCTGCGATACGGTGGTGGACTCCAAAGACCTCGCCGTTGTCGGCATTTCCGAAATCCTCAGTCATCTGCCCAATATCTACGGCCGCTTCCACCATCTCATCGCTGAAGCCGACCGGCGCCGTCCCGACCTCGCCATCGTCATTGACTCACCCGCCTTCAACTGGCGCGTAGCCCGCCAGATGCACAAACGCGGAGTCCCGGTTGTGTATTACGTGTGCCCGCAGTTCTGGGCCTGGCGCCAGGGACGCGTCCGCCTACTGCGCAAATACGTCACCAAGGCGTTGGTGATTTTTCCCTTCGAAGAAAAGTTCTACCGCGACCGCGGCGTGGACGCGACTTTCGTCGGCCATCCCCTTGCCGACCTCCCGCAACCCGGAATCGATCGCGCAGAATACGCGTCCCAGCACGAGCTGGACCCCGCCAGGCCCTGGATCACGCTTATGCCCGGCAGCCGCGTGAAAGAAGTGCGCATGAATCTGCCGACGATCTTGGAATCTGCCACGAAGCTGGGCTCCGGATACGAGTTCCTGCTTCCGGTCGCGCCCACGCTCGACCGCGGTTTCCTCGAATCGCTGATCGGCCAGCGAGGTCCCGTCCATCTCGTTCCTGAAGCCCTGCCTGCGCTGACCCACTCCCGGGCGGGAATCATTGCCAGCGGCACAGCTACGGTGGAAGCGGCCATTATGGGTACCCCGTTCGTGATGGTCTATCGCGTTTCGCCGCTCACGTATTTTCTGGGCCGTCACCGTGTCAAGGTTCCGCACTTCGCCATGGTCAATCTGATTGCGGGAGGAGAAATTGTTCCCGAACTGGTGCAGGACGACTTCACGGCGGAAAACGTGGTCGGTCGACTCAAACAAATCATCCTTGATGGTCCAACCCGCAGCAAAATGATCGCAGGTTTGGCCGGGGTAAAAACCCATCTACGCGGCCCGGATGAAGACAGGTTCCATCCCGCCGACCGCGCCGCCCAGGCCATCCTAGGACTGTAGCGCCGGCATCCTGCCGGCTGTCTGGCGGGCGTCTCGCCCGCGCACCAGCCTCGCCGCTACACGCCGAGGGCAAGATGCCCTCCGGACAGCCGACGAGACGCCGGCGCTACGGAAATCAGCAACAAAACGCCCCAAGCCTTGTCCTGCCAGCATCTTTTGCGTAACAATCTTCATCAAACCAATCAGCAGACGTTCGCAGGAGACTGTTTTTTGATGCCCTTTCAACCTCGGCGCCAGCCTCGGGCCCTTACCATCTGCCTTACCTTCTTATTTCTGTTGATCGCGTTACCCACCTGGGCCGCGGAAAAGATGCGCCTGCGGGTAGACGACTACCAGATCGAAGCCGAGCTCAGCCCGCATGTCCACAAGATCACGGCTCGCGCCAAAGTGAAGTTCACCGCACTCGAAGATCTCAACATCGCGACCTTTGAGCTGCATAACGGTTTGCGCCTCACCAAGGTGCTCGACGCCGCCGGCAAGACGCTGAACGCCGAGCGCGTCACTCAGGACTCTACCGTGCGCGTGCAGCTGCCCAACGGGCTCCCCAAGGACACCTCAACCACTCTGACCTTCGAATATGAAGGCGCGCTCGAGTCCGCCGACGACAGTCCCGTGCAGGGACTGAAGCTGGCCTCCATCGGCGACGACACCAGCTATCTGCTTTACGCCGCCCGTTGGTTTCCGGTGAATGCATACGGCATCAACCGCTTCACGGCTACGATCAGCATCACCGTGCCCGCGCACCTGGTGGTGATTGGCAGCGGGCGCGAAACCGTCAGCAACACGCCGCCGAAGAAGGGCACGGCAGGAGGATTGCCGCTTAAGACCTACACCTTCGTCTGGGACAAGCCCAGCTTTCCGGGGACCATCGTTGCCGGGCAATTCCAGGAGTTCAAAAGCAACGAGGGCGGCCTCGACCTGCATCTTTTTTTCAAGCCAGTTCACCAGACTTTGGGAGCCACTTACGCAGAAACTGCGGTCAAGGCATTCATTTATTACGTGACCCTCTACGGGCCGGTCCCCGCCCCAACCCTGAAAGTGGTGGAGATTCCGGACGATACGGTGCCCGCGGCCTGGGCCCCTGAAATCGCCGCCATTGCCAGCCGCGCCATCAGCGACAAGGTTAACTATCGTTTGCTGGCGAACACCATCGCGCACCAGTGGTTCGGAGTCTCAGTTAGTCCCGCCTCGCGCGATGACTGGTGGCTCAGTGATGGATTCGCCCGTTATTCCGAAGCTCGCTACGTGGAAAACGCCGCCGGGCCGGCGGGCCTTGAAGAAGTTGTCAAGGATATGTCGGTCGGCGCGCTGGCCTATGACGCCGTGCCGCTTTCCAGCGCCGGCAAGCTCGATCCGTTCTCGCCTGAGTTCCAGTCCTTGGTGACCGACAAAGGCGCCATGATCCTGCACATGCTGCGCTGGGTGATCGGCGATCAGAAGTACGATCAGACTATGCGCACATTTGTCGGGAAGTACGCGGGTAAATCCGCATCGCTGGACGATTTCCGCGCCATTGCCGAGCAGAACTATGGCGACAAGCTCACCTGGTTCTTCTCCCAGTGGCTCGATTCCACCGGCGCCCCCGAATTCAAAACCAAGTACACCGTCTATCGCCTGGGCAGTAACAAGGGTTTCCGTGTTGTCGGCGCGATCTCACAGGATCTCGACCTGTTTCGCATGCCGGTGCTGCTGAAAATTGACACCAACGGCAAGACGGAACAGAAGCGGGTGGAAGTAGTAGGCACGAATTCACCGTTCACGGTGGAAACTTTCGGCAAGCCGCGCCACATTGTGGTCGATCCCGACAACCGTGTGCTCAAGAATTCCAGCGATGTCAAGCTGCGGGCTTCCATCCTGCGCGGCCAGGCCTTGGTGCAACAAGGCGACCTGGCTGGAGCCCTGCTCGAGTTCAACAAGGCACTCGAGGTCAACAAGAACAGTTCGCTGGGCCACTATCGCGTGGCCGAGGTGTTCTTCCTGCAGCACAACTACCAGGCTGCGGCCAACGCCTACCGCGAGTCCCTGAATGGCGACGGCGATCCGCGCTGGACTGAAGTCTGGAGCCACATCCAACTGGGCAAGATCTTCGACATCACGGGCCAGCGTGAACGCGCTACCAACGAGTACCGCCAAGCCCTGCAGACCAACGACAACACGCAAGGCGCGCAGGACGAAGCTCGGAAATATCTGCAGAAACCCTTCGAGCAGCAGAAGAGCGGATAGGAAGAAGCAGGTGTCGGACAGCAGGCGTCGGACGTTAGACCTCGGCTTTCAGACAGCGGCAAAGTCGGGAGGGCACGGCTTCAGTCGTGCCGATAACTCGATCGGTCTATCTGCGCTGATCGCGATCCGCGGCGAAGAAGCTCTAATACGCCCAGCGCAGCAGGGTCGCGCCGACCGTGAATCCTGCACCGACGGACGCCAGCAGCACCAGATCACCCTTCTTGAGACGGCCCTCCTGGCGTGCGGTTTCCATGGCCAGCGGGATGGTTCCGGCTGTGGTATTGCCGTAGCGGTCAATGTTGATGATCACGCTTTCCGGCCTTAAGCCGAGCCGGTCCGCCGTGGCTGTGATGATGCGCCGGTTGGCTTGATGGGGAATGAAGGCATCAATATCGCTGCCTTTCAGCCCGTTTCGCCGCAGAATCTTCTCGCATAGCTCGGTCTGCTTCCGCACCGCAAACTTGAACACTGCTTGCCCATCCTGATGAACGTAGTGCATCCGCTTGTCAACGGTTTCGTGCGTGGAAGGATGGAGGCTTCCGCCGCCGGGCATGTACAGAGAGCATCCGCCCGAACCGTCCACTTCGTGTATGAAATCGATCATGCCCAGCGAGTCATCGTCCGCCGGTTCAAGGATCACGGCGCCAGCGCCGTCGCCGAAGATCACGCAGGTGGCGCGGTCGGTGTAATCGATGATCGAAGACATCACGTCGGCGCCAATCACCATAACTTTCTTGTGAGCGCCGGTGGCGATGAACTGCGCTCCCGTCTGCAGCGCATACAGAAACGCCGAGCAGGCTGCTGAGAGATCAACTCCCCAAGCTCCTTTTGCCCCCAACTTGTGCTGCACCAGACAGGCGGTGGAGGGAAAGAGCATGTCGGGCGTGACCGTGGCCACCATGATCGCGTCCAGGTCGCTGGGCGCCAGACCGCGCTCCACCAGCGCCTGCCTGGCTGCCTCGGCCGCGAGATCGCTGGTCGCTACGCCCTGATCGACGATATGCCGCTCGCGGATGCCGGTGCGCTCCATGATCCATTCATCGGAGGTTTCGACCATCTTTTCCAAATCAGCATTTGTCAGGAGGCGAGGTGGAACGTAGGTACCCAGGGCGCTGATCTTTGCCCGCACGAGTTGGCTCACTCTGTAAATTCTCCGGTTGAAATGAACCGCTTATTTTGCCGCAGGCGTGCGGCAATGTCCAATGGGTTGACACTTTAGGTATTGGTGCAGTTTGCTCAATTCACTTCCCATCGCCGTCATTCCGAGTCGGGCTTCCAGCCCGGCGAGGAATCTTGCGCGGGTCGCAACCGCTTTGATTCGCAATGTGTCCATGAGCTGCGCGCAAGGTCCTTCGCGAGCTAAAGCTCCCTCAGGATGACGCCGCCAAGAGCGAAGCGCAGGCAAACTGCACCACCACCCGCACTTTACGGCATTTCTCAGCGTTCTGGGCGGCTCTTCTCCGCGACCTCAGCGATAAAAGCTTTTTTCATCGCAGAAGGGGCATAGAATTTCGACGCAGGAAACGCGGAGAGGAACTTCTCACGCGCGGACCGGGAAAAAGCCAGGCACCGGAGACCCACTGCACACGCAAGAGCCCGTTACCGTTGCTTCCTTCCGGACCTGGCGGGGTTGGCGGGAGTGCGTCGCGCGGGAGCGATGCCTGACGCGATTGATTCTAACATTGGTGAGCATCAGTCGCCGGTCCTCAGTCGTCGGTCGTCGGCATTCCACACTCAGTCCATCGCAATTGGCCTTGAAATTGGAGTCATTAAGCCGCCACGACACTGGCGCTACTACCGACGTACTCTTCCCTTCTTCATCGAAATCGCGAACAATTAGGATGCATCCCATGATTTCGGCCGCTGACCTGCAATCCGGGACGATTCCGCTGCCTGTAGCCATTGAGCGCTACTTTGCGGTTGCTCTCTATCTGCTGATCTTCACCGGTTTTGGGACCCTGGCTTCGACCGGCGGCCTGGACACGCCGACGGTCGTGCTGGTCGGCGCGGCCCTTCTGTTCCGCGGATTTCTGCTTGCCAGGCAGCGCACTCTGCTTATCCCAGAGCGCTGGACCACGGTGCTTACGCTGGGTTACGTCGCCTTCTACCTGGCAGACTACTTCCTGATTTCCGGTGCGTTTCTCAATGCGACCGTCCATCTGGTGCTGTTTGTGATGGTGGTGCGCCTGTTTTCGGCGCAGCGTGACCGCGATCATTACTTTCTGGCCGTCATCTCGTTTCTCATGGTGCTCTCCGCCGCGGTGCTGACCGTGGACAGCATCTTCCTGCTGGCCTTTGCCGCATTCATGCTGATGGCGGTGGTCACATTCATCCTGATGGAAATGCGGAGGTCCGCCGCCAAGGCTACAGTTCATTCCAAGGAAACCAGCGATGCACGGGCTTACCGCCACATGGCGTTCTCGCTAGCCGGCGCCTCGCCCGCGCTCGTGCTGTTCATCCTGGTGGGAGCAGCGGCCATTTTCTTTGTCTTGCCGCGTGTTTCTGCCGGTTATCTCAGCGCCTATGCCCCCAGCGGCGAACTGAGTACCGGGTTCAGTGACAGGGTCGAACTGGGGCGGATTGGTGAGATCCAGCAGTCCAGCTCCGTGGCGATGCATATCCAGATTGACGGCGACAAGAACGGCGGTTTCGACCTGAAGTGGCGCGGCATCGCACTCAACGTGTTCGACGGCAGGACTTGGTCCAATCCTCACGAACAGCACGCCGTGCCTCGTCTGTCCGACGGCCGCTTTGCGTTGTTGCTGCCGGATTCGCGAGGGCAGGCGCCGAAGGCCGTCCGGCCCATCCACTATCGCGTGCTGATGGAACCGCTTGGCAGCAATGTGTTTTTCCTGGCACTGGCGCCGCAAAGCTTACAGGGCAACTATCGGCTGGTTGCCAGCGATGGCGGAGGGGCCGTATTTGACCTCGATCCCGATCATCCGGTCAGCCGCTATGAGGCCACCTCCGACCTCGCTCAACCAGTGCCTGGCGAGTTACGTGCGGCCGGGGGACCGTATCCGCTCGATGTTCTTTTGAACTACCTGAAAGCGCCGCCACTCGATCCTCGGATCCAGCGTCTGGCCGAGCAGATCACAGCCTCGGCGGATAACAACTACGACAAAGCCGTGGCTATCGAAACCTACCTTCGCACCCACTTCGGGTACACCCTGCAACTTCCGCGCACCGTGCCGCGCGATCCGCTGGCGAATTTCCTGTTTGAGCGCAAGCGGGGACACTGCGAATACTTTGCCTCCTCCATGGCGGTCATGCTGCGCGCGCTGCGAATTCCGTCGCGCGTGGTCAATGGATTCAGCGGCGGCGAGTTCAACGACCTCACTTCCCAATACCTGGTTCGCACCAGCAATGCGCACTCCTGGGTGGAGGCTTATTTCCCGGGCTACGGCTGGGTGAGCTTCGATCCCACGCCTGCGGCTCCCCTCCCAGTACGCAGGGGCTGGAGCCGAATCGCGTTGTACGTGGACGCCATGGCATCGTTTTGGCGGGAATGGGTGATCAACTACGACCTCAGCCATCAGCAAACTCTCGCCGTGGGAGCGACCAGCAGCGGCCGGGAGTTGCTCCAGCGGCTTCGCAACTGGGCGCACCGCCATTACCAGGCACTGTTGACCGCGGCTCGTCGCGCGCAGAACACGATGGCCCGCTCGCCGGGACAGTGGAGCATCGCAGCACTATTGATTACGGCGCTGCTTTTGTTGGCGGCCAACGCGCAGCGGCTGTGGTACGCGCTTCTCAAGCGGCGGCTGGCGGCGCGTCCAGAGAGATCTCCGCGCCTGGCGGCGACCATCTGGTATGAGCGGATGACGCGCACAGTGGCACGCCGCGGCTGGCGCAAGTCACCGGTACAAACTCCGGAGGAGTTCGTGATCTGTATCAAAGACGCCACCATGCGCGAAGGGGTCGCGCAATTTACCCGGCATTATGAACATGCCCGCTTCGGAGACTCCGCTGAAGATGCCCGCAGGTTGCCCGAGCTGTACGAGGAGATTTCGAGCGGCGCGAAGCGCTGAGACCGGGAGCTGGTGACGGCCTCCTTAACTTCAGCGGCTAAAGCCGGGAACTTCGCCGCTTGTGTGGCAGGCCGCTAGAGCGGTCAAATCGGCCCGAGGAGAGACTAACCTCACCAAAGGGCGGAAAGGCCCGTGGTGACCGTCACCAACGCAAACACGGGGCAATCCTGGAAGAGTCTGGCAAAGCGCTGCGCTAAGAACGAAAGCCCCTAGCACCGGTCGGATCGCGGCACTTACTATTCGATTCAGTTCAGAAGCGCCACACGATGCCGCCACCCGCGAAGAGGTTATGCTGGCGGCTCTTCCCGGTATTCACATTCAGTTGTGGCACACCGGAGTCAAAATCCCTTATTTCCCCGCGCACGCTGAGGGACTTGAGGATCCTCACATCCAATCCGCCGCCAATCTGGAACACTCCGGTCGTGGTCCCGGTCTTGCCGGAATTCTTTCCCCCAAACTCCAGGGTGGAACTCTCGCTGAAATGGCCAAAGCCGCCCCCGAAACTCACCCAGGGCGAGACGCCGCTGCTGGCAAATGCGTTCGCGCGGATGGATGGTGTTACAAAGTAGGAGCCATAGCTCCCGGGTACGACGTTCACGCTAAAGTGCACATCTTCGTCGGGGTTGATGACGAATGGAACTTCAAAGGTAAGTGCGGCAAAGCCCCCGCCCAGCAATCGCCGGCCGTAGTTCACTTCAAAGGTCAGGCCGTTCCCGGAGTGTAGGGTAGTATCGAACGTGCTTATGCCCTTTACTCCCTGATCGCTGATAAAGGTGCGGCCGATAATTCCCGTCAGTTCATTCTTCTGTTGAGCAGCGGCACTCGGCCCCAGGATCGTCACCGCTACCAAGACCGCGATCGCGAACTGTTTTCGCGCCATCTCTCCTCCCCTGCGAAGTGGCCTGAACGATGGTGCGACTAGGTTAGCACGCCGTGTGCAACTTGGCTCGCAGGAATGATGCCTCGTTTTTGTGCAGCCCAGGGACATGCCGGGGAGCGCGAAAGAGTCGCTTCCTTGCCGGATGTTAAAATCAACAGATTGCATGCCGATGAAGACCCCTATTGTACCGGTTCAGGCCTCGACGGAAGCCGCAGAGCAGACGTCCGACGTGCCCACCAAGGTCGGCTTTGTCAGCCTGGGATGTCCAAAGAATCTCGTGGATAGCGAGGTCATGATGGGCATGCTGGCTCAGGCTGGAGCCGAACTGATACCGCGCGCCGAAGACGCCGACG
>WNFB01007231.1_pt1 | contig 16793 bp, 15 predicted proteins | sample 5400501 | NCBI WGS metagenome assembly WNFB01 (sample SAMN13153341, study PRJNA577476) | soil metagenome | isolation source: 200 cm saprolite under Douglas fir tree site 2 hole 1 | place: USA:California | collected 2015-04-18
TCTGCCGCGCCGGCTCCAGATCGAATTCATGAAGGTGATCCAGGGCATCACAGATGCGACCGGCAAGGAGATCACGCCGGAAGAGATATGGTGGGCTTTCGAAGCCACTTATCTGGCTGGGCTGCCAGGGCTCGAGCTCCTCGAGCATGACACCAGCGACCACGCCGGCACGGGTGCCTCGGACCGCACGCAGCTTCGCGCGGTCATTCGAGTAGACGGCGTCACGCGCACCATCGTGGGCCGCGGCAATGGGCCGATCGCGGCGTTCATCGACGCGCTGGCTCGCGAGTGCGCGCTCCGACTCCAGGTCGTGGACTACGTCGAGCATGCAGTGGGCTCGGGCTCCGACGCCACCGCGGTGGCCTACGTTGAGAGCGCCGCGGAAGACGGTGGAGTGGTCTGGGGGGTGGGGATGAGCCCCAACATCCTGAGCGCTTCACTGCGGGCTGTGGTCAGTGCCGCCAATCGGCAGCAAGCGCGTTTGTGGGCGGCTCACAAGCCAGCTGTGAGGCAGGGGCGATAGGATTGTCAATCCTTATGTCGCCCACTCAGCTTGTAGTCGTAGCGGTATCGATTGAGGGCCTCCTGGCCCTTATTGGCCTCCGCAGGGGGGTGCTCGCGACCTAACCAGTCGACAGTTCGCGACACAAGCCCCTGCAGGACCGCAGGGGCTTTTTCTTTACCAGTTCAACTTTGACAAGGAGAGAGCCCGTGAGCACCGCCATCAGATCGCTCAACAAGGCAGCGCTGGAGCATTCCAGTGGCAACTTCGCCCTCATCGACACGCTGCGCCGGTGGGGGATCACCTTCTTCTCCGGCGTTAACGGCGGGGGGCTGATCCACGTGACCAAGCACCTGGAGCCGTTCCTCGACGTCGACCAAGCGGGCGACGGCGTGCCGCGCATGCAGACCATGAGCGAGTACGTAGCCGGGTTCGTCCCGCTGGGGTACTACCTGGCGTCAGGCCGGATCGCCGGCTGCCTCACCACAACAGGAGCTGCCACCAAGCTCGGCTCGAGCGGAATCACCGACGCCAAGCTCCACAACATCCCCGCCGTCTACATCATCGCCCTCAACTCCACGCTGTCCATCGGCCTCTCGCCCCTGCAGGACGTGTCCGAGCACGGGATGAACGTGATCCCTCAGTTGCGCGCCGAGCTCGGCGAGAGCTGCATCGTGATCGATGACATCGCGAAGCTCGAGGCTCAACTCGAGCGCGCGCAGGCGATCCTGGCGGAGTCCAAGCCGGTGGCGATCGCCTTCCACCCTGACATCCTTTCTCAGAACGTTGAAGTCGACGTGCCCAAGCGCGATCGGCCGCGCACGTTCGACCAGGTCGATGCCGACCGCTTCGTCCACGAGTTCCCGGCGTTGGCCCACGGCCGCCGCGTGGTCATCTACGCCGGAGCCGAAGCGGCCCGCTGCCCAGGTATCACGGAGCTGACGACGGAGCTGTCCGAGGTTCTCCAGGCGCCCACCGTCTGGTCCGTGAACGGGGCCAATGCCATCTCACCCGACAACCGCTACGGGTTCGGATACATCTCCTTCGGCGGCAACGACGAGGCGATGAAGCTCTGGCGAGGGCTGACCGCGGACGACATCGTCATCACCCTTGGTTTCGACTCGGGTGAGTACTCCCTGAACCTCGGCTCGATCCCAGCCGGTCACGTCTGGCACTTCACCGCCTGGAACGAGCCCTACGGGCACAAGGACGGCGACTTCAGGCATCGGGTGAGCGGCGACTACCGCGTCGTCCGCGGCGACATCGACAGCACGCTCAGGGAGGTCGTGCCTCGGCTGAAGGGCAAGGTCGGCACGCGTCCCAAGGTCGCACTGCCCACCGACCTCAACACGCGCACCATCTCGCGCCAGGTCCGCCCGGGTTGCGTCGACGCGATCCAGTTCTACGCGGAGCTGTACCGGTCGTGGCGCCCGCAGAGCATCGGCTTTGACGACGTGTGCACTGCATACAAGGACCGGCAGTACGTCACGCAGCGGCCTCACGCCTCGATGCCGTTCCACACGGTGCACGACGGTTCAGCCATGGGTGGCGCTTTCGGGCTCGGCGTCGGCGCCAGAGCCGCGGACCCAAGCCTGCACACGTTCGTGTTCTCGGGCGATGGCTGCTGGCGGCTCTTCGGCGGGGCGCTCGCCGAGGCTGCCAACATCGGGATGAACCTGTTCATCATCAACAACGGCACCTACGCGATCGTCGACAAGGGGCTCGAGGTGGTCATTCCGGACGTGGAGAAAGCGCGCTACCACGGCAAGCTACCGGCGATCGACTTCGTGGCCGCTGCCAAGGCGCACGGCTGGGACGGCTACCAGCTCCGACCCGACCTCGGCAACCTGGACGAGATCCTGAATGCGTGCTACGCGGGCACCGGCCAGTCGATCGTGGTCGACGTCCCCATCGACCCCGACCAGGTGATCGGCCTCAACCCACGCCTCTACAACCTCACCACGGATACGTACCTGTAGTTATTCTTGGCGATGCTGGGTTGGCCGGGGTCTCCCCGGCCATGACTTTGTTTCTCACCCCACCCAGTCCTGGCTAGGAGAGGCTTTTCGTCAAATAGAGCCATCGATATACCGGAATGGGCGCAGCCGCGCGCGAAGCGCCCGGCGATGAGGGAAAACCATTCCGGGTTTTTCCCTCATTCCACTGAGATGTCCACCGCCGGGCGCATCGCCGACAGGCGGTGCAGCACCTCGTGCACCGGATGGGTCAGGAACCGGTCGGGCAGCTGGTTCGGCGTGTCCTCGCGGCTCGCCATCGCAGGAAATGTGACCTGCTCGAGCATGGCCTGGAACCGCGGTCCCCACTTGCGAGTCCCCAGCCGGGCCGTGGTCGAGCAGTTGTCCACCATGTACGCGACCCCGCGTGCATGCATATAAGGAAGGAGAGAGTCCACAGCCTCGATGATCGACTCATTCGCGATCTCCGAGTACGGGTGGCCGTGCTCCATCAGGATGTCGACCTGGGCCATCATCGCCCCGGCGAAGGTGCCCGCGGTGAACCCGTCCACGTCGGTCTTGATCTGACCGCGGTGGCGCCGGACGGCGGCGCCGGCCGTCCACATGGGTGAGCCCTCGATGGTCGTCATCGGGTACTGGGCGAATCGGTTCGCCGCCATGACCACGCTTTTCACCTCGTTGCCGGAGAGCACTTCGTCGTAGATCTCGGCCATGACGCCCTTGAACGAGGCATAGGTGGCGTCGTAGGCCCGGCGGAAGTCGCGCCGCCCGTCGGCGTCGAGGTGCTCATCGATGCCGATGAGCCCGTGCCGCGAGACTGTCTGCCGAATTGGCCCCGTGAGCGACTCGCAGGCGCGGTTGAATGCGTCTTCCGGCTTCGCGCCCTCGTCGAGATACCGCTGATACAGCGCCTCGACGATGCCGTGGACCGCGCCGAGCAGAATGCTGCGCTCACCGAACAGGTCGGAGACGACCTCAGACTTCAAGGTGGTCTTGAACGTGTACGGGGCGCCCAGCGCCACCGACCACGCGAGCGCGATGTCTGTTGCCCGGCCGTCGAGGTCCTGCTCGACCGCGAAGCTCGTGTTGATACCGGCGCCGTTGACCTCGCGTCCTTGCTCGTAAAGGAGGCGCACCGAGGGACCCATCCCCTTCGGGCACACCGCGATCACGTTGACCGCCGGTGGGAAGAGCTCGCCGATGGTCTCGAGGTATGCCAGCAGGAAACCGTGGGATAAGCCGAGCGTGGCACCCGGGCGGAGGGCACCGAATACCTGCCTGTAGAGCTGCGCCTGCGCCGCGTCCGAAATGAGCAGGATGACCAAGTCCGACGCGGAGATCACCTCGAACATCTCGCCGAGGGTTCCATCGGCTTGGGAGAAGCCGGCCGCCTCCGCTTCGGCGAATGATTCGGACCGCTCGCGAAGCCCGACGGTGACGCGTATGCCAGTCCCTTGCAGCGATTCCTTCAGGTTCTGCGCCTGTGCTGGTCCCTGCGATCCCCAGCCGATGACGCCAATCTGCTTGATCCCGGCCAGGGCCTTTGGCAGAAGCGGGAACAGGTTCCGACCGCCGCGCAGGAAGGTCTCTTCCACGCCATCGAGCTCGATCTTCTCGACCGTAAAGATCTCTGACGCGAATAGGTTTGGGCGCCGTTCAGTCACACTCACTTTGTCCTTCAGGTGCACCTCTCCCGCCCTCGCGACACAAGTGGTCAGTCCCGCTTATCCACCGGCCGCAGGGTAGGTTCCGAACAGCTTCACTTCAGTCGTCTGTTGTTTGAGAGCTTCGAGCGCAGCGTTTGCTGAGGCCGGATCATCGACCTCGAAGTCGACATAGAAGCGATACTGCCACGGCCGGTCTGGAAGCGGCCGAGAATCGAGCCGGGTCAGATTGATTCCGCGTTCGGACAGGCACTGAAGGGCGGCAACCAAGCTGCCGGGCTTGTGCGCCCCGATGAAAGCCAAGGAGGCCTTGCTCAGGCCGTGTGCACCTGGCCGGGCGGCCGGGCCACGGTCGGCGATTACAAAGCGTGTCTGGTTGGAGTCGTCGTCCTGGATCCCTTCGACGAGGATCTTCAAGCCGTAGCGGCGTGCCGCTGCGGCGCTTGCGATGGCGGCGCTGCCCACGACCATGCCCTCCGCGACCGCACGCGCCGCCGCGGCGGTGTCGTGGAACGTGACCGCCTGAATCTTCCGCACCTCCAGGAAACGCCGGCACTGCAACAATGCCTGGGGGTGCGACAAAGCCCGTACGACGGGCTCGCCGCGGCCGAGCAGGCAGTGCCGTACCGGATGGATGAGCTCGCCGCTGATGCGAAGGCCCGAACGCTCCCACAGCAGGTCGTTGACTTCCTGCACGATGCCACCGAGGGAGTTCTCGACCGGTAGGACCGCGGCATCGACCTCGCGCGACGCGACCGCATCGAAGACGCGTGAAAAGGTTGAATAGCCGATGGTCACAGCCTCGGGCAAGAGCGCCAACGCAGCTTCTTCGGAATAGGCGCCTGGTTCACCCTGGTACCCGACTCGCGTCCAAGCAGCCGCCGATTCGACGAGGGACGGCATCAACAGAACCTCTGCAACTGTAATGGAGTCAACGCTAGGCAGGGCGCCGCGCGACTGGGCGCAGCATGGTCGTGACGAGCGCGGCGAGCAGCGAGATGACGGCTCCAGCCCACATGACTGTGTTCAGGCCGTCGCGCACAAGAATCGCGCCGACGACACCACCGGCCAGGGACGAGAAGTAGAGCGGCACCAGCACGAAGTTGAGCGCGGTGGCGCGACGATCCTCGGGCACTGTGGTGGCAAGGAGCGCGAACACCATGGAGATCGCCGTGGCGGAGGCCGCTCCAAGACCGACCGCGCCCAACGTCAGCCAGACCAGATCCGGTGCCACCGCCATTTCCGCAAGGCTTGCAGCGGCGAGCACACAGGCACCGGCCAGCAAAGGCCAGAAGCCGAAGCGATCGCCGGCGACGCCCGCCAGGGGCGAGAGGAGTGCGCCTAGCAGGGCCGAAGCGCCGAACACGATGCCGATCAGCCCGGCGGCCCCGGAGACGCCGCCATGCAGCCGTACCACCAGTAGCGGCAAGAACGGGTTGGCGATCTGTTGGGCGAAGTACGCCAGTCCGAAGACGCCAAATACGATCAACGTAACGCGCGTCGTCAGCGTGAGCCGCAGAGCGTCGACCGCCAGCCGCACTGCCGGGCCCTTAGGCCCAGCGGGCCGCACACCCTCGTGGGCCAGGGCCAGCAGCATCACTCCGGCCGCGAGTGACAGCGCGGCGTCGACACCAAAAAGCGAGTGAAGGTCGAGGATGCCGCGGTCCACCAGCCAGCCGCCCGTGACCGGGCCAAGCGCGAAGCCAAAAGAAGGTGTGACCCCAAACAGAGAGATCGCAAATCCGACCCGGCCAGATGGTGTGACAGCGCGAAGGGCGGTCAGCATGACGCCGGTGTTCCCGAGCTGGAAGCCGACGAGGAGCAGGGCGAATGCCGCCTCCCACCGCGTCTGGGCGACCCACAGGAGCCCGAATACCACCATCTCGACGAATGCGCTGCGGGCAATGATCGGCACCCGTCCATATCGCTCGGACCAAACGCCCCAGAAGGGCACCAGCGGCAGGCCGAAGACGAAGAACGTGGCGTTCAGGTATCCGGTCCACGCGGGCACCTCCGCCGGCGGGACATGCACGGTCCCTAAATAGAGGGGTAGGAAACGGAATGCGTGCGAGACGGTGAACCCCTCCACTGTGGAAGCGATCCCAAAAAGCACGAGCAGCGTGACCCAGCCCGATGCGCCGCGGGTCGGGGTGGCAGTGGTGGCGGTCACGTGAATGTCCAGCCGACTATAAAGAGGCCGGCAACCGTCAAGATTCCCTCTCATTTCTTAGACTGTGCGGTCGTGCCGGCTCCGCTGCTGTTCGTGCTCGCCCATCCTGACGACGAGTCGATGGGGACTGGCGGCACGATCGCACGCCACGTCGGTGCTGGGATCGAAGTCCACCTGCTGTGCCTCACACGGGGCGGCGCCGGCTGGGGCGGGCGGCCGCCCGGTCGGCGGCCGGAGGAGCTGCCGGAGATTCGCAGCGAGGAACTGGGTCGGGCGGCGAGTGTACTGGGCCTCGCCTCCGTCGAGCTGTGGGACTATCCCGACGCCGGCGTGCCATCGTGCGACCAGGACGAGATCAGGCGGCGGATCCGAGACCACTTTGACGCTGTGCAGCCTGGCGTGGTCGTGGGCTGGGGCCCTGACGGCGGCTACTTTCATGGCGATCACATCGCGTGCGGAGCCTGCACCGATGAGGCGCTAACAGGCACCGGAGTTCCCCTCTATCACATGGCGCTCACGCAGTACATCGCCGACGGCTACCGCCAGGTGGTCTCACTGTCAGGCGCGAATCCGCTGGAGTTGAAGGTCGCGATCTGGGGCCGGACCAGCGCCACGTTCCGCCGAATCCTACCTGCGGTTCCGGGACACGGCCCCGGCGGATCTGGTCCTCGAAAACGGCGTCTTCCCGGAGCTCATGTGAGCCGTGTGCTGCGCGACCAGCTGGCAAAGGCCTTGGACGCCTGGAACGACGGCTGGGCCAAGTGAGGGAGAGAGCAGTGACAGGGTGAGGGTCCAAACGATCACCCACGGCCGCCACAGGACGAACACCTACATCGCAGACGACGGTGTCTCCGGAGACGCCCTACTGATCGACCCGACCGAGAACCCGGACGGGTGTATCGAGGTCGCTGCAGCCGCGGGCCTCCGCATCAGAGCCATCGTCGCAACGCATAGCCACTTCGACCACGTAGGCGGGGTCGCCGGCGTCAAAGAGAAGTTGGGCGTGCCCTTCATGATCGGAAGCCAGGCCGTCGACAGCCTTCGCGAAGAGCCTCGCCGAGCGGCCGAGAGCGGCGTGAGCATTCCAGTTCCTCCGGAACCTGATCGGCTCCTCGAGGATGGCGACTGGGTCGAGGTCGGCGGCCTGAGATTCCAAGTGCTGTACACGCCAGGCCACTGGCACGGCGATATTTGCCTCTACGAACCGACGGCGAAGACAGTCTTCACGGGTGACACGCTTCACCGCGGTGAGATTGGCCGATACAACATGGGCTGCGACGAAGCAGCGTTGGTAACGAGCATCCGAACCAAGCTGATGACCTTGGCCGACGAAACCCTCGTTTACTCAGGCCACGGCGCAGTCACAACCATCGGAGAGGAGAGGATCAACAATCGCGGCTTGAAAGGGCTCCCGCTGCTCACTCGATAGTCGGCGCTGGCGATCGACGCAGCCAGCTCGCAGGGCAGCTCAGCTGTCGCCCCAGACTGACCTCGCGACGCTGCCTACCAGCTCGAGCTTCTGACGCTGTGCCTCGGGGGTGATCCGGTTGCCCTGCATCGTTGAGGCGAAGCCACACTGCGGGCTCAGCCCCAAGCGTTCGAGAGGAACGAACTTCGAAGCTTCGTCGATGCGCGCGCGCAGCTCGTCCTCGCCTTCCATCGCCGGCTTCTTCGTAGTGACCAGGCCGAGGACGGCGACACGGTCTTCAGGCATGTGCCGCAGCGGCGTGAAACCGCCCGAACGGGCGTCGTCGTACTCCAGCAAGAAGCGATGGAAGTGCGTCTTTTTGAAGATGCGCGAGATAGGTTCGTAGTCTCCCTCGGCATAGAACTTGCTCTGGTTGTTGCCCCTGCAGATGTGCAGGCCGAACGTCACCCCCGCATGACCCTCGATGATCGCGTTGTCCAGCTCGATGCACCGGTCGATGAGCTCCTCCGGGTCGCTGCCCCGCTGCCTGTAACCCTCGCGCATCTTCGGATCCAGCAAGGCACCGTACTGCGGCGCATCGATCTGGACGTAAGTGCAGCCCAAACGTGCAAGCTCGGCCACCTCGCGGCGAGAGATGTCCACGATGTCGGCGAGGTAAGCGTCTCGCGTGCTGTAGGCGCCCTTTGACTTCTCCGGGTCGTAGTAGGCCGCCGCCTGCTGCGCGCTGATCATGGTGACCTTGCCGGGCCGCTTGGCCACCATTCGGTGGAAGACCCACTCTTCCGCGCACATGCTCCGGCGCCAGCGCAGCCGCTCGACCACGACCGGTCGCCTGAGCACGAGCTCCTCGCCACTCTCATCGCGAAATGGAATCGCCCAACCGCCTTCCTTGTCGAAGCCCTCGAACGATTCCACCAGGTGGCCGTAGAACGCATATCGCCGCAGCTCGCCATCCGTGATGACGCCGATTCCGGCCTCCTCCTGGAGCCGGATCGCTCGCTCCACGGCCTGGTCCTCGATCCGTTTGAAGTCGGGGTCGAGCAGTTCGCCGCGCTCCTTCTGCTGCCGTGCTTGAACGAGTTCAGGCGGGCGAAGCAGGCTGCCGATGACCTCGCTCCGAGCGTTCACAAGCGCCACCCCGAGACAGAATGATGGCGCATCCTGCATTGTCGAGCGCCTTCCCTGGGAGCACCTCTAATCTAGAGCGCACGAAACCGCCCAGCGAGAAGCGAGCCGCCCTCCCACCCGCCGACATGCTCCCGGTTGGCCGTCATGCCAATCTGGCCTATCGCGCCGTCCTGCTGGTCGCGATACCACTGCTCCGGCTGTGCTTCCGTTTCCAGCTGCAGGGTCGCGAGAACATTCCACGCCCGGGCAACGAGAACTACATCGTGATCGCCAACCACCTCAACTGGCTGGATGAGTTCACGATCCTCTATCTCTTTCCGGTGGAGCCACGGCTGCACTTTCTCGCCGACCCCACAGGGTTGGTGAAGAGAAAGGTCCAGTGGTTCATCGTCCGCCAGGTCGGTGGCTACGTTCCGGTCGACCGTGATCACCACGGGGATCAGTCCCTTTACCATCACGTCAACCGCTGCCTCGAGGTCGGCGGAGCGATTGCCATGTTCCCGGAGGGCAACTACGGTCCGGTCGAGGGCGGGCTGATGGCCTTCAAGAAGGGCTTTGCGCACTTCGCCATTCAGGCCGGTGTGCCCGTCGTGCCAGTCGGGCTTGCTGGGACCAAAGACCTTTGGTTTCGCAAGCGCATTCGCATCGCGATCGGACCGGGAATGTCGCCGATCGGGCACACCCCCGAGTCCCTGACCGATGCCGGCTATCAGCGCGTGAAGGAGCTCATGCCCGCGTGCGTCGAGGAGCCGGGCCGCAAGCTGCTGCGCAGACAGCTCACCAATCTCTTCTGATCCGCAGGGATCGCTCGACGAAAAGTTAGCCCACGGCGGCCTGCGATTCGGCTTTCTTTGCCGCCGCCAGGTGCTGACGTGCCAACACGGAGTAGCTGTCGCGGAGAGCCAGCGCCGGGTCCAGGCCGAGGCTTCGCGCCATGTCGGGCAAGGCTTCGAGTGGCCCTTCCAGCTCCACGAACCAGCCGAACTCGAGCTTGTCGAGAGTCACAGTGACGCCGTCGAGCGTCCAGGCGGCGCGGTGCTTACGGTAAGTGAAGGCGATCCGAAAGCCGAGCTCCATGAGCAGGTCCATCGCCGCCTGGGCATGTTCGACGGCGACCTCCGTCTCCTCACGAATCTTGACCCGTGCCTCAAACCGCGCCGGGCCCTTGGCTGTGAGCACGCCGCGCGGGCCACCATCCAGCACGCGCAGCCTGAGGGTCGTGCGGCGGGTGGACTTGCCCGACCCCTCGAACCTGAAGTTCTCCTCGTCGTACGAGCCCTCGAGTCGAGCGCCTCGCCGGCGAAGAACAGCGCGCAAACGCGCGTGGTCGCCAGGACCTGATACCCGGAACTTCAGCTCGCACTCGACGCTGCGGTCCCTTGGACGATGACGGGGACGTCGCCGTGCCACGGCCGAAAGTATCTCCTCTCCCCCTCGGGTATCCCCTCTCCCCCTCGGGGAGAGGGCTAGGGTGAGGGGCGGAGCAGCCTAAGCCGCAGTGATGCGGTACAGAGCGGTGGTCACGGCAGTGCACTCGTCTTCCACAAAGTCGACGCCCGCCGATTCAGCGATCCGGCGGGCCTCTTCGGAACGAATGTCCAGCTGGAGCCACAGCGCCTTGGCTCCTATCGCGACCGCCTGGCGGGCGATGTCAGGAGCCTCGCGCGCGGGACGGAACACGTCGACCACGTCGACCTTCTCGGGCACCTCGGCCAGTGAGCGGTAAACATGCTCGCCGAACAGCACGTCAGCGTAGGGATTGATCGGGATGATTCGAAAGCCGCGCCTCTGCAGGCCCGCGGGCACTGAACCACCCGCCTTCAACGGGTCGCGAGAGGCGCCCACGACTGCGATCGTGGTCGCCGACTGAAGGATCTCCCGTCCGCTCCGGCTCATAGCACGCCTAGGCTGCTTGCCTGCTGTGCTGCGCCGGTGCCAGGGCGAACTTGAGCACGTCCTCCACGCGGCCGGCGAGGTGGAAGGTCATCGACAGCCGCACGCTCTCCGGTACATCGTCGAGGTCTTTCTCGTTGCGTTGAGGAAGGATGACCTCCTTCAGGCCCATCCGGTGGGCGGCCAGGACCTTCTGCTTGACGCCGCCGATGGGCAGGACCAAGCCCTGAAGGGTGACTTCCCCCGTCATTCCGACGGTGCTCCGGACCGCCCGACCTGTGAGCAGGCTGACTATCGCTGTTGTCATCGTCACGCCGGCTGACGGCCCATCCTTGGGCACCGCGCCCTCGGGCACGTGGATGTGGAAGGTCTTGTCGGCGGCTGCGGGGTCGATGCCCAGCTCCGCCGCGTGCGAGCGCACGTAGGAGAGGGCGATCTGGGCCGATTCCTTCATTACGTCGCCCAGCTGCCCGGTGAGGGTGAGGCTGCCCTGACCGTTGGCGGTGGTGGCGGCCGCCTCGACGAAGAGCACGTCGCCACCCGTGCCCGTGACGGCGAGGCCCGTGGCCACGCCGGGCACCGCGGTTCGAGCTGCGACCTCGTTGTCGAACTTGGGCTTGCCGAGGAACTCGCGCACGCGCTCTGGCGTGATGAGAACCGTTGGCGTAAGCGCCTTCGTGGCGACCTTGGTCGCGACTTTGCGGGTGATCTTCCCGAGCTCGCGCTCGAGATTCCTCACGCCCGCCTCACGCGTGTGTTCCGCGATGACCTTGAGGATGGCGTCATCGCCGATGGTGATCTCGTCAGGGTTGAGTCCCGCCTGCTTGACCTGTCGCGGCAGCAGGTGATCGCGCGCGATGGCGACCTTCTCCTCCTCCGTGTAGCCGTCGAGCCGGATCAGCTCCATGCGGTCCAGCAGGGGCCCGGGGATGGTCTCGGACACGTTGGCGGTCGGGATGAACAGCACCTCGGACAGGTCCAGGTCGACCTCGAGGTAGTGATCGCGGAAGGTGTGGTTCTGAGCCGGGTCTAGGACCTCGAGCAGTGCAGATGAGGGGTCGCCCCTCCAGTCGCTGCCAACCTTGTCGATCTCGTCGAGCATGACCACCGGGTTCTTCGTCCCGGCCTCTTTCAGGGCGCGTACGATGCGGCCCGGAAGGGCGCCGACATAGGTCCTGCGGTGGCCGCGGATGTCGGCTTCATCGCGAATGCCTCCAAGCGACACTCGAGCGAACTTCCTCCCGAGGGCGCGCGCTACGGACTCGCCCAGCGAGGTCTTGCCGACGCCTGGAGGACCGACGAGCGTGATGATCGCGCCCGACCCCCGGCCCCCGAGCATCTCGAGTCCGCGTTCCTGCCGGAGCTTACGGACGGCCAGGAACTCGATGATGCGGTCTTTGACGTCCGACAGGCCGGTGTGGTCCTGGTCGAGTATTCGACGCGCCTCCACTAGGTCGTAGTTGTCCTCGGAGCGCACGTTCCAGGGGATGTCCAGCATCCAGTCAAGGTAGGTCCGGATCCAGCCGTATTCGGGGTTTTGCTCGCTGGTGCGCTCCAAACGATCGAGCTCGCGCTCAACCTCGGTGCGCACCCCGTCGGGCATCCCGGCTTTGGCGACTCGCTCGCGGTAGGTGGACGTGACATCGCTGCCGCCCTCGCCGAGCTGCTTCTTGATCGCCTCCAGCTGCTGTCTCAGGAGGAACTCACGCTGCGTCTTCTCCATGCCCTCGGCGACGTCTGTGCGGATCTTCTCCTTGAGCGAGGCATCGGCGAGGATCTGGCGCGTCCAGGCGATCAGCTTGGTCAGGCGCTCCTCCAGGTCGAGCGTCTCCAGAACCTCGAGCTTCTGCTCGGTGGTGAGGTCAGGTGAATAACCGGCCAGGTCGGCGAGATGAGCCGGGGTCTTGGCCGCACGCAGGAACTGGACGACCTGCGGGATGCCCCTCGACTCGAGCAAGTTCTCGATCATGGCGCGGTATTCGCGCGCAAGCTCGACCACCTTCTCAGTCGGGGGGTCCGGGTCGGGGACCGGGTCGGCCTTGACCCACAGGGCGCCGCCGATGTCCGCCTGGCCACCGCCAAGGCGGGCGCGGTACTCGCCGCGGAGAGTAAACGCCTCGGCGCCGGTCGGCAGCTCGGCCGAATCACCCAGTCGCGCGACGGTGCCGATGCTGCCAAAGCGCCCTTCGATGCGGGGCACGAGCAGGATCAGGCGGCTGCCCTGGCGGGCGGCCTCGATGGCGGCCTTGGACGGGTCGCCCTCCACCGCCAGGGTGAGGGTCATGTGTGGGAGGACGACCACGTCGTCCATGGGCAGGACTGGCAGCAGTTCGGACTTGGGGGTGGCCATCGATCAGATCTCCAGGTTGCCGGGCTTCATATCTAGAGAAAGTTTTTCCCCGGGCGGCTAATTCCCAATCCAGGCTCCCGACCGCGAGGTCGGAGGGGGCGCCCCACGCTCCCTCCCCCTGGCGAGATGACGCGGGCGGCCTTAGAATGCCCTGTGGCTGAGTAAGACTTGCTGCCGGCGCACTCTCGCCCCGGGGTGAGGTTCCCCGGGAAGAAGGCAGCAAGGGGCGGCATCTGAGAGGTGAGGCGCGTGAGCCGGCATTCTCGGAGGGGATCATGAGCGCTAACTGGACTCGTCGGGAGTTTGTCAAGGGCGTCGGCACAGCAGCAGGCGCCGTCGTCTTGGGTACCGCGTTCGCGGACTTCCTCGCGGCATGTGGGACGGGGACTACCACGACGGCAAGTAAGCTCGAGATATTCAGCTGGTGGACCGCCGGCGGTGAGGCCGACGGCCTCGCCGAGATGTTCAAGATCTACAAGCAGCAGTACTCGAACGTCGACATCGTCAATGCGGCGGTGGCCGGCGGCGCCGGCAGCGCCGCGAAGGCCGTGCTGGCCACTCGCATGCAGGGTGGCAAGCCACCCGACAGCTTCCAGGTCCATGCCGGCCAGGAGCTGATCAGCACGTGGGTCAAGGCCCAGAAGATGGAGCCGATCACGAGCATTTGGAACTCACAGGGCTGGGACAGCGTCATCCCCAAGGACCTGAAGACCATCGTCAGCTCCGGAGGCGACGTTTGGTCGGTGCCCGTAAACGTGCACCGTGGCAACGCACTGTGGCTCAGCACCAAAGCGGCGTCTTTGGTCTCGCCCGGCACCGGCAACACCCTCGACGGCTTCCTCTCGGGTCTCGGCAGGGCCAAGGCCGCCGGCATGCCGGCTCCGATGGCCCTGGGCTCCAAGGGTGGCAACTGGCAGGTGACGATGCTTCTCGAGAACAACATCGTGGCCGCCGGCGGGGCCGACTTCTACCGCGGCCTGTTCAACGGTAAGAGCTCCTGGACCGACAACAGCGTCAAGACGGCGCTGACCTACATCAAATCGATGCTTGCCTACGTCAACACGGACCATCCCACGATCGACTGGGACCAGGCCGCGGGGCGGCTCCAGGCCGGTACCTCGGTGGCGACCATCATGGGCGACTGGGCCAAGGGCTACTTCACGGCCAACAATTGGAAGCCGGACGTCGACTTCACCGGGATACCGTCCCCCGGCACAACCGGCACGTACATGATCGTCTGCGACACCTTCGGCCTCCCGAAGGGAGCGCCCGACCGAGCCAACGCCATCAACTGGCTCAAGGTCTGCGGCTCCGAAACCGGCCAGGCCGCCTTCAACCCCAAGAAGGGGTCCATCCCCGCGCGCACCGACGTGCCCGCGAGCATCTTCGACTCTATCGCGCAGCGGTTCATCGGCGAGTTCAAGACCGCCTCTCTCACGCCCAGCATCGCACATGGTTCAGCGGCGCCTGAGGCGTTCGTAAGCGGCGTCAACGACGAGATGGGCCAGTTCGTGCAGAAGAAGGATGTCAGCGGCACGCTCAGCAATCTTGCGAAGCTCGCCGATCAGTTCCTGAAGTAAGGGATCTCTTGGCGGTCGCCTCGTCGGGCACCGCAGCGAGGGAGCGGCTTCCAGTCAGGGGCCGCTCCCTTCGCCATTTCTCCTGGGATCGATTCACGCCCTTTCTCCTGATCACGCCATCGATCGTGCTGATTGCCGTGTTCGTGTATGGCTTCATCGGGTACACCGCTTTCGTCTCCACCACCAAGTGGTACGGCATCGTCCCCGACTACACGTCGGTCGGCCTCAGGCAGTACACGGACCTCTTCGGCCTGCCCCGATTCCAGGCCGACATCACCAACACGATCCAGTTCACGATCCTGTTCCTCGCCGCCTCGATCCTGCTTGGCTTCGGGTCGGCGATGCTGCTGGACCTGAAGCTGCGCGGCAGCTTCATCTTCCAGAACCTTTTTCTGTTCCCTCTGGCACTTGCCTTCGTGGTCACGGGCACGATCTGGCGCTGGGTCCTGAACCCCAACACCGGCATCAACCTCGTCTTCGACCAGCTGCACCTGGGCTTCCTGAAGTCGCCCTGGCTCAGCGACACCCACACCGCCCTCTACGGCCTGGTGATCGCGGCCACCTGGCAGATGTAGGGGTTCTGTATGGCCATGTTCCTGGCAGGCCTGCGGGCGATCCCGGAGGAGCTGCGGGAGGCGGCCCGCGTAGACGGAGCCCGCGAGTGGCAGGCCTTCTGGAATGTGATCCTGCCCTTGATGCGGCCGATCACGCTCTCCGCGGTGATCATCCTCGGCCACATCTCGTTGAAGATCTTCGACCTGGTCGTCGTGATGACCTTCGGCGGCCCCGGCTACAGCACCGACATGCCGAGCCTGTACATGTTCGTCGCCGTCTTCCGCCAGAACCTCTACGGACGCGGCGCCGCCATCGCCATGGTGCTGCTGGCGATGGTCGCCCTCCTGATCGTGCCCTACCTCGTCTGGAGTATGCGGCAGGAGGTCGAGCGATGAGTTTCATGGGCGCCACGCGCCGCCCCTTGCGAGTGCGGCCCGTGCGCCTGCTCGGCTACCTGCTGCTGGTGGTCGTGGCCACCTTCTACCTGATGCCGATCTACGTGATGGTGGTCACCTCGCTGAAGTCCTTCGTCGAGGTCTCGCACACAACGCCCTGGCAGCTGCCCTCCATGCCGACCCTGGAGTCCTACGGGGCGGCCTTCGACAAGCTGGCGCCCAGCTTCCTCAACAGCGTTCTGCTGGTCGTGCCCGCCACGCTCTTGTCTGCGCTGCTTGGCTCCCTCAACGGCTACGTGCTCTCCAAGTGGCGGTTCCGCGGCGCCGATGTGGTCTTCACGCTGCTGCTCTTCGGGATGTTCATTCCCTACCAGAGCATCCTCCTCCCGCTGGTCTTGGCACTCCAGAAGATCGGCCTCTACGGCGGCATCCCGGGCCTGATCCTCACCCACGTCGTATACGGGATCCCGATCACGACCCTGATCTTCAGGAACTACTACGCGGCGATACCGACCGAGGTCATCGAGGCCGCGCGCATCGACGGAGCTACGGTGTTGGGCGTCTACCGCAACATTCTGTTTCCGATCTCCATGCCCGGCTTCGTGGTGGTGCTGATCTGGCAGTTCACCAGCATCTGGAACGAGTTCCTCTTCGCCGTGACGATCACCCTCCCTGACCAGTGGCCGATCACGGTGGCTCTCAACGGGTTGGCCGGCTCCCTGCTCGCCCACTACGAAGTCCAGATGGCGGGTGCGCTTCTTGCCGCCTTGCCCCCGCTGCTGATCTATATCCTGTTGGGCCGCTACTTCATCCGAGGGCTGCTCGCCGGCGCCCTGAAAGGCTAGCCGGCATGCATTTCGCCGCCGCGGTCGCCGGGATTCTTCTCGTCTTCGTCGTCCTGCGCGACGCGTTTGAAACCATCGTTCTGCCCCGGCGCGTGGCGGGAAGGCTGCGCGTGTCAAAGATCTTCTATCAGGTCACGTGGCAGCCGTGGGCTGCGATCGGCCGCCTGCTGCGTTCGGGGGAACGGCGCGAGGCTTACCTCAGCACCTACGGACCGATCTCCCTGCTCGTCTTGATTGGCCTCTGGGGAGCAATCCTCATCACTGGCTTTGGCCTGCTGCTCTGGTCTGCGGGGTTCGACTTCAGCT
>WNFB01002247.1_pt1 | contig 16792 bp, 15 predicted proteins | sample 5400501 | NCBI WGS metagenome assembly WNFB01 (sample SAMN13153341, study PRJNA577476) | soil metagenome | isolation source: 200 cm saprolite under Douglas fir tree site 2 hole 1 | place: USA:California | collected 2015-04-18
TCGCGGACATCCCCGCGGGCTTCGTCGGGATTTTGCGGGCGGTAACGAACGTCCGTGGGATTCGTTCGCCCGGTATATTCGAGGAAACCTCGGCCCGCAGCAAACAGACGCGCGCCGCCTAAAGTTCCAGCGCGCTGAGCGTCTCGTATTTTGAAAATTTCATCCTCGTCCTGCCCGAGGGATGCCACGGTGGCCACACCGTAAGAAAGATATTTGTTGAGCTGCTTGAGGACATTTTCCTGCGTGTAGTGTCCGGCCACGTTATCGGCGCCGTTCGAGGACAATCCCAGGTGGCCATGGAGGTTGCTAAGCGCGGGGATAATCGTCTTCCCGGTAACCTCCTGCACGACGGCGTCCTTGGGAATGGAAACGGTTCCCGCCTTTCCTGCGGCGACGACATGATCGCCTTCGATGACGAGCACGGAGTTCTCGATGGCCGGCCGGCCTGTCCCATCAATCAGCCGCGCGCCTTTCAGCACGATCCGTCGCGTCCCGGCCTGCGCGCCAGCGCGGGGGCAAACGAAAAGCATCGCCAGGAAAGCAGCCAGGATTACTAGAGCGTACGGGCGTTTGACGATTTTCATCTCGCATCTCCTTATCAACCGGGGATACTAGTGCAGGTTGGTTCCAGCGTCAAACCCATATGTAACGATGAACCTGGTAAGGCCAGTAGGAGGCCCCAACTCTTCGTCGAGGGATGGAACTGCCGCTTAGTGTTGTCGAGCGGATGTCGGATGCCTGGGCTAAGCCTGTACGTAGAGTCTCCGTGGAAGCCTACACTCAAACGTTGAAGCAAGTTTACCTTCACATGCCTCGTCGTGAGGTGTAATCCTCCGCTGCGTATCCACCAGAGTAGGCCCTACCCGGGAACCTCGTCTCGGAAATTCTGGTTGAAAAGGAGAATGCTTATGCGCGCGCGATTTGTAGTATTGGCTCTCGCGCTTTTGACTGTTTCCGTCGGATTGGCCGCAGCGGATGACCCACTGGTCGGCAACTGGAAGCTCAACCCCGCAAAATCCAAGTTCAGTCCACCACCGCCACCGAAGGACATAACCATAAAGTACGAGCCGTCTGGTGCTGTCGGCATTAAGGTCACTGCCGAAATCACTGATGCGAATGGGAAGAAGACCGTCACCGCGTACAGCGGCAGCTTTGACGGCAAGGACTTCACCGTAACCGGAAACGCAGATGGTGATACCGGCTCTATGAGGCGGATCGACGCCAACACAACGGAGGTCGCGAACAAGAAGGCAGGAAAGGCAACTACTACCCTGCGGCGCGCCGTATCGAAGGACGGTAAGACGCTAACGATCACGGCAAAAGGCACGGATGGGCAAGGCCGGCCGGTCAACAGCGTCGAGGTCTTTGATAAGCAGTAGGAAATCAAGGCGTGAGCGGCGGCGCGTTAGCGTGCCGGCCAAAGGTGCCAACCAGATCGTTCAACGGCGGCAGTGCAACTCGAATGGAACAGGATCGGTCTTTCTATCACCACGCGATGGGACGAGATGTGTCGCGACTTTGAAATTCGCCCAGCAGCCCGCTAGGGCTGCAGGTTCATGCGACGCAGCACGTCTTGGAAGCGTGGGTCCGAGCGCAGCGAGTCGAAGAACATACTTCTCTTCGGTGGCAATGAATGGCAAGGCGAGCCAACGCGATCGCTCCAACCCAGCAAGTCCCCTCCTCACTGCCGCGTGGCGCGATCCATAAAGCTGGCGATATGGTTGTGCAGATTCAACCGGTCTTCATCGTGCAGGTACATCATGTGTCCTGCGGAGTAGTAGTTCAGCGTAACGTTCTTCTGCAACTCTTTGGGCAAGCCGAGATGCTTCATCGTAAACTCCGTCGCAAAAAACGGTGTCGCGAGATCGAAATATCCATTCTCGACTTCCACAAGGAGACGAGGATTCGTGACCATCGCCTGCGCCAGGTCGAATTCGACGTTGGGAGCGGCCGGGGCACCCAACCTCGGTCCTTGGCGGGTATAGTTCCAGCTCCCGACAGGTTCGCCGGTGGTATTGCGGTAGTCCCTATCTTCGCCGAATTTCAGCTCCTCGTGATTGTAAGCATTAATGAGCGCCGTAAATGCACCTCCGACCGCCGGTCCCTCAGGATCGCCCCGCGCATTCTCTTCGAGTAGGTCGTAGGTGTAGCCGGTGAAGCGCGCGTCAATGCGTCCTGTTGTCAAGCCGGTTTTGCGCTGGAGTTCTGCGCGGAATTGGCCTAGGTTGACGCGAAGATCCGCCTTCAGCAAATAGTCTCCGCTCAGACCGGTGAAACTCGAAAGCTTCTTGGCTACCGCCGCCTTTTCGTCGGCGGGGAGCGCCGCGCCTTTAAAAAGAGCAGCGGCGTACTCGCCTTGGGCATATTGGCGTACTTCTTCGATAAATCTCGGCAGGTCCTCCGGCGGATCCTCCAGAACCTTGTGGTACCACGCCACCGCCGCGTAGCTTGGGAGATAGAAGATATACGGGCGGTCATTGCCGGGCGCAAACATGAGCGTCGAATAATCGAGGATTGAGGAAATCAGGGTGATGCCATTCAACTGCACAGTGTAGTGGGACTGAAGGTAATTGGCCAACGCTGCCGAACGAAACGTCCCGTAGCTTTCACCGATCAAGAACTTCGGTGAATTCCAGCGGTCATTGCGCCTGACATAGCGTACGATGAACTGCGCGAAAGCTTGCACATCCTCGTCGATCCCGTAGAAATCCTTGTCCTGCGCTTTGCAGATCGCGTGGCTATAACCGGTGCCCATCGCGTCGATGAAGACCAAGTCGGTCTTGTCGAGCAGGCTCTCGGTATTATCTACGAGCTTGTAGGGCGCTGGGGGCGTGAATTCTCCGTTGACCGTCCAGACGCGCCGCGGCCCAAACGCGCCCATGTGCAGCCACATCGTCGCAGAGCCGGGCCCGCCGTTGTAGAGAAACGAAACCGGGCGCTGGCTGATGTCCTTCACGTCGCTTCGCGTGTACGCCACGGAATACATCAATCCCGTGGGCTCGTTCTTATCATTCTTGAGCAGAGTCGTGCTGGCTGTCGCTTTATACGGAATCGTCTGTCCGCCAATGCGGATACTGTGATCAGTCACCGAAGAATCTTCCTTCGTTGTGGTCGCGTCACATGGCTCCGGAGCTTTTGCTTCCGCCGTTTTCGTTTCTCTTTCGGGCGTCTGCCCTGCCAGGCGCGCCGCTTGCCCGACCCACAATGAAATCGCCGCCACGCAAAGACAGAACTTCTTGCTCATACGATTGCTCCTTTGTGCGAATGTGTCTTCGCCATTTCAAACCAGGCCCAAGCCGCCGCCCCCGAGCTTTTCGAGGATGCGATAGTGCGAGATGGTTTGGCTGATCATGCGTTCATTTTCCGGAAGGCACGCGGCGCTTCAACTCTTCAAACCAGTTCAGCACGACGTTGATTTGCGACGCAGACGTACCTTGTTGGTTCTCCTTAACCATCAGAAATCGCTGGCCGTCAGGGCTGACGTCGTAGTATGAAGAAAATGGGCCGTATGACTCGTAATGCCCTTCGAACAGCACCTTGGGCTTGCGTGCGGAGAAACTAGGCTGCGTGGCAATGTCTGCGGCCATCATCTTGTCGCCGTTGCGATAGAAGAGCTCCCGGCCGCTCCGCGCCCAAACTGGTTCCGTGCCGCCATCCGCCGAGATTTGCCACTTGCTACCAGGACCGGGAAACGGCCGGACGTATATCTCTTCCCGGCCTGATTCGTCGGATTCATACGCGAGCCAGCGCCCGTCAGGCGAGAACATTGGTATGCTCTCGTTAGAAGGCGTCTGGAGGAACGGCCGCGGCTTGCGGTCGCCTTCGAGCTTCAGCACCCAAACGTCCCACCCGTTCGTCGGACTCAACTCTGAGAAGGCGAGCACTTGGCCATCAGGAGACCAAGAACCCGGCACCTTATAGTTTTCGTCTGTCGTGAGACGCTCCGGGATACCGCTGCCATCGGCAGGCGCCCAGTGAAGGTCCACCGGACCACTCAGTGCAGACAGAAAAGTCACACGCTTGCCGTCCGGCGTCCAGATCGGCCAAGGAATAATAACGCCGCCTTCAATCAGCCGCGTCAACGTGCTACGCGCTGGGTCGTAAAGCCACAGTCCGGAGTTAGAGGCTTCGATCGCGACAGCCAGCCGTTGGCCGTCGGGTGAGACCCGAGGAGCCATGTACCCACGTGGAGGGGCCGGAAGCGGCTGCGCCACGCCGCTGCGATCCACCCAGAGAAGGGTTTCGGAGCCTACCAACGCTCCAGGAACATAGGCGAGAGAACCGTCCGCGGAAGAGCTGAACGCGGCCGCTCCCGTAGTTGGGCTCATGCTGACACCCTCAAGAACGGATACCGGGGGGCCGGTCACCTGGAGCCGCTTGAGATCAAAGGGCACCGCCAGCAACCCGCCCGCACGAGCATAGACGAGGTGACCCGAGGGGACGTATCGAGCGTAAGTGCCCCCTTCGATCAGGACTCGGCGCTCCCCAGTTTCTAGCGATAGCACGTCGATTTGCGCGTCGTCGAAGCTCGCGCCGCTGCTGCTCCAGACGGTGAAGAGCACTGCCTTGCCGCCCGGAAGAACCTCCGGCCAGCGATGGGAATACTCCCCCTTCTTGTGGTCCGGGACAGTCAGCGGCTTCGGCATACCCCCAGCAGCCGAAACCCGAGATAGGCCTGCCGTGAAGAAAGGTGTAAAGATAATAGTGTCATCGGAACCCCAGCTCGCGCCGCGATTCCCGGCCGCGCTGCAAAGGGTCAAGGGCGCCCCGCCACTTAGGGAGATCTTCTTCAGCTTGCCTCCGGTAAAAAATCCCACCGACTGCCCGTCCGGAGAGAAGAACGGGGTCGCAGCGCCGTCCGTGCCTGGGATCGGTTTGACCTCAAAGCCGTCGATCGCCCGTACGTAAAGCTGGGTGCTGTCACCATGGTTCGCCACATACACCAAGCGTGAGCCGTCGGGCGAGAGGGCTACAACTGGATTGAGCGAGGCGAGGGTGAGCGCCAGCCGGTCGGTTGGTGGAAGCGTCACCATCAGACGCACGGTTGGCCGCGCTGCACCCCGTGGCGCCGCGGGTTTCAGATTCCATACGACGATAGCGGCGAGGATCGCTGTTGCTACCGAGGATGCCATGCTCCACAGCAGCGCCTGTCGCCAGCCTTTCGTCGCTGGAGCCGTGGCAGTCAGGCTCACACCTGGAGCTGCTAGAGCTTCGTCCATTTCGATGCTGGCGTCACCTGCGTCTCGAAGCCGACGCGTCTTGTCCTTTTCCAAGCAGCGCCTCAACAGGTCGCGCACTTTCGTCGGCGTCGCTGATGGCAGGCGGCTCCAGTCAGGCTCGGCTCTCATCACCGCTGCCAGGATGTCCGTGATGTGTTCTCCCACGAAGGCCTGGCGGCCGGTCAACAATTCGTAGAGCACACAACCAAAAGCCCAGATGTCGGTGCGCTTGTCCACCGCCTTTCCTCGCGCCTGCTCCGGGCTCATGTACGCCGCTGTGCCCAGGATCACGCCCTGCACCGTGGCAGCTTGGCTCAGCGTGGGCGAGTTCGAGGGATCGCTCCCGGACTCCTCCCCCGCGAACGCCTTGGCCAATCCAAAATCCAGCACCTTCACCTTGCCTTCCGGCGTCACCTTCACGTTCGCCGGCTTCAAGTCGCGGTGAATGATGCTCTTCTCGTGCGCCGCCTCCAGCGCCTCCGCGATCTGCTCGGCAATGGCTAGGGCTTCTTCGACTGGAACCGGCCCCTCTCGCTTCACGCGCTCCCGCAGCGTCTCACCCGGCACCAACTCCATCACCAGATAATGCGTGCCGTTCGATTCCTCCAGCCCGTGTATGGTGGCGATGTTGGAATGATTCAGCGAGGCCAGCAGCTTCGCTTCGCGCTGGAACCGGGACAGCCGCTGAGGATCGTGCGCAAACGCTTCGGGCAGGACTTTGATGGCCACGTCGCGCCCGAGCTTGGTGTCGTGCGCCTGGTACACTTCGCCCATCCCGCCCGCACCGATGAGCGAGACAATCTCGTGGGGGCCCAGATGTGCGCCAGCCGCCAGCGTCATTTCCTTACTCTTTAACCCGGCCCTAGGGTCGAGTGTTCGACATCAGAATCCTTGAGAGTTTGTTGGGCCGAAATTCAGCGACAGTTTGGGGTCCGAGTTCACCGGCGATTTGAGTGTGCCGACAGCCGAGATTGTACTCGATCCGCGGGAAGATGGTGCCCTGTTTCTGTTCCTCCCTTCGTGGCAGGATTATTCCTGCCGACCGAAGTACACATCGGCTGGAGTGTCTGTCTTCAGCGCTAATAGGAGTGACTGATCCCACCCGCGACCCGGGCCGAAACCATTCCCTTCGCCTCACCGATTATCTGCGCAGACGCTATCCGAGCGTACAGCCTGACTCCTTCTCGCTCAGTCCTTCAGAATAGAGTACGGTTTCCGGCACTCCATGGAACCCACTCGGACCCGAGTTCCGATGGTTAGTTCTGTGGTGTGGGTGTAGAATCGGTCCACCCCATGGGCTTGTAATACAACCGCAAAGGGGGACCCCATGAAGCGTATTTCGATTCTTCTCGTGGCCCTGCTGTTCGTTCAAAACGTGGCTCTTGGCGCAACCCCTACTCCCGGCCCTCAAACCGCGCAGATATCGTCACAGCAACCAGCACAAGCGGAGAAGGTCAAAGCCGAAGTGCACAAGCGCGGCATCAGTGAAAAGGCCCGAGTAAGAGTGACTTTGCACAATAAGAGCCAACAGAAGGGCTACATCAGCCGGTTCGAGGACACATCATGCTCGATCACGGACAAGAAAACGCGGCAGAAAAACAGCATTTCCTATGCTGACGTCGAGCGCATCCAGGGTGGGGGTTTGTCCAAAGGGGCAGAAATAGGCATCGCCGTGGGTGCGGGTGTGGCGGTGACGGCTTTTTTGATTTGGGCTATTAAGTATCATTTCTTCACCCATCTATAGACATCAAAGCTGTCAATGGGGTGAAATTTAAAATTGGAGAACCATCATCAAATGCATTACGGACTTTTTGCGGACTATGCTCGAGGCGGGCGACGACACATCCGCGTTTTAGTGCGGGCGTACAGTGTGAGATGATGTTTCATCTTTTGTGGCAATGTTGTTCCAAATCGTTTGCCTTTCGATTCGCAGCCGCGCGTTTTGGTGTTCGCAGAACTGAGCATCAATATACTGTCCGCTCCTGAACCGAAAGACGCACCCGTCTCTCTCTAGCTCGCCTGGCTCAGCTCCCAAAGAAAGTGAATCGAGCACAGCGTAGAGAGCGGGCATGCCGAATCAGGTAGGAGGGGGAGAGGCTAAGCAGAGCAGAATACAATCGTAAAAAGGAAGTACGAGGTTAACCAGAACAGGGTTAACCCCGCCGCTCATAATGCTTCGTCGTCGTGCGGGGCAGCGTCTTCATGTGTTTCATCTTCTCGATGTACTCGGGGTGCGTTGTTTCCGCACCACCCAGGGCAGCCTCCGGAGGTATTCCGTACTCAGCCGCAAAGTCGCTGAGAACGTCATTCTTTCCGGGCAGAAAACTTGGCACGGATCCCGCCGGCAGGATTGTCCCCTCTGGAGACATTTCGCAAGGGAACGGAGGGATCACTTGGGAGGGAGAATAGACCCAACTCGACTCGCGAATGTAAGGCTCCGTCAAATAAGCTGGATCGTTAATAATAAACACAATCGTCAGATAATTACCGTAGCGATTGATTCGCGTGGTCACCGTAGCCTTCTCGCTGATAGATGCCCCGGTGCGGGTAAGATAACCTTCCTTGAGATGATCGGTTGTGTATACCAGGGTGTTGCCTTCCCATTTCCCTGTCGAAAACCCTGACCATTTGTGAGCGGCATAATCGGGAGGGTGTGGACGACCATCCATCCAAATCCTTTGATCCGACCAGTAGGCGTGGAGGTGAATCGCGACGATCTGCTGTGTGACACTATCTATCTCGTTGGAAATGTAGAGCTGCGCCGGGGCCACACGTAATCCGAGGTCAGCAGGATGTGGTCTGCAGATATTTTCCGGGAGATCCGTCTGCTCAGGGTGCCAACTCTCGGCTCTGAGCCGCCCCGCTTCATTGAATGGGATCCCGGTATAGTCGCCAATGTCTCTGCCATCGTTGTAAATCCTGGGCGACCACTCGCCGGTCAGATCCACCTGGGCCCACGCCGTCCGGCCTGGCAACACAACCAACAAGAACAGAGGAAACCACAGGCCCTTCATTTTCCAGTGGCTGATGTTTGGGAGCCTCATCTGCTAATCCTCCCGGGAGAAAACACGTACTATCTATCACTCATGCGCGGAAGCAGATTTCTATCGGATGCTACACCCGCTGGGAATCGAACGTCAACATCGTAATCCGTCCGGATCTTTATGGAATTCGCTCACCGCGGTGCCGCACAAAACCGATGTAAGCTTCGCGACGACGCCTGGGTTGAGTTTGGCTGCCACAACAGGGTTGCCCGGCACGGCATAACTCCCAATCGGTGCGCACGCCATGGCGCATGTGTCCTCAGCCCACTCATAAAAAGAACGGCGTTCCAACGCTGCGAGGAATCACGATGAGAAACTCTAGTGGTCATCCTTGTGCTCGTCACGGTCCACCTGCTTATCCATCAGGTAGCCCACTACTCCGAGTACTGTGATAACGCCAAGCATAACGAGGCTGACCACTAGACCCAAAGGCATTCTGTACCTCAGACGGAACAAATGCCGGATTCTACGAGCAGGACCGCGCCTAGCGCGTCAGAAGGCATTCCCGATGAAAGGCAACATAAGGCCACAAAACATCACTCCCACCCACAAGACGACTGCAGACACTGCGATCACTTTGCTCTTTAGCGGCGCGTCATCTCCCGGTCCCAAAGCCCAGGGCTCGTCGAACACCGTAAAGTAGATCGCATTTACTCCAGCGCACATCATTAAAGACATCTTCCAGTAGAAACTGACATTATGGATGTACTGGTTGGGAGCGCCGATAAAATAACACATTCCTGTTAGGAGATTGAGGCTGAATCCTAACATCCCCCACGGTAACAGCCTATGCAAAGTGGCAAATGACACATTTTTCATCACGCCCAGCATTCGCAGATCAACTAAGAATACGACGCCCATCAATAGGGTCAGCCCCATGAAATGAAGGGTCTGCAACGTCGGCCACACCCACCTGACACCAGTTATGAACCCTCCCACTGCCGCCGCGCTAAGTCCTACCCGGAGATGCACGATCCCTGCAGTCGGTGGCGTATCTGGGCCAGACAGAATCTCCGGGTGGCGGATCTGGCCACCTAGGTTCCCGGCGTTGGCCATAAGCCCCACCGTCACAACTGAAACAAGCAGGACGGTGGAGACAGTCCCACGTCCCATTCGTGAGTTCCGACGAAACTGCCACAGTCCGAACCAGGCGACGGCGCCCGTGATTTCCATGAACACATATGCCAACAGTGCCGCGTCTTGGTGCGCTTCAATCACATCTGCTGACACGCCCGGAAGATTCTTAATCGCGTCCTGGGCAGCATTGCCACTCTGATATGTCGGTATCGCCAAGAGAGCAATGCCCAAGAAAACCACAAGGCCGGCCCGCTTCAGTTCTTCGCTTTTTCCAATCAGAGCGCCAAGGAATAGGCAAAGCCCGATCAAAGAGCCGATGATCGGAAAATGATTCAGTAAGAGGTGGACATGCGGCAAAGTCAAAAGTGGCTCCCTAAACCAAAACTCCCACCCCGACGATGTTGCCCTTGGCGGATCTCAAGTGTGACGCTTGTAGATGCAAATCTCTAGCTCCGTCCGGAGTGGTCAGCGGTACAAACTCAATGGAAGCCACGGTGGGTTCTACTCTAGGCTCTCAACGATTGTTGAGGCCCCCCACTCCCGAAACCGGGCCCAGGTACGCCAGCAAGCGGCCGGCTGTGATCGTCCCAAGCCAACAGATCAACGAGGCCCAAGCCAAGCTTTTAGCACTCCACGACACCGGCGTCCTATCCAGCTCCGGAGACCCGAATACTTTTTTCCGCATCACGACAAGAAGCGCTACTCCGCCAAAAACGAAAACCATCTTGACGTAGAAAACCGGGTTGGTGAGCGTGCTGCTCGCATCGGAAATCAATAGAACGAAACCGGTCGCTGCGTTGATCCAGAACCCCAACCACATCAGAGGATAGAGCCGCTCGAGCGGCTTGATGGGCATCTTGGGCCAAAAACCCAGAAAAACAAGGTCGATCATGGCACTAACCCCCGCGATCATCGACATGCCCAGGGTATGCAGGAAAAGAAACATCGGAAACGCCCAGATGGAACTGGACTCGCGTACCCAGACGCAGAGCGGCAGTTGCTCGATCCTATGAAGAAAATCCATGAAATGTAATCAGCGGGGTTGGTCGGCCCGGCAAGGAGTGGGATCCCATCCAGAACCGTCCGGAATCTTCTTGAAATGCGCATGGATAATAAACGGCTCGACGAGGTATTGAGGATCTGTTACCACCGTCATAACCGTCAGCCAGGTGTCGCCCCCATAGGGGTCCGAAAAGCGATCGAAGTATTCTTCCATCGTCGCGTTGCCACTGTAAGGAATGCCGTTCTTCCGCAGATATCCGGGACGCATATGGGTCGTGATCACCTTCAGATGACCTCGCGCTGCTTCCCCCTCTTTCCGCGATTCTTTGGGGGCGCCAGTTGAATCCACCCCGCCTTGGGGTACGGGCCCACCACCGCCGGCACGCTGGTCAACGGGTGCGTTTCCCTCCCAAGAGGCTAGCGAGTATCCTTGCCACTCAGGTGCTTTACTTTCCGCCGCCGGGCCGCCAAAATGCAGCAGACGAGTCTGGGTCCCCGAATCCGTATCGATGCGCAACGTGCTGTCGTCCTGCCAGTAAATGTGCAGGCGCCCCGGGACGCGCAGGAGACCGGCAGCACCGTAGGACCTGCATTGATTGCCGTCCACTTGATCTTTGGCCGGATCCCAAGTGTCCGCGACTTTTTGACCCTCGGCGTTGAGCGGAGCCGTCACGTAGTCACTCTTGTCCGGCACGATCATGCGCAAGCGCCAATCTTCGGTGACTATGGAGACCCAATACCCCGTGAAATCCTTCAGAGCCGCCGCCTTTGCTGTCCTTGCTGCCGGGCCTTGGGCATCATTCCGCCCCTGCGCACCGAGATGAGCCGCAAGCACTAGCGACAAGGCTGCGACGGGCAAGAATATTCGACCAGTTCGCACCACCGCACTTCCGCCATGAATTTCCATTTTCATCTCTCAGGCAACGAATACCGCTTATTGAAAGGTACCTTCCCACTTCCAGCCGTCCGATGGCCGCTCCACTCTCTCCAGTAGCATTCTGTGGTATTCAGGAACGCGCCCGGGTAGGCCATTAATGAGGACGTGATCGCCGGGCCGGAGCGTGGTTCTGGTCATGCCCTTTTCGGACAACTGAGTAGGCGCGGCCCACTCAATAACCCAGATCTGCATCTCCCCTTTTTCGTCTGGGGCCTCCACCTTAACGTAGGAATGCGGATTGCGCCATATGAACTCTTTTACCGTTCCTTCGATCTTTTGGGATTTGCCATGCATGTAAACCGAGGTAAAGGAATGATGAGCGAAGGTCTGACCGCTGCCCAACGTCAGAAAAGTCACAACGCTCAACAAGATTAGCAATCTATGTTTCATAACCCCCTCCTGGCACGGGTTAGAGTTCTCATACCTGTGAAGGCAAAAGCGGCCGCTGCTGAATCGCTCTTAATTCGTTCCATGGCTCCCGTGAGCGTCCTGTTTGCTGCTGAGACTTTTATATGCTGCGTCAACAAACATATCCGTCGTCCAGTTGCCCGTGTTGCTGCCATAAATCGGATCGTAATCCCGGGTCGGTTTGGCGGCCTTCACCTGCTCAAGTGTCATACCCCTCTTTATCATGTCGTGAAGGCGATCCCGGACGATGGTGACCATTTGCTGGTATATAGCCAAATCGGCCGCGTCAGAAAGCCGTCCATGGCCGGGGATGACCATCGTGCCCCCTTCCTGGTGGTCTGCCGGAATGACCATTTGCTTCAGGCGATTCAGTCCCTCGATTACTCCCTGAATGCTCCCCCCGCTCTTCAAGTCGATGATGGGGTATTCCGTGGGGTCGAAAATATCGCCCGTGCTAACCACGTCGGAGCGGCGAAAGAGCACGAAGCTGCTCCCGTCTGTGTTTGCCGGTTGATGAAATATCTGAATCGCTTCACCGTTAAAATAAAGGTTCTTCTGGGGTACTGAGTAGGTGTCGTTTGGCCACGCCTCTTCGGGCGCTGGAGCGACCTGGCCAGTCGGCGCGCTCATCCTGTCCAGAATCGTTTGAAACGCAATGATATAAGCGTGCTGTGCCGCGTACCGGGCGTTGATGGGGTATCCCTGGGAGTCGTTGGGTACGGGCCGGCCCGTCTTCCCGATGTTCTCGTTACCGCCGGTATGATCACCTCTGTCGCCTGTATTAATGATGTAGGCGAGCGGCCTTTTCGATAAGGGACGGATCGCCTCCAGCACCTTGTCACTCATCGTTGCAAGCCCGCTGTCCACCAGAAGGATTCCCTCATCACCCGCCTGGACCGTGATGTTGCCGCCTGAACCTACCAGCATGCTGATGTTGCCTTGGACGGGCAGAAGGTGGACCTCCCCGCTCTTGGAGTTCGGGTCTTGCCTAGCACTGTTCGGAGTGGTGTTCTGGCGGGCGCGGTTTTGACCTTCCTGAGGGTAGGCGAACTCCGCCGCCCCGATTGCTCCGAGGAAAAGCATGCTCGCAACAATGCACGTCAGTCGCGGAGCCTTTGATGACAGAAAACCTTTTTTATTCATTCTGAACATCTCAGTATGCCTCTGCGGCAGGGAGACTGGGGCAAGGTATCATCCTGCCGTGGCACTGTCCAGCATTTCTGTTGAAAGACAAAGCTCGTTAGAAATGTCCCCATTCTTAACTCGTTAGAAGTGTCCCCATTTCCTTCGATCGGATGTTGCCGTTGGGGCGCCCGCCGGAGCGCAGCCCTGCGTCGCGGTTTGTGCGTCGCGTTTAGGGCGCAGCGGAGGCGGACGCGCCAACGAGTGCGAAATTCTCGGCCAATTCTTCTGAGGCGCCAGCCTCTTGTCGTGGCCCAACCGCCAAGGGTGATCCTTCGAAATCCCCGAGCACACCGTCGCGCCCAAGCTTTGCGTCCCGCGCCTGGTACGCTTCGTCCATCCCGCCCGCACCAATGGCGCTGACGATCTCGTAAGGGCCGAGCTTGGCGCCAGAGTTCAGCAAGAGATCCCTCGCTGCGCTCCCCTCGACTTCGCTCGGGGCAAGCGGGATTTCGGCTGGCGGCTCCCGCCCAGCGTAATGGCGGGCCAAAGCGCCTCAACTTCGTGGGAGCCGAGTCGTGTGCCCGCAGTTAGCATCATTTTTTCCCCGCGGGAACTTTCTGCTTCAGCTCTTCAAACCAGTTCAGCACGACGTTGATTTGCGTCGGTGCCGATTGGTCTTGCTCGCTGGGCTTGAGCATCAAGAAGCGCTGGCCGTCGGGAGACACGTCGTAGTTGGGGAATGTTGCCGGGGTCGGCTCGTACTGTCCCTCAAAGAGCATCCGGGGCTTGCCCACAGCGAATCCAGGCTGAGTGGCAATGTCCACGGCCATCATCTTGTCACCGCTGCGATAGAACAGCTCCCGCCCGTTGGGGTTCCACACGGGCTCCGTGCCACCTTCGGTAGAGATCTGCCACTTCCCGCCGGGGCCCGGATAGGGCTGCACGTAGATTTCTCTATGGCCGGATTCGTCCGAGATGTAGGCCAGCCAGCGCCCATCGGGGGAAAACCGTGGCGCACTTTCAAGGAATGGCGTTCGTAGAAAAGGCTGCGCTTTGCGGACCTGCCCTGAGCCTGCCGAAGGGTCGCCCATCCGCAGCACCCAGATGTCATATCCCGTGGTGGGATTGATTTCAATGAAAGCCAGCAGTTGCCCGTCCGGGGACCAGGAGCTCGGACCCTGGAGGTACTCGCTGGTTGTCAACCGCTCCAGCCCGCCACTGCCGTCGGCCAGTTGCCAGAAAATGTTCGTCGCCCCTTCCTTGTTTGAGTTAAACGTGATCCGCTTGCCATCCGGTGTCCAAGTCGGGTTAAGGTTCGTATTCCCCTCAAACGTAAACCGGGTGAGCGCCTCCCGAGGGAGATCGTACAGCCAGAGTTGCGTCGCCTGTTCCGCGATGTTCACGGCCACCCGTCGGCCGTCGGGAGAAAGCCTCGGGAACTGGTAGGCGCGCATGGGGGCGGCCAAGGGCTGCTCTGCCCCAGTGCGATTGACCCACACCAGCCTGCTCAGGGCCGACTGAATGCCCCCCGGAACATAGACCAGTGATCCTGTGATGGAAAAACTGTATTGGGCCGCTCCGTTGACCGGAGATTGCAGGACGCCCTCCACCACGGGGGCCGCCGTGCCTGTAACCTCAAGCCGCTGGGGATCGAACGGCACGGCCATCAGGCTCCCCTTTTGCGCATAGACCAGGTGTCCCGACGGCGCCTAACTGGGTTGCGTCGCCCCTTGGATCAGGTTCCGCGGTTCATCCGCCCCGACTGACTGGACCGCAACCTGCGCGTCGCCCCAACTAGGTGTAATCGCTGAGGCAGCAAAGAGCACTGCCTTGCCGCCGGGCAAGAACTCTGGCCAGCGTTGGGTGCTCTGTCCTTTCTCAAGACGAGTCAGCGGCTGCGGGGCGCTTCCCGTTTCCGACACTTGTTGGAGAACTCCGTTATTTGTGGGTGCGAAGGCGATCATCCCCTGGCTGCCCCAAGTGGCCCCGTAGGAATACACAGCATTGCCGAGGGTCACCGCCGCTCCCCCGCTCACTGAGACCTTCTTCAGCTCTTGGCCCGCGAAAAACCCTAGCCATTGGCCGTCGGGCGAGAAAAAGGGAGAGGAAGCGCCTGCGGTGCCAGGGATGGGCTTGGCTTCCAGGCTATCCATCGCCCGCAGGTATAGCTGCCGGGTGCCGCCTTGGCTGGCGACATACGCGAGATGAGTGCCATCAGGAGAGAGGGCCACGGCAGGGCCATTTTCCAGACCAGCCAATTGTTGGCCCGGCGGTAGCGTTATCACAGTGCGGCTGACAGGCCGTGTCGGCGGTGGCGGCGAGGGCTTCAGATTCCAGATGGCGAGGCCGGTGACGACCGCAACTAACAGCAACGTTCCTACGCTGAGGATTAGCGCTCGCCGACCCAGCGCGCGGATGCCTTTCGCTGGGGCAGTCGGAGCCAACGTGACCTGCGAGCCGCCCTCGGCAATCGACTTCAACTCTAGTTCCAGGTCCCGTGCTGTCTGCCAACGGTTCTCAGGGTCTTTGGCCAGACACCGCTTGACTGCTCGATCGAATGCCGCAGGCGTCATCGGTTGGAGCGAAGACATCGGCGGCGGGTCGTCTTTCAGAATCGCCCCAATCACGCTCGCCTGGCTCTTGCCCTCAAAGGCTCTCTTACCCGTCGCCATCTCGTAGATCAGCACACCGAAGGCGAAGATGTCCGTGCGCGCATCGGCTTCCTTGGCTTCTAGCTGTTCCGGCGCCATGTATTGCAGCGTTCCGAGGATCGTCCCTTCCTTCGTTACGGCATCCTTGGCCGTTGCAGTGGGTAGTTGTGAAAGAGGAATGGCGGGCGCTGCATCTTGTCGCAGCTTCGCCAAACCGAAATCGAGCAGCTTCGTCCCGGACTTGGTGAGCATGATGTTGCCCGGTTTCAAGTCGCGATGCGTCACGCCCTTGCGGTGCGCCTTGTCGAGAGCATCGGCAATTTCGATGGCGTACTGCAACACCTGCTCCAACGGCAGCGGACCTTTCAGCAGCCGTGCGGCGAGCGTTTCACCTTCGAGATACTCCATCACCAGGAAATCAATGCCGTGCTGACGGCCAATATCGTGGAGGACGCAAATGTGGGGATGATTCAGGCTGGCAATCGTTCGCGCTTCGCGCTCAAACCGCTCACGCCTTTCCGGATCATCGGCAAGGTGCGCGGGAAGGACTTTGATCGCTACGATGCGGTCGAGACGCGTATCCCGCGCGCGGTACACCTCACCCATTCCTCCCGAGCCGATGGAGGAGAGGATCTCGTAGGGCCCTAGACGTTTGCCGGGGAGGATCGCCATGGGCTCCTGCTATCTTCGGATCGGGGGGAGTATAACTCTGCCAGGTACGTACACACCTGCAAATTCTTGAGGGATGCTCCGGCGGTCCGTGTCAGGCCCGAACGTGGGGCGATGGGATGCAAGAGGCTAAAACTACTCGTAATACTCTGGAGCGTGTTTTTGCCTGGAAAAGAAATTGATGTCGTGCCCGATCCACAACTGCGCGCCGGCTTCCTTCAAGAACGCGTCGAGCGCTTTCCGTGAGGCCTCCGTCACCCCTGGTCCCTTTTCGCGGTCCGGCATGGCATTTAGCTTGAGATCTTCGGGATAGTGATAGAGATCGCCGCTCAGTACGACGCCACCGGTCCTCGCGAGCTTCAGGTACAGCGACTGGTGCCCAGGTGTATGACCCGGCGTGAATTTGAGAACGACCGCACCGTCACCGAACACGTCGTAATCGCCTTCGATGATCTTCGTTTTGCTGTTCTTGAGAGCAGCATATGCGAGGTTGACCTTCACTTCGAGGCCAAACATCATGTCGTAGTCACCCTTGTGCACCAGGAATGTCGAGCCCGAAAAATCGTTGGCGTTGCCGATATGGTCGACGTGCGGATGCGACAACGCCAGATAATCGATCTTCGACGGCGCGTAACCTATCGCTTCCAACTGGCTTTTCAC
>WNFB01002375.1_pt1 | contig 16784 bp, 16 predicted proteins | sample 5400501 | NCBI WGS metagenome assembly WNFB01 (sample SAMN13153341, study PRJNA577476) | soil metagenome | isolation source: 200 cm saprolite under Douglas fir tree site 2 hole 1 | place: USA:California | collected 2015-04-18
CTGATCTTCTTCTCATGGATCAGGATGTGCGCGTCCTCGAGTACGCATTCCATGCGCTCCGGGTCGGTCACAAAGTAGGGCGAGAGGTATCCGCGGTCAAATTGCATGCCTTCCACTACTTCGAGGGTCGTCTCCATCGTTTTCGATTCCTCCACGGTGATGACGCCGTCCTTGCCGACCTTCTTCATCGCTTCGGCGATGATGCTGCCAACCTGCTTGTCGGTGTTGGCGCTGATGGTGCCCACCTGCGCGATCATGTCGCCCTTAACCTCGCGGGAGAGCCTCTTGATCTCTCCCACGGCGGCTTCCACGGCCTTATCGATGCCGCGCTTGAGCGCCATCGGGTTGGCGCCCGCGGCCACTGTTCGTACACCCTCACGGAAGATTGCTTGTGCCAGCACGGTCGCCGTGGTGGTGCCATCGCCAGCTACATCCGACGTCTTGGACGCAACCTCGCGCACCATTTGTGCACCCATGTTCTCGAGCGGGTCCTGCAGCTCGATCTCCTTTGCCACCGTCACACCGTCTTTGGTGATGACCGGTGCGCCAAACTTCTTCTCGATCACCGCATTGCGCCCCTTCGGGCCGAGCGTGATCTTTACCGCGTCAGCCAGAATGTTGACGCCGCGCAAAATCGCCTGACGCGAATTCTCACCAGTTACAATTTGTTTTGCCATTAGACCTCACCCTCCAGGTGATTGAGCCCTTCCGCCCCGTCCGAAATCTTCGGTTCAGGTGAAACCTACTTCTTGCCCGATGCCGCCTTGGCCATTCCGCTCAGTTTCACCAGGATTTCCTCCTCGCGGAGGATCAGGTACTCCTGGTCATCGATCTTGATGTCGTTGCCGGTGTATTTGCCAAACAAGATCCGGTCACCCACCTTCACGTCGAGCGGGACACGATGGCCCTTTTCAATCTTGCCGGCCCCGATGGCCATTACTTCGCCCTCTTGAGGCTTTTCTTTAGCCGTATCGGGGATAATGATCCCGCCCTTCGCGGTTTCTTTCTCTTCCAGCCTGCGTACCAGGACGCGGTCATGTAACGGAGTGACATGTACAGTCATTTCGCTAGCCTCCACATAATCCATTTCTCTTACACGCCCAAAGATGGCTTGTTACAACCTAGTGCCAAAACTACGGACGAAAGATTTTCTGATTCTTCTGCCGCGTCACTTCGAGGTCGGCCGTTTCCTTTTTCTGACGCTCAGCTTCTCTTTTCGGGCCCTCTTGCTCGTCCTGTCTCACGGCTTCCGCAATGGCAAGTTCAGCTGCTGCATTGACTCGCTTCGAGTAAATGACCAGCCCAAAAACATCGCTGAAGGAAGAACGCACAAGGTCGAAGGAATATTGTGAATCTTCCCACGACGCCACGGGCCTTTGCTTCATGTCATATCGCTCGTTCGTCGCGGGATCGACCTCCACCGCAATATTTGTCGGCGGGCCATACTTTGGCGAAATGGACTTCATCATGTCTTTCGCGGTGAGCCCTTCCGTGGAGGCTCGATCGTAAGTTACGGAAATCTTGTAGAGCCCGCCGTTGTAAAAGGAAAAGAGAATCTGTTCGACGGTATCAGACCGGAAGGAAGCCCCGGGAACGTTCGGCGGCCACCAAGTCAGTTCCTGAATCAGCGCTGGCCGGCCATGAATCACCTTTACGTCTGCTAACTTCTGGTCCGTATGCCTTAGCACGGTAGCCATGCTCGTCCCGAGTGAAAAAGTCCGATACTTGGAAAGATCCTGTCCACGAAGCAATGGCGCCGTAAGGAGCAGGACAACAAAACAAAAAATTAAACTGCGCATCGTTTTCATTCTTACATCTCCTAACGAATTCCTAAGAACTTGAAATCAGGGCCGCATATTGCCTACCAGCTTGAAAGCCTCGGCTCTCACAGGTTAGGCCGAATCCCTGCGCGTTCGTGTGCCGAGACTCTTAGAGTTGACGGGCGTAAATCCTTCTGCCGTTCACGTAAGCGGTGAGCACAGTGAGAAGCACCGCCCCAATCATTGCAACCATGGTTGTAATGATTGTTCCACGGTACCCGCCAAAGCCCGCGGTGCGTATTAGGAATCCGCCCGCTACAGCGCCACCAACACCCAAGAGGATGTCCATAAACGGACCATAGCCATTACCTTGAAAGACTCTTCCTGCTCCCCAGCCAACCACGGCGCCAATGAAGATCCATGCGAGTAAATACATACATTCCTCTTTGCCTAGTCGATTTGGAAATGCTGGGGAGACTGGGCTTGCCCCTGTGACGAAATGATATTTAGCCCTTCCCTTATGCAGCTACGGCAGCGGCGATCCTGTGAAAGGTTGAATTCACAACCTCGTAGGTATCAACTTTGGGAGTTTCTTCGATGAGTGTTGCCAGCTTTTTCTCTACTGCTGGATACGTTTCCCGGCTGTAGGCTTCCGCGTTCGACGCCTTGTCCCACAGACTGATTCCGAACGCTTCCGTGCCGCCCTGTCTAACAAACGTGATTTCGTCCTGGAATCCTTTCTGTTTTCGAAGCAGAGGGAGGATGTCCTTCTCCAGCCTCTGGGTAAGCTCCGCAACGCTATTGGGCTTCAGATGCATTTGAACTCTGCGTGCAAACATGACACTCTCCCTGGTTCTCGATGCCAAAGGGGGCGATTCAGATAACCGCCATCGGTTTATTCATTATAAAGGCTGCCTCAGTCCGTTAACCATAGTAGGTTAATTAACTTGACGTGTCAAGCAGAGTCTGACATCATTTTTTATAGTTAAGCTGTGGAGTTAAGTCAGGTGGAGGGGCATTGTGGATGTTTGCCTGGTGATCAAACGGCGATTGGATGAATTGGGGCTTGAGCAGAAAGACCTGGCGATTGCCGCCGAAGTTACGGAGTCCTATGTTTCCCAGCTGCTGGCTCGCAAGAAACTGCCCCCTGCGCCTGAGCGAACAGATATTTATGAAAAAATGGCGAAGTTTTTGAAGCTTCCGGGCGATAGACTTTCGAAGCTGGCTGAGCTCCAGCGCAGGGAACAATTGAAAAGAGACTTGGCGGGCCCGCCTGCCCCCATGTTTAGAGAAATTCGAGAATTGATTGTCCGTAAGTGCGCACCCGGCAAAGAAAAGCAGGTACGTGCGATTTTTGAGAAGCAGCCCTTCGGCGAACTCGAACGCCTCGTCACTCAAAAGCTTTTGGACGTGACCAAAAAGGTCGCCAAAGAAGAGTTGAGCAGTGAAAACTGGCTGCACTTGGTGGCTCGAATCGCCGGCCGACGCTACGAACAAATGCGGGTTATCCTCCTTGAGTTCCTGGACGCGGACGTCTTCACCTTGTCGCCTGAAAACTGTATTTCCTTCCTGGATCCACTGATTGAATCCTGGGACGTCAATCTAACGACCTTCGGTATGGAAATTGTGTTAAATCGAAGAATAGCCTCAGGGGATCCTAGGAGATTTGAGTTTGTTGAAACGGGACCTGACAAACCAGAGGTAGAGCCGGGGTTCAAAGAATTCCTTAATGATAGTTCCCTCAGCGGGACTGCCACCACCGAAGAAATGGAGTTGCTGAGGAATCTAAGGTTCAACGGAAAACGCCCTACTTCACTTTATTATTACCGGGAACTGCAAAGCCTCAGAGACCCGCTCCATTTTCGTGCGGAAATCCGATCGTCGATGTAGAATTCGGGATCCAGCAACTTCGGTGGCGCCGCCTCCCGGACGTGAGGTCGAGCTCCCGCAAACTATAAACTTGCAAGATGCCGAGGGAAACATTTTGAAAATGGGACTCCAGCTAGCCCGAACTCCTTTCAAATCATTCTCACGATTGATCAAACGGCCCAGTGGTTGCGTATGTCCACGGAACCGCCCAGCATTCGATTGCGTCACGCCCAAATCGGGCCTCAGACCATCCACATCCTTCCATGACACACGTTAAGGGAAGAGCCTTGGTTTGGGCTTTCTCTAGCGAATAACCGCCGTGCCTTGGCGACAGCATCCAAGAAATTATCGGCCTGTTGCACTTCTCGCATCGGAAAAGGAACACGTATACAGTCTCTTCAACGATGCCTTTACTCATTCCGGCATTTTCTCCATTCGCTGCCGGGCGAGTCAACGGACTAATTTCTGACGGAAAAAATTCCTTCTACTCGCTGGCCATTTGTTCGTGGGCCTGGAGAGGTCTAGAGAGCTGAGGAAACCGAGGTGCCCGCGGCGGCGAATACCGTGGCCATTTCTGCTTGTGCGAAAGAAAGGAAGCACTGCACAACGTCCGGGTCAAATTGCGTACCGCTCGCCAGGATGAGCCGGCGCACGGCCTCCTCGTGTGGAAGACCTCTCCGGTAAGGTCGCGAAGAAACCATGGCGTCGAAGGCATCGATGACCGAAACAATACGCGAGACAACCGGAATCTCCGCTCCCTTCAAACCCGCTGGATACCCCTTTCCATCGAAATTCTCGTGATGGTGAAGGATGTCAAGCGCGGCGCGTTCGAAACCGGGAAGCATGCGCAACACCACCCAGCCGTATTCCGGGTGTTTTTTCATAAGAGCATATTCGTCTTCGTCGAGACGTCCGGGCTTTTTCAGAATCGAGTCGGGAATGCCAACTTTGCCGATGTCGTGGAGAAGCGCAGCAACTTCCAGATTCTGGAGTGCTTCCTCATCCAGGCCGAGCTCCTGCCCTACGCGCATGCCCCATTCGGCGAGGCGCGTGCTATGCACGCCGGTATTGAGATCCTTTAGATCCAGGAGCTGATTGAAAGCGCAGATTACCGAATTGCGGAGCGCGGAAACCTCTTCTTCGACTTGCTTTATCCGCAGAGACTCCGGCACCCACAACTTGGGAGGAGCCTCAGTGGGCGTCGGAATTTGATTCTTCGGCACGATGCCTACAGGCACAACAAGAAACAAGAGCCGGATGTTGAGCCGGATGTTGAGCCGGAGCTGTTCAGCCAAGCGGAGATCGCATTATATACGTCGAGGCGGCCATGGTTGAGATCGGGCGTGAGCTGAATCGCGTGGGACATAGCGTTCGCCGCGCTCGATTGGTTGAGCGGCTGCTTGACGCTAAGCATCAAAGCCACGGTCCCGGCCACCAGCGGAGCGCTGAACGACGTTCCGGACTCGCTTCCGTAGGTTCCGCCGGGATACGTGCTGATGATGTTCTCGCCAGGGCCGGCAATCCACACGTCGGCGGTGCCATAGTTGGAGAACGAAGAGCGCGTGTCCCAATTCGTGGTAGAGGCAATGCCCACCACGGAGCCGGAGATGGAGGCGGGGTAGACGCGCGCGCTGGTATTTTCATTGCCCGCCGCTGCCACCAGCACGACGCCTGCTTTATTGGCGTAAGAGATCGCCTGGGACAGCGCCGGCGAAGCATAAGAAAGATCAAAGCTCATGTTCACGACGTTCGCCTTATTCTTAACGGCGTAGTACAGAGCGGCCACGATGTTGGAAAGATTGCCCGTTCCGTTAGACGAGAAAGCCTTCAAGGGCAGGATTTTGGCCTTCGGCGCAACCAGGTGGACGAGCCCGGAAGTCATCGTGCCGTGACCAAAGGCCACGTAGGGCGAGCCATCCAGAATCGCGGCGGAAGATTGGTCGAGTATGGCGGCGCTGGACTGTTGCACCATCACCGGCTGCGCATTCGATGAAGTAGTTGTGCCTAGACCAGTGGAGGATACGTCGAGCCATTCGGAGGCGCCCGGTTGGTTCCGCGTGAAGTCGTAGCCCTGCAGGAGCACGGGGTGGAGAACGGGGTGATTGGGATCTACCCCTGTGTCAATAACGGCAACGATTCCCGTGCCCGTTACATTAAAGCCGTTTTGCGCATCAGATAGGCGGATGATCTGAGTGGCAGGCTGGGCCGCATAACCGTGGATAACCAAGGTGCCGTAGTACTTCAGCAGCGTGGTGTCGTAAAGCCCCGAAGAAATGCTGTTAAGCTTCGTCTGCGGCACCGGCAGCAACGCGTCGGGTTCAATGGTCTGGATTCCCAAGAGCGATTCCACGAGATTTACCGAGAAGTTGAGCAGGTTGACGACGATGTTGCCGGAAGACGTCACAAGAAAAGTCTGGTTGACATTTCCATCCAACGAGCCCTGCACCTGGCATCCCAGGAGTGAACAGAGATTAAGAACGGACGATAACCCGCCCGTCGTCCGGACGATGTAGCGGTTCTGGGCTGCGGCTGGCTTCACACATACAGCGGTGAAAGCAATCAGCATCACAACGATTTGCAAGCTGCGTTTCATGGAGTTGGGTCCCTTCCCTGCTCTCCTGCTCAGGAATCACCAAACCACCGGCACAATAGGAAGCAAGCTAAGTCTTGCCTAATGTTCGTATTGGCCCAATGGTACGACTGTGTTTTCTGTGCCAAACAGGAGAACTATCTCTCTTCGGTACTTCCGTACCATCCGGTAAATACCTGAAAACTCGGCCATGCCGTTGCCCGTCATTCTCCACCTCCAGGCAACTCCCTCAAGGCATTTCGCACTGAAATGACGATGGGCTTTTCACCGCGGCCTGGGAAGGACAGCTCCAGGTCGCCGGAGTTATCGATCTCGCCGCTAAATTCACCGAACTGATTCGTAACCGTGTGGAGCAACTTCCCACGCCGATTGGAGATGGTGACTTGCACGCCGCGGCCAACGATCTCGGGATGGCTGACGTCGAGCAGCTGTCCTGTGACCGCCAAGCGATTGCCTTCCGGCTTCGCTTCGATCTGGACGTCGATCTGATAAGGATCAGCCCGGTAGAGCATCTGTCTCGTTCCTGTGCTGGCCGACCGTGCGCCCACCAGGGCTGGCTGCAAAAAGCTGTCGAACAGCACTTCGATCAAACTGTTTTCCTTGCGTTTGGCGGCCAAGCCGGCAACTGCGAACCCTGCTTTCGCAATCCGCAGGGCTTCCGCAGGAGGCTGGTAACTGGCTTCTGCTGCTGCCGTATTGCGGACTTTCTCCCATAGGGTCGCCGTCTCCGCGCACCGTTTGCAACCGCTTTCCAGGTGCTTCTGCATCGTCTTATGCTTGCCGTGAGAAGCCGCCTGATTCACAAAATCAATCCACTCCATTGCCGTAAAGTGAGTCATTTCCGTCCCCCATTTACCTTTCGCTGTTCTTCCGCTCCCCAGCGGATGGGCCCTTAACCGCACCCATGGAATAAGGGCCATCAGGGTCAGGAATGATATAGCCAGAGTGAAAACTAGCTAACTCTTTGTTTTTCAGTCAGTTTGCCGACAAGTACGAAGGGCGCCCAGAAATATGGATGGGGGTTTTCTTCGCGTAACTGCTTCATGGCGATTTGTAGTGAGGCGGCCATGTCGTTGGTTGAAATGTAACTCTTGTAGAAGGCCTGCATAAGGTCGGCCGTGCTGCGATCGTGAACATCCCAAAGTGAGAGGAGTAAAGAGGTTGCCCCAGCGAAGAACAATCCTCGCTGCAATCCCAGGAGTTCGTCGCCGGCGGAGACAAAATTCATCCCCGTTGCGCAACCGCTCAGGGTCACGAGCCGCGCAGACAGGCGCATCTGATAGAGGTCGTACAGATTCAGGTAACCGTCTCCCAAACGAATACCGGAAAACATGGGGTTGTCCTGGCGGTAAGTGCCGTGCGTCGCAATGTGCAGCAGACCGCTGGCCGATCCTCGTTGCCGAAGGACCTCTGCGGTAGCCTGTTCGCCTAGGTAGAGTTCAGGTTGGGGAAGGAGCGCCGCGACCGATTGCACCTCCGCCAGAATGTGCGGGGCGCGTTCATCTGGGATTCCCAGGACGAGAGAGTTGGATAACTCACATTCGGCCTTCCCCTGGCAGAGCGCAAACACCGTCGCGCTCGGCGCATAAGAGATGGTGTGGAGATCGCAGAGATACTGGTCGCCGTTTCGCAGGGCATGAAAAGGGAGAAAGTGCAGGGCTCCGTGCGGCACAAAGACCAGATGCTTTGCGCGGAGGCCTTCGCGCAGCGGCGCCACAAGCTCCGCGTACAGTGCTTCCAAATGCCCCAGGGTCGCTTGCAGAAAAGGGCGCTCGAATCGCTGTGTATACGCTGTTCCCATGCGAAACTTGGAAAGCTGGAACTTCAGGAGATGCAGTAAATGAACCACGCGGGAGACCACGCTGACGGGAGTAATTTCGATGCTATCGCCGGTGACCACCACCGCCAATAAGCGATCTCCGGTCGAATAGTACTCAATCAGCGCCGTGTCCGCGGGCAGGGTCGCCTGCAATTTTTCCAGGGAAAAATCCACCGGGGCTTCGAGAGTGGTATTCTCGCGTTCCTGCGCCGGCAATTCTCGCAGCGTTCGCAACAATTCGTTTTCCTGCGACACTGCCTTTTCCTGCAACTGCTGAAGCCGTTTGGAAGGGCGCTCTTCGGGCCGGAGTTGTTCTAGTTCGATGCGGTGGTAATACCAGTTCAGTTCCTCGCGCAAGTCGCGGATTCGCCGCACCAGCTCGCTTTGTCCGGCTTCGCCCAGCGGCAAGCTCTGGCCGCTCTGAAAAATCATTTCAACCATGCTGCGGGACTTTGCTGCTTCGATGCAGGCGAAGGCCTCCGTGGCGGAGATTTCGTCGAGTTCACCGCTCAAATGCAGATCCACGAGGGCCTCGTACACCTGCAAACGGTTTTTCACGAATGAAATCTTGAGTTCTTCGGAATGCAGGCGGCTCCGCAGCGCCTCGAGAGATTTGCGGGCTTCTTGAAACGCAGTGAGTGCCGCGGGGCGGTCGCCGCGATCCTGCGCAAGCTGACCACGCAGAAAATGGACCTGGTAAGCGAGCACCGGCGCCTGCAATCCCTCGATCTTGGCCGCCGCCGCGTCTGTCTCGGCCTCCGCCGCACCTGGGTCTCCAACCTGCAACGCAATGCGGGCGAGCAGCAGATGCGCCAAAGCCGCTTTGCCGGGGAGCGTCGCCTGATCGAAAAACTTGGCAGCGCCCGCGCAAAGCCTCCGCGCCTCGAAGTGGCGCCCTTCGTGGAAAAGAAGAAGTCCCTGATACAAATCCAGGAGCCACGGCCAGACCAGGTTCTTCTCGCGCGCGAACATCTTGCGAGCCTTGCCGAACCGCTCCAGGGCCTGCACCGTTTTCCCCTGCTGTCCGTAGGCGATAGCTTCGTTGGCGAGCGTTTTCGCGGCTTCGTAACCCAGACCGATCTTTTCGAACATCAGAAAGCCTTCGCGAGCCATTTCCCGCGCCTCTTCGCTCAGGTTCAGCTCAAGAAAAATGTCCGAGAGGTCCATGTGGCAAAGAGCCAGGTGGTAGGCATCGCCCGTCAATTCACAGGCGCGTCGCGTCGCGAAGAGCATCTCAATTGCCCGGCTGTATTCGCCGCGGAAATAATACAAATAAGCGATGTTGTAATCGGCCTGATCGCGAAGCCGCGGCATGTCGTAACGCACGCACAGCTCGCGCGCCTTTTGATAGCACTCCAGTGATCGGGGAAAATCATTCAAGCTGATCAGGACCATCGCCATGTTATGGAGCGTGACGGCGACGTGTTCCCAATCTTCATGCTCGCTGAGCGCCTTATACGCGCGTTCGTAGCACGCCAGAGCCTCTTCGAAACGATCCTGCCGGTGAAAAATGTTTCCGACGTTGTTCTCCAGGCTCGCCAGCCGCCGGCTTTCTCCGAGTTGTGTAAAGATCGCGCGCGCGCGTTCCGATGCCGCGAATGCGCGGTCGTATTCGCCGATGAGAATCAGCGGCTGGATGGAGTTGCTCAGCGTGCGCGCCGCTTCTCTCTCTGACCCAAGCGACTCGTAAATCTTGAATGCTTGCTCATGGTGCTCGACGGCTCCGTGGTTATCGCCGGAAGCATATAAGGCGTTGGCTTTCGCGCGCAGCGCCAGGGCCACATCTTCCTTGCCGCGCAGCTTTCGCGCGATCAACACCGCCGCTTCGGCGAGATAGAGCGCCTCGCGCGGATCCACGCGGATTTTCTCCACAACCATCGGGGCGAGCTGTCTTACCACCTGCGCGCGGACCAGCGAGCCATGGTGGGATAGAAACTCGCGGCGGGCAGCGTCAGTCTCGAGCTTCCCGAGTTCAGAAATGAGATCGTCTTTGGAAACCTTGGTCCGAGCCGTGGCCATCAGTGGAAACCCAACTCGTCGAGCCGGCGTCTCAGGCGCTCGATGCATTTTTGCCGGGTAAATCCAATTGACCCGACGGCCAGCCCCAGCTCCTTGGCGACCTCGGTGTACGGCCGCGACGGCATTTCGAAAAAGAGCAGCTCTACGAGCCGCCGGCACTGCGGTGTCAGGACCGCCATGGCCTCGCGCAGCATTTGCTCTTCTTGCGTCTGTTGCACCAGGCTTTCCGCGATTGCCGGCGTTTCCGGTTCGGGCAGGCCATCCTCAGCGTCGCGGCTCACGACGCGTTTCTGCTGCCGTTTCCATCGGTAGCACTCGTGATGCGCCACCTGCATCAGCCATTTCGGAAGCGCGCGGGGCTCCCGCAACTCGGGCATCCTGGTGAGAAGTTCTGTGCAAGTGGCCTGAAATACATCGGCGGCTTCCTGCGGTGGCAAACCGTACTTCACAGGTATCGAGTAGATGAGCGCCTTGTACTTTTCAATCAGCAGGGACCAAGCTTCTTCATTTCCCGAGAGGCACTCTTTCACCAGCCGCGTGTCACTCCATGCGGCCGGAGGCTTCTTTTCGGCTCTCGTTATTACCGGGCTCATCGGCCGGCATTCTCCCGCTCATTCCGGAAGTAAAGCTGCTCGACGTTCCAAAGAACGTACGGTTCGAGAACGGCCGGGCGGAAATTGCCGATTGCGTTCTTCGCGCCCACCAAAATGTCCGGGCTCGCCAGAAAAATCATCGGTTGTTCTTCGGCAAGAATTTCCTGCACCCGGTCATAGAGTTTTTTGCGTTCAGTGTAATTCGTTGCCACGAGCTGCTGCTCCATCAGCCGGTCGATCTCCGCCTCCCACGGTGTGGCGGGATGCTCCTGTGATGGATTCCACAGGTGAGTTCCTCCGCTCGAAAGCCATACGTTAATGTCCACGTTCGGGTCGGCATCCGGGCTCACGATCCCCAGAATGCAAGCATCGTATTCCTTTGTCTGCGTTAGGCGATCGAGTAAAGACCGGAATTCGAGCGGCACAACCTGAACGCGCATGCCGAGTTGTTTCAAATCATCCTGAATCAGGGTCGCCATCTTCGCGCGGTCGGCATTCGAGGAACTCGTTATGATGGAAAACTCCACTGCCTTCCCGTCGGAGTCCACCAGCTCCGCTTCTCCATTCGGCCCGCTTGTCCAGGAGAACCCCGCCTCCTTCAATAGCGCGCGCGCGCGCTCCAGCGAGCGTGCAGGATGTGCAATCGATGCGTTCAGCCAGCGGCGATTTCCCGGTGTAACCGGCCCCCAGAGCGCGGCCCCGCGCCCCTGGTATACGAGCCGCACAATCGCCTCGCGATCGATTGCCGCGGACACGGCTTGCCGGAACTTCACCTCGCGAAACCTCTTCTGTTTCCGCGCCGTCTCCTGAGAGGCTTTTTCGTTCAGGGCATTCAAATTGAAAAAAAGGAAATTGTATTCAAGGCCGGGCCCCGCATCGGCCATGGAATACCCGCGCTGCTGGCGCGAGAGCGCGGAGAAATTCTCTGCCCCGAGCCGGCTGATGATGTCTGTCTCACCGGATTGAAACCGCAGCACTTGCGCATCCGCGCTTGGCACAAAAAGAAAAACCAATTCGTCAAGGTATGGCAGCCGCTTCCCCTTCGCGTCGGTTTTCCAGTAATAAGGATTGCGCTCCAGGATTAATTTCTGCCCCGGCGTGTACTCTTTCAGGCGAAATGGGCCTAGCCCCGCCCACTGATTTGCCGGCGTGGAGAGCGTCCCGCTTTGCCCGAGCTTGCCTTCTCCGTAGGATTTCTCCAGCAGGTGCCGCGGCAAAATGGCCAGCCCGTCGAACAGCCTTTCTCCGACGCCGTACCTCTTCGCCAATTGAAAGACGACGGTCCAGGCATCCACTTTGCGAACTGCAATCGGCTTTCCTCCGACAATCAGCAGATCGCGCTGCGGCGCGTGCACGCTCTCGTCCAGGTAAACGCGGAAGGTGAACAGAACATCGTCCGCATCCAGCGGCTGTCCGTCGGAGAATCGCAATCCCTTCCGCAAGATGAGTGTGTACTGAAGTCCGTCTTCAGAAACTTTCCAGGACTTCGCCAGCGCGGGTTCCGTCAGTTGCGTGGCGCGGTTGATGTGAATCAGGTCTGCCTGCATTGCCGCGATCACCTCCCGCGAGGGCGCGTCCGCGACAGTCAGCGGGTTCAGAGTTTTTGGCTCCGCGCGCAGCGAAACCACAAGGCGTCCGCCCGCCCGGCCGATCTCGCCCGGAAGGGAAAGAAATTCCTCCTTGGAAATCGCTTGCGGTGAGAGTCCGGTAGCGGATTCAGCGGCGATTCCGGCGCAAGCCAGAAGCAAACTCAAGCCGAGCAAAAGGCCCGGCGCAGACACTCTTCCTGCTCTCACCTTGGGCTCCCAGGATCCTTCAATTCTATCTTGTACGCGTCTGCACCCTCCTGCAACGAGCTAGCCAGAAAAAGGTACCCTAGAAAGAACGGCACGATCGCCACGGCAGGCGCGTACATCCACCAGTAAGAAACCAGCACACTGTATTGTTGCAAGTTTGCCAGCAGATTGCCCCAACTTGGCGTCGGCTCTGGCACGCCAAGCCCGAGAAACGAAAGCGTCATCTCCGCAAGCACGAACTGCGGCGCCAGAATCGCCGCCTGCGTCAGCAGCACGCTCGAGGTCTCCGGCAAGATGTGATGCCGGAGCAGATAACTATCGGTCGCACCGAATCCCCGCGCGGCGCGGACAAAATCGCGTTCCTTCACGCTTAGCACCACTCCGCGGACCAGCCGCGCCGGGCGCGCCCACCCCACGGCGCTGAATACGAGGATCACTAAGAGAAATGCTTCGAGCGGGCTGACCGCCAAAGGCAAGAACGCTCGCAACGCAAAGAGCAGATACAGCCACGGCAACGCGAGGAATAGCTCAGCGGCGCGCATCAGCAATTCATCCCGCCAGCCGCCATAGTAGCCTGCGGCGGTGCCAAGGACTGCACCAAGGAACACCGTGAGTCCGGCGCCGAGCAGACCGGCAAGTAGTGAAATTTGCCCGCCGTACAGAATTCGCGAGAATAAGTCCCGGCCGTAGCCGTCGCTGCCCAATAGGCAGACCCGGGCGCCGTCCGCCCCGAACAGGTGCCACTGGCAGGGCGCCACGCCCAGCAGGCGGTAGCGCGAGCCGCTCACAAAAAAACGCAGGGGCACAATATTTTCCGTGCTTTCTTGGAACTCATCGAAGGAACCCTCGCGCAAATGAAGCGCATAGAAGAACGGCCGGAAGTGGAACTGTCCATGCACGTCCACCATGCGGATTCTCATGGGAGGCAAGTAAGGGCGCTGGCGATCTTGCTGTACGGGATCGTAAGGTGCGAAAAACCCCGCGCAGACTATAACCGCATGAAGCGCCGCAAGGGCAGTAAGCCATCTGATTAATCGGCGGCGCCGCATCATCTTCCGCCTGGCTCGGTGCGAATTCTTGGATCCGCCCAATAGAGCATCATGTCGGCGAGAAAATTCCCGCCTACCAGAAAAACCGTGGACAGGAGAACGCCCCCAATTACCACGTATAGATCGCGAGCCAGTATGGCTTCGACCAGGAGTGGGCCAAGCCCGGGCCAGCTCGTCACAACTTCGACAAGCAGAGATCCGCTCAACAGAGCGCCCACGCTGAACCCGAAGAGGGAAATGAGCGGATTCGCCGCCGCCCGAAGCGCATATCGATAAAGCAGCCTGCGGCGTGGAATGCCATGGCCGGCCGCCGCTCTTAGAAACGGGGCATCGAGCACTTCTGAAACTGCCGCGCGCACATGTCTTACGAGTATCGGCAAAGCCGAGAGGACAAGCGCAACAACTGGCAGCGTCATGTGCATCGCAACATCGCGCAGCTTGTTGAGCGGCGAGAGGCTTTCAAACCCCACAGAGACGAGCCCCCCTGTTGGAAACCATCCACTCCGCACCGCCAGGATCAACAACCCCAGAGCAAGCACGAGATCGGGGATGACCAGCAGTGCTGAAGTGGCCCAGGAAATGGCGCGATCTGGCAATCGCCCCAGGGACGTTGCGCTCCAGATCCCCAACGCCAGGGCAAGCCCCCAGGCGATGAGCGTGGCCGTCACCGTGAGAAGGAGTGTGTTCCGTGCGCGTACTCGCAACAGTGGTGCGACAGGGCTGTTGTACGCAAAGGAGAACCCTATCTTGCCGTGAGCGATGGAATTCACCCATCCCGCGTAACGGACAAGTATAGGCCGGTCCAGTTGATACTGCGCGCGCAAGGATGCCACTGTCTCCGGAGAAATTTGCGGATTCAATTTCATCTCGTCGAAGTAATTCCCTGGCGCCAAAGTCGAAAAGAGAAACGTGAGAATCGACACACCAATGAGGAGAAAAACGACCTGTGCCAACCGGCGCAAAAAGTAGCGCATCACACCACCTTCGGCGTGAGCGCCGCGACCCTGAATTCGGGGGTGGCGGCAATCAGGCGTCGGGTCACTTCGCGTTCCGGCGCGCGCAACACCTTTTCGGCGGCGGCCATTTCGACGATCCGGCCCTGGTCCATGACCGCGATTTCGTCCGCCAGATGCGCGGCCATCGCAAAATCGTGGGTGATGAGCAGATAGGTCAAGCCCAGGGAAGATTGCAGTTCGAGAAGCAGGTTGGCGATCTGCGCCTGCACCGAGCAGTCAAGAGCCGAAAGCGATTCATCCAGAATAAGCAGTCTCGGTTCCAATGCCAGGGCGCGAGCAAGAGCGAGCCTTTGCCTTTGTCCGCCGCTGAATTCGTCCGGTTTTTGGCCCGCCTTTTCCAGAGGGATGCCTACGCGGTCGAGCAACGCGCGCGCCTTCTCACATCGTTCCTGCTTGTCAAATCGTTGCTGGATGAGCAGCGGTTCCGCGACAATTTCAAGCGCCGTCAACCGCGGATTCAGCGAACTCGCGGGATCCTGAAACACGAGCTGGATCTTTGGACGTACCGCACGCAGCTGCTTCTCGTCCAGGGCCGTCACATCACATCCGTCAAACCAGATGCTTCCGGATGTCGGACGCTCCAGGCAAGCAATGCACAACGCAAGAGTGCTCTTCCCCGAACCTGATTCACCAATCAGTGCCAGGGTCGCCCCGGGTTGAGACGAAAAAGATACGCCCTCGAGCGCTCCAGGCGCTTCTCCCGGCGCGCGGTATTTCTTTGCCGCGTAGCGCTTTACCAGATTTTCGACTCGCAGCAGTTCCTGCACGTCCTTCCTCCTGGGGCTTCATCCGCCTACAAACTTAAAGCAGGAAACGCTGTGCCCCTCGCTGAGTTGCACCGCCGCCGGGTCACAATTCTTGCAAACCTCCATCCTCTCCGTACACCGCGGTTCGAATGGACACCCCTTCGCAAGCTCGTGCAAATTGGGCGAGTCCCCGGAGATCACCGGCAGCATGGACTTGCGGCCTGCTTGGTTTTCCCCGTAATGCGAAGGGATGCAGCGCAGCAAGGCTCTTGTGTAGGGATGCTGAGGTGAGCCGAGCACACTTGCGGTCAAGCCTATTTCCGCGACTCGCCCAGCATAGAGGACGAGAACTCGGTCAGCAAGATCCGCCAACAGCGCCGGATTGTGAGTGATTAGAATCATCGAGAGCTTGAGCTGCTGCCGGAGAGTCCGCAAAAGAAGCAGGATTTCCTGTTGCGTCGTGGGGTCGAGAGAGGCGGTCGGTTCGTCCGCGACGAAGAGGGCCGGGCCGCACACGATCGCTTGCGCAACAAGTATGCGCTGCCGCTGTCCTCCGCTCAATTGGTGCGGATAGGAGTCCGCGATGCGTTCTGTCTCCGAAGGAAAGAGCGCCGCGAGAACCTGTCGCGTTCGAACTCGGCGCGTCGCGCGATCCATCGATTCATGCGCGCGCAGAACTTCGGCAACCTGATCCCCCACGCGCATTGCGGGATGAAGAGCCATCGAGGGTTCCTGGAATATCAGTGCCATCCGGCGGCCGCGGATCTTCTCTAGGTCCCTGGGACTCGCTTGGAGTATGTTTTGTCCCTCAAAAAGGATTACGCCGCGCGTGATGATTCCATTTGGCGGAAGGAGGCGGAGAAGAGATGCAGCTAGCGTGCTCTTGCCTGATCCTGATTCTCCCAGGACTCCAAGGATTTCTCCGGGCTCCAGTTCAAAGCTCAATCCCGCAAGCGCAGGGAACGTTTCACCTGTGCGCAGTTTATAAGCGACATGCAGATCCTGGACTTTGAGAAGGGGCGTCATGCCATGGACCAAGCGCAGGCGTTTTCCTGCGTCCTGATCCATGTTCCGTCAAGAGAGTGAAGCGAACAAGTCAGACGTGCTCAAGAGCGGGAAGGGCCATGATGAGGGACAACACGATGAAAATGAACAGTCTTTTTCTGGCGAGCTTGCTCGCAGCGAGCACCACGTTGGCGCAGGAAAAGCCCGCCGAGAAACCGCATGACATGGCGCACATGCAGCATAGCTCCGAGCATGGCGGATTCATGCAAGGCGGGATGCATCACGCGATGGCGCGCGGCGTGAAGCTGGAACAGAAAATGGACGCGGCGGCGCATACGATCACGCTGCGCGAAGGGCCGCTCAATTTGCCGGCGCATACGAGTCACATGAAGATGCCGCAGCCTGCGGACTTGATTTGGACGATTCCGATGGAGGGCTGGCTGCTCGCGTACTCCCCAAAGTTAGTGGATGCCAATGGAAACGCCGTGCCGGGGCGGGTGCTGCACCACGTGGCCTTCTGGA
>WNFB01002248.1_pt1 | contig 16783 bp, 12 predicted proteins | sample 5400501 | NCBI WGS metagenome assembly WNFB01 (sample SAMN13153341, study PRJNA577476) | soil metagenome | isolation source: 200 cm saprolite under Douglas fir tree site 2 hole 1 | place: USA:California | collected 2015-04-18
ACCGATGGTGTCAATGTCCATTGCTCCCCGCGATACAAAGTGAATAATGCCTTCAAGGTTGCGTGCCGGGCACTCCTCGTTTGGACAGTAGGCCATAGCTTGATCTGCAATACGCTGGATGGGAGTATCGCAGAGGGGGCAGCGTTCTGGTAAGCGGTAGACCTCTTCGTTGCCGGTGCGCCGTTCAATGATAGGTTTGACCACCTGGGGGATAACCTCACCCGCACGCTGCACCAGCACCCAGTCACCGATACGCAGATCCTTGCGCTGGATATCCCCCTCGTTGTGCAGCGCGGCACGAGAAACGGTGACGCCGCGAATGTTGACGGGTTCCAGCGCAGCCCAGGGATTGACCGAACCCGTGCGCCCGATGTTGACGCGAATATCCAGCAGCTGCGTGGCAACTTGCGTAGGAGGATATTTGAAGGCAATCGCCCAGCGCGGATCGCGTGCCACCGTCCCCAGTTCCTGCTGCTGCGCCAGGTCATTGATCTTAATTACCACTCCGTCGATCTCATACGGCAGATTGAAGCGTTCCTGCTCCCACTTTTTACAATAGTCCAGCACCTCATCCAGGGACTTCGCCAGTTGAATATGCGGGTTGACGGGAAAGCCCCAGTCGCGTATCAAGTGCAGGGCCTCCCACTGCGAACTGAACCCCATTCCTTGCATATAGCCAATTTGATAGCCAAAGAAGTCGAGATGCCGTGTCGCCGTAATACGGGCGTCTTTCTGCCGCAGCGAACCAGCTGCGGCATTGCGCGGGTTGGCGAACAGCTTATCATCTTTCATCTGCTCGTTCAGCTTCTCAAAACTGCTGGTGGACATGTAGATTTCGCCGCGCACCTCAACTTTGTCGGGTATCTGCTCTCCACGGAGAGTTTGCGGGATGGTGCGGACAGTGCGTATGTTGGGTGTCCAGTCTTCGCCTATCATGCCATCGCCCCGCGTGGCACCAATGGTGAGCTTGCCCTTTTCATAGGTCAGAGCCATGGCCAGTCCATCGATCTTCAGTTCGCAGACGTATTCAAAAGTGGCGTTGGGCAATATATTGAGGGCGCGTTTGTGCCAGGCCTGCAACTCTTCTTCATTGCGCGCATTGGCCAGGCTGAGCATAGGGACAGGGTGGCGATGCTGCGCGACATCCTGTACCGGGCCGGTCCCTACACGCTGGGTCGGCGAATCGGGCGTTTGTAGCTCCGGGTGCTGCTGCTCGATACGCTGTAGCTCTATCATCAACTGGTCATATTCCGCGTCTGTCAGAGTAGGATTGTCCTTGACATAATAGTGATAATTGGCCTCTTCGATCTGGTGGCGCAAGGAGGCCACGTGGGCTGCAAGCTGCTCAGCCTCACTTTGACCTGCCTCTTTCAAAGAGGGTGATGCGGTTTGATCAAGGAGAGAAGTATCTTCGGAAGTGGTCTGCTTTTCGCTCATTCTATAATGGCTCCTGAAAAGTATATTTGCTTTAGTACATAGTATATTCTCTCTGGCAATGCTTGGAGTGGAACATAGAGCTTTGATAGTACCTCGTTAAAATGGTTCATAATGGAAAACCACCGGGTTTGCCTCGAATAAGCCGTTGATATGGCTGCGCCACTGGGGGAAGAGTGGCCCTCCTCGAAAATCGCTTGTATGCGCTTCAAGCGAAGTCCATACATTGACGAGCATATACTGCCCGGGTTTCTCAATACAGCGTTCTACTCGTGACGAGATACACTCTGGATCCTGCCGGATAACGTCAAGCCCTCGCAAAATCGCCTGACCCAACTCATCCTCTTTGCCCGGTAACGCTGTAAAAATTGCGATCTCAGTAACCATAAATGACACGCCTCCTCGTTTATGTGTATAGTATCACGTACCGCAAGTTCGGTGCTTCTAGTCTTTTCATGTTTGGTCTCTTCTGGATACTATAAGTGAGGAGTCAGACAAATACACAATGATTAGACAAGAAGCACTATTTACTTGCTATAAACCCGGTGGAGGTCTATAGTATGATATTGTTGGGAAATCCAATCAATGGGGCGGGTAGTTAACTCAGCTATGTTTTGAGGTAAAATGTATGACAGGTAATCATGATTCCAATAGCTTTTCCGCAAGTTCTCAGAAAACCAAGGGGCAATGGCTGAATGACGGCAGCATGCTCTTTGAAGCCAAACGTTACGAGGAAGCCCTTGCCGCCTTTGAGCAGGCGATCCAGCTAGACCCCTATTTCTCCATTGCCTATGCCAGTAAGGGCAATGCACTGCGCAAACTCAAACGCTACAATGAAGCCTTTATCGCCTTTGTGGAGTCGCTCCAGCTTGATCCTCATTTTGCCGATGCCTATCACAGCAAGGGGCATACACTTTGTGACCTCAAACGTTACGAAGAAGCTCTGGTGGCCTACGAGAAGGCTATTCTGCTTGATCCCGGCAGCGCAATCTTTCATAATAGTAAGGGCAATATACTATTGAAACTCAAGCGGCACAAGGAGGCTTTTGCCTCTTTTGAGCAAGCTATTCGACTCAATCCCAACCATGCCTCGGCCTACAATGGCAAGGGACTCGCCTTAGAAGCCCTCGACCGCTATGGGGAGGCTTTGGGAGCCTTTGAACAGGCTCTGCAACTGGCTCCCAACGATGCCACCTATCATTATAACAGGGGGGCAGCCCTTGGCGAGATCCATCGCTATACCGACGCCCTGCAAGCCTTTGAGCAAGTTTTGCAACTTGACCCATACTTAGCCAGTGCCTACGATAGTAAGGGCAAGACCCTGGAAGCTCTTACTCGTTACGAAGAAGCTCTGGAGGCCTATGAGCAGGCTATCCAGTTTGCTCCCAATAATGCCACCTTCCACTTTAACAAGGGCATTGTACTTGATGAACTGCATCGCTATGACGAGGCCCTTGCCGCCCTTGAAGAGGTCATTCAACTCGATCCTTCGTTCGCGGATGCCTACAACTGCAAAGGCCTGACCCTTGAAGCCCTCGCTCGCTATGAAGAGGCTCTTGTGGCCTATGACCAGGCTCTGCACTTTGCGCCAGGCAATGCCAGTTTTCACTATAACAAAGGGGTAACGCTGGGCCTGGCCAAACGCTATGAAGACGCACTCGCGGCCTTTGGACAGGCTATTGAGCTTGATCCCTATTATGCTGATGCTCACTATAGCAGGATAAAGGCCCTTGAATATCTGGGAAAGTCACCGAGTGGTGGTCACTATCCTACCTCACGGCTCCAGCATTAGACGCCGTGTGAGGCTCCCCAATCCTGCTGAAATGTCTGCTGAAGGGTGTGCAGGACGCCTTGATCGGAGACGATAATGCCCAACTCGCGGTTTTGATCGAGGGATTGCGTCGAGATGTTCTCCGAACCGACGAAGGCCTTTTGACCATCTACCACGATGATCTTCGCATGCATATAGAGGTGAGGATCTTCCTTTACCTGGACGCCTCCCTGCTTGATAGAAGCGATACCCTGGCTGTTGCTATCGCTTGATGAGCCTTGTGGAGCGGGCAGTATCACCTGAATCTGCACACCATGCTGGGCTGCGTTGGCAAGAGCCTGTTCGATAGCCGTATCGTTCATCTCTTCTGCTTCGATCAACAGAGTGCTATGGGCGCTGTTGATCAGCGCGATAAAGGTATTGCGCGAATTGACCGGGCTGACGACGAGATTGGGGTCGTTGAACTGCGCAGTAGTGCGGTTCCAGTCTGCCTGAAAGATAGCACTGACCGCCTGCACATCCTGTGCATTCGTATCAACGATATCATATTCGCGATTGCTGAGGAAGCTACTGCTACTACTATAGGCACCAAGGGCCGAGCGCGAAAAATTGGATGTCATGATGTAGGCTGTGGTGCCATCGATAATCATACCTTTTTCGTGCGTCAAAGAGAAGCTGGGGCTGCTGTCCTGCACTTTGACCCCGGCAGCTCTGAGTTGATCCAAGGTACGTGCTGGCGAGCCGCCCCCAAACGGATGTGGTTCCAGCATGACGCGCACGTCCACACCCTTGTTGGCGGCTTCTTCCAGCGCACTGATCACATTGCGATCAGTCAAAATGTAGATCTCCAACCAGACGGACTTCTTTGCCGCTCTAATGGCGTCGGTGATGGGGTGTTCACCTGCATTCGGCTCAACAAAGACGCTCACGCCCTGCACGCCGGGCCCAGTCGTACAGTTGCTTACGCATGAAGAATTTGAACTGGTCGGTAGTGAGATATTGATGGTGCATCCTGCCAGCAGGATGCACAGTGCCAGGGACACAACTACGAGGTACTTGAGAGGTGTGGCCTCGATTGTATTTTGTTTCGATATATGTTGCATGGCTGCTCCTTTAATGGGAAAATTTAAGAATATGCATAGTGAAATAACGAGATAAGAATAACACATGTGTACAATAAAATGCAGATAGGCGGCTTCGGGCCAAAGATTTGCGATGTTAGTGTTTCTACGCTACTTGCCGTTAGTTGATAGGCTCTAATTTTCCCTCTATGACTTTTCCGATTTGGAGGTCATTTCCAAATAGCTGCCCTTGAAAAATCTGGTAAGAGAGCATTGATGGAGTCGCTTGCTAGCATATTGGTCGGTAAAGTTTGAGTGGGGGAGGCTCAGAGTAGTAGGTGTAGTGGGTGTGACAGGAAACATTAAACATCAATGGGGTGGGTAAGTTTGTGATGTTGTGGCCGATGGGACTGAGTGGATTGAGCACAATATACTCTCTTTCTCAGAGTTAGGAAGTACCCTCAATTTGAAGGGGCGATTTCTCCTGTTGGAGAACTTTCTCTCCCTCATAGTGAGAAAGCTTCTCCATTGGATGCACACTTGTACACCTCTTCTTGTTGGAGTACTTCTTGTGCCACAAAGACCATGCTCCTTGGAAAAAGAGGGAAAAAAGTAGCTCATTCTGCTGATGCAGCCAAGTCTTTTTTCCAGTACACTCCAAGTAGTGACGTGAGTCCTGGGAGGACAGAAAGGGAGCGGAATCGTTCTAGAAAGGAGGATTTCAGTTCTGACTCATTAGTAATAGAGGTCCCTATAAATTGATTGATATATGAGCCAAATAACTATCCGAGGAGATTCTTCACATGAGAAAAAACCATTCTTTAAAAATATCCTGGACAATTCTCACAATCGCGCTGGTGGTGACATTGCTTGTACTGGGAACTCAATTCGGTCTGGCAGGTGTCCACGCGGCCTCCCCATCTCTCACGGGAACGTGGCGGCTCACCGGCAGTATGACCAGTGCCCGCCAATGCTTCACGGCAACGCTGCTCAAGAACGGCCAGGTGCTCGTCGCCGGTGGTTGGAATAATGGCACCATAGCCACCGTGGAACTGTACCACCCCAAGACAGGCAAGTGGACTGCCACCGGCAGTAATGATGCCCGCCAATGCTTCACAGCGACCTTGCTCATGAACGGCCAGGTGCTTGTCGCTGGTGGCACAGGGAATTCCTTTAACAATCTGGCAACAGCCGAATTGTACAACCCCGGCACGGGGACCTGGATCCTGACCGGCAGTATGACCAGTGCTCGCGCCAACCACACAGCCACGTTACTGAAGAACGGCCAGGTGCTCGTCGCCGGCGGAGATAGCAGTTACTCGACGGCTATTGCGTCCGCAGAACTCTATGATCCGACCACGGGAACATGGAGCACGACCGGCAGTATGAGTGAGGCTCGCGCTAGCCATACGGCAACGCTGCTGAACAATAGCCATGTCCTGGTTGCTGGCGGCTCGACCACCAATTCTCTTGGAGGCATAGCGACCGCAGAAGTGTACAATCCGACCACTGGTGTATGGAACTCCACGAACAGCATGCACTCTGGCCGCCGTGGACACACCGCTACGTTGCTGAGCAATGGTAAAGTCCTGGTCGCCGGGGGAGGCGATACGAACGATGTGTGTTGCGTTGCAATAGCAGAGCTGTACAACCCTGGGACAGGAACGTGGAGTCAGACTGGCACGATGACTGATCCTCGGTCTTTTCATACGGCTGTTCTGCTGAACAATGGAGATGTTCTAGTTGCTGGAGGGCAGGATAATAATGGGAACTTCGCCACAGCAACAGCAGAGGTGTACAATCCCGGCACAGGGAAGTGGACTGCAACCGCCAGTATGAACTTCCGTCGTTTTGGTCCGACTGAGGCTCTCCTCCCCAACGGGAAGGTGCTGGTCGCTGGCGGCTGGGATGGCAGCAATCCCATAACCTCAGCAGAACTCTTCATTGTTAAGTAGTGAGGATTCAGTATAGAGTATTCTATAGATCACAACACAAACGCTCCGTGCATGAAATGCACGGAGCGTTTGTGTTGTGATCTATAGAATACTCTATGGGTGCAGGAATACGTACAGGGGAGCCAGCACCAGGGTAATCGTACTGAGCAGCTTAATCAGGACGTGGAGCGAAGGACCGGCAGTATCCTTCATGGGATCGCCGACGGTATCGCCGACCACACTGGCCTTATGCGGGTCGCTCTTCTTCCCCAGGATGGTGCCCTTGAGATCGAGACGATCAACCATCTCACCTGCTTCATTCACACGCAAGTAACCGGCTTCAATGTACTTCTTCGCATTGTCCATTGCGCCACCGCCGTTGTTCAAGAACAAGGCGAGCACGATACCGCCCATGGTACCGACCATCAACATACCGGCCTCGGCCTGGGGGCCAAGGATGACGCCGACGGCGATGGGCGTAAACACGGCAACTACGCCAGGGAGTACCATAGCTCGTAATGCGCCGCGAGTACTGATATCTACGCAGCGGGCATAGTCGGGTGGTTCGCGATCCTCGACCCGTTCCGCCATAATCTTGGGATTCTCTTTGAACTGGCGGCGCACCTCTTCGATCATGCGCTTGGCGGCTGCACCTACAGCGCGGATAGCCAGAGCACTGAAGAAGAAGATCAGCGTGATACCAATCAGGGCCGCGATGAAGACCGAGATATCGGCCAGGTCGACGCGGTAGACTACGCCCGCAAGAGCCGAAGAAGCCGCCGTTGTACAGTGGCCTGCAAGTTGTTGACACTTGAATCCGTAGAGCACGTCCAGGTAAGCACTGAAGAGTAGGAAAGCTGCCAGGGCGGCGGAACCGATACCATAGCCCTTTGTCAAGGCCTTGGTGGTGTTACCCACGCCATCGAGTGCATCGGTGATGTCGCGCACTTCGTCAGCTCCGCCACCCATCTCGGTGATACCACCGGCATTGTCGGTGATGGGGCCGAAAGTATCCATGGCGAGAACATAGGCGCAGCTCATCAGCATACCCATGGTGGCGACAGCAGTACCGAAGATACCACCTGGGTTGATGATCTGCGGAATGTTCGCAAAGTGGATGGTGACCTGGCTGCCCAGGAAGAAGGAGAGGAACAAGGCGACACAAATAGCCAGTACTGGCAGAGCAACGCATTCGAAGCCAACAGCCATACCTGTGATGATGGTTGTGGCAGGGCCGGTTAAGGTTGCCGCGGCAATCTCGCGCACCGGACGCCATGTGCCGGCGGTATAGTACTGTGTGATGAACACGAAGGCGATGCTCAAAAGAATGCCAACGGTACCCGCCAGGCCAAACCAGACCCAGGGAGCTATGCCGCCGCTTGAGGTAATATTATTGCCATTCAAGAGGAGAAAACTGCCCAGGAAGACGCCGATGATGGAGAGACCGCAGGTGATAAAATAGCCGATGTTGAGCTGGTTCATGGCAATTTCGCCTGGATCTTTGCCCGCGGCCTTGTCTGGCTCGATCACCACTGAGGGGCGAATCCAGAGCAGTCCAAGCATTGAAGCGATCAAACCAAAGGCGCGCACCACCAGCGGGAAGAGGATCCAGCCGACGTTGTTGGTTGCCTGGAAGAGCGCGACACCCAGGATCATGGCGCCGATGTTTTCAGCAGCGGTTGACTCAAAGAGGTCAGCACCACGGCCTGCGCAGTCGCCCACGTTGTCGCCCACCAGGTCCGCGATCACGGCCGGGTTGCGTGGATCATCTTCAGGAATATTGGCTTCTATTTTACCCACGAGGTCGGCACCTACGTCAGCAGCCTTGGTATAGATACCACCGCCGAGCTGCGCGAAGAGGGCTACGAAGCTGGCACCAAAGCCAAATCCTACGATAAGGGAGGGTGCCAGGGCCGGGTTAGTCAAACCGCCATAGGCGAAGAAGACGCCGGTCACACCCAACAGGGAGAGCGAGACCACCAGGAAACCTGAGACCGCGCCACCGCGTAGGGAGACCATCAATGCCTCGCCAAGGCTGCGTGTAGCGGCACTGGCCGTGCGGCTGTTCGATTTCACCGCCACGTACATGCCGATGAAACCAGAAACGCCGGAGCACAGCGCGCCGATTAAAAAGGCGATAGCGGTATGCCAGGCCAGGCTGAACTTGGCTGCCTGGTCTCCCTGGCCGAGCAAGAAGAGTACGGCGGCGACGACGATTGCAGCCACGATAGCGAAAGCGGCAATGGTACGATACTGTCGGTTGAGGAAAGCCATTGCTCCCTCAAAAATGGCGTCAGCCACCTTTTGCATGGCAGGTGTGCCGGTGTCTTTACGCAGCACATAATTTGCCAGATAGGCGGCGAATAGCACCGCAAGGATTCCTATAACGAGCGGTACCCAGATATAAATGCTATTGTCCACGATAGAAAACGCCCTCCTTAGGCATTAGAAAAATAAGCGAGTCAACTTTGATCGCGAATTACTTTGGCATTTTGCTGAAACCATGAGCTTAATCCTCTGTAGAGGTGTTCGAGTCAAAGCTAGTTTAACATAGTGTTTGTCCTATGACAAGTATGTTTGTTAACAAATCGGTAACAAATTGGCACTAATTAATATACACTGATGCGCGAAATTGCTGGTTTTGCAGAGCAGGTGTTACAACATGAGTTTTCCTCCACATTGGCTCTGGTTAGCCAGAGCCAATTCTCACTTTCAGAGGGAAAATCTGTGGTTTGGGTGTTTTTCCGCCGGAAAAACACCCAAACCACAGATTTTCCCTCTGAAAACTTTGGAATAACTCAGATCATTTGTGTCTGCATCTTTCGGCCAACAGTAAGTACTTTCACCAGGAGATACTCATAGCGCTCCTGTTTTTCCCGACATGGCTGCCGAGATACGTGGCAGCAGAGGTACCAATTGTTTCTTACGCGAGACAAGTCCTTCCACTACCAGTGAGTGCCCATCTCCATCGAGGGATTTACCTAGTACTTCCGCCACGGTCTGTTCTTCTCCCCAGATCAATAAACGGCATTCCATATTAATAATATCAACGAGCATAAACAGAATAGAGGCATATCCACGTTCGTGTGTGATACGCTGCATCGTCGAAAGTAACTCCGGTATGCGTTTTTCAATTGCCGCTGGACTGGCTGTCTCAACTGTCCCAATCGCAAACTTTATCGAACCTACTGTGAATTCCTTGAAGTCGGAGGTTATTAACGCTTCAGCAGAACGCCCGCTGATATCGGCAGCAGCCGCGGCAAAAATCTCCTGGCCATACTTCTCTAAATCTTCTCCGGCAGTCTCCGCCAGTTCGGCTGCGACTCGCTCGTCTCGTGCCGTGCAGGTGGGGGAACGCAAAATGAGCGTGTCGTAAAGCAAGCCCGCCAGCAGCAATCCGGCCACTTCGCGAGGGATGTCAATACCTGCCTCGTGATACAGGCCAGCGATGATGGTGCCGGTGCAACCAACGGGGTCGGCCCGGAACATGATGGGCTTGTTAGTATGCACGTCAGCGATACGGTGATGGTCGATGATCCCCAGCAGTTCAGCCTCTTCGATACCGTCCACCGCCTGCGATTGCTCGTTATGATCGACCAGCACTATCCTTTTCGGGTGAGCATTGATGAGATCGGTACGTGAGAGATAGCCTACCAACTTGCCCTCGCTGTCCACCACGGGCATGGAGCGGCGGCGTGCCAGCGTGCGCTGCACTTCGCTCATCTGATCTTCTGGACGGCAGGAAACAAACTCGCGATTCATGATATCCTGTGTGCTGATGCTCAGGTTAATCAGGCGTACAGCGGTAAACGTGTGATGGGCTGTACTGATCACCATCACCCCCAGTTTTTTGGCCGCCGCTAAGGTTCGCGCGGAGATCAGTAAGTCGCCGGTGATGACCAGGGCTGCCGCGCCGCTTTCGATAGCTTTGAGCTGGGCATCCTCCCGGTCTCCCAGCACCACCAGACAGCCCGGCTCGATGTAGTCCGCCATCGTCTCCGCTTGCATCGCTCCCACCAGGACACGATTTCCTAGCATGCGGCGTCCCTCCACCAGCACTCGTCCCTTGAGCACGCGCACGATGTTGTCGCGTCTCAGGGGTATGCGGTTGACCGAGCGTGGGTCCAGGTCGTTGAAGAAGAGCTTGGCGAAATCTTCGGTGGCGATAATGCCATGTACTTTGTTTTCCTCATCTACCACAGGCATCGAACGGCGATTATGCTCCTGCAACAATTGACCAGCCTCTAAAAGAGGTTGGTCAATGTAAGCGCAGATGACACCGCGGCGCATGACATCCCGTACTTGAAGATACACATCCTCGATAGCCTCTGGCGGTTCGACCTGAAATCGTTCAAGTACAAAGCGCACCTCTGGCTTCAGTTCCCCATTGCGGGCGGCAATCGCCTCTTCTTCGCCCTGCAATTGTAACAATTTTGCATAAGCACACGCTGAGGCTACGGAGTCTAAGTCCGAGTTCTTGTGTCCAATCACATAGATAGGTCTGGCCATGATGCTAATCCTTTATTATCAATTTGCCCTGTCTGGATACCTATATTATGGAGGTGATGCAAAGCATTGTCAAACCTCTGGTCTCTTTCACAGGGCTAATCAAAATTTGTGTGAGTGAGCGTGTTGTGGCTGGCTTTGCCAGCCACAACACGCTCACTCACACAAATTTTGATTAGCCCTGTCTCTTTCTCCTCCTGCGTACCAGCCAGGTGATAATTAACAGCAATACAATGACTGTGGCAATCAGTATCCATGCTATAGTATATGAAGTCGTCGAAGGTGTCGCTGGAGTTGGAGTTGAGTTAGGAGAGACCTGCCCTGTTTGCTGGTCATTGGGTACTGGTAATATAACTCTGGGGTTGGGGGGTGGCACTCCGTCCGGTTGAAAGCCTGCATATGGATTGGGGTAGTTCGTTGTTTGTGCCACCACATGAATCAGCTTACTAATGCGCCGAGATCCATTTGCTGAACTGACTGTCAAGCTCAGTGTGTATGTGCCGGTGGTCGTATAGGTGTGGCTGACGGCGACGCCACTGGCTTTAGAGCCATCGCCGAAGTCCCAGGCATAATTCAAGGCAGTGCCGTTATTGTTTGGATCAAAAGCAGCCTTGCCATCAAGAGAAATGCTCTGGTTGACCTGTGTCTGCCCGATATCGCTGATCGCCGCGATGGGGGCTCCGCTTACCCTGGCATCCGCGGGAACTTGACCAAGGATATCTGGCTGGTTCAGCATCCATGTTGTGAGCATTCCCGGCAACGCCAGTGCCAGTACCAGGGCCGGAGCCTTCTGGGAACTCCCACTGGCAAAAGTGTTCATCAGTTGGATAGTATCCTGTTTCTGGTCAAAAGGGTACGACCACGGCGGTGGGTTATTGTCGTAGTAGGTTGAATTGCCTGCGAAGGTAACGCAGGGCAGCCCTGCCAGCGTGAAGGGAATCTGGTCGCTGCCGCCAAGGTTGTCGTCTTCTGGTATGATATTGTTCAGCTGGTCGGGCGTAAAGACGGACTGCGAGACATCCTGATTGTTGTCACCATGATAGACAAGCGTCTGAAATCCCAATGCTCGAAATTGTGCCATGACTGGCATGACGGCCTGCTGCATCAGGACACGGAAATGGGAGATATTGTCTTTTTGTTGCTGTGAAAGTTTATCCTGGTTTTGATACAATTGATTATTCTGTAGCGGCGACAAATCTATGTAGAAAGGCAAGAGAGGATTGGACATCTTACCCAGGTAGCGCAAAGGGTAGGCAATGCCATTCTGCTCTTCATTAAACATAGCAACGATATTATTTGTATCCCCATTGATTGTGCTGTTCAAGTAGTGAAATGAGCCATAGAGTCCCTGTTCCTCAGCGTCGAAGATCACGAAGCGCAGAGTTTTTGCCGGATAAGCGTGGTGACTGCGCCAGAATGCGCCCATGGCCTTTGCCACTCCGAGTTCGATAGCACAGCCGCTGGCGTCGTCGTTGGCAGATTGGGTCGAGATAGCTTCTCCATCATAGTGGCAGCCAATCACCACCACCTGCTCTGGATGGGTGACACCCGGTACGCTAACCTCCACGTTGAAGGCTGGCACGATGGCCGGTCGGCCGACCCATCCCTTGACCGGAAATGTATCAATCACTACCTGTGGCCCGAAGCCTGCCAGGTTCCGCATCATTTCCTGAGACCAGTAGGTGGCGAATTCATCGTGTCCATTGATGTTTACGGGCAAATTGTTATCATAACCGGCCTCGCGATGTTGGAAGCTAGTCGCTACATAAAAGAGCTGGTCATAGATGTAGTTCGGGTCAACCGTTGGGAAATCAGCGAGAGCTTGCCGCTGCTGCGGCCGGCTGACTGCGCTGGGATGAATGGAATGGGCATGGGCTGGGATGATACCTGTCAATAGTAAGCTCATCATAAGTAAAAGCAGGCAACAGACACTGGTAACTCGATGTGGCATGAGATATCTCCAATTCAAGTTCATCGCGGTTTTTGTGTGGTATATGCATAATGTATATTCGTCTTTATATTATATGCTTGCAGTTGTCTTACTTTCACGGTCATAGAAGGAAAAAAAGTGGCAAAATGGGCAAATGCAGAGCATTTGCCCATTTTGCCACTTTTTTTCCTTTATGCTATGTATACGCACGGAGTCTTCTATTGGATACAACTTCTTTTTGGGGGAGAATATTCCGGTCAGTTGAAGCCTGTAAATTTTGTGAAGTAAGGGCGTAGGGGTGCGATCAATCGGGCCCCTACTTTTTCATGTTCATGCCGAGTTGCATTATTCTCAGGGCGCGTTCGGTGCTGTCGGTGGTTAACTGGGCGGCGTGAGCCATGGCATGTGCTAGCGTCATGGGTTCGGAGGGCAAGACGGCCACCGCGTCCACGCCGAGCGAGTAGACGGCTTTGTAATCATGCCCTAAACCGCCGGCGAGGGCCAGCACTGGGAGGCCGTGACGTTTAGCCATACTGGCTACAGCACCTACACTTTTACCGTAGGCTGTCTGTGAGTCTAGTTGACCCTCTGCCGTAATCACCAGGTCTGCGGTCTGCAGTCTCTCTTCGAGGTGAACTGCCTCCAGCACGATCTGCGCACCGGGGCGCAAGGTGGCATGGAGAAAAGTCATCAGGCCAGCCCCCAGTCCGCCCGCGGCACCTGCTCCGGGTACATTGCTCACTGCCAGTCCAAGGTCTTGCTCAATGATCGTGGCATAATGAGCCAGTGCCGCGTCTAACTCCGCCACCATCTCAGGTGTTGCTCCCTTCTGTGGCCCATAGACGGCAGATGCACCGGTAGGGCCACACAGGGGGTTGTTCACGTCACAGGCCACCTGTACGGTACATGCTTGAATGCGCGGATCAAGTCTTTCTATTGAGATATGGGAAAGGGTCGCCAGTGTGGCTCCTCCTCGCGCAATTGCTTTGCCCTCACCTGTCAGCAGTGCTGCTCCCAGGGCCTGGGCCATGCCTGCTCCACCATCATTGGTGGCACTTCCTCCGATGCCGATGATGAAATTGTGGCACCCATACTCCAAAGCCGCTCGGATGAGTTCGCCCACGCCGTAGGTGGTTGTGATGCACGGGTCGCGCTGATCGGGAGGGACAAGGGGCAGTCCGGCAGCGGCGGCCATTTCGATGGCAGCCGTGCTTCCATCTCCCAGCAGGCCAAAGAATGCCTCCACGGGTGTGCCAAGCGGCCCTGTCACGGTTTGCTGCACAATTGTGCCTCCGGTGGCGTCCACGAGAGCCTGGACTGTCCCTTCACCTCCATCGGCGACTGGCACAATATCTATCTCAGCCTCTGGAAAAACAGCGCGAACACCTGAAGCGATAGCCTGACCAGCCTCGGCAGCCGTCAGGCTTCCTTTGAGTGATTGAGGGGCGATCACAATACGCATGATGGTAGCTCCTTTTAGAAGAAAAGAAAGAGATATGATACTCTGTTCCTGCATTATAGGATATTGATCAACTGATTGCGTCGGGACTGCGGCGCAGTCCCGACGCAATCAGTTGGGCGATAAAGGCGATATATAAGTCGGGTGTAGGGCGATGGCTTGTCCTCGCCCTAGGGGTTTGCTATACTAGGCGAGGGAAAAGAACTGTCTCCTGATTTTTGAGTACGGAGTCCTGTATGCTGAACGGTCTGGATTTCTCATGGCACTGGAGCCTGTTTACGCTGATAGGCTTGATACTGCTCTGCCTCCTTTATGGAGCAGGCATATGGCGAGCCAGTAAGCGTGGAACGCATCCACCTCTTGGATATTATCGAGTGGCAGCTTTTATTGCAGCGAATGTCCTGATTGCCCTGGTATTGCTGACGCCATTGGACACGATTGCCCGGACCCAACTCTTTGCCGCGCATATGCTACAGGCGGTTATTCTGACCACACTCTGTGCGCCGCTGCTGCTGGCCTCCTGCCCCGACTGGCTCTTGCAACCCATCGTAGAGCAGCCAGCTATACGGCGTGTATTCCAGGTAATTACCCGCCCGCTGATCGCCTCGTTGATCTTCAACCTGACTTTTTTGATCTGGCATGCCCCTGGCCTCTACAATTTCGCGCTTAAATATGGCACTCTTTATCACATTGAAATGCTCAGCTTTCTGTTTACCGCGCTGCTCAACTGGTGGCCACTGATCGGCCCCTTGCGTGAGTTACGGAAGTTAAGCTACCCGATGCAGATGCTCTATGCCTTTCTGGATGGGCAGCCGGTCGATGTCTTTGCCTTCTTGCTTGTATTTACCGGTGTCGTCTTTTATCCACACTATGTGATTCCCCCGCAATTTATCCAGTTCGGTTACTCAGCCGTAGCCGATCAGACGATTGCCGGAGCTTTCCTATTGATACCGGGGCTGGTCGACCTGGTTGTGATGTCCCCCCTCTTCTTCCGCTGGCTCGCGCAGATCGAGCAGCAGGCCAGGCTGACCGACCAGCAGCGTCAGGAGGAGGCGGAAGCAGAAGCGGAAGCCGCCTTGCAGGAGGCCGAGGGAATTGAGGAACATACATCGTTACCGTAGGGGTACGTGGAGTTTGGGGTAGCGGGTCAATTATTCGCCGATGATTTTCACGATGACCCTTTTGGTGCGTTGCCCGTCAAACTCACAGTAGAAGATGCGCTGCCAGGGGCCGGAGTCGATCTTGCCCCTGGTAATCGGCACGATGACCTGGTGGTGCAGCAGCAGATTTTTGAGGTGGGCGTCGGCATTGTCTTCTCCCGTCTGGTGATGCCGGTAGTCTGGTTTTTCCGGTGCCATCTTCTCCACCCACTGCATGATGTCGTAAAAGAGGCCGCTCTCCTCGTCGTTGACGATGACGGATGCGGTGATATGCATGGCGGAGACAAGGGCAAAGCCGTCCTGGATGCCGCTCTGGCGGATAGCTTCTTCAACTTCGCCGGTGATAGGCACAATTTCTTTACGCTTTTTGGTGTGGAAGGTGAGGTAGGTGGTGTAGGTTTTCATATATGGGATCGGTCTCCTTTACATGTCTAATGGTAAGTGAGCTGTATAACAGGTATCATGTAGGGTATTTCTCATTAGGAAGTTTGTCACCAATATAACCAATTATCAGCTGCCTCACATCTTTTTCAGGATGAAAATATACACGCCAGGCTCCTGGAGTTAGACGAACATGCCAACTGAATTTACGCTGCTTGCCGTCGGGACAAAGAAAAGTGTGTTGTTGTCCAAATTTGTTAAGTGTCACCTCACTTTCCGGTGAAACTTTACTGGCAAATTTCTCAGGATCGAAAGGGCCGTCATACCAATTTTGGCTGTAGTTTTCAAGCTCATTTAGCCTCTTCATAATGGGTTGCAGCATTAAATTCCCGTGGAGCAGTTTCTTGACCTGCTCTCCAACAGACTCACAAAATCGTAAATTGGGAAATAGCTCTTGTTTATAGTTCCAAATATCCGAGCCGTTACGAGTGTTTATGTAAGTGCGGTTTTTTATCCAATCAGCATGTTCAAGCACGTGGTTACTATGACTGGCATGAAATACTTCCACATACTCAATGATCAGTTCCCCACTCTCATCAAGGTCTCTTATTTCCAGCCCTAAATGACTGGTATCCCAGTCAGACGCCGATCTTAAACTTATAGCAAGATGCTCTTGTTGAAAAGCAAAGCCAAGGCCATTGGCCTGATCTGTTTGATACCAAAACTCAGGTAAATCAGGAATGAGCGGTAGTTTCGTTGTAAGGGTTCTAAAGAAACGTCGTGTATCTACATCTACTTTAGCATCATTACGCCACTGAACCAGCCGATAATTCGGTGCAAGTAGCGCGTAGTCAATATCTCTATCAACGTGAACAATCTTTTTCACTCCATGCCCGGCAGCTACATTTATTGTGTTGATCAGATCTACCATCCATTGTCGTGCGGTCAAAGTATCATTGGCAGGAGAACGCAAGGATAATTCATTCAGCACCATCTCCAGGTCCATTTATCGCTCTTTCCTTGGTTGCAGCAAGGCCTCCAAACTATTGTCCCACTCATCAAAGAAGCCATCAGGCCATTGGTCAAGGCGTCCATCCTGGTCAATTTGCGGTGATACTACTACAATTTGACCATCTTGCTCGTGACG
>WNFB01002251.1_pt1 | contig 16776 bp, 13 predicted proteins | sample 5400501 | NCBI WGS metagenome assembly WNFB01 (sample SAMN13153341, study PRJNA577476) | soil metagenome | isolation source: 200 cm saprolite under Douglas fir tree site 2 hole 1 | place: USA:California | collected 2015-04-18
TCCGCGCGGCCGACCTCGGCCTGCGCGCACAGGCTCCCGGCGGCGTGGCCAAGCTGGAGGAGATGAGCCTCGACGAAGTGGAGCGCTATCTCATCCAGCGCACCCTCTCGCGCCACGAAGGAAATGTCAGCCAGGCAGCCAAGGCTCTGGGATTGAGCCGCAGTGCCATGTATCGCCGGCTGCAAAAACATGGACTGGAATGAGGCAACTGGCCTATGAGCGCCGCATCCAGCTGCTCGCGCTAGCCGCGGGTTTTCCCGGGTCGCTGATCGCCATGATTCTCTTGTGGCATGGAAATTATTCTTCAGGAACCGTCTGGACGCTTGCCTTTCTCATCTTTTCTCTCTGGCTCGGCTTCGCTTTCTCGCTGCGGCATCGCGTTGTTTTTTCACTGCAAACGCTTTCGAATCTTCTGGCCGCGCTACGAGAAGAAGACTTTTCGCTGCGCGCCCGCGGGGGGCGAAGCGACGATGCCATGGGCGAGGTGATCATTGAAGTCAATGCCCTCAGTGAGGTTCTTCGGCAACAACGCTTGGGGGCAATGGAGGCCAATGCCCTGCTGCGGACGGTGATGGAGGAGATTGACCTGGCCGTCTTTACGTTCGACAACAACACGAAGTTGCGGCTGGTCAATCGCGCCGGCGAACGTTTGTTGGGCCGCCCGGAAGAGCGCCTATTGGGGTTTACGGCGCAAGAACTGGGGCTTGGCGCTTGCCTGGAAGGCGAGGCAGCGCACACGATGGAGCTGGCTTTTCCCGGCGGTTCCGGGCGCTGGGGGATGCGACGCGGAACCTTCCGACAAGGAGGCTTGCCTCATCACCTGGTAGTGCTGAGCGATCTGAGCCGCACGCTCCGTGATGAAGAGCGCAAAGCGTGGCAGCGGCTCATTCGCGTGCTTGGGCATGAATTGAACAACTCGCTCGCTCCCATTCAGTCCGTGGCTCAGGGTTTAGAGAGCGGGCTACTGAGCGCCGCGAAGTCCGCCGAATTGCAAGGCGAAGCGTCTGCTTCGATTCTGGATGATCTCCGGCAGGGCCTGGGCATCATTCGCTCTCGCACCGAGGCACTTGGGCGCTTTATGGCCGCGTACGCACAACTTGCACGGCTGCCACAGCCGAAACTCGTGCCTGTAAACGTCTCGGAATGTATCAGCCGGAGCGTAAAACTGGAGACCCGGGTCAAGGTGAGCCTGCTGAAAGGCCCTGACGTGGTCATATCAGCCGACGCCGACCAACTGGAGCAGTTGTTGATCAACCTGGTTCGGAATGCGGCGGACGCGACGCTGGAAACCGGCGGCTCCGTTCAAGTGAGTTGGTCCCGGCAAGGCGCACAGCTCGATGTCTGGGTCGTCGACGACGGCCCTGGCCTTCCGAATACTTCGAACCTGTTCGTCCCCTTTTTCACAACCAAGCCGGGGGGCTCAGGAATTGGCCTGGTTCTCAGTCGCCAGATCGCCGAAGCTCACGGCGGTGAACTAACTTTAAAAAACCGTTCCGATGCGCGCGGCTGCAGGGCATTGCTTCGACTCCCCGTTTAGGCTACGCTCGAGCTTCGTTTGATCTCTTCTTGCCGCTTGCAGCAGCGATTCGCTGGGAATCGCCGCTGTTTTCTGGCCGTCTAGAAACAACGTTTTCTTCACAAAATCCTTAGATACAATTCATCACTTCCTAAGCCCGGCGCTCATAACATTAGTGAGGAGATTCCTGTGAGAGATGTAATTTTCATCCTGGTGACTGTCATTTTCTTTGTGCTCTCGATCCTTTATCTCCGAGGTTGCGAGTGGTTGAAATAAGGCGGCAGTCTGAAATGCTGGCAAATATTTTTCTCATCATCATCGTGCTACTTCTCTTTGGCTATTTGATGGTGGCTCTGCTCAAGCCGGAGAAATTCTAGTCATGACCGCCAACGGCTGGTTCCAGATTGGTGTGTATCTCCTGGCGATTTTTCTCATCACCAAGCCGCTGGGGATTTACATGGCTCGCGTTTTCGGAGGCGAGAAGACTTTTTTTGATCCCGTATTGCGTCCCATCGAGCGCCTGGTGTACCGGCTCTGCGGTGTAGACGAGAATCAGGAGATGCGCTGGACGGAATATGGGGCGGCCATGCTGCTGTTCAGCGGGCTCTCGCTGATTTTACTCTACATGATCGAACGCTTGCAGCAATGGCTTCCCCTGAATCCTCAACACTTCGCAAACGTGCCGCCCGATCTCGCGTGGAACACCGCTGTCTCCTTCACCACCAATACAAACTGGCAGGCGTATGTCCCTGAAACCACGATGAGCTACCTGACGCAGATGGCAGGCCTGGCCTACCACAATTTCGCGTCTGCTGCCGTCGGGATTGCACTGGCCATCGCCCTGGTTCGTGGAATTGCGCGTCGCGAATCCGGCACCATCGGGAATTTCTGGGTTGATCTGACGCGCTGCTTCTTATGGGTGCTGCTTCCTGTCTGCCTGGTCGTATCACTCGCTCTGATTTCGCAGGGTGTGGTGCAGAACCTGACGCCGTATGCCACCGCGCAACTGCTTGAGCCACAGACCGTGCAAACTCAGGGTCACGACGGGAAGACGGTCACGCAGACGATCACTCAACAGGTGATTCCTCTCGGGCCGGTTGCTTCGCAGGAAGCCATCAAGATGTTTGGGACGAATGGCGGCGGTTTTTTCTCTGCAAACAGTGCGCACCCCTTTGAGAACCCAACTCCACTCTCAAATTTCCTGCAGATGTTCCTGATCTTTGCGATTCCCTCCGGGTTGACGTACACGCTGGGCAGTATGACCGGCTCCCGGCGTCATGGCTGGGCCGTCTGGGGCGCTATGACCGTGTTGTTCTTTGTGGGTGTCTTCACCGCATACTGGGCCGAAGCCAAGGGAAATTCACAATTCTCTGGTGTCAATCAGGTCGCCACTGAGCTGCAATCCGGCGGAAATATGGAGGGAAAAGAAGTCCGCTTTGGAATCGCCAACTCCGCTCTCTTCGCCACAGCCACAACGGATGCAAGCTGCGGGGCCGTGAACGGCATGCATGATTCCTTCACGCCGCTTGGCGGGATGATCCCGCTTGCTAACATCATGTTGGGGGAAGTCATCTTTGGCGGAGTGGGCTCGGGTCTCTACGGAATGCTGGTCTTCGTCATTCTGGCGGTGTTCATCGCCGGGCTCATGGTTGGAAGGACGCCCGAGTACCTGGGCAAAAAGGTGGAAGCCTTCGATGTGAAAATGGCCATGCTTTCGGTTCTTGTGACATCACTGACGATCTTAGTCTTCGCTGCCATCGCGGTCATCGCCAAGTTCGGGACCTCGAGCATTTCGAATCCCGGCCCGCACGGTCTCTCGCAGATTCTCTATGCTTACACCTCAACTACTGGAAACAATGGATCGGCATTCGGGGGATTAAATGCCAACACGCTCTGGTACAACACGAGCACGGCGTTCGCCATGCTCCTCGGGAGGTTCTTTGGCGTCATCCCCATTCTTGCGATTGCCGGGAATCTCGCAAGAAAGAAATCGGCGCCGGCGTCTCTCGGCACTTTCCCCGTAACCGGTCCGTTATTCACTGTATTGCTCGTTTCCACGGTTGTGATTGTGGGGGCACTGACATTTTTTCCGGCGTTGAGTCTTGGCCCCATTCTCGAGCATCTATTAATGCTCTCCGGAAGGTCGTTCTGAGGAAGACATGGACCACGCCTCTCAGACAAGAACTAAGTCACTGACGGACCCAAAGATTTTCAGGGCCGCCGCCATCGATTCGATTCGCAAATTGCATCCGCGGACGATGGTCAAGAACCCCGTTATGTTCGTCGTTGAAGTAGGCGCACTCCTTACTTCGGTCCAGCTCGTTCGGGATAGCTTGCACCATGTTGGAGCGTTCGGTTTTGGCTTGCAGATTACCCTTTGGCTTTGGTTCACCGTTGTGTTTGCGAACTTCGCCGAAGCCATGGCGGAAGGCCGCGGCAAGGCCCAGGCTGAAACCCTGCGCAAAGCACGGGCGGAAACGACGGCGCGTCGTTTGCGGCCAGACGGTTCCGTCGAGGTCGTACCCAGTTCAAAACTGCGTTCCGGTGACGAGGTGCTGGTCACCGCGGGAGAACTCATTCCCGGAGATGGAGAAGTCATCAATGGAGTGGCCTCGGTCGACGAATCCGCCATCACCGGTGAATCGGCTCCCGTGATTCGCGAGTCTGGCGGAGACCGCTCGGCCGTCACCGGCGGCACACGCGTACTTTCCGACGAAATCCGAATACGCATTACTTCGAATCCAGGCGAGACCTTTCTCGACCGCATGATCCGACTCGTTGAGGGCGCATCGAGGCAGAAAACGCCGAACGAGATCGCCCTCAACATTCTGTTGGCCGGCTTGACGATTATTTTCCTCTTGGCCGTCGTGACCTTGGAGCCTTTTGCTATCTATTCGGGTGTGCCGCAAAACATCTTCGTCCTCGTTTCGCTTCTGGTTTGTCTGATTCCTACGACGATTGGCGGACTATTGTCGGCCATCGGCATTGCCGGCATGGACCGCCTCATTCAGCGAAACGTCATCGCGATGTCGGGTCGCGCTGTTGAAGCGTCGGGAGACGTGGACGTGCTCCTTCTCGACAAGACCGGCACGATTACGCTTGGAAATCGCCAAGCGACTTCGTTCCACTGCTGCCCCAACGTGACGGAGACGGATCTCGCCAGCGCCGCGCAGCTCGCGTCATTTGCGGACGAAACACCGGAAGGGCGCTCCATCGTCGTGCTTGCGAAGGAAAAGTATGGGCTTCGCGGGCGTGAACTGGCCCCGCACAATCCGGCTTTCATTCCCTTTTCAGCGCAAACGCGCATGTCCGGTGTGGACCTGGACGGCTACGAAATCCGCAAGGGCGCACCGGAAGCAATCGAGAAATACGTGGCCGAGAGAGGCCAGGTAGTGCCGCCGGAAATCAAACAGATCACACGGGATATTTCGAATGGTGGTGGCACACCTTTGCTAGTGACGCAGAATCGTCATGTGCTCGGCGCCGTCGCGCTGACGGATGTCGTGAAGGGCGGCATGCGCGAGAGATTTGATCATCTGCGGGCAATGGGCATCCGTACGATGATGATCACCGGCGATAATCCGCTTACCGCTGCGGCAATCGCGCGCCAGGCGGGCGTCGACGATTTTCTCGCCGAAGCCAAGCCGGAAGACAAGATGGCGCTCATCAAGCGCGAACAAGCCAAGGGCAAGCTCGTGGCCATGACCGGCGACGGCACGAATGATGCACCTGCGCTGGCCCAGGCCGATGTCGGCGTCGCCATGAACACCGGCACGCAAGCCGCGAAAGAAGCCGGCAACATGGTGGACCTCGATTCGAATCCGACCAAGCTCATTGAAATCGTGGAAATTGGAAAGCAGTTGCTGATCACGCGCGGGGCGCTGACCACATTCTCAGTTACGAACGATGTCGCTAAATACTTCGCCATCATTCCGGCAATGTTTGTCGCCGCATTCCCCCAGTTGCACATCCTGAACATTATGGGGCTGCGTACCCGCGAGTCCGCTATCCTTTCCGCGGTGATCTTTAACGCGCTCATCATTGTTGCGCTCATACCTCTTGCGCTGAGAGGGGTCCGCTATCGCCCCGTAGGTGCTGCGGCCCTGCTTCGGCAGAATCTGCTGATCTTCGGTTTAGGCGGCGTTGTCGCGCCATTCATCGGAATCAAATTGATCGACGTGATGATCACGTACTTGCATCTGGCTTGAGGAATGAAATGAAACAGAATTTGCGAATCGCATTCTTGATGACGGTGGTGACCGCGGTCCTGTTTGGCCTAGTCTATCCTCTGGCCGTGACAGGCCTCGGGCAACTTCTCTTCCCGTCGCAGGCGAATGGCGGATTGATCGTAAAGAACGGACAAATCATCGGTTCTCACCTCATCGGCCAGACTTTTTCGTCAGACAGCTATTTCCACAGCCGGCCGTCAGCAGCCGGCAATGGCTACGATCCCGACTCCGCTGGCGGCGGCGCTTCCAATCTTGGGCCCACCAATCGGCAGCTTTTGGACCGCGTGAAAGGTGACGTCGAGAAGCTGCATGCGGAGAATCCCGGTTCGCCTATCCCCATTGATCTTGTCACCACGTCGGGCTCTGGTCTCGACCCGGACATTTCCCCTGCTGCCGCCGAATTCCAGATTCCCCGAGTCGCGCGTGCGCGCCGCGTCAGCGAGACGCAGCTGCACTCGCTCATCGCCAAGCACACTTCAGGAAGACAGCTTGGCGTCTTAGGCGAGCCGCGCATAAACGTTTTGGAGCTGAATCTGGATCTCGATGCACAATTCCCAATTTCAAAATAATCGGCCAGCTCTCCTGCGATTTCGTTATGTGCCGACTACCAGGGAAATTCATTATTTTCGAGAATGTGACTTTGAGAGGCTCGTGGGTGGCGGTTGGAAGCGGTATCCCACCCATGGCTCCGTCCGGATGTACTTCGGCTGTGCCGGATCGGTTTCGATCTTCTTGCGCAACTGATTGATGACCACGCGCAGATTTTCCGTTTCCTCCCCATATTCCGGCCCCCAAACGGACTGCAGGAGTCTTCGATGTGTCAGCGGCTTGCCCTGATTGGCAATCAGGTGTTTGAGAACGTCGAATTCCTTCGGCGTCAGATGCACATCCTGGCCGCGCACCGCCAATTGCCGGGTTTCGAAATCCAGCGTGAGATCCTTCGACACATATGGAGGCAGCGTGTCACCGGGAGCGTACCGCCGCAAGGCGGCGCGAATGCGCGCCAGCAGTTCTTCAATGCCAAAGGGCTTGACGACATAATCGTCCGCTCCGGCATCGAGTGCGAGCACTTTGTCGCGCTCCGCGTTTCGAACCGTGAGCATAATAATAGGAGCATCTGAGGATTCCCGAATCTCGCGGCACGCTTCGATCCCGCCTATACCCGGCATGTTCACGTCGAGAAGTACAAGGTCGGGCTTCTCCTTGCGAACGGCTTCCACCGCTTCCTCACCCGACTTAGCCTCGATGATGACGTAGCCCCGGCTGGAGAGTGTGGAACGCAGCACTCGACGAATCTGTGGCTCATCGTCTGCGACTAGAATCGATGCTTCCGTCATACGGATCGCTCCGCCCTGCGCGCAACAGGAAGGGAAAATGAGAAGACTGACCCATGACCGAGCTGGCTGGTCACCCCGATGGTCCCCTTGTGAGCCGTCACAATCGCCCTCGCGATCGGTAACCCCATTCCGGTGCCGCGCACGAGATAGCGCTGATCTTTTCCGCGATAGAATTTGTCGAATATCATTCCCTGCTCGAGATCGTCGATGCCCGGACCACGGTCAGCCACACTCGTCGTCACATAATCCCCGCCAAGTTCTGCCGTGATAATGATCGGCTGCTCCTTCGGCGAATACAAATTGGCATTATCGATGAGCTTCACCAAAATGTCCTGGGCACGCTCAAGATCTGCCTCCACCGGCGGCAGCTCCGCCGCTACTTTCACCCGAGTCTCCCGGGCTCCCAGAGAAGACTTGGAAAGCGCCAGCGCTCCCTGAACGATCTCTTCAATCGAAGTCGGTGCAAAATGCAGCTCGATTTCTCCGGCTTCCAGCCGCGCCATCTCCGCGGCCTCTTCGACGAGATGGTTCAGGCGGTCACACTCTTCATCGATAATGGTAAGCAATTCGTGAACCTGGGGATCGTTCATCTTCCCGCTGGCGAGCAGGCTGGTCACTGCCGCTTTCATGGAGGTCAGCGGTGTGCGGAAATCGTGCGTGACGGAATCCAGCAATGCGGACTTCAACCGCTCTCCTTGCCTCTCCGCCTCCGTCTGGCTGAGTTGTTCCACGGCTCGCGCTCTTTCGATCGCGATCGCCACCAGGCTGCCCACTGCATCGAGCGTCTGGCGCGAGAGCCTTGCGCCGGAAATACCGAGGCTCCCGATGGCTCTCACGCCAAGACGCACGGGAACAAAATAAACACTCTGCTGGGGTTCGATGGTCATTTCATCGCGAAGGAACGCCGTCTTCATTTTCTCTTCATCGAGATGAGCGGCGCCATACCCCGATCGATAAAACTTATCTTTCTGCGGTAGGAATAGTTCAGCGGCGCCCCCCTCGAAGCTCTCCACGATGTAATTCGGTATAGCATTCATCAGCTGGATGACGTTGCCTTCCCCAAGCAATTTCTGGCTGAATTTGTAAAGCCGCTCGATCTCGCGGCGACGGCTGTGCGCATCGTCTGCTTCTCTCCGAATCCGCGCCGATAACTGGCTGCCGACGATGGATGTAACCAGGAAAGCGCCGAGCGCCACCCAATTCTGTGGGTCGGCAATGGTAAATTTCCTGATTGGAGGCAGGAACTCATAATTGAATACCAGCATCGCCACCACAGACATGAAGACGGACACCGCCATTCCCCAGACCGCCGAAACTGCTAGAATTGCGAGAAGGAGCGTCAGCGCAACCGTGGTCTGATTCACAAGAAGTACGTGGCGGTAAAGAAATGCGATGCCAGCGACGATGATAATGGAAATCGCGAAACCGACTGTGCGGCCGGCGAGATATCTCTGCATTTGTCCATTCTAACGCAGGCCTTTGATTTGCTAAGGAGAAGATAATCCTTTGCCGAAGAAGCCGGAAGACTGGCTGGAAATTGCCTCCCCCCCGCAAAAGTCACGCGGTATTTTCAAGCTTTTCCTCGGCTACGCACCGGGTGTCGGCAAGACCTTTAGCATGCTGAGCGAAGCGCATCGGCGCAGAAGCCGTGGCGAAGACCTCGTGATCGGAGTCGTGGAGACTCACGGCCGCAAAGCCATCGAGGAACTCCTCCCACAAATTGAGTCTGTTCCGCGGCGAAAAATTGAATACAAAGGAACGACCTTCGAGGAGATGGACGTAGACGCCATCCTTGCGCGCCGCCCTCAAGTGGTTCTGGTCGACGAGCTGGCTCATACGAATATCCCCGGGAGCAAGCACCGCAAGCGTTACGAGGACGTACAAGAAATTCTGGCCGCAAAAATCGACGTAGTGTCCACCCTCAACATTCAGCACATTGAGAGCATTGCACCCGTTGTACGCTCCATCACCGGCGTTACCGTGCGGGAGACGGTTCCGGACTGGGTCCCCCTCACTGCCTCGGAGACCGTTATGGTGGACCTCACTCCTGAAGCCTTGCAAAACCGCATGAAGCGGGGCGACGTCTACAGCTCCGAAAAGGTGGAACGCTCTCTCAAGAATTTCTTCCGCCGCGGCAATCTCATTGCCCTCCGCGAGCTAGCTCTGCGCCAGGTCGCTGAACAGGTTGACCGCAGCCTTGAATCCTACATGGAAGCGGAGGACATCCGGAAAAACTGGGCGGTGCGGGAACGCATGGCCGTTTGTATCTCATCAAATCCTTCGGGACAGTACCTGATCGCCCGAGGTGCCCGCATGGCGCGCCGCATGGATGCCGAACTCTATGTGGTTCACGTGGATCGCGAGTTCGGCGTGAAAGAACCAAATCAGAACGCCCTCAATGCCAATCTGCGTTTCGCGGAAAGCCTCGGCGCTCAGGTGGTCCGGCTGAAAGGCCGAAGCGTTGCCGATAGTGTCGCGGAATTTGTCCGCTCGAAACATATCACCCAGGTGATTTTCGGACGCGCCGCGATTCACGATTGGCGCAAGTATCTATACCTATCGGCGGTGCACCGTTTCTTGCGCGAATCGCCCGCCGTGGACGTTCATATTGTCACGCAGGAATCCGAAGAGTAGATACGAACTATGGCGCGGAGGCGTTTTGCAGACTGCCGTTTAATTCAAGTTCAATCTCTACCGCGTGGTTGACCCTGAGGAAGAAGTTGCCCGGATTCTTCAGACCCCAATCGATGAAAGGCACGTTGAACTTCGCGCTGCCCGTCCAATGATCTCCGGAGAGTTCCGCTTGGACGGGCACGGTCAGACCGTGCTCGCGGCCGTGCAAAACAAAAAGCCCGTGCACTTGAACCGTGAAAGTTCCCTGCGGCGCAATTTTCCCTTCCACGCGGTCGGGGCGAAAAACGACTTCCGCGTATCGCGCGCTTTCGAGAACCTCTTTGTGCATTTTCTTGTCGCGTGAATCATTGCCGCTGTTCCCGCTGGTCGCGTCCACGACGATTTCGCCGCTGGCCTTTCCCGTCGCAGTATCCAGCTGCAGAGTTCCCTTCTTGAATGTGAATGATCCGTGGACGGTGTGAACCGTGCTCTCGAGCGTCCAGTGCACCTTGCTCTGAGATGAATCAATCCCGAGAACAATTTCATTGGCAGGCGGCTGCGGCGCGGCATGCTGTGGCAGAGCGCTGAGCACAACCAGCGTCACGGGCGCCGCGACCAGGAAATAAAAGACCGCTGCCAGACGGCTTCGGGACCAATTCATCTTTTATCCTCTAAATTCACACGGTCAGAAATTGCCAACCGAGGCGCAAACTCGTGGCTGCCAAAAATTCGGGGGAAGACTCCCCCAGGTGTGCTGCCAGCAGTCGCCCGAATAGCTCAGGCTCCTCGGACAAACACTTTAGCGCGCGCTTTCTCAAGGACGGATATCGATCCAGCAAAAGCAAGAGCCGCCCCATGGTATGCGGTCGCCTTGCGAGCTGTCGGTGCGCTCGTTGGTAACTCTCGAGCTTTCCCTTCCCGATTGCCTCAGCGAGCGCTATCGCCTGACGGAAGCTCGAGCAAAGACCTTCCCCGGTGATAGCATCAACACTTCCAGACGCGTCTCCTGTCAATGCAACATTCCCCCGGTAGACCTGGCCCAATCTGCGCGTCACAGTCACGGCGCCTCGTTCCGAGCTGCTTGGTTCCGCATGGCGCAAATCATTGGCTAACTGGGAAAACTCCCTCCAGGCGTCCCCAAGACGCATCCGCGGATCGCGCGAAATCAGCGCCACGCATGTCTCGTCGTTACTGAGCGGCGTGACGTACACCTGTACCTTTTGGCCCCAATGAATCTCCATACAATCGGTCCATGCTTTCACTCGATAATGCCGCCTCTGTGCGAACCGGATTTCTTGCCGCGCATTCGCATCCAAGCCGATCCAACGCCTCACCCGGGAGTGGATTCCATCGGCTCCGATAATCCACCTCGCCTTCATCACCGTACCACCTAAGACGGCGCCATCGCTGGACAAGCCAGTAACCGGCGTGTTCCATAGCAGACTGATTCCACACTCTTGTGCTCTTTCCACCATCTTCTGGTGGAGCACGGTTCGCCGCACGCCAAAACCGTCAGCACCGGAAAAGCTAGCTTCCACCGAGGTCGCAGCGTCTACGAAGCGGATTCCCCGAAAAACCTGCCCATCGCCCGGACAAATCGCCACGCCTAGTTCGCGCAGTGCTGCCATGGTGCTCGGCATCAGACCCTCACCACAAGCTTTGTCGATGGGAGGCTTCGCACCGTCGGCTACGGTCACCTCAAAACCTTTTTTTCGCGCAGCGATGGCCACCGCTAATCCTGCCGGCCCTCCGCCTATGACCAGCACACTGGTGCCTTCGCTCAAGCAGTCTCCTTGGATCGCTTCTGCCTAGTGTGACCGAAACGCATGTTAGTTAGATGTTGAGACCCCCGGGAAGATGCCCGTCAGCTCCACTGTTTCGCCGCGCGTCGGCTCTGGCAGGGAGCTGAAGGTCCAGCCTCTGAAGACCGTTGCATAAGCTCCTTTTATTTGATTCAGCATAACTATTAATTTGACTCATTGACCTACGCGACGCATCCTGCTAGTTTGATGGCGAGCACTTATGTCTAGCCGCGCCATCGACAAAGATCGCATTCTCGCGAAGGACAGAGCTGCCCGAGTCGTATACCAAATTGTTGTACGAATTATTCCCGTTCCCGTAAGGGGGACAACAGGCGGATGATGGCGCCCTAGTACAGCATCACCGGAAGCTTTCGCGGCCATCATCCAAACCTGGATGATGGCCTTGTTTTTTTCGCGTTTGCAATTTTCAGGGTGGGATTGGATGACGACCATCGAAGGGACTTTGCAGTGAACGACTCTTTGCCCAGGCTGCGCAGCCGGACTCTAACCGATGGTGCACACCGCGCGGGTGCACGCGCGATGCTTCGTGCCTGCGGCCTTCAAGATGATGACTTCAAGAAGCCGCTGATTGGCGTGGCGAATACCTGGATCGAGATCGGTCCCTGCAACTATCACCTCCGCGAACTCGCACAGCATGTGAAGGAGGGCATTCGTGCCGCCGGTGGAACTCCTCTGGAGTTCAACACGGTCTCCATTTCCGATGGCATCACCATGGGAACAGAAGGGATGCGAACCTCCTTGGTCAGCCGCGAAGTCATCGCCGATTCCATCGAGCTCGTTACGCGAGGGAATCTCTTTGATGCGGTGATTGTTCTTGTCGGCTGCGACAAGACCATCCCGGGCGGCGTGATGGCCTTGGCGCGTCTCAATATTCCTGGACTTATTCTGTATGGCGGCTCGATCGCGCCAGGCCAGTTCGAAGGTCATGCCGTCACGATACAGGATGTCTACGAAGCAATCGGCAAGCACGCGCGCGGCGGAATGACCGACGCTCAACTCAAGTCCCTGGAAGGCGCGGCCTGTCCTGGAGCGGGCGCTTGCGGCGGACAATTTACCGCGAACACGATGGCACTGGTCTGCGAATTTCTGGGCATTGCGCCGATGGGACTCTCCAGCGTTCCTGCGACAAATGCAGGAAAAGCAGCCGCGGGTCACCGCGCGGGTGAGCTTGTCCTCGATCTCCTCCGCCGCGATGTCACTCCATCGAGAATCATCACCAAGGCTGCGATCGAGAATGCCATCGTAGGTGTCGCTGCAACCGGCGGCTCGACGAATGCCGTGCTGCATTTGCTGGCCATTGCCAACGAAGCGAAAATTCCCCTTTCCATTGACGATTTTGACCGTATCAGTTCGCGTGTGCCGATCATTGCGGATCTCAAACCCGGAGGACGTTTTGTCGCTACCGATCTCTACGCGGCCGGCGGTACTGCGCTCGTCGCAAAGCGCCTCCTTGAAGCGGGATTGCTCCGCGGCGATTCCATCACCGTTACCGGGCGCACACTCGCCGAAGAAGCGGCCGCTGCCAAGGAAGCGCCCGCGCAGCAAGTTGTCCGCAAGCTCGACGCACCGCTTAAGCCGACCGGCGGGCTCGTCATTCTCAAAGGAAATCTCGCCCCGGATGGCTGCGTCGTAAAAGTTGCCGGGCACCATCTGCAGAATTTTCGCGGCCCCGCTCGCGTGTTTGACAACGAAGAAGCAGCTTTTGCCGCCATCGATAAAAACATCATCAAGGCTGGCGATGTGATCGTCATTCGTTACGAGGGTCCGAAGGGCGGCCCCGGCATGCGTGAAATGCTCGCTGTTACTGCCGCTCTGGTGGGCGCTGGTCTCGGCGATTCCGTCGCTCTGCTCACCGACGGTCGTTTCTCCGGCGCCACTCACGGTCTCATGGCTGGACACATCGCGCCCGAAGCCGCCAACGGCGGCCCGATAGCGACAGTCGCGGACGGCGACATCATCGTGTTCGATATTCCCAACAGGCAATTGAACGTGGAACTCAGCGCAGCAGACATCCAGAAACGTCTCGCTGCGTGGAAGCCGCCGGCACCGCGCTTCGTAAGCGGTGTCATGGCCAAATATGCTTTGCTGGTTTCTTCCGCTTCTCTCGGGGCAGTCACGGCTGTGCCTGCTTCCTTTTCGGGCGCGGCTCAACCTGTCTTGAAGGCGAGGACTCTATGAAGCTCACCGGTGCGGAAATCCTTTGCGAATCGCTCACGCGTCTCGGCGTGCGCGAAATCTTCGGCTATCCCGGCGGCGCTATCCTCCCGGTGTACGACGCGCTCGGCAAATCGAAGCTGCACCACGTCCTCGTGCGCCACGAACAGGGCGCCACACACATGGCCGATGGTTACGCCCGCGCCAGCGGTGGCATCGGCGTCGCCATGGCCACATCTGGTCCGGGCGCAACGAACATGGTTACCGGAATTGCCACAGCCATGCTGGACTCTTCTCCAGTCGTTTGCATTACCGGCCAAGTCAGCAGCAAAGTCCTGGGCTCCGACGCGTTTCAGGAGATCGATATCACGGGCATCACCATGCCCATCACCAAGCACAACGTGGTGGTCACGAAAGCCGAGGACGTTGCACGCACCCTCCGCGAGGCCTTTCTGATCGCGAATAGCGGACGTCCCGGACCTGTCCTTGTCGACATCACCAAAGATGCGCAACAGGCTTCCGCTGAATTCAACTGGGAAGCGTCCGCGCCAAAACTTCCGCCCAAGCGCATCCGCAACAATCACGACCAGGCCGAATTCGACCGCGCCGTCGAGATGCTGAACACCGCCAAACGCCCCATCATTCTCGCCGGCCACGGCATCATGGTTTCCGGCGCGATGCGCGCCTTTGAGCAGTTCGTCCGAGCGGGCAATTATCCTGTCGCCATGACGCTCCTCGGCATCGGCTGCTTCCCTGCCAATGATCCTCTCAACCTCGGCATGATGGGCATGCACGGCGAAGCCTGGGTTAACAACGCTATTCAGGAGGCCGACCTTCTCATCGCCGTTGGCATGCGTTTTGACGACCGCGTCACCGGCGACCTGCGCACTTACGCCAAGAGCGCCCGCAAGATCCACATTGAAATCGACCGCGCCGAAATCAACAAGAACGTAAAGGTTGACGCGGCCCTCGTCGGGGATGCGCGTGAAGTACTTGAACGGCTCACACCGCACATCGAAACTCGTGAGCATACTTCATGGATTCGACATATCACCGAGCTGAAAGGTGATTCTGCTGTCCGCGACATTCAGAGTCTGCCCGATAGCGGGCACCTCTACGCGGCCCATGTTATCAACGACCTCTGGAAAGAAACCCGAGGCGAGGCCATCATCGTCACCGACGTTGGCCAGCATCAGATGTGGGAGGCGCAGTATTACCACCACAATCGTCCCCGCACGTTGATCACTTCCGGCGGACTCGGCACCATGGGGTTCGCCCTTCCAGCCGCCATCGGCGCGAAATTCGCGAAGCCCGACTCCGAAGTCTGGGTCGTCGCCGGCGATGGCGGATTTCAGATGACCATGAGCGAGCTCGCCACCATCGTCCAGGAAAAAATCAACATCAAGATCGCCATCATTAATAACGGCTTTCTGGGCATGGTTCGCCAGTGGCAGGAGTTCTTTTACGATAAGCGCTATGTCGCCACTCCGCTGGTCGCGCCGGATTTTGCCGCGCTCGCTAATGCCTTCGGCATCCGCGGCGAGCGCATCACGAAGCGCGCTGAAGTGGTTCCCACCATCCGCTCCGCGCGCGAATCACTGGAAACTGTGCTGATTGACTTCCGCGTCGAACAAGAAGATTCCGTCTATCCAATGGTTGCCGCGGGCGCTTCACTAAGCGACATGATTCGCCGCCCGAACAATCCACTCGTCGAAACGGCGACCGAGCCATAGGAGAAATAGAGCAAAACATGCAAACACTTGTCGCCTATGTCGAAAACAAACCCGGCGTCCTCAACCGCGTTTCTTCCCTCGCGCGGCGTCTGGCCATCAATATCGATTCGCTCACGGTCGGGCCGACGGAGAATGAAGAAATCGCCCGCATGACTATCGTGGCGCACACCGATGAAAGAGGCGCGCATCGCCTCGAAGCCAGTCTCGAAAAGCTCGTTGATGTCCTGCTTGCGGAGAATGTCTCCACGCGCGCCCTTCTCGAACGAGACCTGGCCTTGATCAAAGTCTCGGCCGATCAGCAGAATCGTCCTCACCTGATGGAATTGATCAAGGTTTTCCGCGCGCGTGTCGTCGATGTCGCTCCGGAATCGCTCATCATCGAAGTCTCGGGCGCCGTCGATAAAATCGATGGCCTGCTCGAAGTATTGCGGCCTTTCGGGGTGCTTGAGATGGCCCGCACTGGCCGGATTTCCATGACCCGCGGCGGCGATTTGTTGCAACCACCGGCTCCGGAAACCGCGAGTTCCGAACTCGAATCCACCGGCTCAAGCGTTAAATGATTGCTCTTGGACCGAAACAAAAGTTCCCACTATCCGGACGCCCAGCGCGGGCGTCCATAAAATAATCCCGCGCCATCGAATGATCGGCCACACGGCGGCCGGCGAGAGGAAAAGAATGGCAAATCTCTACTACGACAATTCCGCGGATATTTCATTAATCCAAGCAAAGAAGGTCGCTATCATTGGTTACGGCTCACAGGGTCATGCACACGCCTTGAATCTCCGGGATAGTGGAGTTTCCGTCCGCGTCGGCCTCCACGAAGGGAGCGCCTCGCGCGCCAAAGCGGAAAAGGCCGGCTTGACGGTCAACTCCCCGGCGGAAGCCGCCGCCTGGGCTGACGTCATCATGATCCTCGTTCCGGACACCAAGCAGCCCAAGCTCTATCGCGACGCCATCGAGCCAAATCTCAAGCCCGGCAAGACGCTGATGTTCGCGCACGGCTTTAATATCCGTTTCGGCACCATCAAACCGCCTGCCGCCGTCGATGTTTCCATGATCGCTCCAAAGGCTCCCGGCCACCGCGTTCGCGAAGTCTTCACCGAAGGCGGCGGAACACCCGCGCTCCTGGCCGTCGAGCAGGATGCCAGCGGTTCAGCGAAAGCGCTCGCCCTCGCATACGCCAAGGGCCTCGGTTGCACGCGCGCCGGCGTTCTGGAAACCACCTTTACCGAGGAGACCGAAACCGACCTCTTTGGCGAACAGGCCGTGCTCTGCGGCGGCGTGAGCGAATTGATCAAAGCGGGCTTCGAAACGCTTACGGAAGCTGGCTACCAGCCCGAGGTCGCCTATTTCTAATGCCTCCACGAGCTC
>WNFB01002254.1_pt1 | contig 16766 bp, 14 predicted proteins | sample 5400501 | NCBI WGS metagenome assembly WNFB01 (sample SAMN13153341, study PRJNA577476) | soil metagenome | isolation source: 200 cm saprolite under Douglas fir tree site 2 hole 1 | place: USA:California | collected 2015-04-18
TCGCCATCGCCGGGAGCCCGACCTGACGCCGGACGTGCGGGCCTGGTTCGGCGCGAACGGCTTCGACGAAGTCGCGTTCGACGCGCTGGAGACCAGCACCCTGACCGGGGTCGGAGTCAACCGCCTCCGCCGCGCCCCGGCCGCCGGGCTGCCTGCCGGGCCGCTGTTTACCTTCCGCGACGCGTGATCCCGGGCAGGCCGGCCTGCCGTCACGCAATGTCAGGCGCGGCAGAGGATCTCACCGTGCGGGATGAGGAACCAGCCGTCCTGGCTGGAAACCCACCGGTGCCACGCACTGGCCAGGCGCCGGAGGTCCGCTCTCGTGGCCAGGCCGTAACCCACGGCGTGCTCCGCGAAGTCCGACTGCGTCAGCCGGTCCGCCCACAGTCCGCCCCACCAGCTGCGTTCGTCCGGAGTGGCGAAAAGCCACACGCTGGCCGAAGTGCGGACGTCCGTGAAGCCAGCGGCGCGGGCCCAGCCAAGCATGCGCCGGCCGGCGTCGGGCTCACCTCCGGTGGCCCTTGCGACGCCCTGGTAGAGGGCTCGCCATTCCGTCAATTCCGGATCCTCGGGAAACCACAGGAATCCCCCGTAGTCCCCGTCGCGGGCGGCGACGGCTCCGCCCGGCCTGCAGACCCGCCGCATCTCAGCCAGCGCGGCCACCGGGTCGGTCAGGTGCTGCAGCACCTGGTGCGCATGCACTACATCGAAGGTGGCGTCGCGAAAGCCCAGCTTGTACACGTCGCCGACGTCGAAGCTGACGTTGCGCCTGCCCTGCCGCGCTGCTTCTGCCCGGGCACCAGCCAGGGCTCCGGCTGCGGCGTCGATCCCGACCACCAGGCCCGCCGGCACCCGGCCGGCGAATCCAGCGGTGATCGTGCCGGGGCCGCAGCCGACGTCGAGCACGCGCGCGCCTGGCGCCAGCCACGGGAGCACGTAGGCAGCGGAGTTGTCGACGGTCCGCCATCGATGAGAACGGAGCACGCTGTCGTGGTGGCCATGCAGGTAGGTCGTCCTGGTATCCGGCATGCTCCCATGATCCACGGTCTGCTCGCGCACAGAGCGTAGTCCTTTACTCACGATACTCTCGCGCGCAAAGGATACTTACCTGATAGATATATATGCTGACCAGGGCCTATGGCATTGCTAGCGGCCAAGTAGCCACACCTGCCCCAGGCTGGGCGGTCAGCACCAGCGTCGGCGCAATGTCAAAGATTCTGTCGTTCTGCTTACCACCAGGTCTCATTTCCGTTAACGTCCAACGCTGATAACGCGTTGCTGCCACCCCACCACAGGACAGTCAGCAAACCCGCCGAGTCTCTGGTGCACGGCCAGAGAGCCGGGGACCCATGTTCCCCGGGGTGAATCGGCGGGCCGTGCCGTCGCAAGCGGCCCTGGCCCGCCGTAGGGCTCCTCCGGCCCGAACCCGTCAGCTAACCCGGTAGGCGGCCAAGGAGAGGAGTTCGACGTGGAGCGTTCGCCCCACGGCCGGCACACTGCCACGCAGTCCTGGCAATCTTGTGCCAGCGCCAGATCAAGGAAACGCAAGAGAACGGCACGTGGCGTCTGGGTTGTGGTACTCGGTTCTGCTACCGCGCTGGCCGCCGCAGGACTCACGTTCGCCGGCGGCGGCAGGCAGATCATCCAGTTCGCCTCGAACAGCACCAGCGCCCCGCTGCTCGGGTCGTCGGTTTCCAGCCCATCGAACCTCGCGCAGGAGACTTCCGATTTCGGCCACCTGAGAATTGTCCGCACCTATTACCCCGGTCTGCCAGCCGCCAACGCATGGACTACCGGGCTGCCTGCGGCCAACCATTCCGCGGCAATCGTGAGTTTCAAGGCGGAGCCGTCGGCGATCCTGTCAGGAGCGGACGACGCGACGCTCTCGCATTTCTTCGACACCGCCCCGACCGGGCATCCCATCTACTATTCCTACTTCCATGAGCCTGAGGACAATATCGCCGCTGGCGAGTTCACGCTGGCCAACTACAAGGCGGCCTGGGCGCGCGTGGTCAAGCTGGCCGACGCGGCGCACAACCCCTGGCTCCACTCGACCCTGATCCTGATGAACTGGGACCTGGAGAAGGGCTCGGGCCGCAACTGGAGGGACTACCTGCCAGGCGGCGGGATCATCAGCACTCTCGGCTGGGACGCCTATCCGGTAGGCAGCGCGGTCAACATCAACCCGCAGCCGACACCGCCGGCCGACTTCATGGGCCCGTGCATCACCGCGTCCAAGAGCGTCGGGCTGCCGTTCGGCTTCGCCGAGTTCGGCCTGTCCACCACGAACGGCCGCCCCGCCTGGATGAACGAGGTTGGCAACTACCTGATGAGCAGCGGCGCGCTCTTCGGCAGCCTCTTCAACGGCTCCAAGGAGTTCCCGGCGCTCAAGCTGACCGACCCGGGCTCGATCTCGGTGTGGCGGAGCTTCGTCGCCAGGTCGGGAAGCGGCCAGCCAGGTCCTGGTCCGACGCCGACGCCAACGCCGAAGCCAACGCCGACGGACACCGGCACGCCACCGCCGGACCCGACCGGCCCGGGCGTCACCGGGCTGGCACTGAACCCGGCGGCACTCATGGCGAGCGGCCAGAATCACATCACCATCACCTTCTCACTGAGCCAGACTGCCGACGTCACCGTCCTTGTCCTCGACAGCCACGGCACGGTGGTGCGCACCCTGATCAGGCCGACGCACGAGGCCGGCAAGCTCACGATCCCGTACTACGGCTACAACGGCACCGGGCAGCGCGTGCCGGCCGGGAATTACAAAGTCCTTGTCGTCGCCAGCAATGCCAGCGGCAGCGGAACAGCTGAGTCGGCACTGACGATCAGCAGGCCGTGAGGTGAGTCGCCTGGCCGCGGCTGAGATGGCCGCGGGCCAGGACAATTGACGGTGAGCGGGGGCCGCACAGGCACGCGGCCCCCGCTCGCATGTCAGCGGCCTTCGCGCCGTTAGCGGACTCTGCGCCCCGGCCGGCTGGCGAGGCCGACTCCCCGGCGACGGCCGGCGAACCGGGCCTCGTAACTCATCTGTGTCATCGAGATCTGCGTCGTCGAGATCTGCGTCGTCGAGATCTGCGTCGTCGAGATCTGCGTCGTCGAGATCTGCGTCGTCGAGCGCCGCTCGCCACGTTGCCACCAGGGTGCTTCGCGGCCCGGCTGCCGTCGTTTCCTGCGCGGCGTAGAATCGTAAAATGCCCGCTGCGGACGATCTGGCCGCATTTGCGGTCACTGCATTCATCATCATCGTGATTCCGGGGCCGAGCGTGATGTTCATCGTTGCCCGGGCGCTCGCGCACGGCCGCAAGGCATCCGCTCTCACGGTAGCCGGAAACACCGCGGGAGAATATGTCCAGGTTGCTGCCGTTGCATTCGGAGTGGGCCTGCTCGTCGAGCGATCGGTGGCCATCTTTACGGCGCTGAAGCTGCTCGGTGCGGCCTACCTGGTGTTTCTCGGCGTCAAGACGTTCCGGGACCGGCGGTTCCTTGAAGCGGCGCTCCAGCCGGCCCTGGAGTCCCAGCCAGCTCATCGCTATTTCTTGCAGGGATTCGTCGTCGGAGTCTCCAATCCCAAGACCGTGATCTTCCTTGTGGCGATCCTCCCCCAGTTCGTCAGCAAGGCCGGCGGCCCCATCCCCGGGCAGATCCTGCTGCTCGGACTGGTGTTCTCGGCGATCGCGCTCACCTGCGACAGCATCTGGGGATTTACCGCGGGAACCGTCAGGTCATGGTTTGCCCGGTCACCTCGGCGGCTGCAACTGATCGGCGGCATCGGGGGGCTGTCCATCGTGGCGATTGGCGTTGGCCTCGTCCTGACCGGCCGGAAGGACTGAGCGGGCCCGAAGGACTGAGCGGCCGACGCCAGGCCACCCCCGACGGCCGCGCCCGGCTACGCGAGCGCACCAAGATCGAGCACGCCCTCGCCCACGTCGGCGCTGGCAAGGCCGCCGCGCCCCCTACCGCAGCCGACAGGAATACGAGCAGCGCGATCTACGCCGCGTCGCCGTAGTCCACAACCTCCACGTCATAGCCCGTCAGCAACCCGCCTACCAGATGGCCGCCTGATAGCGGCTACTTGACCGGCGCCCTAGACTCCTTCTCGGTGTGCCGGGAAGCCTGGTCGGCGTCAGCCTCATCTCGTGTCAGGAGTGGCTATGGCCAGGTGGAGTCGCGGGGTGGACGGGTCGGATCGCACCAGCCTGGCGGCTGCGGGCGGCGGGCGGACGAAGGGATTTGGTGCCGCCTTCACCAGCGGGCCGGTGCTCCTCGTCGCGTTCGCGTTTGCGGTCATGGGAGACCCGGTTTCGTCCGTCGCCTACGCCATGGAAGCCGCCCTGCGGTCCCTGGACGGCCGCCTGACCCTGCTGGTCCCGACGATGATCATGGTGCTCGGCATTATCGTGCTGGTCGCTGTTAACTACCACCACCTGTATGCCAGGTTCCCCGAGGGCGGCGGAGATGCCGCAGCGTCAGCCTCGGCCTTCTCCGACGGCCTGGCGTTCCTTCCTCTCGCCGCCCTCATGGTGGACTACGCGCTTACGATCGCGATCAGCGTCGCGGCCGGGGCATCAGCAATAATCGCGTATCTTCCTGGGCTGGCGCCGGTGCGGGTCGCGCTTGCCCTGGTGCTGCTGGTGGTAGTGGCGGGCCTGACGCTGTTCGGGCACGGCGGCCGGGCCGTGTTCGCATTGATGACGATCAGCTTCGCCATCATCGGGTCCCTGGTCATCGTCCTGGGAGCCTGGGCGACGCCGGTCCGCCACGTGATGGCAAGCACGCCGCCGCCCGCCTTCCACCACTCCGCTGCGCTCGGGGTGCTCCTCGCCTTCCCCGTCGGCATGGCCCTTGCTACGGGGGTCGAGGCACCATCGTCAGCTATCGCGCAGCTCGCCCAGCTCGACAACGCCGGCCGCCTGCGGTTCGGCCGCACCACGCTGTGGCTCATGGTGGGAATCGTCGTCTGGCTGACGATGGGCATCGTGGTACTGGGCGTCCGCCTCCATATCGGGCTGCCGCCCAGAAACTCCACCTGGATCGCAGGTGTCGCTCAGGCGGCAATCGGCCGCGGAGCGTTGTTCGCCGCCTTCCAGGTCTCCAGCGCGGTTCTCCTGCTCGCGGCGGCCAGCTCGTCATTCCAGGCGGGCCCGGGGTTGCTGAAGGCTCTTGCCCGCGGCGGGAGCGGCGTTGGCATCCTGCCCGCGTTCCTGTCACGGAGCAACCGGCACCACACGCCCTACTGGGGAGTCGCGGTGTTCCTCGCCACCTCGGCGCTGCTGGTTGCCGCCACCGGTGCCCAGGAACAGCGCCTCGTCCTGTTCTACGCCGTCGCGGTGTTCATAGCGTTCTGGTGCGGACTCGCCTCGATGACCCGCTTCTTCCGCCGCGACGGGAGACTGTGGCTGGTAGCCGTGAGCGTCAGCGGCGTCCTCGCGGTCGGGCTGACACTCGGCATTGACCTCGCGCGCGGCTACCCGATCGTGTCCCTCGTCGCCGCCTGCGCGATCGCCGGCATTCTCTACTGGATGTGGGTCCGAGCCGGCCGCCCACGCGGCGTGGCGCAAGCTGAGCAGATCGCCGAGGCCGACCTCGCCGGCGAGCACGGCTCTTGATGACCGGAGCCGCAGCTGTGCACCGCGCGGATCGGCGGGCCGCCAGATACCGGTCCGTCCCGGTTCGGCTCGCCGGCCTGTGGCCGTTGCCTGAAACCCCATGGCCGCCTGCCTTCGCGCTAGTCCCGGGCGGCTCCGCCAGGATGCGAAAGGGATGCTGGCCTGGTCCCAGCATCGCCTGGCCGTTCGTGGCGGGCGATTAGCAGCCGGACACCGAAGACAACCGCAGCCGCCGCCCCGGCGGCCACCGCGATCCAGGACTGAAGCCAGGCCGCATGCCCAGACACCAGCAAAGAGACTACGAAGACAAGGTAGGCACCGATGATAAGCACGCCGATTTCCCGGCGTATCTCGCGATCATGGTAGGCGAACGCCAGTATCACGGCGGTAAGCCCGACGTACCAGGCAGCGATCAGCGTCGTATGGCCCGCGGGCCGACCAAGGCCGATCACCGCGGCGGGGATCAGCAGGCCGATGGTGACGTTGAGAGTATTGCTGTTCATGGCAATGCTGAAGGTCGCGGCCCCCCGGCCGCGCGCCGCCAGGTAGATGGCCGCGACCGCGTTGGGCAGGCTGGTTACCGCCGCCAGAACCAGGCCGCCTACGACTATCTCCGGTACCGCGAACCGGGTCCCGAGCGCCGAAGCGGCCCGCTCCATCGTCACGCTGGCCACGATCACCACGAGCAGCGACGCGACGGCGACGACAACATCCTGCCGACTTGCGCGCTTGGGCCGGATGGCCGCTTCGAGTTCCAGTTCCTCTTCCGCCACCGCGGACCGCAGCCAGCTGATCCACGCCCGGGGCAGCGGAAAACGCCCAAGGCCCAGCGGGCCGGCGCCGAGGACTATCGCGTACAGCGCCATGGCAACGAGCGCGAGCCCACAGCCCGCGACTGGCGGCATCAAGCCGAGCACCACGACAAGGCACACTACGGCCACGCAGCTCGCCACAGCCCCGCCCAGGACCACCACCTTGCGGTGGAGGCGGATACGCCCGGCGGCGACGGCGCCGAGGCCCAGGAGCGCGGCCAGATTGAAGACATTCGATCCGATGACGACCCCGGCTCCCAGCCGCTGCTGATGACCGGCCATCGCCGTAACGGCTGCCGTCACTTCTGGTGCGTCTGCCGCAAGCGCCGCGACGATGCCCAGCAAGGCCTCAGAAAGACCCAGGCGCTCTCCGACCCGCTCAAGCCGGGAGACGAGCACCCAGCTAGTTGCCAGACTGACCAGCGCCCCGGCCAGGAAGGCGGGCACCGCGACCGATATCCCGGTCACTCCCGGCAGCACGGCCGGACACCCCGTACTGCGTCGCCCTCCGCGACTTCCCGCAGCCATGCGACCATGCCGACTCCCCTTACGCACAGAACTAGGGTGCCGACCAGGCTTCCCGGCTCGCCGTCCACCAGTCTATCGGCCAGGATGTACGGCAGCCGGAGACCCGGGCTGGCGGCCCACGTAAGCCGTGACCGCTACCTGGCCGGCGTGCTGGGCGAGACAGCGGTGTCAGCCGGCCGTACCCAGACCCGCGAAGGCGCCCGCTACCGGCGGCTGGCCCGCCTGAGCGGCGGGCCAGCCTGGTGCTACGCGGTTTCGAGACGCTCCCGGTGACCGTTACCTAGTTCGATGTCCATTAGCGTTCACCGGCTGACGGCGGCGTCGCGTCTAGGCTGACGACTTCGGCAGCCCAGCGAAGGTATGTGGCCAGCGCACTAGCCGCTGCCTGACCGGGCAGCATTGGTCACCACCGCCGCGCCGCCGAAGGCAAGTCCACTGCCGGGGTCCTGTGCTGCCTCCAGCGCTACATCACCGCGAGGCCACAGCCGCTAGCCATCGCAGCCCGCCTGGCCGATGACCCCGGATGTCATCCCGCCATATATCCCGCGAGATCCGGAAGAACGGCTCGTTAGCCTGGGCCAGTGAAGGTGCCGCCTGCCAATCTTGATCAACGCGAGCTGGCCCGCGCACTCAAGGAACAGTGGGGCCTTGCCCCCGCCCAGCTGCGCTACTCGCCGGTGGGCTTCGGCGATCACCATTGGGAGCTTACTGATACCGCGGGGAGCCGCTGGTTCGTTACCGTCGCTGATCTCAACGGCGGCTGGCGTGGCACCGGCCCGGCAGCGGGATACGCGGACCTGCGGGCGTCGATGGAGACCGTCATCGCCCTGCGCCGGGCGGGCCTGGACTTCGCCGTCGCGCCGGTACCAACCGGCGGCGGACAGGCGCTCGCCCCGCTCGATGCTGGGCATGCCATTGCCGTGTTCCCGCGGGTGGACGGCGCTAGCTGGGACTTCGGGGACGAGATGCCCGAGCGCGATCGGCTGGCGGTCATCGACATCCTGGCCAGGCTTCATTGCGCCACTCCGCTGGCCCGGAGATCGGCACCGACCCGGAACCCTGATCTCGCCGGCCGGCCGGCCCTGGAGGCCGCGCTCGGCGAGCTGAGCCAGCCGTGGAGCGGCGGACCTTACAGCGAACCCGCCCGCCACCTGATCGCGCTGCAGGCCCCCCGCCTTGGCCGGGCGCTAGCGCGCTTCGACGAGCTTGTACGCGAGGCAGCCAGGAGCGGGCCGGCCGTCATCACGCACGGCGAGCCGCATCCGGGCAACATCCTTCGCGGCGCAGGCAAGCTACACCTGGTGGACTGGGACACCGTTGGCCTGGCGCTGCCGGAGCGTGACTTGTGGGTGGTAGCCGGTGACGACACCCGCGAGGCTGAGCGTTACGCCGAGCTGACCGGACGCAACATCAGCAGCGTCTCGATGCAGATGTACCGTATGCGCTGGAGCCTGGACGACATCACGCTCAGCCTTCGCGATTTCCGCGGTCCGCACAAGCAGACCGAGGATACCGAACTGTCGTGGGCGGGCCTTGCTGAAGGGATCGAGGAGATCGGCGAGCTCGCGCGGTAGGTGCCGAGGCCGCTAGGCGTGGCTACCCCCCGGCCCGGCCCTGATGGTCTCCGCCGCGTGGCCGGCGGAGGAACTCGGCGATCATTTCCGCCTTGCCATCGGCATACGCCGCGCGATCGGCCGTCAGCAGCGCGGCAAGGCGGTGTTTCAGCTCCCCGTATCGAGTGGCCTGGCCGGGATGCGCCCGCAGGAAGTCACGCAGGTCGACGTGATCGCGATGCGCCTGGCTATCCGCCACAACCACATACCGGTGAACCATCCCGGCCACCGCGGGTCATAGGCCACCACGACCGCTGGAGCATCCACGCAATCATCCTGCGAGCGTGCCCTGCACTGTCGCCAGGCTCGCAACGTCCTTTCGAGGCGGGCTGCCGGCGATGAGTTCCAGGATGTTCGGCGGTCGCAACGTTCAGGCAACCACATCCGAGGGAGGTCCCGGTGGCGAAGGTTCTCTGGCACGTGACGATGTCACTGGACGGCTTCATCGCCGGTCCCGGCGATGACATGACCTGGATGGGCGACTTTGTCGGTCCGAACCCGGCCGTGGATGATCTGCTCCCCAGGATCGGAGCCGTCCTTGCTGGCAGACGGACTTACCGGCCGGACAAGCTGGCGGAGACCAAGGCCTACGGCGGACGCTGGACCGGCCCGCAGTTCGTGCTCACGCATGACACGCCGGAAACAGCAGCGCCGGGCTTCACCTTCGTCGGCGGAGACATCAAGGATGCCTTGGCCATGGCCATGGCCAAGGCCACTGCTGGTGATAAGTACGTCGCCATCCTGAGCGCCAGCACGGCCCGGCAGTGCCTTGACGCTGGTGTCGTCGATGAGATGCTCGTGCACATCACGCCCGTGCTGCTGGGTGATGGCGTCCGGCTGTTCAACCAGCCTGGCGGCACGAAGGTCAAGTTCGAGCGCATCAGCTGCACGCACGGGGCGAAGGTGACAAACCTCTGGCTGCGGGCCGTCAGGTGAGCGCCAGATGCGTCACCGCGATCGCCCGGCGTCTCGGTGCTGCCCGCTCATTCAGCTGCGCATCGGCCGGCCGAATAGCCCGACCTCGGCCTGATGCCCCCCGTCAGGCCGAGTGGCGCAAAGGGTCATTTCATTAGAGTCTCGTTCTGGAGACTGCGGAGAAACGACAGGGCAAGTGACCCGGCCGCCCCGACGAGCGAGCAAGCAAGGGAAGCAGTAGGACATGGAATCCGCCTGCGTACGTTCCTCGACCCTGGAGGCGATCGGCGGGACCCCGCTGGTCCGGCTGTGTCGCGTCGTGCCGGAGGGGGCGGCCGAGGTAATGGTCAAGCTGGAGGGTGGCAACCCGACCGGCAGTTATAAAGACCGGATGGCCCTGGCGATGGTCGAGGGGGCCGAGCGGCGGGGTGCGCTACGGCCAGGGCAGCGGGTGGTCGAATTCACCGGCGGCAGCACCGGCTCCTCGCTCGCCTTCGTCTGCGCGGTCAAGGGCTATCCGCTCTCGGTGGTCTCGTCCGACGCCTTCTCGCCGGAAAAGCTTCGGACTATGCGCGCTTTCGGGGCGGAGCTGACGGTCGTGCCGAGCGAAGGCGGCAGGATTACTCCTGATCTGTTCGTCCGGATGAGGGACGAGGTACGGCGAATCGTCGAGCGTGACGGCGCCTTCTGGACCGATCAGTTTCACAATGCCGACGCCTTGGAGGGCTACGCGGGGATGGGGCGCGAGATACTGGCGCAGACCGCTGCGAGCAGGACGCCGATCGACGCCTTCTGCGCCGCGGTCGGGACTGCGGGCATGCTGGTCGGGGTTTCGCGGGCATTGCGGGCGGGCGGCAGCTCGGCCCGGGTTGTCGCCTTCGAGCCGGCTACCTCACCGATGCTCACGGCCGGGGTTGGCGGGCCGCACCGGGTGGAAGGCACGGCCGCCGGGATCATGCCGCCGCTGCTCACCCGCGATGCCTATGACGAGGCGCGAACGGTCGAGGAGGGCGAAGCGCGAGATATGGCGGTGAGGCTTGCGCGGAAGGATGGAGTTTTCGCCGGCACGTCGTCCGCACTCAACGTGGTCGGGGCGGTCGCGTTGGCGCAGGAGCTTGGCCCAGGTCAAACAGTCGTGACAGTCGCCGCCGACACTGGGCTGAAGTATCTCGCTGGTGACCTGTTCGAGGCCTGACGCGACGGCGGTTCCGCTTCGACTCGGAAACCTTCTGATCCGTAGCATCCGGCGGGCTTGTTGTGCACGACCGTCCACTGGTGCCTGCTGCCCGGCCGTGGTTCCGCCTTCGCGCGGAGTGACCGCCGAGGTCCACCGCGCTGGCAGCATTGTCGGCGCAGCAAGACGACAAGCATTCGCCTGCCGTTTCGTGCTAATGCCATGCTGCGACTCAGGGAAGGTGGAAGTGGTGACGGCCGGTCATACCGCGATTGTGACCGGCGCCAATCATGGCATCGGGGCCGCGACCGCTGCACTCGTCCTGTTCATGGCCCGTCAAGCACCCGTAGGAACAGCACCCAGCGAATACTGTGAATACCGCCGCTTACGATGAGGGCGAGGTTGGGCAGTGCCATCAGGCGATGTGGTTGAGTCCGGTGGCTGGCGTCCACCACCGCGGTGGGTGTGGGCGGTCGCCGGAGTCGTCGCTGCGGCAGTGCTGGCCGGCGTGGTAGTCGCCCGCGGCGGGCCGCATCATGCCGCCGCTTCCTCGCGGTCGAAATCGCCGACGGCGGCAACATCGCCAGTTCCCGGGTCGCGCACTCCAGTGGCGGGGCCGGCGGCTCGGTGGCCCTCAGCTGCGGGCGCGTGCGGATCGCCCGTCTACCTGCCGCAGATCCACTTGGCCCGGCACCACGCCCGTGTCCACGGGAGGGTGCTGGTCGGTGGCACGGCGCTGCGGCAGGTCACCCTCGGCCGTGCCGTGACCAGGCCGCTGCCAGGGCTGCCGGATCACGGTCGGCTGGTCACAAAGCTGGTCGCCGGACCGGGCGCCTACTACGCCTTCGACTTGCCATGCAGCAGTTCCAGCCCATCCCTGAGGGTCTACCGGATCGTGGCTGGCGCCGCCCACCACCTCAACACGACCGCAGACGACTTGCTCGGCGGCCCACACCGCGCGTGGGCGGTAACCTACCTGGCACACCATACGGTGCTCACTGCGCTGACCGGGGGCCGGGCGGTCACCCTCAAATCGCACACCACCCCGCTCGCCGACACCGCTGCCGGCCTGATGGTGGTGGCTCACCACGACCTGCTGGACCTGCCCGACACCCTCGAACTCGTCGACCCCAATACCGGCGCGCTGCTGCGCCGCTTCGCCGAGGCCACCCCGCTGGGCGCCGCCGGCCACGTCGTCCTGGTAAGCCTGCCCGATTGCGGTGCGCTGCTGACCCACGGCACGTGCACCCTGGAAAGCATCGACCTGACAACGGGGCGGCCAGCAGCCAGGTTCGAGTTGCCGGCCGGGCGCGTCCCGATCTCCGATGCCGTGTTCAGCCCCGGCGGCACGGAGGCTGCCTTCCAGCTCGCGCGCGCCAGCCAAGATCCCCGCTTCACGACCGGGTGGCCCTACCCGCCCTCCGACGTGGTAGTCCTTCACCTGCATACCGGCAGCCTTGACATTGTGCCGGGCCTTGAGCTGCCCCCCCTGACCTGGGCCGGGCTGGCGTTCGACGCCACCGGGAGGTGGCTGCTGACGACAGTGAGCGAAGGTGAACGCGGCGAGTTGCTGGCCTGGCGACAGGGCATGCCCGGTCCCGCTCTCGTGACCACCCTGCCAGGGCCGCTTGTGACGGCGCCACCGCTGCTTCCAAGGTTGTCCTCGTAGCGCAACGGCTAGAGCGGCCGATGCCTTGGCCGCTTCACCCGACGGCAGGCTGGTCGCCGTTGCCTTCAGCTTCATTGCCCCCCGAACTGCGGCGGTACCGGCCAGCCATCATGCCCACGGGGCGGTCCATCGGACTACATCGTCGTCGTCAACACTGCGACCGGCGCGAAGAGCGTGTTCCGGGGAGGGCTGAAGGCCCTGGGCCCGCACTTCAGCGTCGGCAACCTGTCGTGGGCCGACGGCGGGCGCGAGCTGGTCTTCCTGGGCCAGTGGTGCCATGTGGACATGTCCATGGGGAGCGAAAGCTGCGGGACGGGCAAGGCGGGCGGCGACCGGGTAGCGGGGGTCCGCACGCTCAACCCGGCCTCTGGCGGGGGGCGGTTGGGCAGCGGGCGCCTGCTGCTTAGACAATCCGCCCGTTATCCCTACATCGCGCAAGCGGTGATCAGCCCGGACGGCTCGACGCTCACCACGCTGGTGCTGCGTGGGCCAGGGGTTGGCACGCGGCAGATCAGCGGCGGCGTACCCGACAATATGACGGTCGAGCAGATCTCCGTTGCCACCGGGCGGCGGCTGGGCGTGCTGTACCGACGGCACCTGGGCCCAACCTCTGAGGTGAACGGCGTCCCGGGCTTCCTGGCCCTGATCCCCGACGGAACCGGCCAGCACTGGATCATCAACGGCGGCATTTGTGTTGGCAACTGCTCTAGCGGGTTCAACGACTGGATCGACCACCGGCGGCTGGTTCCCCTGCGCCCCGCTGACGGGCGGCTGGCGGCCGAAGCCTGGTGAGCGGCCGAGGGCGAGCATGTGGTGCTGCTGGCCGGGCGCTACGACCGGCGCTGTATCCGGCGCTGCAGCGGCAGTTCACCCAGTACGCGCCGCAGATCCGGCTGGAGTTCCTGGAGCGCAGCGGTTCCTTCTCGCACGTCGAAGAACCCGAGGCCGTCTTCGCACTGATCCGGGACTTCACCGGCCAGCCTGGCTAGTGCTGTAGCCGTCTACGTGTGCCCTGCCCGGCACCGCGTTGATCAGGTTTCCGGGCTGGCCGGAATCGGCCGGCAACGCCGGGCAGGGCTGGCTGGGTGCGAGATGGACACGCCCGCAAGATGGCCACGGCAGTGCCGCCGCCAGCACGCTGGCTGCGCCTGCCATGGCCCGCGCCAACGGGCTCACGACCTTCCTGCGAGCCCGCCTCCAGCGGGAAGGGAAAGCGCAGCCTGAGCGCCTCTGGTCAGGCGTTCCTGAGATACGTGATGACCGCGAGGACTCGCCGGTGGTCGTCGGCGGCGGGCAGCAGGGCCCAGTTTGGAGAAGATGGACCCGACGTGGGTTTCGACGGTTTTCGGCGAGAGGAACAGCTGCTCGCAGATGGCCCGGTTCGAGCGGCCCTGGGCCATGAGGGTCAGGATGTCGTGCTCGCGGCTGGTGAGGTCCCCGAGTGCGCTGTCTTCTCCGCGGCGCCGCAGCAGGTGCGCCACAACCTCGGGGTCGATCGCCGACCCGCCTCGGGTGATCCGCCGTACGGTGTCGGCGAACTCTGCGATGTCGCAGACACGATCCTTGAGCAGGTAGCCGACCTGCTGAGGCGTGTTCTGGAGCAGTTTGATTGCCTGCCGCGTCTCGACGTACTGGGACAGGACGAGAACGCCGACCTGGGGATGTTCCGCACGGATACGCTGCGCGGCCAGGAGTCCTTCGTTGGTGTTCGTCGGCGGCATCCGGATGTCGGTCACCACCACGTCGGGTGCTTCCCGCTCGACCAAGGTATGGAGTTCGCCGGCGTCGCCTGCCTGCCCGGCCACGACGAATCCGTTGTCGGCCAGGACTCGCGCGACCCCTTCGCGGAACAGCACGGAGTCGTCGGCCAGCACGACGCGGATCACTCCGGGCTTAACCGAGGATGCAGGACGGAGCGTGGCCGCCGCGCCGCCACGATCGGGCAGACCGGGCTCCTTCCCGTTCTTGCCGTCCGTAGCGGCTCAGGCATCGCAGGGGATCTCGGCCAGGACACGAGTCCCCCCTCCCGGCGTGGTTTGCACGCCGAAGCTGCCGCGTACGGCGGAGACGCGGTCCTCAAGCCCTCGCAGGCCCGACCCGCGGCTGGCGTCGGCTCCGCCGATGCCGTCGTCGATCACCTCCACCCGCAGCGTCCCGTTGCGCCGGGACAGCTCGACCCGGGCGGCGGAGGCGCATGCGTATTTCGCGACGTTCGCCAGTGATTCCGATACCACGAAGTAGGCCTCGATCGGCTCGGGCAGCCGCCCGTCGAAGTCGGCGAGTACCCGGACCGGCAGCGACGACCGGTCCGCGAGCGCCTCCACGGCCGCAGGCAGGCCCTCCTCGGTGAGGATCGCCGGGTGGATCCCGCGCGCCAGTTCGCGGAGCTCGGCGATTGCCTGCTTCAGCCCGGCAGCGGCCTGGTCGAGCGAGGCTGCCATCGCCGGGTCGCCGTTCGCCCGGTCGCGGAGCATCGCCAGCGAGAGGGCGAGCGTCGCCATCCGCTGCTGTGCACCGTCGTGGAGGTTGCGTTCGACGCGGCGACGCTCCTGGTCTCCGGCCTCCACGATGCGCTGGCGGGACGCTCGCACCTCCTCCAGCTGGGCGCGCACCTCTGCCTGCAGCCGCTCGTTTTCGATCGTCATTCCGGCCGCGGCGGCTGCGGCTCGGACCAGCCCCTGGTCAAGCGCCGGGTCGTGGATCAGCGCCGCGAGCGGCTGCCCTTCCCGCTCCACCACCGTCGCTGTTCTTGCACGCTGTCCGCTGCCCGTTGCCGGCAGCGACGCCGGCCGCCCGTCCGGGTCCACCCATCGCTCCTGGCCTTCCCGCGCGTACAGCAGGTCCAGCGACGGGTCGCCAAGGGCACGGGCGAGTGAGGCCCGCAGCTCCCCGGGGAGGAGAGGCCTGTCCAGTTCCATCACCAGGTCGCCGACCGCGCTACGGGCGAGGCGGGTCGCTCGCACCCCGGACTCCCCGTCCGCGGCCTCACCGACAACCTCATAACCTGCGGCCGCAAGCAGCGCCCGGGCCTGAGCACGGAATCCCGGATGATCGTCGACGATGAGCACACGGCAGGTCACCGCTCCGATGCTGGCATTCAAGCACGCCTGCCGCATCGGGGCTAGCCCTGAGCTGTATCCCCGAGACAGCCCCGATGTGCCCCGCCACCTCGTCTCCCTACGGTCGAGCCATCGATCAGCAAGGAGGACGAGATGGAAACGCAGACGATCGAGCGGGCCCCGACCAGGATTCGGGTCGGCACAGTCAGTGTCGTGGCGTACCTTGGGGCGGCCGCGTTCGTCGCCGCTGCAACCTGCTACACGCTGGCCGCGCGGAGAGTGACGGTGGCCTCAGCACCGCAGATAGGGCTGGACGTACCAGTACAGCAGGGGCAGCACATCTACTACCGGTGGCTGGGCACGACGCTTCCGCAGGAACGGCTCTACACCTCGGTCGCAATCGTGGGGTTCCTGTGCCTGGCCGGGGTCGCGGCCTTGGCCCGGGACCTGCTCGGTCGTGACCGCGCGGTCGCGAGGACCGGCTCGTTCCTGGTCGCTGCCGGCGCCCTGATATGGGTGGTCGGGAGCGTCTTTCAGCTCGGTGGTCACCACGCCGTCGGCCTGATGGCCACGCATGCCAACCCGATCCAGACCACGAACTCGATCGCGTTCACCGTCGACATGATCGCCCAGGCGTTTGCACTGGCGGCGTTCGCGCTGATCGGCGTGGGCATGCTGGCGTTCGCCCGGGCAGCAGCGCAAACGCGCCCGCAGCACCGCGCATGGGCCGGCTACGCGGTCCTCATGGCGGCGCTCATGCTCGTCATTGCCGGGTCCTATGCCGCCGGCAATGGGGATCTCACCGACCTGATGCTGCTCGCCGGCGGCGTGGTGCTGCTGCCCGTGTGGCTGGTCTGGACCGGCCGTATCGGCGAGACGGAGCAGGCACCCCCAGTACGTCGCGACGCCTAGCCGAGTCACCCCTCTCACCACTCTTCTCCGGCCTCAACATCCCGCGGGGCGATGGCAACGCAAACAAGGGATCGTCTTCGCTGAGACCGCGACGTCAGGGCCGCGCTCGACTGGCTAGCGAACGCGTTCGGCCCCGAGCGGCGGGTCTTCGACGCAGAACCGGACAATCGGTGCGCCGATTCCCGTAACAAACCGGTCCGCGGTCCGAGCACAAAATCACGATATGTGCGCTATCAGACAGTTTGGGGTTCACGTTGTGTAGCAGGGCTGGATCGGCTGCTGATCATCGGGATCGGCCCTGCTCGCGAGCCTGGAGGCGTCCGGTACATCGCGGGTGCTGGCTAGGGTCGTGTTTGGGCAGCTACAGGCTGCAGCTCGATCTTCGCCCGGAATGGCAGCGCACCGGCCGGGTTGAACGTGATGATCTGTTGGGTGATCGCGTCGTTAAGCGCAGCACGCAGCGCGCCGCGGATGT
>WNFB01004637.1_pt1 | contig 16765 bp, 16 predicted proteins | sample 5400501 | NCBI WGS metagenome assembly WNFB01 (sample SAMN13153341, study PRJNA577476) | soil metagenome | isolation source: 200 cm saprolite under Douglas fir tree site 2 hole 1 | place: USA:California | collected 2015-04-18
ATTGGATTCGCCACGCCCTCGAATTCCTCTTCTCGCAGGTCCTCTTTCAGTATCCTTAGCTCCTCGACAAGGCGGCCGTGTAGCTTGCGTAATTGTTTGCATTTGTCGGTTCTGTTCTGCACGATGTATATCTCCTCTTCTTAGGTAAGACGTAGTTGCATAAACATTGTAGTTTGTCCCGCAAGAAAGGGCAAGTGGGCAAAAAATTACAGAGCCGGGAAATATAATAAGCGGCAGAGCAACTACGAAAGTTGCTCTGCCGCCAGCTTAAGTTGGATCTCGCTTAATCCCAGTTCTCCACGTCGACATCTTCACCCAGGCTCTCGAGCCAGCGTTCCAGGTCTAGCGCGGCTCGACAGCCATCGCCGGCGGCGGTCACAGCCTGCCGGTAGCGATGATCGGTCACGTCGCCCGCTGCGAAAACACCCGGAATGTTGGTCATCGTATGCTCAACTGGAACAATGTAGCCGGCCCTATCCATTTCGATGGCGCCCTTGAACAGGTCGGTATTAGGCTTATGCCCGATTGCCAGGAAGAATCCTTGAACAGGCAGTATGCTCTCTTCGCCCGTTTTCACATTGCGCAACCGCAAACTCGTAACTTCGTCTTCACCCAGAACCTCGGTCACTTCCGTGTCCCAGATAAAGCTGATCTTGGGATTCTTGAAAGCGCGCTCCTGCATAATCTTGCTCGCTCGCAGCGTATCGCGGCGGTGGATAACTGTCACATGGTTAGCGTAGCGCGTCAGGAAAGTGGCCTCTTCCATAGCAGTATCTCCACCCCCGATAACGGCCACGTCCTTATGCTTGAAGAAGAAGCCATCACAGGTGGCACAGGCGCTCACGCCGCGCCCCTGCAAACGTTGCTCGCTCGGCAGCCCCAACCACTGGGCGCTGGCACCGGTGGAGATGATGATCGTGCGTGCCAGGTACTCACCAGAGTCGGCTGTAATCCTGAATGGCCGTTTGCTGAAGTCAACAGCGTACACATCTTCAGGAATCATCTCGGTGCCGAAACGGCGCGCCTGCGCCTCAAATTTCTCCATCATCGGGGGGCCGAGTATTCCCTCTTCAAAGCCAGGGTAGTTCTCCACATCGCTGGTCAGCATTAATTGACCACCTACCTGGTAGCCCTGGAACATCAGCACAGAAAGATTAGAGCGCGCGGCATAGATCGCCGCTGTATATCCCGCCGGCCCTGAGCCAATAATAATCACATCGTATAATTTTGCCATGACAGCGTTATCCCTCGCTTCTCCATCGACTAACTTATTCTCATCATGATAACACTTTGAAGGTGGATTTTATGCCCTTACAGGATGTTAGACCGGGTGGGGCAGGAGTGTTTTATGGAGCAAGAAAATGCGGTATGCCCTGCGTATGAGCATAAGTTTACCCGAAGGCAAGGAGAAGGAAATATCTTCGATGGCGTTCGCTTGTTCGGGCGGTTCTGCTGCGGGGGCTGCAGCCGTGCGTTTTGGTTGAGGGTCGTCGTCCAGGGAGCGATAGCGAAAGCTGAGCTTGTCTACATGCACCGCAGGCGCGGTCGTTGTTGGATCGGGTGTATTGTTGGGATGTATGGTCATAGTTAAATATGCATCTTCCGCACCCGGCAACTAGACAGCTAAAAATAAAGATAGGTTTGCTGTTATGTCTAATTCTACTGGGATTAGTGGCTGTTTGTCAATGTTGGGTTTTTTCGCGGTCTCCATCCTGTAAGATACTGCTGGCGAACTCTCTCCGTCTGCTCCCTCTCCACGCAGTGGAGAGGGCTGGGGTGAGGCCGCCCTTTGGATTCGCCAGCAGTATCCTGTAAGGGGAAAGAGTAACCGGGCGACCCTAAAGGATTCTGCTGGTGAAAGACACTGGCAATGTAACAAGGTGATGTGTCCCAGCATTCGTTTTTCATGCGCCAACCGTATTAGATACAGGAGTCAGAAAAAGAATACGTAGGAGAAGAGCGGGAGAACACCCGCTCCCATGCGCGTAGTACAACCACCTGCAATGGTAAAGGCACACTAAAGTGAGCGTGATTTGCATAAATTGCACACCTTTGAACACCGTCTCAGCAGGCAAAGCAAGGGAAAAATCAAAAAAATACGGCGCAAACGCGCCACAGTTGCACCATATCTGGCAGAAAGCAAACGCGAGTGCTAATTCGCCATCACAGTCCGGTTACAAGCGTTACAAGTGATGCAAATGTTACAACACTTCTTCTGCTTTGCGCTTGTATCATGGAATTGTACGTATGCTGATGCTATGGTAGAATGCAGATATGATTACTCACGTTGTCCTGCTCCAACCCAAACCCGAAACCACTGCTGAAGAACTCGCAGCCTGCCTTAAACGTGTCCAGGCGCTGCAACAGGTCATCCCTGGCATCATTGCCATTTCAGTGGGAGAAAACCGCAGCGCCTACCATCGAGGCTTTACTCATGGCATCATCATGCATTTTATTGACGAAGCTCACCTGAATGCGCATCACCCGCATCCAGCACATCAAGCCGTGGTAGAAGAGTTGGACCGTCTCTGCCAGCAAACCATCGACTTTGACCTGCCTGAAACCGGGTGAACGAAGGGACCTTGCAGATCCTGGCTATGTGGCGTAAGCGTGTCTAGAACTGCTTGCCTGGCGAAGTTCATATATCGTTGTATCCCGCTACTCGCGGATTCCCTGAAAGCTGGACAAATGCTGATTGCTACTTACTGCTTATTCCTGCTATAATCGTGATAGCAGTAGCAATCGCTTCGGCCCATTCTAAATCCACAGGCAGGCAGCGCTTCGCAACTTCAAATTCACAGCGAGGATAGGGGGGAATACGTGCATGGTTCTTAATTCCCAAGAGTTGATGGGAACACCGGACGAACTTTTTCATTGGGTGCCTGGCGAGATGGTGGTGGTGGTGCGGCTTCACCGGCGACCTGCGGAAGATACGCAGGATATTTTGATCGAACAGATCCGCAGCCAGCTTAATGCACTACTTGCCCGCTATAACGCGGTACTGGAGCCATATGGCACTTATGGAAGGTGGGGTGATGCACTCACTATGCCGCCCATACGCCGCCGTTCATTTATTTTCGGTCTCCATCGACAACAGCCGCTCATCGCCATCTTTTATCATGTACGTCAAATAGGCTCGTCAATTCCTGACCCGATGCCCATGACGCTGTCATATCTCCAGGCGCATCTTGAGGAACTGGCACAGGCAGGTTTGCATGTCGTCTCGGCTATGCCTAACTGGTTAGTAACCGCTGCACCGCTGTTTTATGGTGACGGGGGACCGGCAGTACCTCCCCGCTCATCCCCCAAGCTCGACCTGCCGGCAGCCGGGAACGCTCCCGTTGGTTGGCGTGTCTCATTCGTCGATCCAGGTTTGCCTTTTGATCCCAGGGGTGCAGAAGATGTGGTTGTTGCAGTGCTGGATACCGCACACAATCCTGATCGCTTGATGAGCGCCGCTGCACGCCCAGAGTTTCGACGTAACTGGCTCCTGAAACGTCTCGCGGAAGACCTGCGCAGCGAGAATGGCTTGTTAGAGATTGAGTATGATCGCTATCCCGTTAGCAATGATGTGCGTACCGGTCGTGACGCCTATAGCCAGCCGCGCTACTATTTTATGCCGGATCATGGTATTTTTGTGGCCGGACTCATCCGTGATGTCGCTCCGAATGCCCGTATTCGACTCATTCGCATCCTCAATGACTTTGGCGGGGGCGATCTGTATAATCTTTTCGCAGCTCTCACCGACCTGGAACAGGAACTTGTCTCGGGCGCTGTTCATCACCTGGTCGTCAACCTCAGTTTGAACATCATGCCCGACATTCGCCGTCTTCCTTATGTGTGGTTCGATCACCGGCAGTGGCCGAGCACGCAATTGGCGGGCGCGATGCGTGTCCTCACGCATATCGAAGAGGGATTACGCCTGCTCTTTGAAAGCCTGTATGCTCATAACGCGCTGGTTGTGGCTGCGGCAGGCAACGACTCGTTTCTCGTCAATAAACAGGGGCAGAAGCCACGCCCGCCGCGTGTTCCTGCTCGCTATGAGACGACACTGAGCGTTGCATCGGTCAACAGCCGCTACGCCCCCTCGCTTTTTGCCAATGCTGCCTGTATGCCACCAATGAATCCTGGTGTCGCCACATTCGGTGGAGATAGTAATGGCTTTGTGGACGCGAACGGTTTGCCAGAAGCCGTGCGGGGAGTCTATATCTCACCTACTTTTCCGGCTGGCGAGCAAAATATATCCGGCTGGGCTGATTGGAGCGGATCATCGTTTGCCACCGCTATCATCAGCGGACTTGGCGCCCATCTCATGGCGCAGGACTGGCCGCTCCCCAATGCAATCACGCGTATAGCAGCAGGGAAGGAGCGCCGTACCGAAAACCTTTTTGGTTCTGGCCCGGATGTTCCCGATTTGCTCGCCAATGTCATTCGCGTGCAGCAACGCTTCAGCCTGTAGGGGCCAGATCCTCGATTGATCGCCCCAGCGCTTCATTTTTTGTAGTATTGGGTGTCGCCTATCTTGACGCTTCACTTTTTGCAGTATATAATACTGACAGGTGGAAACAGAGTCCTATAGGTATCTTCGTTTCAGATATCTTCAGTATCATACAGGCTTAACCTTAAGTCTAATTAGAGAGGCAAAGAAAGATGATCGAGCAAAACCAGCAATCTGCAGTTGAGACAAGCATCATTGGTATGACGCCTTCCGCAGCAGACAAAGTGCGCGAATTGCTAGTACAGGAAAACGATCCCAGCCTTGGCCTGCGCATCTGCTGGTTGATGAGATGAGCGTAGGGTACATCAGCGGTAGTGAAGTCGACTATGTCGATAGCCTGATGGGTGCGGGCTTCACCGTCAATAACCCCAACGCCGTATCGAGTTGTGGATGTGGGCATTCCTTCAAGACGGCCGGTGGCGGTGGTGATGCAAAAAGCTGCGGCTGCGGGCACTAAACGCTCTCATCGCACCGAGCGAGCCAAAAATCACATGAGAATAAAGAGGTCTTTCCTACGTATATATATCAGGTAGGAAGACCTCTTTTATGCTGGCTGTTTGTGCTACTGGTTTGTGCTACTGTAAGAAGGAGCTTGAATGAGCAGACGCATTGCCCACCGCCCTCGTTATCGCCATATGCGGTCAATACCGCAACCCTCACTTCGTTCTCACAAAGACTTTTTTCGCAACCACTGGACATATCGCCGCCAGGGGATACCATTTCAGAAACGCACTCTAGGGCAAGGACTGCTGCTTATCCCGTGGGGCTATCGTCTCGTGCATGGTCTTGTTGGGCGTTAAGCATACGCTTGACCAGTCCCGGCATATCACTGGTAAACTTTGAATTAGCGACAACCTGCTGAGCTCCTGCCTGCAGGGCTTTAGCGCGTGCCTCTAAATCCATGTGTGAGCCAAAAGCCAGCACCGCGAGACCGGCTGCTCGTGCCTGCCGTATGGCTGCTTCCCAGTTAACTCCCGTCGTCGCAGTATTCACGATGGCCAGCATGGGCTTCTCATCACCGGCTACTGCAAGGCCCAGTTCGAACGCTTGCAGTGTGCGTACTGTTTTTACCTCGATCCCGTGGTGACGCAGGGTGTCGCGGATTTTCACGGAGAAGAAGAGATCTTTCTCCAGTGCAAGAATATGTGTTGTCACGGCAGCATAATCCTAGTCGTCTGGCGGTTCATGTACAGGGCGGCGAAAAAGATCACCTAATTCCTGGTTTATCAAGTCCACGTTCGTATACAGTTCTCGTGGTAGAACGTGATGTGTGCCATTGCAGTAGGGTTTATCGCATTTTTTGACATGGCTGGTCTCGAGCAAGAGATTGCCGTTCTCGACGCTTGTCCAAATGTGCTTGCGAGAGTAACCATCGCCCCATTTGAAGATGAGCCCGTCTTTGTATTCGTCAAAACGCCCTTGCCCGTAAAGATAGTCGCGATTAAACAACTGCAGGATGGTGCGCACTTTGCTATCGGCAATCACCTGCGCCGCGTCAGCAGACATCTGCGTTGTTGCTTCCTGTGCCAGGTCTTCTGCAGGGATAAATAATGCACGCGCTGAGTGTTGCTCCTCGCGAATCATTTGCTGGATCATCTCCCCCTCTATGTCAGAGAGACCATGGCTCTGTCCTAAAATAGGAGGCTTCTTCGGCCTCTGTTTGCGATTATCGGCCATAATAGTGCTCCTCGCTAGTTATACTTCTACCTTCACACCTCTCCAAAATGCAACATAATCCTTGATTTGCCTGGCAGCCTCCTTTGGGGAGGGATAGTACCAGGCGGAGTCTTTGTTCTCCTTGCCATCTACCTCAATCGTATAGTAGCTGGCCAGGCCTTTCCACGGGCAGGTTGTGTGCGTATCGCTCCCCTTAAAATACTGGTGCTTGATCGAATCGGGCGGGAAGTATTGGTTCCCCTCTACGACTATACAGTTATTGCTTTCAGCGAGTGTGACGCCGTTCCAGGTTGCTTTAGGCACGGTATTGATGTGATCCTTTTCTATTTTGTTTACTTCCGTACGGGTGATCGAAGCTACGGTCCTGCCGGTATTTTTGCTGAACAGGCAGTTACTAATATTATGGAGAACAAGAGCAAGTCCCTTTACATTCCCATCCAGGGAAGTGAATCCAATTCTTGTAACTTGAACATTTGATCTTGACAAATGTTCTCAATGCCCGGTATACTTTTCTTGCATATAGTGTCGTGATTGTTCTTGTATTTGTTCCAGTAGACTGCTAGATATAGAACATAAGTTCTATATACATGCTAGAATTTAGTAGAGTCACCGGTGCCGGATCATCGCAAGCAAACCGACAAAAACGTCGCGGTGGGGATTGAGATTGCCGGGAGCAGGGCAACTGTTGCGCTGGTTGATCGTCCCGGCAGGGTGCGCTACCGCTGCTATGCTAAGACGCTGTGGGGGCGTCCTGCCGCTGCCACGCTCGAGCCTTATCTTCGCGCAATCGAAGCGGCCCTTGTTTGTGCGAAATCTGAAGGTTTGCGTGTGCGCGGGCTGGGTATAAGTATCCCGGGCACACTTGATCAGGCCACTCGCCGTCCTCGCCAGATTCCTACACTTCCCTCACTCAACGATTTCCCCCTGTGTGATCTCCTCGAGGCACGTTATGATCTACCTGTTCAACTGCATGTGGATGTTGACGCAGCTATACTGGGCGAGTACCATTTTGGTGCAGGCAAGGGCTTTCGCCGGTTACTTTTCATGACGGTTAATGCTGTAGTAGGTGCCGCGCTTGTCCTTGATGGCAGGCTGGAAGGATCTGCGCAAGAATACGTGGGACATGTCTGTCACGTACTGGTTTCCACCAATGGACCGCGTTGCAGCTGCGGCAAACGCGGTTGTATCAATACCCTGGTTTCGCTGGAAGCTATGCAAAAGATGGTGCAGCGTGCTCTGCGCAGAGGCGAACAGACCAGCCTCCTGCAGCGTCTGAGTAATCGCGAATATTTCAGCCAGCAATTGCTGGCTGAAGAGGCGCTACGAGGTGATAGGGTCGCCTTGCACATCTATAGCGAGATAGGGCGTTGGTTAGGCGCTGCGACCGCCAAATACATCAATCTGTTCGCGCCAAATGTGCTGATCCTGGGCGGAGGCGTACTCAGCGCCAGCGAACTCTTGCACGCGGAGGTTCGTAGTGCGCTTATGGCTCAATCTACCTCGCGCGGAGACAATATGCTCGAGATCGTTCCTTCGCGCCTCGGAGCTGATGCCGCTTTGATAGGAACGGTAGTGTCTTTCCTATAGTCATAGAAAAATCGCTGCCCTGAAGAGACGCGGGCGACCATAAAGGACGCTGTTGGCGAATGAAAGAACGAGTGCAACGCGGCAGGGCAGGGGCAAGCCCAGCCCCTACTATACACGGGTGGGCCGGCTTGCCAGACCGTCTACAGTAGGCGATCCCTTGCGGTCGCCCTGTGTACGGGCACCATCGCGTAGTGCTCGCATTCGCCAGCAACGTCTCAAGGCCTTGTAAAGATACCCCGTATCTTTCTTGCCCCGCCACGCTTCACCTCCCTCGCCCACGTGCTGGATAAATCCGCACTCTACGGGATGGGTATTTCCCTCGCAAGGAGAGAGAGGTAAAATAACTAATTATTGACACTGCTTACTACCCGCGTGGAGGAGGTAATATGTCGCTGACCGCCCTGGGCTTGCTGCTGGTGGCGGCAATGATGCACACAACATGGAATCTCATCGTCAAGCGTGCGAAGGAGAAGCAGGTTTTTACCTGGTGCGCATTGATCGCTGGCTCAATTTGTTTCTCCCCTCTGCTGTTGGCAAACCGGGTATTTCCGATCTCTGTATGGCCTTTTGTGGTCAGCAGCGCCCTTGTTGAGGCTATCTACTATATTACATTGCTACGTGCCTATGAAAACGGCGACTTTTCACTTGTCTATCCGATGGCTCGCGGCGCTGCACCGGTTTTCCTTGTTCTCTGGGCGTCGCTATTTCTCGGTGAACGCCCGCGACTCTATGGGCTTATTGGCATAGCCCTGCTCGTAACTGGCCTGGTCGTAGTAGGTGGAAAAACCTGGTGGACTTTGCGCAAGACGTCGGCGTTGAATAAGAGCGCGCTGGCCCTGGCTCTCGGAGTTGCCTGCTGCATCTCGATTTACACGACTATAGATGGCGCCGCAGTACGCTATGTTAATCCCCTCCCCTATACAGTATTGGTGATCGCCCTTGGGGCGGCTTTTGTGACACCTGCCGTGGTGCTGCGCTACGGAAATCGCGCTATTATCAATGAGTGGCGTACCAACTGGATGCGCATGGTGCTGGTTGGCATCTTTACCCTGTTGGCGTACATGCTGGTGTTGAAGGTGTACACAATCGCCCGCGTGAGCTATGCCGGGGCCGTTCGCGAGATAAGCGTGGTCTTCGCTGCCTTCGTTGGCTGGCGCTGGTTGGGCGAGGACTTTGGCCTCATACGCCTGGTTGGAGCTGTTCTAATATTCGCCGGCATTCTTGTGATCGCCATTGGGGGCTAGTGTAAGCTGTTCCTCTCTGATGGCGTGCTATACTACAAAGTATGGAAGACGAAGCTGTACCTGTCATAGTAATCGACGATACTCCCGTCAAGCTGCGTGGAGTTTGCGAATTTGTGGATGAGACCCCACAACTGCGTCTCTATGGGCAGGCCGGGGATACGAACAGCATTATTGCTCTCATTGAAGAGCTGCGCATGGAGCAGCTTGGACAGAACCCTCGGTTGGAGGGCTATCTTGTGCTCTCCGATTTGCACCTTGGACCCGCCAATGGTATAGGACTGGGACGTTCCCTGCTTCAACTGGCGCCAGGCTTGCGTATTGTAATCTATACCCAGGACCCGAGCTGGACACTTGCCTCGGAGATTTTCCGCCAGGAATATGACCGGGGCGGTGTGCGCCGCGGTGAAAGCAAACGCACAAAGAAACTGCCAGGGCTGCATGGCTATGCGCTCTTCAGTAACCTGGAACCTGCGTACCTTGAGCATATTGCAGCGGCAGTGGTACGCCGTCGTGAAACGTTTATCGATCCAGAAGTGCTGGATTACCTGCTCAAGAAACTGCGCGGGCAGCGCCTCACGCCACGCCAGGAAGAATGTGCCTCGCTCATCGCGATGGGTCTAAGCAATGACGAGATCGCCCTGCGCATGGGCTTTCTTAACGCATCGGGGAAGCCAAACATGGGTCCTCTGGAGAATCTCGTCAGCGAACTCTACAGCTTTTTTGCGATCGAGGGCGCTCCCAGCGACCCCGGCAGGCGCGTGCTGCTGGCTCATGCGTATGAGGCGTACGCAGGATTAAGGCCAGAATCTACCTCCTGGGAACCATAGAGCCTGGAAGCGGCCCGGAACGTGGCGCTTGCTGGCCATCGGGGAAAGGCAAACGCAAGATAAGAGTTGTGCCTTGCTGGGGTTGTGGGCGAGTAACCGAACTAATCGTAAGCGTACCTCCTGCCTCGCGCACCTTCAGTTGCGCCTTGAACAGGCTGGTCTTTTCAGGTGAAATAGCTTTCGGATCGAAGCCGCGTCCATTATCGCTGATATAGACTTCGAGGTAACTATTGACGCGAACGGTGCGCACAGTTGCGTAACTCGCCCCGGCATGATTATAGACATTCAGCAATGCCTGCGTCACCGTATAAGAGATAGCTTCTGCAAACTTTTCACCTGCCTCTGTCTGTTCCAGGTCAGGACTCAATGCATCCAGCGCCCACAAATCCGGCGGCTGCACCTTGAGCGGAGATTCCGGGTGGAGTGAGGGCAAGTCTTCGCGGATCAATTTCTCCAGGTGCAATTTCAGCCCTAAACTACGTCTCTGATATGCGTCTTCGACAAGCAGTTGCAGTCCGCGCAAATCGCCCTCTAACTCCTCGCTGATCTTGCGTACCTTACCCAATGCCTCGATAACAGGCTGCATGAGAGGCTGCGTAGAGGGGTTATGTTCAGTTTCAACTTTCAATTTATGCTGCCAGTGGCCCAACAATGAACGTATGCGCAGCGCTTGCTGCTTGGGTTGGTCGTGGATGCGCTGCGAAAGTAGAGAGCGCAGGTGTGCGTCCGCATGCAGCAGCAGCGAAGTGGCTCGCTTGAGTTCGCTGTTTGTCCGGCGCAGTTCTTCAGACATCTTCTGCTGTTCGAGTAGCGCTTCCTCGCGTTGTGCCAGCGTACTTTGCAGGCGAATGATCATGCGCAGCGAGCGTAAGGCGTACAGGAGAATCAATGGGTAGACGCCTGCCAGTACATAGAAAATTTGCAGGGGTAGGAGCGGCTTGCCGGTTATCAGTATGGGCAGGATGCCGAGGCAAAATCCCAGGCCTACACCCCCGATCCACAAGGCCAGCAGGTCACCCAGGCGTCGTCGAATGTGCGCGGGGATACTTTCCCCGGGAAGTAGGCGGGCAATGCGTAACAACGAAGTAATACCGATAACGAGACTGAGTAATCCACCGAACACGGCGTAGCCAAGCGAGAGAATGAATTGGAGGCGGCTCGGCACGCTCCCCCTGATAAGAAGTGAACTCACGTCAAAGGCCAGCAATGCGATCAATGGCAGGTATGGCAATCCATCCACGGCCAATCGAGGTGCGCGCGATTCACGCATAGCCTCCGGCCGGTATGTCAAGCTGAGATGAATGAAGGCAGCCCCAAGGAGTGCAAATGCTGGTGCCCACAATAATTGAAAAACGATGTCTGCCTGGTAAGGCTGCTGAACGTTTCCCCAGTGGCTATAGAGCAAAAAGAGCATAGCCGGCGGCAGCATCGTAATGCCCTCAACGGCTCCTGTCCAATCCGATGCCCTGGCAAGCAGTATGAAGCCAACCACCAGCCAGCATAGACCTGCAATGAGTGTCAGCCCGTAATTCTCAAACCACATATTCGCGGTAAAGATCACAGCGGGACCGGTAGTGGTTGTCGAGGTGCCATTCTTTTGAATGGTATAGGTGATCTTGTCACCAGGAAGAGCGTTTTGATAGACCGCCGAAGGCGCAGATACGTTCTTTTCATTCACTTGAGCTTTTATAATGTGGTCAAAGCTGGTGAGGGAGGCAGGGGAGGCGGCGAATGAAGGTATTTCAGGCGATGTAGAGACAACAACCACCTGTTTATCCGTGTCGATGGCCCAGAAAAAGCCGCCAAAGGTCTGCCCGACCTGGCTCAGTAGGCGTGCATGACCTGTTCCGCTGATGATAAGCAGAGCCACTGCAACGACCAGGTAGAGTAGTGTAAGGCGCAGCCGTAGTTGCCGCCACCCGCTATCGGTTGTCTGCTCGGTTGAAATAAACACACCCTAGTTTAGCATGCGCATAAATTCCGTGCAAGGCAAAAAAGATAGAGCACCGTGTCAACTCAAATAAAAATGGGTTCACCACTGCTTTTGGTGAACCCATTTTACGTGAGTGAATACGTGGTCTGGCGCATCACTGAACAATCACGTATAATGGTTGAAATGCGAGCTGCCATCGCGGTTAAGATAAGAGAGTGGAGAAACGATGCAAATCAAAGTTGGGTGCGAATTTCGTTACGAGGCAACGTGGGCTACACCGGCTGTCATGCAGGTGCAGCCGCGTCAAGATGGGGAGCATCGTATTTTGTACGAGGCGTGGAAGCTTATGCCGCCGCTCGAACTCCATGCTTACAGGGATATGTATGGCAATACCTGCCAGCGTATGGTGATACCTGCGGACGAACAGGTACTTAGCTATGATGCCACGGTTGAGGTTTCGGGGTTGACAGATGAGGTTGCGCTGGACGCGGCGCAGCTTCCTGTAGAAGAACTGCCCGATGATGTGCTCGTCTACACGTTGCCCAGCCGCTTCTGTCTCTCGGATACGCTTTCGGACATGGCCTGGCAGAATTTCGGGGCGACAGAGCCTGGTTGGGCGCGCGTGCAGGCTATTTGCGACTGGGTACATAGCAATATCCGCTTCCAGTATGGCACCAGCAATTCGTTGACGACGGCCGCCGATGTGTGCGCGGCGGGGGTGGGCGTGTGCCGCGATTTCGCGCACCTGGCGGTGACATTTTGCCGGGCACTCAATATTCCCGCGCGTTATGTGTTCGGCTACCTGCCAGATATTGGGGTTCCCCCACCGGATGCGCCCATGGATTTCTGCGCCTGGATGGAGGTGTACCTGGCGGGACGCTGGTGGACCTTTGATCCACGCAACAATGAACCCCGTATTGGCCGCGTGCTGGTTGGGCGAGGGCGTGACGCGCTGGATGTAGCGATGATAACGACTTATGGATCGCCGCGTCTCACGAAAATGACGGTATGGGCCGATGAGGTGCTTCCTACTCCCACTTTCAACGATGAGGCGGGAACAGCGGAGGCGCAAGCTCCCTTGCTGAGAGGGGACAGCCAGCAAGGATGAAGCAAGAACCGGTTGACATCAAGACTCAGATTGCCGCCCTCAACCTGCTGGACATTGAGGGAATCGACTGGGAGCACGTGCAGCGCACAGCGTACCTGATTCACCAGCACTTTCGCTATGACTACCCCGGCCCCGTGCGCGAACTCAAGCAGCGTTTGTTGATTGTTCCCCCCGCTATTTACGGGGATCAGAAGTGTATCGTGCATCACCTGGATGTTTCTGCGCAGGTTGCCGGGACAGCCAGCGAAGTTGATGAGTTTGGAAATCCTGTGATAGAGCTGCGGATTCCCTCGATCGAACGATCCATTGACTTTGAAGCGTGGATCGTCGTGGAGCGCTTTGCTGGTTATGGGCCGAATATGCTTCCCGGTGATGTCCTCAGCGATGCGCGTTACCTGGAGCCTTCCGTGCTAACGCAGCCCGATGATACACTGCAACGGGTTGCGTCTATGCTGTTGGAGGGTACACGGGAGCAGAAGCAGCCGGTGACGCTGGCCGGGCGTATCAATGACTGGGTTCACAACGCGCTCAGCTACGCGCATGGCGCAACGGATATTCATACGACTGCTGCCCAGGCACTCGCACTGGGGCGCGGGGTATGCCAGGACTACGCCCATATCATGCTGACGCTTTGCCGGCTGTGCGGGCTGGCGGCACGCTATGTTTCCGGCCACCTGCTGGGCGAAGGAGGCACGCACGCCTGGGTCGAAACGCTGGTTGCAGCGCCCGAGCGTCCCGGCGAAGCGATGGCGCTGCCATTTGACCCAACGCATGGCTGCCAGACCGATCTGCATTATATTACCGTTGCTGTTGGGCGAGATTACTACGATGTTGCCCCTACATCGGGAACTTTTCAGGCCCCCTACCGAGGCCAACTCAGGGTGAGCAAAAAAGTTGGTCCGATTTCACTGGAGTATGCTGATGTTGATTGACTTCCGCAGTCATTATTGACCATTCTGCTATACTGAGACTGATCATCACTTCGGTAGGAAGGCTGAAGCATATGACCCTATGGAACAATGGGAAGGGCAAGTTCCTGATTATAGTTATTGTCGTACTGGTGTGTAGTACTCTCGTTGCCGCATTCGCCTACCGCGTAGCGACTACAGGGCGTGTAACACCAACAGCGACCCCTACAGTGAAACCCCTTTCTGTTGGAAGAACACCTACAACGCAACCGACTACTCTCCCAACGCCAACACCAACGCCACTGCCTTTAGGGCCGATACGAGGCATTGAAAGCAATCTTACAACCATCTATGCAAATATCCCCTGGGTGCGTTACGGCTATCGAGGCTGTAGTGCGAATAAATCAGGCGGTAATGCATTAAGGGTCGCCATAGAAGCAGAGCATATCAAGGGAATTCGGGTACTCATCACAACCTGCCAATTAAAAGGTTCCGCCCTTTACGATACGGGTCCTCTCAATGATGTCGCCCAGAGCGGAGCTGACGCTGTGCAATGCGGCAATGAGGAGATGAAGTATGATCCTGGATTTACCACCTATGTCCCACCGGCAAACTTTGCCAGGTACTTCGATCTTTGCGAGCGCGCGATGCATGCTGTACGCCCTACTATGCCTGTAATTCTAGGGTCACTTGATCCCAAGGTCGGTGGGATTGACTTCCAGGGGTTGGCAGACCAGGTTGCCTATCTGAACGCAATGCAGGCTGCGATGAACACGCAGGTGCACCCCGGGGGCAACTGGACGTGGCGTTCACAAACACTGGGTCTGATTGATAGTTGGCATAACGGCTACCCGGACCAATCGACTAATAGCCTTTATGGGTTGTTTCTTTTCTGGGCACAGCAGTTCAATGTCGACCTGAACAACGGTGGGTTGGGAAAACATATCTGGGTAGTAGAAGGCACTGGCTGCTACATAGGATGCGGCATTAATCCTGACAGTCCTTATCAGGTAGCAGTTTCCCATATCCTGACGCTTATCACTGATGTCCAGACAGCTATGCGCTATCAGGTGCCTTTCTTTTATTTTACTAGCAGAGATTTCTACTTCACCGCAGGTGGAGGGATTGCCCCATTTGGCGTCGAAGATGTAAATGGACATCCCAAGCCAGTGCGCCAGGACCTTCCCATGGGAGCGCGTGCGCTTACAATGTCTTGCTCGAGTGGGCAGGTTGTTGTAATCAACCAAGAACAATTGTTGGGCAAACTCTACGCGGGGTGCAAGCTTCCGAGTAACTATTTCAGCATATTGGCGAGTTAGATGTAAAATCATATACCCTTTAGGTACCGGAGTGGCCTGAATCAGGTCGCACACACGTCTTATCTAACATATCGTTAGTTTTCTCTATATCCATAAAGAAGGCTACCTGCATGTCATTACAATTTGGGCTTACCCCCTCCCAGAAGCGCCACCTGAGCGTGCGTGCCACACTCGAAACAGGGATGATTCTGGCAGGTGTAGTCGCGACGCTTTTCCTGCTGCCACGTCGCGGCTTTTATGATGGTGATGTGCGTTTTAATGCTATGGTGAGCCTGATCGATCATGGCAGCATCTCAAGGATGCCCTATTCCATGGTCGGTCCGGCGTTTTCTCTGCCTCTTTTACTCCTCGGCAAGCTGTACAAGTCAATGTTCTGGTGGTCTGGAAAATACAACAAGCTTGTATTTTATACGGGGTTACTCTTTTTCTATCTCCTGTTGAAAGACCGGCTAGATCGTGGGCTGGTGCGCAAGTTCTTGCTCATCCTCATTGTTGCGTCTATGTTTAGCAACGCTATTACCTACTATGGAGGCGAAGTATTTACTGCGATATGCGTTGGGGTAGGTATCCTGGCAGTCATAGCGGGCCCGTCACTTTCTGGATGGATTGCTGTTATCCTGGGTGTCGTCAATACCCCCGCCAGCGTGGTTGGGCTGAGCCTGGCAACGCTCAAACACATCCTCGATACCAGGCGCTTGAAGTACGTGCTGCCCCTCATTCTTTCAGTAGCATTGATCATGGCCGAAGCCTGGTGGCGGCGGGGTAGTCCCTTTGATAACGGTTATAAGAACCAGCTATTTAGCACCCCTTTTCTCATCGGCCTCCTTTCCATTCTGTTTTCTTTCGGGAAGGGGCTGATCTTCTTTACTCCTGGCTTGCTGCTTCCGATCAAAGGGAGCCTTGAGACAATACAGAAGCAAGCGGCGGGTAATGGGCGGAATTTTTATAGTGTCTATAGCTTATGGGTGAGTTTCCTGGTGGGTTTGATCCTTGTCTATTCCTCGTGGTGGGCATGGGATGGTGGGTGGTTCTGGGGCCCGAGATTCTTCCTCATCGCGTCCATCCCTGCCTCGTTTGCGCTGGCAGTTCGGCTCCACCATACCGGAACTGCGCTGCGTTTCAATCTCTTGACATTGGTCGTATTGTGCCTTTCAGTCTGGGTCGCTCTCGATGGGGCAATCTTTGACCAGAATACCCTGGCGGGAGTTTGCGTTGCCAATCATTTCGCTCAGAATTATCTTTGCCAATACGTACCTGCCTTTAGTGTCCTCTGGCGTCCCTTTATGGTGCATGAGCCGCTCAATACGACTCAAATTATCTACATTGCCTACAGCCTGATCGTAGCGCTCTACCTTGCAGTCCCGCTCCTGAAGGTAACCGTAGAGCAAATAGTCGTACCCACGAGTTGTGCAACGAGGTGGTGTATTGTTTTCCATCCTCGTGCCCAAGCAAGCAAGCAAAAATGTAAAAAGGGAGAGATCGCGTAAGAAGCTTCACAAGCATTATACTGAAAAGGTATGGCACATGAGCGCAGCGTTGGCCGGTCTGGAGCAGAAAAGCCTGAGCCATTGACCGGAATGCAACGTTAAGCCTTAAGGCAAGGTTCAATTTGAAGAAAAGTCCTTGACAGGTTGAACAGTCACCCTGATGAATGTTGACGACCG
>WNFB01007445.1_pt1 | contig 16759 bp, 19 predicted proteins | sample 5400501 | NCBI WGS metagenome assembly WNFB01 (sample SAMN13153341, study PRJNA577476) | soil metagenome | isolation source: 200 cm saprolite under Douglas fir tree site 2 hole 1 | place: USA:California | collected 2015-04-18
AAAACATTGGTGTAGGAAACGGGAATGCCGCACGACTGTAGATGTCGATCGATTGCGGCCTTGTGATCGAGGAGCCGTTGTTTGTCGGTGCCGTGCGCCACTGCCATGATGTTCACGTTCTTAAATTCCGGGCCGGCTTCGCGCCAGTAGCAATGAGTGAGAATATGGTGCCGCCCAACTTCGCCGCCGGTCTCGATTTCGCGACCGGTTGGCACCGCCCAATGAAACAACGCGTTGAAACGCGTGACCCGAACGCCGGTTTGCGAAGGTTTGACGTGTTCAAGGAATGTCGAAAAGCGTCCGATAATTTTGCGCGCGCTCAAATCTTCTGCCACCTGATAAAATTCGTCCAAACTGACTCCCGCTTCTTTCGCGCGCGACGCCCACGGATTCGGACGAATTTCCTCCGGCCCGAGTTCGCGTTTCAGCGTGAGCAAAACGTTCCATTCGTGCTCGCTAAGATCGACAGCCTCCACCCGAATCATTTTTGCCGGTTCGTCCGCTTTCTTTCCCGGTTCGATCGTTTTCCGTCGCACGTGCCCGACGCCAAGTGTGAAAATTCCTTTCGCCGGCATGATCCGGAATTTTTCGGCGCCGACTTTTTGTGTGAGCAATTCGCAATGTTTTTGCAGCGAAAAACCGTGCGGCACTTTGAGCGTCGTCCAAAGTTTGTATTCGGACCCGGCGCTTACGGTATCAGTCGAACGCACGACCACGTGACCCGAAAACGGATCGCGCTGAAACATCCACTCAAAGGCGCTGTCGATTTTGTTCTCGGGAACTTTCCACGCCACCAGCGCGCCATCCGCGAGATTCGTCGCAAGCAACGTTTGCCGGACCCGGCGGATCGTTCCGGCGCGGAGCATGCCTCCGATCCGCGCCATCACAACATCGACATCCACACCCGAGCGGCGCGCGATTTCCTCGAACGGCTCGCGGACGAAGCCTTCAATCTTGTCCTCCGAAACGGCGAGGATCCTGGCGTTAATCGGATCGTCATGCTCGACCGGCAGCATGCGAATTAATCGAATGTCGGAGCGAGATTGTCCAACGCGCTCCGAAAAAAGCTGCGCCCTAAATAGCCAATTTCGTGTCAGGCTATGCAGGATATGACGGCAGCAAAGTGACAACTCGTGCCCCCGAGAACGAACACGTGCCAGATAAAATGCGAATAGCGAAGGCGTTGGTTCAAAAAAAATAACACTCCGGTCGTGTAAGCGACGCCACCGGCAAGCAACCAAAGCAAGGCCGATAGCGGAATTGCCATGGCGAGCGGCCGAATCACGAGCAGCCCCAGCCAACCCGTTCCGAGATAAAGAGATATCGGCAGTTTGGAATAACTCTCGGTGCCGCGCGTTGCCTTCATCACCACGCCGAAAACGGCCAGCATCCAGACGGCTACGAGCAAGATCAAGCCTCCCGAGTCACGCATCGGACCCAGCCCGAAAGGTGTGTATGTGCCGGCGATTAACAAAAAGATCGCGGAATGATCAATTACCCGCCAAAGAGATTTTCCACGCGCGGTGGGCCAAGCATGGTAGAAGGTCGAGCTGAGATATAAGATCGACATCGTAATTGCGAATACGATCGTGCCGATAAAAAAGCCAGTGCTGCCGCGGTCCGACACCGCCAAGAGCAAAATCGGCGCGGAAATCAGGGCGGCTACCAATCCAATACCGTGGCTGATGGTATTGGCCAATTCTTCGCCCGCGGATTGCGGCCGCGACGGCAAAGCGCACAACTCATCGATCCGCTTCATCACGCGGATGATGGAAAACAGCCCGATCGACTTTGCAAAGCAAAAAACGACTCCCCGCCGTTCAACCCGATGGCTCGTTCACACCCAGCCAATCGCGCACGCGTTGCCGGCGCAGCTCGAACGTTTGATGGAGTTGTGGCCGCTGCTCTGGGGTCAGGATCGCATCGATTCGATCTTCCCCACGCGAGAGAATTCCTTCTGTTTCGCGTAAATCGAGCGCGCGCAAATTGGTCAGCTCATCATCGATCTGCTGCAGAATCGGCCGGATTTTCTGTTCCTGATCGGGCGTCAGTTTCATTTCCGACCGCCAGCGATCGGGCGTATTCGAAAACCAGCGCCGCGGATCCCGGTTCCGTCGCATTTCATCCTTGGCCGAGCCCATCACGAAAAATGCGCCCGTCACCGCGCCCGCAACAAAAGTTGCAAGGACAAGGAAAGCGATCTTCCATCGACTGAGTCCGTTCATGTCTACAAACAACAAAGAAACGCCGCTAAAAGCGATCTTTTTCGATGCGGCCGGGACACTCTTTCATCTGCCCCGCGGAGTCGGATACCACTACGCGCTCGTTGGACGGGAAATCGGCTTACAACTAAATTCCAGGCAGCTCGATCGGGCCTTCACCGGCGCTTGGAATTCAATCCCGGCGCGGCAACCAATCGACGGACCACGCCAAGACGATGACAAAGATTGGTGGCGTCAACTTGTCAATCTTGTCCTCGATGAAACCTCGCCGACGCTGGGCGAGCTTGATCGCGACAATTTTTTCGAGATCGCCTACGAGCATTTCACGGAGGCCGGCGCGTGGGAGCTGTATCCCGAAGTTCTCGAGGTCCTGGAAAAATTAACTCCGCGATTTCAACTCTCGGTCGTTTCAAACTTTGACGGGCGCTTGCGAATGATTCTTGAACAGCTCGGCGTCTCAAAGTTTTTCAAACAAGTGTTTCTTTCGAGCGAGCTCGGCGCGGACAAGCCGGATCCGGAAATCTTTCGGCGCGCGTTGAACGTGATTCGCCTCCAGGCGAACGAAGTCCTGCACGTCGGCGACGATCCCCAGCGCGACTGGAAAGCGGGCACTGCCGCTGGATTGTCGATCTTTCAATTGGACCGAAAGAAAAATTCGCTCCGCGATTTGCTCGCTCTTCTAAAATTGTAGGGCAAGCGCGTCGCTCGCCATTTTCACAAATTTGGTAGGCGGAGCGCCTGCCCTACAATGTTGCAGCGGCGTCTCAGCTCGATTAAAGCATTTCTTTCGGGGTCGGTAGCTCAATCGGTAGAGCAGCGCCCTTTTAAGGCGTTGGTTCCGGGTTCGAGTCCCGGCCGACCCACTCCCTCTCAACAGGCGATTTACCTATGGGAAATGGCAACTTGGCGCATGCGCAACGAGCCGAACCAAAACGCAAGAATCCGCAGTCTATTTGGCAAGTATTCGGCAACCAAGCTTCCGCAGAGCCTGTTCTGAGGTCTTCGCACCTTATCTGCTACTTGTGCCTAAGAAATAAAAGACAAAATAACGCTTGAGTCGTGCACCATGCTGGTGAAGAATGGTGATGTGAGGTTGAAGCGAAGCAAGACCCGGAAATCACCTCCCACGAAAGCAATGGTTCGTCTGACTGTCAGTCTGCCCAAAGCGGTATTGTCCCGTGTGAATGTTATCGCTGGCCAAATGAAAGTATCGGCGGGTTGGGTGATCCGAAAAGCCGTGATCGAATTTGTGGATCGTGACATTCCATTATTTCGTTCGGAGGGAAAATTTTGATGACGCCCGTTATTGTGCGTATGGTTGCGCGTCTTAATTCGCAATCTCCGGCATCTCTTGGGGAGCGAAATGGCGAGCGCAACCCGTCAACGGCTTTCTGCAGCGTTCTAGCATCGAAAGGAATCCAGCTTGGTTTAATTCAGAGCCAGCTGAATCAAGCGGACTTTCTACGATAAGTACAGAAGAGCCGAGTGAAGTTCCCGCACGCACGGAGGAGATCGCACTGCCCGCCGTGGTAACGTCAGCCGAGACTGAAGTTGCACTTATCGAAGAGGGCCTACCTGTTTCGCACGAGGCTTACCGCAAGGCAGAGCCAGATGGCGAATTGCCGCCGCTCACGTGGCCAGCTTTCGAACAAACAGCGGAAACCCTGCAGCCAAGTGTCCCGCAGACGCCTGAAATAGCTCCGGCTTTGGCAGCCGTCCCAATGCCTCCCGAGGCGGCACGACTTACCGAGCCGTCGGACGAGGAGATTCGCCTCCGCGCCTACTTCATTTCCGAACACCGCCGCAGATTTGCGATCCCGGGCGACGCAGATTCGGATTGGCGCGAAGCCAAGCAACGGCTCCTCTCCGAATCAGGTGAAATAAGCGGACCTTCACCGATAACGACAGAAGAGCCGAGTGGAATTCCCGCACGCACGGAGGAGATCGCACTGCCCGCCGTGGTAACGTCAGCCGAGACTGAAATTGGATCGATCGAACAAGGGGAACCTATGCCGTACGAAACGACTTTCACTGCGATTCAATCCCCCGCGGCCGAGGCGGTCACTGAGTGCGCGTCTGATTTCCCAAATGCCATTTCCCCTGAGCCCGTATTTCCGCAAACAACCACACCTGCAAACGTGCCTGAGGCAACCCAAATCCCAACTGCTCCAGTAAATAAGCCCCCAGCCACTGCGGTGGCCAAGCCGCAACCGTCTGGTACGATGCAGACTTCCGTTCAACTCACCTTTTCCTTCGAGATCGCCGCTATACAACTGAGACCGACATTCAAGGTGGGCGTTTTGCAAGTGCGGCTCATATCCAAGATCGTCACGATGCGTCTGGCTCCTTCTCAACAGGCGCAACCCGCGATGAATTTGCACGCGAGTTTCGAGATTGCGAAGATCCAGCCCGTAGGGGAAACCCTTGGCACTATTCGGTTGACTCCGTCTCAACAGCAGAGGCCAATCATGGGTTCGCCTTCGTTTAGGGTCGCGAGACTGGAACTGGTGCCGAATGTGGAAGCTACGCCGGTCCGACTCACGCCATCACAGCGGGGCCAGGCGGCTGTCTTCGTGACGGTCCCGTGCCAGATTACTACGATCGAGTTCTCCCCGTTGCTTGAGATTGCATCCGTTGTCCTGAATTCTAGTTCCAAGCAAGTCCTCGTTCAGTTGGCTGGTACCGCACCGAGCCCAGTCGACGGACCGCCGGTGTTTGAGATTGCAGATTTGCAGCTTAGCGAAGGCGGCGATGTCGGTATGATACAGCTGAATCTGCTCGGCGAGAGCCCGACGGGAGACGTGACGAGACCAGGTTTGCCGGACCACAAGGAGAGATTCTCGCAGTGGTGCCAGTCGAACCACTTCCGCTCCAACTGGCGATGCGTAGAAAGTAAAGCGCGAGCGTCACTCAAAAGTCTAACCTAACCGCTCCCAGCAAAACGGCTCCACTGCGCTATGTGTTCGATGTCGATCGTAGCAAAGCGTGAATGAACCGGCTGCCACTTGCGCTGTCGTTCGTTTCGGATTCCATACAGCACCATGAGCACGAGCATTCGAAACCGCTTACCTGGAACGATTGAAAAGATCGTTTCGGACAAGGTCGTGTCAGAACTTGTCATCCGAACTGCGGCTGGACAGATGACGTCGATCATTACAACTGGTTCGGTCAAGCGAATGAATCTCAAAAAGGGTGATATGTCTTTGGGCTGATTTACCTGGTCCTCAGAAAGCCGTGTTGTACATTGTTCGCGTCAACGGAGAATCCCGTGAGCGCCCCAAGTGAGTTGATGCTAATGGCTAAGGTGCCCTGGCCCTGGGAGAGGAAGAAGACGTTGCCTGCGCCCGGATCGTCTATTGGCACGATAACGGTGCCGTTGCGATTGCGCACGAAGCCGTGACTCACATTGTTCGCGCCAATGATCTGTCCCGGGATGACCTCCACTGCGTTGATGGTTATGGGGAAGGTGCCCTGGCCGACGTCCCTCATTTGGTGGCGGCGAAGGAAGGTGCTGTGATAGTTCAGCTCAGCGGCACCGGCAAATTTGGCACTGACTATTTAGAGAAATAAGTGCGTATGATATTCGGCTCGTGTGGAACGCGCCTAACAACGGCATGCAGCGACTCGCGCCACAGCGACTCTCTTATCAACGTTGTGCTGGCGCTCGCCGCTGATGCCTGGCGTTAGGCCACGAAGGGACCGCGGACGATATTACGTTGAGAGGCGCTGTTTTTGCAGGCCAGTCATACTGGACATCCAGATGCGCGACTTGGCCATTTGGTTGGCTTACCGTTTCGCCGACACATTTGAGAGTCGCAGTAGGGCCCCTGTTCCTGTTTCCTTTTCGCTACGACTTGCCGAAGGAGTCTGCGGACAAACACCGGACACGGTTTGTCCGTCCGCTCATTTCCCTAGGGTGTGAACGGACGGACGGCAATTAACGTTGCGCTCTTGGTAGCCGCACCCGGGTAATACGCGAACGTTTTTGAAACTGGGAACCAGCCCGATAAGCCTCCAATTCCTGGTTCCGCCCGGAACTGGATTGCAGTTAATGCCATTCAACAATCCAGCCTCAACAAGAAATGAAAACAATAAATATGACAACTCTATTCGAGCGCTAACCAGCCTTGTCTGGTTATTCGTGTGTGTCCCATAGGCCCAACGAGAACCGAGCCCACCCCGGTGTTTTGTTTCCAATTCAGCCAAATCTCCTTTCCGTCCAGGACGGCGGAAAGCTCGACAAACATCCGAGCTTGTTTGGCAAAAAGTTCATTAGCACAATTGTAATCCGCGAGAGCACCGTCTAAATCGTTTTTGAGGAATTTCTCGTTAGCGCGCTCGTCGTAAGCGTTGTAGTTTTTAGGATCAAGCTCAATTACCCGAGTAAAATCAGCGATGGCCCCGTTTAAGTCTTCTTTTGCGCTCTTCGCACGGGCACGCTTCAAATAAGCGTCCCGATCCTCCGGATTGAGTTCGATTGCTTCACTGAAATCCGCTATGGCCCCGTCTAAGTCACCGCTTTTTAATTTGGCGGAACCTGCCTCGTGCAATTTAGTAATCAACCTACTAGCTAGTTCGCTTGCCGCAGGATCGTATAACTTATTTGAATCCGTGCCCAGTTGCTCAACTTCCACGTTTGCTTCGAATAATTCTTGCTGCTGCGGGAGTTCCTGCTGCGGTGCCAGGAATCTCGGCAGGCGCGCTGCTTCTGCTTCAGCTTGATGAGAAGAAGCACGTCCGAGAAGCCATCCCAATACACCCGCGCCGAATAGGGTCACGTCAATGAAACCTCCGCTATAACGATTAGGCCAAGGATCTTGTCTTTGTGTCAACCGAAAACACGCCGACGATCTAGATGACCAGCGTTTGGTCCTGCATTTACCGCTTGAGCCCGTAAGAAGTCCGCTTCGGGCTTTTCTATCTTTTTACTTCTTTCCTCTTTTGCAATTTCAACCCTGCGCCCCTTGCACCTGTCGGAGCTCTAGCTGAGCTTGATCTCGTTAGATGGTGAGCGTCGATGACCGTTCATGATCAGTTTCGCTGGCGCAGAATCAAACTCCTCGCTGCTTTGCCAATTTGCTTCATTCTCTTCTTAGGAGGCGGTTTGCTTTACGAGAGTTATCACTCCCCGATTTTCTTCGCCGTAGCGATAGTTGGCTTCGGCGGATTCGCGGTTTGCTGCGTTCTCTTCAGTTTCGGCCTTTCGCTGCCCACGGTGCCACAAGTTAATCAGGGCCATTAAGACGCCGGGGATAAGCGGTCTGTCATTTCCGAATTTTTGTTCGAATTGCGGTCTCGATTTGACGTCAACAAAAAAAGACAACCAAACCATCTAACCAAGCGCTGCAGCCAACGGTTCCACTGCGCAATGCATTCGATGTCGATCTTAGCTATTGTGATTGAATCGGCGGCCACTTGCGCAACCCTATTGACGCAATGTTGACCGTATGATCGTCTAACGTGGTCGTTCTTGGTCGCTACCGTTCGTTCTTATACCTAACGACTAACTAGTTTGTCAGGCAATACATCGGATTTTCAGTCCACTATTTCCTGCAGCGAACGGACCGCCATTGTTGCTACGTCGCCGATCTTCCGGCGACAATGCTTGCTACGACCGTAAGGCGAATTTGCTCAAGAGGATTGTTCGCGATCAAGCTCCTCCCACGCGTGCTTAACCTCTGATGCCAAAGTTGGAAACGTGTCAGCAAAATCCGCTACTAGATCCTCAGCGATTTCGCCCTTCCGCCGCTCGAAAAACTCATCGATAGGAAATCCGTTAAGCTGTCCAATACCGACGTGCTTGGCTATTGCGGCCAGTATTTCGAACGATGCATCATTGTGGGCTTTCTGGAAGAAATTGTTTAGTTGTTCCCAGACAAACCTCTCGTCAGCTTTGCCGGGTTGCATTTTCATCGGGTAAATCCGGCAAACCTTCTGCTGCGCGCTGGCGTTCGATTAACTTAAGCCGCTCTTCCTCGCTGAGAACGATAGAAGATGCCTGGGCAGTTGCGGAGACCTCGACCTTGTTTGCATTGCCGCGATAATCAGCAGGAAAGCTAAGCCGGAGCCATTCGGCATGAGCGCGTCAGTCCTTTTCTCCGGCCGCTTTGATCGCCTGCAAAGCTTTCTGGCGCGCAAATTCACGCGACTCGGCCAATCGGTCTTCGAGTTCCGGGTGTTCCTCCCGCCAGTCGGCGAGCGTTGTAACGCCAATTCCCGCGACCACACACGCGCTCTTAATCGACATCCCGTCAGCTAATGCGGCGCAGAGTCGATCGAGCGTAGCGTCGTTAAATTTTGTCGGCCGCCCGGCCCGCGCTGGGACAGGCAGTTGCCCATTTTCTAACTCGACCATGTTCGAATGAACAGTTATGCCATTTTCCCGAGAAACGCAAAGGCGCCGGCCTGCTTCGCCTCAACCGGCCCGGAGTAGGCAACAGCCCTCGATCCAGTTGCCAGCATACTGTTCATTTTTCCATTTCGCCGACTCAAAGCTAGTCAAGGGATCCAACGGTAACGTGCTGATTTGCTATTTACGCAGGCGTCTGCCGTTTTCTCAATGGCTCGGAGTTCGACGAGCTTGGAAATCACACAGCGTGCTCCGGGCTGCGTAACGCTCAGTCGGTCCGCAAGGCTCAATTGTGCGACGTCTACTGAAATTTTGTCCCCGGATTCAAAGTTGGACGATCACCGCGCTTCTTTCTTCGCGCTGCCCACCGGGCTTTCATTAACTGAGAAAGCCTTCGTCGGCCCGATGCCGTGATTCCGCCTTTGCGTTTCTTTCCTGCCTTTGGGCCGGTGCGTCCTTTTATTCGTGCCCAGCGAGCCCTTGCCGCTGCCGCGATCTTCGCCCGAGCCGCGGCTGACATCCGGCGTCTGCCTCCGCGTCGCGGCGCAGTCGTCGCAGCGCCTCCTCTTACTAAACCTCTCAGTCGTCTTTCCAACGCATCAATCTGGCGACGAATCGATAAAGCCTGCTCCAAGTTTCGAGTTGATAAGTCCATAAAAGCTTTCGATAGAGTAAGTTCTATTTAATGCAAGGGTCCTCCGCGTCGAACCGTTCAGCATAGTACGATCTAGGTTGCCACGCCATTGCTGGCGAGCAATTCGAGGTTCGAAGCCGCAACGGCTAGGGTCGACCAGCGATATTTGCTTTCACGGCGTGACGCACGGCGGCCTCATTCGAAGAGGGCACCGCTTCCAACCTGGTTTTTAGGTCCTTTGCAGTTTCCAGTTTGGGGTCAGTTTTCAGGGCCCGATCGAGTGTGTCCAAGGCTTTATCTTGATTGCCAAGCACTGCTTCAGCACGGGCGACTTTAACGAGACCTTCTGGGCTTTCAGTCAAGCGAGGCTTTGTCTGTGCAACCAAGCTTTCCAGTTTGGTTTTGGCTGATAGATTCGACGGATTTTCGGCAAGAGCCTGGGTTGCCTTATCGATTTCCAGTCCGTCTTTGTCGAACTTAATTTTACTGACTGCCGGAAATCCAATCATCAACACGGCAATCACGAAAAACAAAAGCAAAGCCTTTATGCTTCGTCTTTGAATTACAAACACGATCAGAAGCACAAGGACAGCCAAAAACAGTATTGCGCCGAGAATGAGCATAACGATTTCGTAAAGATGGAGGCCGTTAAAATTCATGATAGAACTTCATGATAGAACAGTGGTGGAGCGGAGGGACTGAGGGGCGTGGTCATGATCAAATCTCAGGGGTTAATCGGCAAGATGATGAGCAAAAACTCAGGAAACTGCCAGCATAAAAATCTCATGGGAGGTTGTCCGCCTCGAAGTCGACTCGGGCAAGAAATGTTTTCGACTTATTGCTCAAAGATAGTCCGACGAGTGTAACCCTTCGTTCTAAAAATCCAATCTTGCTGAAACTGCCGCGCATTTCTAAGATCGCGCCGATGCCGAAATACTGGCTCATTAGCGACCGAGACAAAAATGCTATCGGGCAGGGGATGAACAACGGTGGCCTAACCTACTGGATTAGTGACGGCGATGATCTAACAAACATTGGAAATTGGAAAAAGGTCACCGCGAATCAGTTTCAAAGCCTCCTGGCCGCCGCCTCGGATCAGTTTCCCTCCCTTCCACCCGGGCAGCAAGAAAATCAATGTCATGTCACAATCCTCGTTCACGGCTACAATGTCAGTTTCCAATCGGCCGCGAGTTTCTATCAAAAACTCTGTAGCCGACTATTCGACGGTCCGAATAGTTTGGGACTTTGCATTCTTTACGACTGGCCTTCGCTCGGCAGCATTCTCGGTTATGAGCCTGACCGCGCCCATGCCCGCGCGTGCGCCGGAGATCTGACGGATGTGCTTTCGATGCTCTTTGACTGGTTAGTGAAGAAGCAAGCGGCGGCAGCCAAAGACCCAGACGAAGCCTGCAAAGCGAAAGTGTCGATGATCTCCCACAGCATGGGTAATTATGTTTTACAGAAAGCAATGGCGGCCGCTTGGACACGAAAGAACCAGCCGCTGCTTGCGAGTTTGCTTAACCAACTGGTGATGGTCGCCGCTGATGTAGACAACGATCTCTTCGACGCTGGCGCGCCGGATAACGGCGACGGCAACGCGATTGTTAATCTTACCTATCGCATTACTGCACTTTATAGTGGGCGCGATGCTGTTTTGGGCATGTCCGCCGGACTAAAACATTTCGGAACCCGACGGCTCGGTCGATCTGGTCTCGCGCATGACCCGCCGCTTGTGACGCAGCTTCCAGCTACCGACAATGTCTGGAATGTCGATTGCTCAAGCTTTTTCCCGAAGACTGTCTCTGGCGAAGCAATTCATGGAGCATACTTTGAGACCGACGGGACGATTGGACTGATGCGGCAAATTCTACGCGGTATTGACCGCGGTGTGCTCGAAACAACCGGTGCGACAAAGGGGAAAGCCTGGCCGTAGAAGTCTCCACCAAGACCATTTTCGATTGCGGCTCTTCACGGGGTCTAAGGAGTTTATTCCTTCCTTAGCAGCGCAATAGTTTTGTTTAATTCATCGTGACGGTGACTTTGTTGGAGATCGCGATATGCAACAAGCGTCTGATTAACTCCGTCTTCTCGTCGTCGGTTAAACCTGCGGGACACAGCATTTCCAGCGTTGGGAATTCCCCCGGCGGCAGGACAACTGATTGGCTAACACGGCCGTTTCCCTGGCGCACATGCCCCATCCTTGCAATACCATTTGTCTGTCGACCGAATCTCCTTACCTCCTTTGACTGGGATCTGGTCATCACCAACGTACTACGGTCTTGCGTGCACGAGGTTCTCGAAAAAGTGACAAAGTTGTCTGCCTCGGTTTCTGCCTAGAGCACGGCCATCCCCATTACAAGACTCAACGCGTCATCCCCATCACCGGGTGGAGTTCCCAAACGGAATAACCGGCATGAAATGGCTTCGGTCGTTGGTTTGACCGATCCGTTGGAGCGTGGTCAACATCGTAAAACGCTCTGCCTGTAACTGAGATTACGTGACGGCCGCTAAGCGTAAGTCGTTTGGAGGATTGGAAGCTGAAGGGAAAGTTCTGGGTGGTCCAGCTAAAAGCGAGTTTACGAAAGTCGCCCCAAATTTTTCCGCACGGAATTTCGACTCCGACGGTGCCCGGTTTGTTATCGTTGGCGTCCACAAGCTCAATGTGAATGTCGCCGTCGGCCTCAACCTTCATGCCATCAACGAGGCCGGTTAGAACGTACCATTTCTGCTCAGCCGGGATTCGTTGGGAGCTTTGGCCGAGTTTGATCTTGGTACCTACACCGGCCCACGCGTACATCTGCGAGGGGGTAACTGCCTTGATCTGGGATTTATCGGCAGGGGGGCGGCTAGGGTCGATCTTCGCAGCCCAACGGGCAACGCCGTGCGCGCCATTGCAGACGCTCGGCGACGTGAAGCTGGTAGTAGCGGTTTTCTTCTTCGTGGCAGCGCCCGAAACCGGGGCAAAGGCCAGAAGCGTTAGGATGATGGTGCTGAGTATGATCTGGGGGTTCATGGCAGAACGTCTTAGCAGCCGCGCAGCGCGTAGGGAAGCCTTTTTGAGCGTCCAGAAAAAGTTATTCTATGGACTGTTATTTTTTTTGGCAGCTTCCGGCTGACCGCGAGACCACTGTTGCGATGAGGATCGCCAAGTTTACGTCACCGGCTTCGACTTAGTATTGTGCGTCGCCCAATTCCGATGCGAAATCGCTCGCCGCAGTGCGGTTTTCCACGCCGAGTTTTGGATAAATTCGCTCGAGCCGCTAGCCCGGGTGGCAGCGGGGATGGGCGAACCCGACCGCGCCATCGCGGCTCTACAGAAACTACTCTCGATGCCGGGCCAGGGTGCGCTGGCTGAAGCCGTGCCGCTCACTCCTGCGCTGCTCCGGGTCGATCCGATGTTCGATCCGCTGTGGAATGATCCGCGCTTTCAGAAACTCGCGGCCGAACCACCAGCAAAAATAGCACACCGTAGCGACCGAAGTTAAGAAGGAGATCGACCTCAAGATAACGACCTAGCGCGTTCACGGTCCTTTTCTACGGTCTGACGATTTTTGGCTGTAAAACTGCGCAATTCCACGAAATGCAGCGCAAATCGGACTCGTTAGGGTTACCTATGAAAAACACGCCATGCAATGCGGTGCAAACGTGCGCAAAACTCGTTAGGCCAATTACAAATCAGCTGCTCTACCAACTGGGCTATGCCGGCAAAAATGCGCCGGGAAACTAGCGCAGAGTCACAGCTCCGACAAGAAATGCCTAATCGGCCGAGAGTGAGCTTTCGTTCCAAAAAACAACCGCGGGTAAAACGATCAACCGGAACCGGGATAATCGATGCGGTAGATACGTGCACGCCGAAAATGATGCTGGTGCAGACGAAAAAGATGTTTGTGACCGCAGAACCGATAAAAAAAGGCGTTTTCGCGATTTTCCCAACCCGTCTCTTTTATTTTTGTCATCTCGGTGATTCGCGCACCTTGGTTAACAAGAGCTTGTTCGACCTCCGACCAGGTGACGCCAAAATACCCGTCCCACGCAAATCGCCACACTATCCAGCGCGCGCGAGCCACACCGAAAACGTATTCAGGGAGATGTTGCCGTCGGGCTGCGTCGTAAACCGGCGCGTTAGCGAGAATCTTCAAGCCCTGCGGTAATCCGGTGTAAAAATAAAGCGGCTCCGATTCATAATTGGTAATCACTACATCCCCAGGCCGCGCGTTACGGCGGAGAAACTGGCAGCTCTTGCCCATCGTTCCCGGATTGCCATACCACAAGTTACAGCCGAATCGCAGCAGTCCGGTGTCAATAAAACGATTGAGCGGACTCGAAGGAACGTGAAGGGCGACGGCGTATTGGCCAAACCGAAAAATTCCACTCCTGTTCCATGACGTCCAAGGCGCAATTTGATCAAGTCTCGTTAGGATAAAGACCGCTAGTAACGAGATCCAGACGACGGGTTTTCCGCGGCTCACCTTCGCGATCAGCACCCCTGCGGCGAGTGCGAGAAGCGGAACGACAGCGGCGGTGTAGCGCAAGCCGATGATTCGCAGTGAAGTCACTTCCTGAGTGAGGCTTATGATGAACGCAAAACAAAGAATGCTGGCACCGACCAACAGCAGAAATCCGGCTTCCTGTGTGTTTAACAAAACATTTGAATCGCGTGATTGCGTTGCCCCTGTCGCCGAGTCACAACTTGCTTCATCGCCGCCGGAGGCAGAACCGAGCGGATGGATCCGCGAACGTCCGAGGCACCATCGGATCAAAAGGACGAAGAAAAGCGCAATGATTCCGATAAGCGGTGTGACCGATGCCGTTTCGAAAAGATACTGGATTATTCGCGCAAAGAATTCACCTGCCGCTCGCAACGGCGTACTCATTTGGGTGTAGCCGAGCCGCGCGTAAAAGAACCAAGGAACGGTGAAAAGGAAAACTGGAACGCATGCCAACCAGAACCACCGCCGCTGTCCGGAAAACGGTGAATAGGTCAACGTTAACACGGCAAGCGCAGCCAGAATGGCGGTGCCAACCGGATGAGTGTGGAACAACAGAATGGCAACTGCCGCAAAAAGGATCGAGTCGCGTGCCGATTTCATCCGGAAAAAGATCGAAATCAACCAACAGCTAAACAGCATACTGAGCGCGTAATAACGCGCTGCTCTCGCGTAGAGGAGAAATTGGACCGAGCCGAGAACTAGCAGCGCTCCGCAAAATGCAGCCTTCCAATCGCCCGTTAATCGGCGAATCAGCCGGTAACCCAGTAGCACGGTAAACCAACCGGCAAGCGCAAACGGCAGCCGCGCGGCAAACGTGTTTTCACCAAACAGCAGAAACGATGCGGCCGCGACGTAGTATTGCACCCATGGCGTGCTCACCATGACGAGCTGTTGGTTTTCGCGCGCTCCTAAATCGGAATCTGTGAAGGTGACGCCATCCCATGCTTTCGGAATGCCGAATTTCACAATGCTGGAGGCGAGCACTGCCGTGTCCCCTTCATCAGCCCAAAGATAATCAGCGCCCAAATTGGTGAGAAGGATCGCTAATCCCAGCACTGCCACCGTTACAAACGGCCAGTTCGCCCTCAGGCTGCGGTAAACACGCGGCATGAGCGATTTCATGATAAAATTCTTGTCGGGCTACTGGCCATTTCCTGGTTTCACCAGCAGCGCGCCGAGCATCCCCTCTGGCGGCGCTGACGAATCCGGTTCGGCTCGCACAAGCGCCGCAACAGTTGGCGATTCTTTAATCAACCATGTGTCAGGGTAAAAATTTTGCTCCAGGTAGGACAAGCTCCAATCGGTGAAATATTGATCGCTCCCGGGATTGAAAAAGAGATCGTTCGGTAGATACACCGCCGCTGCTGGCGCAGCGCGTTGGATTTCGTCGGCCGCAGCGATTTGTCTTTCGCGCGCGTTCCGGTAGGGCCCGTAAAGCGGAAAGAGAAAAATGTAGCGCGTCGCCGAAACGCGCTGTGCGTAAAAGAGTAACTCCGGTTCGGCGCCGAAAACGAAGACGCGCTGCTCGAATGATGTGAGTCGGGCGATGCGTGTAGCAAACTCCGGCATTTCGGCGAAGAAATTTCCGGGATAAATCTTCCTCACTGCTTCCGCCGGCGTGTAACGGAGCCAGAACGGCCAAAGCGTTTTCAGCGGAAGAATCGCAAGTAAAAGGCTGAACAGCGCTCCCGGAACCCACGAACTTCTCCATCGCCGAAGCTCGCTTAGCCATTGCCCGCCGAAAACCGCGATCAAAGCAAGCGGCGGGAGCAGTTGCTGGAAGTAATGTGGAAAGAAATAGCCGCTCGCGCTTACGCCGATCATGCTCGTTAACAGCCAGCCCGCGAGAAAAGCGAACCATTTGCCCTTGCCGGCAACAATCAGCGCGATCAAACCGGCGGCCGACAAAATCCAAGCCAGCGTTTCTGCTCGCGCGAGCCCGGCAACGGTTTCCGAACAAAACTGGAGCCGATCCGACCAGGTCATCGCGCCGATGTATTCCAAGTTGTGGGTGAACACGTTGTCGACCAGCTCGCCCAGTCCACGACGCATCCGGAAGTAAAGACCAATGATCCCAGCGATCGCGAACAGCCCACCAGCCGACCAAAAGGCGAATGCGAGTGAATTACGCCATCGTTTGTCCGCTGCAGTGAAAATCGGATACAGCGCGATCAACAAAAAACAATTCACCGCTGCGACTTGCTTGAACGCGATCGCGATTCCAGTCAGCGCGCCGCAGCCGAGCATAAGTAAAACGTTGCGCGGATTGTCGGCTGCTTTCAGAAACGCGATTTGAGAAAGGATTAGCGGTAGCAGCATGAAAAGCTCGGTGTTCGCAGCCGTCCCTTGCGCGAACGGGTCAGCGGAAAGCAGAGCAAACAGCACGGCCGCGACAAAGGGCCAGAATCGATTCATGAATCGCCGCGCGAGAAAAAACAGTGCGCAAGCTGACGCCGCCGAAAATAACAGCGCGGCGAAATGCACTGCTCGAATCGGGTCGACCGGCAAAGTCAGCGCCGCGCGATAAACCCAGAAAATCGCGGGCGGTTTTTGATCGACCCAGTCGCGATATGGCAATTCGTTGTGACCGAGCCGCCATGCGATGTAGGCGTATTCGCCTTCATCTCGCTCGAACGGAACGCGGAGCAGCGGGATTCTCACCGCCGCCGTAATCAAAATCAGACCGGCAACGACGAGAATCGTTAGTCTTGCAGACGGACGCGGTCGCAAGCCGGTTGCGCTTTCGATCACCTCGAGCGCGACGTCACACTAAGCGGCTCGGCCGTTTCCAGATTCTTGATGACCGTGCTGAGGTAGACGGACTGTGGATAAAAAGCCTTATATTTCGTGATTTCGGCGCGGTTCAAAACTTTGAAACCGTAGCGCTCGAACATCTGTTCGCCGCGCCGGCTTTCAAACGTCACGATCTGCCCGTAAACACGTTTTTCGCCGCAACGATAGAGATAACTCAGATACGCGCTCATCAGCGCGCGCGTCGTCGACATTTTTCGAGCGTCCGGAAGAAGATTGATGTGAAAATGTGGAACCCGCCGCGGCGCGGCCG
>WNFB01006882.1_pt1 | contig 16758 bp, 21 predicted proteins | sample 5400501 | NCBI WGS metagenome assembly WNFB01 (sample SAMN13153341, study PRJNA577476) | soil metagenome | isolation source: 200 cm saprolite under Douglas fir tree site 2 hole 1 | place: USA:California | collected 2015-04-18
GCCTGAAGGTCTCCAGGTCCTCTTCGTAGACCACCCAGACCGACCCCACCTTGATCCCATAGAGCCGCTGGCTGATCAGCAATCGGCGGACGTAGGCGTCCGAGACTTGGAGGGCGGCCGCGACCTCGGCGACCGAGAGCGGGCGTGGCCGTATCATCTGTTTCAAAGTAGCACGAAGACGTTCCAATTTCTCGTCCAGGCGCCTATAGTGGAGCTCCCAGGACTCAGGCGAGAGCCGTGAGCCGGCCCGGGCAGCCTCTCGGGTCTGGCCAGCCAGCCCCTCCAGCCCCCATCTCAGCCCTCCACTTCCCAGGAGGAGATGCCATGGCAGAGGAAAGACGAGGCGCCCCCGAACATGTGAAGAACGACCTGGCCGAGCTCAAAGGCATCGGTCCCAAGTACGCGGAGATGCTCAAGAGCTGTGGCGTCGACTCGATCAAGGAGCTACAGCACCGTAGCGCACGCCACCTCAAGGAGATGATCGAGAAGCGGCATGCGCACGTGATCGGCCTGTCTGAGCACCAGTGCCAGACCTGGATCGACGAGGCGAAGGCCTTCTATCCGCGCAAGGCGAAGGTGCCCGAGACACCAGGTGTGAACGGCAGGGTTGTTTGAAGATCGCCGTGACCACGGATCGGCGAGCTTGGCGGCAGTGCCGACCCCGGCGCACGGGCCAAGCTGTCCTGCAGCAGCGAAGGGAGGCAGAAGATGATTCCAGTGATCACCGAAGAGACCTCGTCGCTCCATGACGCCATGCGCAGGCTGTGGGCGGAAGATGTGATCTGGACCCGTGAGTACATCGTGGAAGCCGTGGCGGGGGCCCCGGACGCGGCGCAGGCCGCCGCCGAGCGGCTGCTGAAGAACCAGGAGGACATCGGTAACGCCTTCGTGCCCTTCTACGGGGAGGAGATGGGGGCTTGCGTCACGGATCTATTGAAGAGCCATGTCCTGATCGCAGTCGACCTCGTGAATGCCGCCGTTATCGACGACGAGCGGCAGTTTCGCCGGGAGGAAAGGCGCTGGAACGACAACGCCGCCGAGATCGCGGCCTTCCTGAGCGAGGCCAACCCATGCTGGCCGGAGAAAGACGTCCAGGACCTGCTCAGCCGGGAGCTTTCCTTCACGAAGCGGGAGCTGGGCGCGAGGTTCGAAGAGGACTGGGAGTGCGACGTCGAGTACTTCGACGACATGTTCACCCAGATCCTCACCATGGCCGACGTGCTCTCCGAGGGATTGGTCAGCCAGTTCCCCGATCGCTTCGATCACCCGGGCAGCAGGCAAGCAAGGGAAGGAGAACCTAACGCGATGGAGATCGAGGAAATACCGAGGACCTTCTCGTTGCGGCTAACGGAGCAAGAACTGACGACTCTGACTGAGGTGGTAGGGAGCTGGATCGATAACTCCAAGGGGGAGGACCCAGCCGTTGAGACCATGTATCAGCAGCTGAGCGATGCCCTCGGCGACGAGGCCGCTGAGGTCCCTGAGGTCCCTGAGAAAACCGCTGAGGAGGAGGCCGTCGACGAGGAGAAATGAGGGCCCACGCGGACCGTGGACTCGACTCTCCTCGATCACCACGAGCAGGGATGAAGGAGTGAGGCAGACGATGATTACGACCGAAGAGACCTCGTCGCTGCATGACGCCATGCGCAGGCTGTGGGCGGACCACGTGATCTGGACCCGTCAGTACATCGTGGACGCCGTGGCGGGAGCCCGGGACGCGCAGGCCGCCGCCGAGCGGCTGCTGAAGAACCAGGAGGACATCGCTAACGTCTTCGTGCCCTTCTACGGGGAGGAGATGGGGGGTTGCCTCACGGATCTATTGAAGAGCCAAGTCCTGATCGCGGTCGAGCTCGTGAATGCCGGTATTGTCGACGACGAGCGGCAGTTTCGCCGGGAGGAGAGGCACTGGAACGACAACGCCGCCGAGATCGCGGCTCTCCTGAGCGAGGCCAACCCATGCTGGCCGGAGAAAGACGTCCAGGACCTGCTCAGCCAGGAGCTTTCCTTCACGAAGCGAGAGTTCGTCGCAAGATTCGAAGAGGACTGGGAGTGCGACATCCAGTACTTCGACGACATGTTCAGCCAGATTCTCACCATGGCAGACGTGCTCTCCGAGGGATTGGTCAGCCAGTTCCCCGATCGCTTCGATCACCCGGGCAGCAGGCAAGCAGGGGGCAACGGAATCACCGCGGCAGGAGAAGGGACGGCTTCAAGGCTGGCAGAGGAAACGATCAGCCCGGAGCAGGTCCATCGGATGATACAGAGCCGCTACGGCGCGTTCGCCGAGACCGGCGGCCACCTGGAGCCCTGCTGACCCAGCAAGGGGAAGCCCAGTTCGGGCTTCGCGGTCGATCAGGGCCTCTACAGCGAGGCCGAGCTTTCGTTGGTGCCCGAGCTTGCCCTCAACCTCTCCCGTGGGTGCGGGAACCCCACCGGTTTCGCCCAGCTTCAGCCCGGGGAAGCGGTGGTGGACCTCGGGTGCGGAGGCGGTATCGACGTCATCCTGGCTGCTCACAAGGTCGGACCGCAGGGCGGGGTGGTCGGCATCGATTTCACCCCCCAGATGATCGGGCGAGCCAAGGAGACCGTGGCCAGCGCCGGCCTCCAGGACCGCAACATCGAACTGCGACTAGTTGAGGACATGGCCGAGACCAAGCTCCCCGACGGATCAGCGGATGTCGTGATCTCGAACTGCGTGATCAACCTGTGCCCCGACAAGGACGCGGTGTACCGAGAAGCCTTTCGGCTCCTGCGCCCGGGGGGGCGGCTGGCGATCTCCGACGTCGTCCTCACCGAGGACCTCGCCACAGAGCTCCGAGCGCGCCTCCGGTCGACCTGGTCGGGATGTCTCGGCGGGGCCATTCCGGAAGAGAAGTACCTCGAGACCGTAGGGCAGGCGGGCTTTGGTGAGATTCAGGTTGTGGCTTGCCACCCGTTTTCCCCAGATGAGCTGCAAGCCATGGCCCGCTGTCCCGGCGAAAGGTTCACCCCGTCCCCTTCGAACGACGACCTGGCTGCGGTGCAGGGGAAGGTGGCGAGCATAAAGTTCACCGCCCTCAAGCCACTTGCTTCAGCCAGCGAGGAAGTCGCCCCTGGCTACGCTGCCACGTCCAGCACCATGGACCAGGAACTCTCCCGGCCCCGAGAGCAGGTAGCGAGCGCCCTGGCAGAGGCTGAGCGCCGCGCAGCAGGTGCCGAGGCTCGATTAACCGCCCTGCAAGCCGAGGCTGATGAGCTTCGCCGCCTAGTCGGAAGGCTGGAAGTCGAACGGGCCGATCTCTGCCGGCAGTTGGAGATCGAGCACGCCCGAGCAGTCAAGGAGCCCGAGGCCAAGGCCGAAGGGGAGCCTGGCGAGGCCGCAGCAGCCGCGGCAATGACCCCCTCGAGCGTTCCGAACATCATCGGCTCGTCCGGATTGTACGTCCGCTCCAGATACACGAGGACCGGTGAGGGGCCCGCCGAGGCCCCAGCGACAGAGCAGCCCGGGACCGAAGCCGAAGGTGAGCCCGGTGAGGAGCTCGCCGAGGAAGCGGCCGAGGAGCCCGGGATCGAAGCCGCTGAGCCCGGTGAGGGGCCCGCCGAGGCCCCAGCAGCAGAGCAGCCCGAGGAAGAGCCCGCCGAGGAAGCGGCCGAGGAGCCCGGGACCGAAGCCGAAGGTGAGCCCGGTGAGGAGCCGGTTGAGGAGCCCGAGGCTCTAGCGGGGGAAGCCGAGTTAGGGGTAAGGCAGCTCGCGGAGTCCGTGACTGCCACTATTTCCATTACCCTGCCGCAAGTAGGAAGCGTCCGGGTGCAATGGGATTTCCGGTCTGTCGAGGAGAAAGAGAACCCGATGCCGAAAAAAGCGACGCCCAAGGAAGCTCCGAAGAAGAATGCGGCCCCCAAGGGCAAGTCAACGGTGGCCAAGACTGCAAAGACGGCGGCCAAGGCGAAGCAGAAGTAAACGGGGCCTTCCGGGTCGTGGCTCGATGCACGGGCAGGCGCCCGAGAAAACGGGCCCGGAGACCGGTCCGCCCTCGTACGCACGCCGCGTGCGACACATAGCCGAGTCGCTGGAGGCCTTGAGCCAGCTGGTCACGATCGGTGCCGGGCACAATGGCCCCCGTCCAGGACACCAGCCAAGTGGTCGGCGACGCCGTCCAGGTATGAGATATGCCTTGGGTTCCCGGTCTCCCCGGTAGAGCCCGTCAAGCCCAATAGTTCCAATGAGCAGGGCATTCTCGTGTTCAGGGTCACGGCCGGCAGGTTATGAAGGAAATCCGTCGCTTCTGACACTTCTTCATCTAGGATGAGAAACTACCATCCCAGCTGAAGTGGAGGTCGCGTGGAGCTGGCGGTCGTCAGGGATCTGGCAATCTCGAGCAGGTCCGGGCCTGGTTCGGCCGGCCGCTGTGGGAGATGGAGCCAGCCGACGCCGACGCCTACTTCGGCAAGGTGCTGCGAAACGCAGCCGGCGGGACTCGCCGGTCCCGGCAGCGGTCCTCGGGCAAGGATGGTCCCCCTCATCAACGACGCCGGCCGGACCCTGCGCTGGTTCATCGAGGACGTCTGGTGCCACTTCGACGGTGATGACTCCCGACCAGGTGCCCCCCTGCTGCCCTCCGAGCGAAAGAACGGGGACGGCACCTGCGGGCGGGTGGGCACCGAGGCGCTGCGCGTCGGGCTGGCCGAGGCGGCCGCAGCGCACCTGCCGGCGTGGAGCGACCGGCTGACCCCGCACGTCCTCCGCCACTACTGCGCCTCACAGCTCTACCTGACCGGGATGGATCTGCTGGCCATCCAGGAACTCCTGGGGCACGCCTGGGTAGCGACCACGATGCAGTACGTCCATGTGCAGCGCACCTGGATCGAAGAGGCCTGGATCGCCGGCAGCGTTCGGGCGGCCAAACGACTGGAAGGACTCATGACGTGAGATGGAACCTGCGGCTGGCGGCCGCAAGCCGGGGGATCTGGAAGGCAAGCGAGCTTCAACGCCGCTTGGCCGAGCACGGCCTCGTCATCAGCGCCGGCAAGATGTCCGGGCTGTGGTCCGGCAACCCCGCCAGCATCAAGCTCGACGACCTCGACGTCATCTGCGCGGTCCTCGGCTGTGGCGTTGAGGAGATCCTGATCCCCGAACCCGACAAGGTGCAGCGCCCGGCGGACGAGCAGTCACCCAAGGAGGCTGTCGCCGGTCCGCCGGGCGTCAAGCCCAAGCGCCGCGACGGACGCTCTCTCCCGCCGATCTGAATGAACCGGACCTCGTCGGGCGGTCCGGCGAGGAGCTGCACCGCCTGCTTGGCGTGGGGCGTCCTCTCCGGCCGGTTCTGCTCGGCCTGCGGCGTCTTCAAGCACCAACACCCGAGGAGGCGGTATGCAGCGGTTGCAGCCGGGTGCTCCCCGTGAAGCGGGGCTACTGCCGGCTGTGCTGGTGCCAGGCCGTGCCCGGCCACGGGGCGCATCCAGCTCCGGCTGTTCGAGGCCCGCAGGGATTTCACCCGCTTTGATGAACGGGATCACATGGACGCCGCCAACCCCTGGCTCCTCTGGGGGCACTACCTTGCTTACCGCCGGGGGGAGGCCCGGGGCTGGGCTCGTGGGGTGCGCTTCGCCGTCCAACGCGGCTTGGTCATCCTGCTGTCGGGCCACGTTGAAGGCGACACCGTCCGCTACTCAGAGCTGTTCCCGGTCCTGCGCGGGCTTGGTCGACGACCGGCGCCCATCATTCGAGGACTGGCTTGAGCGCAAGCTCGGCGGCCTGGCCCCGGGGATCGGCTGCGAAGTCGAGGCGTGGCTGCGCACCCTGCACGACGGAGGGCCCAGGACGCGTGCCCGCAACCAGGGCACGGTTTGGAACTACCTGAACGCCGTCCGTCCGGCCCTGGCGGTCTGGTCGGGGTGCTACCAACATCTGCGAGAGGTCACCCGCGACGACGTCGTCGCATGATCGGGCCCCTGCAGGCAAGCCGGCGTGACAACACCTTGATCGGCCTCAGGTCGTTGTTCGCCAACTGCAAGAAAGAGGGACTGGTCTTCCGCAATCCCACCAGCCGCCTCCCGGTTGGCGAGCGCGCAGGTTTCGTCATCCAACCCCTCCGCCCCGGCGAGGTCGGAGAGGCGATCACCACGGCCACGACCCCGGGGGCTCGCCTCGTCCTGGCTCTTGCTGCCGTGCACGCCGCCCGCACGGGCGCGATCCGTGGGATGCGACTCGACGACGTTGATCTCGGCAACCGTCAACTCGTCATCGCCGCCCGCATCCGGCCGCTGGACGATCTCACGAGGCGCACGCTCCTGGAGTGGCTTGCCTACCGGCGGGAGCGCTGGCCGAACACGGCCAACCCGCACCTGATCATCAACCAGCAAACCGCCTCGGAAACGGGCCCCGTCAGCACCTTCTGGGCCAAGAAGGCGCTACGCGGCCAGGAGGCGACGCTGGAACGCCTGAGGATCGACCGCCAGCTCGAGGAAGCCCTCGTCCACGGCCCGGATCCACTGCATCTCGCCAGCGTGTTTGGCGTCAGCGAGAAGTCAGCCATCCGCTACGCGGCGGCTGCCCGCCAGCTCCTCGCCACGCCGATCGAGCAGCCCCGCCCCGGGCTGCGAGAATGAACACCCCGTGGGTAGAGCCCAGCCCAGCATCGATGACCTCCTCGCAGCGTTCCTGGCGGAACAGCGTGCTCGCCTCTCGGCGCGCACCTACCGCAACTACGGGTACGTGGTCGAGCTCCTCGGCCACTGCCTGAACGGCTACGCCTACCAGAGCCTCACCGGGCTGGACCTCAAGCGCTGGCGCAAGGCCTTCGACGGCGGCGACGAGGATGCCTTCCGCCGGCTCTTCGGAGCCGAGCACATCGTCGAGAACCTGGGCGAGTTCCTGGGCTACTTCATGGTCCGCAAGGTGATCGCCGGCCAGGAGCTCACCGACCCACCCAGAACGGGACTGCCTTGTGCTGCTTCCCCGGCCACTCAGTGTCGGCCTGCTCCCCAGCGAACCGTATCAAAACGGTCCCCGAGTCCGCCCATCACCCCCCACTCCGATGGCTACTGCCCCTTTTAGGCTTATCTTGGCTGTACCCCTCCTATCGCCTTGCCTCGTGCAGGCAGTCTGGTCGCGTGAGGCTGCACGGCGGGCGAGAGCTTGCATTCGTTGAGTGATAGGGTCCAAAATTACACCGATGTACTTTCCAGGAGGGGCAATGAACTGCGACGAATGCCACAGTTTGCTTGAGGAATGCGCCTGCTGCGGTCAGGAGGGCAGAGATGGCGTCTGCGGCTGCGGGGGACCGCTCTGTGAGGAGTGCACAGAGGCATTCTGCGTTGATGCCTGGGAGATGGCTGAGGCGGTAGCGTAGGTTCCGACGGGCCGCACCCGCTCGGGCTTGCCCTTGGGCTGCCCACTCCTTTCCTGTTGGCAAAGGATCCGCCAGCTCTTTCTTCTTCAAAGCGCGCATGTTCGACCCAACACATGCAAGGCCGCTGGCTTCGGATCCATCCCTGAGACGATGGCCATCAGGCGGGTTGAGCGAAGTGAGCGTAGGCAGGTCTGCGCGGGATCGAGAATGTACGACCAGCGCGCCGACGAGACGATCACGGTCGAGGTGACCGTAACCGTGACCGAGGCCATCGTCAAAGGCAAAGCCACGAAGATCAAGCCGACCGGCGGGAGCCTCTCCTGCGCGGTGATGGTGATCCACCGGAACAGCTGACCAGCCGCCTGGCTCGGGCAGCTGGGAGACGAACCCGCCCAGGAGGGAGACACCAACTCCCCCCGCTTCTGCGCTGACTGACGGCTCGCGAGTGGATCCGAGCCGTTCGCAATCAGACCCCGCCGGGTGGAGCCTCCAGCCCCCCCGCCGTTCCTCCCGGTGGACGCTGACGGCCGCGACATCGAGCCGCTGCTGGTGTTCGCCCAGCTCCTAAGGGGTCGGGTAGACCTGACAGCCTTGGGCTCGGCGACGCCCCGACCACGGCCGCGAGGCGAGGCGGCGGGGTACGTCCCAAACCCCCGCCGCCTCGGCCCTCCTTAGCTCCCGCCTAGTTGCATTTGGCGATATTCGTGTTGATAACGCCGATCTCTACCACCTTCACTTGGCAGATGAAGATGTTCAGCACGTCCTTCAAGATGACGACGTTGCCCGACGCGATGTCGTTGACCTGCGTCTGGATGTCGTTCTCGCTGGCGACGTTGTTGAGAAGGTTGTTCTCCTGGACGTTGAGGATGTTTATCTGGTTGCCGTTGAGGATATTGATGTCGCCGATGGTGATGGTGATCGGGTTATTGTTGATGGTTCCGATACAGATGACCTGAACGAAGACGTTAGAGCAACTGGCGTGCGTCGACCCGCCGGCCTGTGCGGGGGCGCCGGCGAAGATGCCGGCCAGCATCAGGATCGAAATGGTCGCGGACGCCGCAAGGCGCGTCAACATGCTCTTCATGAGTGGAAAGCCTCCTTGGTAGATTTCCGGCGGATGGCCACCGAACGAGAGAAGAAAGCTGCCTTCCTTGTGTGCAGCCCTCCATGCGGTGCCGAGAGCGCCGCGGTGGTGGACGCGGATGCAGGCACATCGGAAGAGTGTGGATGATCCCCCCAAGAACCGCCGTTCCTTCGGATGCAGCCTGAGGTCTGGATTGTAACCCTTGGCTCGTGAGGATACACATGAGAATCTTTTCATCCGTACCCTCGCCGCCAATGGGGCGCGCGTTACATTGAATGATACCGGGAGCGGTGGGGTCCCCACTTCCTTGGGGGATCCCACGCCGCTCCCGGGGTTGCGGGAGTCCGAAGTCCAGCCCGGCCGTAGCGGGGGTGCCGTCGGGGTGGGTGACGGAGCCGCATGCCGCACCGAGTGACCCGGACCCGCCGAAGCCCCGAAGCGCCACCACGGCGACGCCTGCCAGCAGGGAGGGCGGGACAAAGTGTGGGAGGTCACGCCGCCACGTCCTGCCGTTCCGACGCCGGCATGAAGGCTGGGTACCAGCGGCGGAAGTCTCCGCCCAGGTCGTCGTTGAGCACGCGCGTTCGGACCTGGAGCCGCGCCCGGACCAGGTCGTGAGCACCGGGCGCAGCTGCCTCACGTATGTCTGGATGGTGGGACCCCCCCCGGGCGCGGCCTCCGCGGTGGGCCCGGCCGCGCAGCACCTCGACCCGGGCCCAGGCTTCGGACCGGATCCCGGCCGCCAGCGGGTCAAGGCGCACGGCGAACCACCGCTTCAGGGTTCCTCGGCGTCGATCGTGATCAGTCCTTGGTCGGCGAGGAGCTCGGCGATCCTGTTGGCGGAGTCCATCCCGGCGATGGCGTCGGCCTCGATCTCTCCCGGCCGGTGGAGGGCCAAGACGCGGAGCTGGTTGCGGATGCGGCCCAGAGTCGCGGGTCCCCAGCCCCGAGCCTCGCCGAACTGGTGATAGCAGCGAGGAGCGAAGCGACTGCGGGATCCTCAGTCTTGGTGGGTCTGCCAACGCGCGCGGCGGAGGTCAGCAGGCAGGAGCTTCAGCTGCCCCGGATGATGGACGGCGCCGAGCTGTGGCGCGCTGCCGTTCCCGCCCGGGAGCGCCGGCTTGGGCGGGGTCCTCGGGACATTTGCCGGGCGGAACAGCCAGATGCCGCCGAAGAAGAGCGGCACGCCCATCGGCTCGATTGCCACGGCCTGCTCCGAGGCCCGCATGGTCGCAGCCACGATGCACCGGCGGCACCGACTCCTCCGTCCGACGACGGTGCGGCGGCCGCTCCCGACGCACAGGGCCGTGGGGTTGTTGTGTTTGAACGACCTGCAGTTGCCGCAGACCTCGCCGTGTCGGGTCGGAAGCAGGCACTCCGTGCAGAAGGTGTCCGTCACGCCACCTTCTTCCCTGGCCGACCGGCACAGCCGGCAGCGTCCCCCCTTCCCGATCGGAACCTCACGGGAGCAGCATCGGCAGCGGCCCTCGGCGTTTCTCCGCCTGAAGTCGGCACGCCAGGCATCGCCCTCCGAGGAGTTGGCTTGTCCAACAAAATTTAGTCGGAGCACGAGCCGGCCGGCGGGCAGTCGCGGATCCTGCGGTCGCACGCTTTGCACCTGCCGCGCACGTGGACGCTGACCGCGCGCCCGCAGAGCGGACAGGCCTTGGGGGAGCGCCAGCGGGATGCCCGCGCCTTGCATCGCTGGCAGCGATCGCTGAGCCAGATCGGCCGGATCTCCCCGCAGACCGCGCAGAGCCATGGGTCAAATACGGCTCTTCTGACACATCCGTGGGTGCCTGAGTAGCCCTCGACGACGCACGCCGCTTCTCCCGTATACGTTTCCGGCTGTCGAGGCTGGTTACGGACGAAGGAGAAACGGCGTGCGGTTCGCGAAGCTATGGGAAAAGCTGCTCGGTGTCGAGGCGACGGTGGTGGAGGGGGTTGTCTTCGACGAGGACGAGGAGGTCATCGTGGCCTCGGTGCGACCCCGGGTGCGACCCGACGATGCGGGATCTGCCAGCGCCGCTGCCCCGGCTACGACCAGGGGGACGGCCGCCGACGGTGGCGCACGCTGGACCTGGGGACCATCCCGGCGTACCTGGAGGCGGACGCACCACGGGTTGCCTGCCCCACCCACGGTGTGGTGGTGGCCTCGGTGCCCTGGGCTCGCCACGACGCCGGCCACACCAGGGCATCGACGCCCTCAACGACGGCGCCGGCGAGGACCCCGACCTCGTCGCGCAGCTGGGTCTCGCCAACCTCAAGGTTCCCGACTGGTTCCGCCCCTTCCCGGGAGGCCCGGACCCCTTCGGGGACGGGATCTGACCAGGTTCTGCGGAACCGACATCAGGCTCGTCATTACCAGCTCGGCTCCGAACTCATTCTCCGGACCGTGGCCAGTTCCCGGTTCTGCGCGTCGGTTCGCGCCCCGAGAACGCTTTGATCATCGTGCTACCGGGGTTACTATTCCGTAGAAGGAGCTGAGCGCCCACGTCGCCGGACCGTTGTATCCCGGGAGGGTCGACAATGGGGGAGACCGAAGGTTCGGAGTACCTGCTTGCAGCTCAGGTCGGGCGGCTGCTCCATGTGTCGCCGAAGACCGTGTCGCGGTGGGCCAAAGAGGGCAGGTTGCCCTACGTTATGACCCTTGGCGGGCACCGCCGGTTTCCCGGAGCGGCCATCAGGGAGCTGGCCGAGCGACTTGCGGCTGGTTCGATCTCGCCCGAGGCCCTCCAGGCGCGTTACCCCTGAGCCTCCAGAAAGGGCGGTGATCCCTGGATCTGCGAGGCCTTGAAGAGAGCCGACATGCGGTGCCTCGGTGCACACCATCGGTGCCTACCGCCGGGACCTCCTGGGCGTCGCCAACCGGATGGCTGCGGCTCACGACCTGGACGATGCCGCCGGGCTGCGCCCCTATGGTCGACTCCGCCGCCCTCGAGGCGGGGATGGCGGCGTGGTCCTCCGATCACGCCCCGGCATCGGGTCGCGGTGCCCGAGGTGCTTGTAGCAACGGAACACGGAACAACGGTATGAGGAGACCGGAACAATCCGTGGGAGGTCATGCCGCCAGCGCTGCCTTGGGCGCGGACACGACCTCCGGATACCAGCGGCGGAAGGCGTCGCCAAGCTCGTCGTTGAGGACGCGTGTCCGGACCTGGAGCAGGAGGTGGGCACCCTTCGGTGTCCAGCGCATCTCTGCTTTTTGACCATCCGCTTGCTCACCACCTGGTTGACCGACGACTCCACGAACGCATTGGAGATCGCCTCGCCAGCGCGGTAGCGCTCGCCGTAGTTGGGGATCCAGGAGGTGTTGGCCCGGATGTAGCCGCCGAACTCGACCCCCTTGCGGAGCTTGCGCTGGCCCGGATCGGCGTCGTCGACGTCGAGGTCCGTCTAGTGCATCAAAGGGGATAGCCCCTCTGCCCAACTCCGGTGGTGCGGCCAGAGTCCGGTGCCCGGATCCACCAATCGCCACGCCGGGAGTCGCCTGAGGCGGACGATCCGGTGGAACCGCAGTCGAGTCCCGGGCCACGTCCGAAGTCAACGGGGAGCCACGAGCTGCGGTAGGCGGCGCTGCCCCGTGCGGAAGCACCAACCACGCCGCCAACAGGACCGAGAGGCCAATGGTTGTGTAGGTGAGGCCATGGATCAGAACTCGTTGCACGGCCGACAACCCTACCGCCGTCTTCGCGGTCCGGCAGCCCTGTTTGAAGCACGAGCCTGGCCCACGCGGCGCTTGCAAGTGGCCTTGGGGCGTCGGGCGTCCGGCGGAAGGGCCGCTTCTTGTAGCTGGGAAGTCCTTCGCCCCGACCAACACCCTCTCCGGCCGTGCGCTCCAGTATCGATGTCGCGGCCGGTGGCCGCGGACCCCTCGCCGAGGCCGAGGCGCTGTGCCCGGAGACGCTCGTTCTTGACCTGTCCCGACTGGAGTTTCTGGACTCGTCCGGGCTTGGTTGCATCCTCGAGGCCCACGCCCGCGCCAACAACGCAGGGAGGCGCCTGGCCCTCCTGGGCCGTCCATCGCATCTTTGATCTCACGGGCATGGATAGGCACCTGGAGTTCGTCGAGGTCGACGCTGTCGACCAATGGCGACCTTAGCGTGAGTCAGGATCGGCCCCGAGACAGCCACCATCCACCACCGGGCACCTGTCACAGTGACCGAAAGGTCTCGACACAGGGCCGGCTTGCCAGGGACCTCGTCGGCGCAAGCCGCCACCCCCCTTCCGGCTCACCTTCTCACCGGTCTTCTCGGACGAAGCGGACGAGGACCGAAGACCAGTCGAACCCCGGGAGGTCTTTCGCTCAATCTCAGATATTAACCTATAGGTGCTCATCCCGACAATAGGGCCCCAACGGGCCAGCAATCAAGGCCGGAAGCAGCCGACCACCTATTTATTTAGTGGTGGCTGGCGTTTCCTATCGGATGGGTGCGTGTCGCCGGTTGGCGGCTTTTCTTAAGGGGAATCAGTACAACGACCCGCCAAAGTGCGGGGCTCTCAGGCCAAGCCGACTACTCAAGGTGGCCAAGGGACCGCAAATCCGGCTCCCGGCAGGAGCGGGCGGAGCGCTTCCGGGCGCCGCCCGCTCCAAACAGCGAGGAGCCCAAATTTGGTAGGAAAAGGGCGAACCTTTTCTATTCCATACGTTCCGCCGGCGCAAACGTTAGAGAACGTTAATGGTCTCGCCGTCGACTCGTTCCGGTGCTACCTTCAGCAGGAACAGTCCGGGGGGACGGGGGTATTCGATCAATGGTCGGCGGGCGGTCGCGCCGTGAGAGGCGGCGATGCGCGACCGGCGCCCAAGCGCCGCCGAGCGCGAGTCTCCCATGCCCTTTCTCCCCGAGTTGACGCGGGGCTTGAGGAAGGAAGGAGGGGTGGCTAGCGAGTGGCCAATTGGAGTCGGCTTGTTTTGGTTTGAGTTGATCAGGAGAAACAGGATACAAGGGCTAGAAAGGTAATTCGCGCGCGGGCCTACATGCGGCGTCGACCCGGGGGACCGCGAGCCGGGTCTCACAGACGTCTGCTTAGTTGAAGGAGGAGCCATATGGATGGGTCTCGATATCGCAGCGGGCGCACACGCCGGCTCTGGTTGTCTGGGGCAGTAACGTCGGTGCTCGCATTGGTTGCTCTGCTCTTTGTGAATGCCGCGGGCGCGACGCTCAGCGGCAGCTCGTTCGACACGACCAACGGAAGCCTCACCGACACGAGCCTCCACGACTGGAACCCGCCAGGGTCGCCAGCGGGCAACGTCGGGCCGCTGCAGGCGATCACCTGCCCGGCCACCGCGCCGGGGGCGGGGACGAATTGTGGGCTCGATCTGACAGGGAGCTCATCAGATGACTCGTTCTCGATGGGCCCCAAGGAAGACGATGCGGCCCCAGCGGTCGGGACGGGCTCGATCCCGCCGAACAAGGACGATCTGTCCCGGTTCTACGTGAACCAGGAGAAGGCAGGCGGCAACGATTACCTGTACCTGGCCTGGGAGCGGACGAACACGCTCGGCTCGGCGCACCTCGACTTCGAGTTCAACCAAAGCAACACGGCCAGCGCGAACGGCGTGACCAAGCTGCGTACAGCCGGCGACATGCTGGTCACCTTCGACTTCGGCGGCAGCGGTGTGCCGACGCTGAGTCTGTCCAGGTGGGTCACCAGCGGGGCGGCGAGCCAATGCGAGGTGCCCGCGGACGGCGTGCCTTGCTGGGGCGCGCTCGTCAACCTGACCACGGGAGGCTTCGCGGATGGTTCGGTGAACTCCGCCGACGTTCTGGACAACAACCCGCCAGGGAACCCCAGGACGCTGAGCGGAAGCACGTCGAAGAACGGATCCATATCGTCGACGTTTGGCGAGGCGGGCATCAACCTGACCGGCGCGGGCGTCTTCTCGCAGAACGTGTGCCAGCATTTCGGCGCGGCGGACCTGAAGAGCCGCTCGTCGGGCCAGTCGTTCACCTCGACGCTGAAGGACTTCATCGCGCCGATTCCGGTGAACATCAGCAACTGCGGCGAGATCAAGATCATCAAGCACACCGACCCGCGTGGCGTCAACCAGAACTTCAGCTTCACGTCGAACATTCCTGACCCGGTGGGAGCCTCGACCACCCCGAGCTGTACGTCCGACACGACGCCGTCTGCCTTCACGTTGAACGACAGTGCCGGAGTGGACAACTCAACCAACACCGAGGACTGCGTCAATGTGCCAGCCGGCAGCTACAACGTCACCGAGGGCGGCCCACCCGCCAACTTCGCGCTGGAAAGCCTCACCTGCACGGCGACGGGCGGGAGCAGCGGGGCCCAAGACAGCGTGAACCCCGCAAAGGCCAACATCACGCTGGTTCCAGACAGCGTGGTCACGTGCGTCTACGTGAACAAGCAACAGCTGGGAGCGATCAAGATCACCAAGACGTCGAGCAAGGGGCAACACCCGGGCCTCGACGGCGCCGTGTTCACGATCAGTTCCGGCGGCGCACCGATCGCGGGCAGCCCGTTCACGACCAGCGGCGGCGGGGTCATCTGCGTCGATCACCTGCCGTTCGGCACATATTCGGTCCAGGAGACCGCGGCTCCGACTGGATACAGCATCGACGACCCGACGGCGCACAACGTCGTCGTAAACGCGAACGCGACGTGCGGGTCGGGGACCGAGGCAACGTTCGCCGCCACCGACACCCCGCTGTCGCAGATCACGGTGACGTTCCACTCGAAGGCCGGCGTCGGCGTCACGACGGCGACCATCCAGTGCACCGGAACCCCCGCCCTGCCTGGCGGCAACGACACGACGACCCAGCCCCTGCCCGACAACACCACCGGGCGGCTGCTCGACAACCTCGTTCCGGGCACCTACAGCTGCACCGTCGTCATCGATCCGTAACCAAGGAGGACAAAGGTCCGAACGACAAAGTGGCGGCCCTTCGGGGCCGCCTCTTTCTTGCGGATGAAGGCTCGCGTGTCTAGAGGTCGAAGCTCGTCGAGGCGACGATGACCGACTTGTTGCGCAGTGCCTGCCACGCGTCGATCTCGTAGTGGCCCGGGCCCTGCGTGGAGAAGTTCGAGAGCGAGATGCACCCGGTCGAGTCGGGCATCTGGCCCGCGAACGCGACGGCCTGCGGGGACTGCACCACGATGGTGACGCCGCCGTAGCTGCTGTCATAGCCGCAGCCGGATACGACGTACGGTGTGCCCGACGCGGCGCCCGTGCCCGCCGCCGTCGGCCAGGTGACGGACAATGTGGGGGAATACGGCGCCGGCTTCGCCGCGTACGCATTGACAAACCGGAGAGGAGGCGAAGGCATGCTTCAGCCACATCTGTTCGGCAGCTCAGCCACCCGTTCTGGGTCTGGAGCTTTGCGTCCCCGCCTTCCGGCAGGTTTGCCCGTTCGTAGACGCTGGGACAAGTGACTGGTCATAGCTGGTATCGACCCAGGGCCCGCATTCCTTGAGGACGTGAGGACTTCGCTTGGGTACTTCGCTTGGGTAAGGATGTGCCTGAGAGCGCGGTACCGAGGCGCACCCTCGTTCTTGGCCAGCAGAGCCGGTCGATCACCTCGCACCTGCGCTGCGGGCTACGCTTGCCGACCGCAATGCGAGGCCCTGAGAGAGCCAACATAACGTGCATTCTGTCGGCTGCCGTAGGACGGAGAATCCTGATACATGAGGGATGCGACAACGGTCTCGCCGGAGGTTGCGAAAGAAAACTGCCGACACCTTCAGAGACTGCAGGCTCCCAAGGTGCCGAGGGCTCATCAGCCAGTTCCGAGCGAAGACTCCCCCCCGGTTCGCTTAATTTGGGTCTCCCCTTGGGGGCCACGCTCGAGAGTGTCAGGCCGACACTCTCGATTCCATGGACAAGCTGGCGGCGACTCTTCACCCCGGAACCCGCCGGCTGAAGACCGTTGACCTTTAACCCATAATAAGGGTCATTATGTCGGCACTGGCAGGACTGCCCTTTTGGGCACCATTCCCTGCCCTTGGGTAGAGGCGATCGCATCTATGCAGACTCGAGAGGAACTCACACACTGGTGACCAAGGTTGTGTGCCATGCACATAGAGACGGACCGATTGACCGCGCTTTCCGTGCGACTTGCCCGCTTTGAGCAACACGAGCGTCGGCATGCCACGGGAGAACCCGCGCGGCCGACCATGCTCGCGCTCCATGCGCCGCGCCAGTCTCGAGGAGCCGCGACCGCGAATGACGCGACCTCGCTGCTGACTCTGCAGAGGCTCGCCGGCAACGCCGCAGTCTGCAGCCTGATCTCTAGCGAAAAGGCGGGAGGGACACCCCATACACCCGCGGTCCAAAGATCGTCGATCGTGAAGGACTCTCATCTTGGAATGCAATCACAG
>WNFB01002255.1_pt1 | contig 16755 bp, 16 predicted proteins | sample 5400501 | NCBI WGS metagenome assembly WNFB01 (sample SAMN13153341, study PRJNA577476) | soil metagenome | isolation source: 200 cm saprolite under Douglas fir tree site 2 hole 1 | place: USA:California | collected 2015-04-18
GCCACTCACCAACTCGCTCGGCTGGACGATGAATGCTGAACCGCTGGGCGAAGGCCGTTTTGACACACTCATGGTGGGTTCGGGGCCGGATTTAGTGTCGCCGTCACCACGTACGGTTGCGCTTCTGCGCGACGCGGTATCGACGACAAGGCGGATCACCTCGATCTGCATAGCTGCGTTCACGCTGGCGGAAGCGGGAATTCTGGATGGCCGACGCGCGACCACGCACTGGTCGTACGCCGAAGAACTTGGCAGGCGGTTCCCTAAGATAACCGTCGAAATGGATCGGATCTTCATTGCAGACGGGCCCGTGTGGACGTCCGCTGGGATGACGGCTGGGATTGATCTCGCGCTCGGTCTCATTGAACGCGACTTAGGCCAGCAGGCAGCGCAACGCACCGCGAGGGTGCTTGTCGTCCATCATCGCCGCGCTGGCGGTCAATCGCAGCATTCCGCAATGCTGCAGCTCGATGCCAAATCCGATCGCGTTCAAATTGCGCTGGCTTTCGCAAAGCAGAACCTTCGCGAACCGCTGACGGTTGAGCTGTTGGCCGACGCTGCCCGACTAAGCCCTCGACAATTTAGTCGAGTGTTCCGGACAGAGACCGGCCTTTCTCCGGCAAAGGCAATTGAGAACCTGCGCCTCGAGGCCGCCAGGTTCATGCTCGAGCAAGGCCGGCTGCCAATCGAGGAAATTGCTCGCGAGACGGGATTCGGCGATCGTGAGCGAATGCGGCGCAGTTTCCTTCGCACCTTCGATGCCACGCCCCAAGCCCTTCGCAACGCAGCGCATCCGCTGGCGACCATCTAACCGTTCGGTGACCGCGGTAGCGGGCGCGGGCATTCGCTTCTCAAGCGCGGCCCTTCCAGATCCTGATGAGAGCCCGGTGACAGGGCCGACCGGTTCGAGGGGAAGCCCGGCACCAATCCCGAAGAGGTCATCGGCGCTGCGCGCGCCGCGTGCTTTACCATGGCCCTGTCTCTCATCCTCGGCGAGGCGCAGCTGACAGCCGAGCACATCGACACCACTGCAGAAGTGTCGCTCGACAAGGTGGGCGGCGGGTACGCAATTTCGGCCGTACATCTCACGTTGAAGGCAAAGATACCGGGCGCAGATTCATCGAAGTTCGTTGAGCTTGCAAACACCGCGAAGGGGAACTGCCCGGTTTCGAAACTGCTCAACGCGAAGGTTACGTTGGACGCCGATCTCGTCGATTGAACACTGGAAGCGTGGTTCTGAAAAATCTCTCCAAGATGAGAGTCGAAGGGAACCCAAGCGCCGAAATTGATAGATTTGAGTGGCAATGAGGGGGTTTGTCCGAAATGTTCGGACAGTTTGTCGATGATGGCCGTTACCGGGAGCAGCGCATCAGCCAGCAGCCTCTACCACTTCTCTCCAAAGGGCCGCAGCTCGACGTTGAATGACCACGCGCTACGCTCTTGATGCACGACATGCCAAATCTCCTCCGCGATTGCCCTCGGCTTGATAAAGAAGTCGTCCGACCGCTCCGGCCAGCGTTTCCTCGTCCACTCCAGGTCGATCACGGCGTCGACAACGACATAGGCCACGTGCACGCCTTGCGGGCCCAGCTCGCGCGCCATCGCCTCGGCCAGGATCCGCTGCGCCGCCTTGGTCGGCGCGAAACCGGCGAAGCCGGGTTTGCCCCGCAATGCGGATGTATTGCCGGTGGCAACGATGGCGCCCTTGCCAGCGCTGACCATCGCCGGAGCAAAGCGCCTCGCCAGGTACAAGAGTCCCATCGTGTTGACCTGGAAGTTTCGGTTCAGAATTGATGGGTCGATCTCCTGGAACGTACCGAATGCTCCGCCAACGGCGTTATGGACGATAACGCTCGGATTGCCGAGATCACGTTCCACCGCGGATGCCACCGCTTCGACCTGCACAGGATCCGATACATCGCAGCGATATCCCTTTGCGCTTGGCAGCTGCTTCTCGAGCGCGGCAAGCCGCTCCTCGGTCCTTGCAAGAAGGGCCACGCGATAGCCACCTTCGCCAAATCTCTTGGCGAGTGCCGAACCCGTGCCGGGTCCAACGCCGGAAATCAGACAAACAGGCTGGGTCATGCGATCAAACCTCCACGTTGGAGCGGGCAGCCGTCGTGTTCAGGCCGCCGCCTTTGACAACAATTTTTCAACATATGGTTTGAGATCCGGCCTGAAGTTCTCGTGATCGACCAGCCGAGCAAAGTGGGCGAATACCAGCGGGTAGTCGTTCTGGACCGCCGGATGAAGGATCCTGTCCAGCCCACGCTCACTCAACTGCTCGGCCCGCGCGTGCTCGTTCATGAACAGCGCAAGCTCGGCGGCAAAGCAGATGTCGGCCAGCGAGATACCGTTTCCGACGAGCGTTTCCCGCTGCGGAGACAACGCCTGCTCAAGCCCCGAGCAGTAGATCGCGAATGCCTCCTTGGCGCGCCCGTGAATCGTCGCATCGACCGTGTCACCTGACAGCGCAAGGAGATAGATCTGCGCATCTCTGGCGAAGACGAGGCTGACATCCAGAAAGCTGTCGATCCTGGAGGCCTCATAGGCATCGCGCCCGTAGAGCGGAAACCTCGCTTCGCCCAGTCGCGCCACCGCGCGCATGATGCTGTTCGACTCGAAGATTCCGATCTTTCCATCAAGCCCGAAAGCGGCAGGCACATTGCCGAATGGCTGCGCTTGCAGGAATGCATCGGTCTTGAAGAGCCGGGCGCCGGTCAGCCCGACCCGCCCCGTTCGTGCAAGGGACGAAAGCGATTGACGCTCGTGCTCAGCCAGCGGACGCGCGTCGTAGTCCCACAGCCAGTCCCGCAACTCGTTGCCGGATGCTCCCCTGACCTCGACGTCCACGCCGCAGAATCGGGCAGCGATGGTCGCCTTCCATACACGCGGGTTCGGCAGGTATGAGAATATTCGCAAGTCAGCCATCGTGGATTCCTCCTGACGAATCTTGTGCCCACAGGACGACGCCTATGCCTGCCCTCCCGAACGTCAGGGCCGCCGGATGCACTACTCCGAGCTCGCGTCGAGAATTTCACCGAACTGCTTCCAGCCGGTCCCCGTCCATCGCTGAAGCTGCAGTTGCGTCCAGATCATGTTGTTGCTCTCGCTGGTGTTGATCCGGACGCCAGGCAACGCTGTCGGCAGCACAAGGTTCTTCAGCGACTTCGCCTGCTTGATGATGTTGTCGCGCGAGAGATCGTCGCCGCATTGCCTGAGAATCTGCTCCAGCACCATGCCCTGCTGATAGCCGGTAAGATAGCTCGTATTGGTGATGTCGGAGCCGGCCAAATATCTATCGAAGAAGGCGCGATAGGCCTTGATTCCCTCGTCATCCGTCCATCTCTGGTCGTTCGGATCCTTGTTCGGGGTGCCGACGATCACGCCGACGGAATTCTCCAACCCCGCTGGCTTCAGCGTGCCGGCGATCGATGACGAGGGGAAGTTGATCAAGACCATTGGTTTCCACCCGGTCTCGGCCGCGCGACGGATGGCCTGCGCGGCAAACTTCGGCGTACCCGCGATGAACAACGCTTGCGCGCCGGAGCTCTTGAGTGTGACCACCTGCGAGTCGACCGTCGGTTCCGTGACCTCGTAACTGGCGGTGACCACGCGCCCGTTGAAATCGGCGCCCAGGACCGCCTTGAAGGCGTTGACGTAGTCACGGCCAAGATCGTCATTCTGGAACAGGATCGCGTACTTCGCCGTGGGCAAGGCGCGCGCCAGGTATTTTGCATAGATTTTCCCTTCGGTGTCATAGCTGACAAGGCCGGTGGTCGTGAGCGGATAATCCTTGACACTGGTGAATTTGCTCGCGCCGGTGACGATCGCTATCGTCGGCACCCGTTTCGCAGCTAGATATTTTGCCACGGCCGAGTTGCCCGCCGTGCCGAGTTGGCCGAACATGAAGGCGACATCGTCGCTCTCCACCAGCTTGCGCGCATGCTCAAATGCCTTTGGCGGGCTGTACGCATCGTCGAGAACAACATAGTTGATCTTGCGTCCGTTGATGCCTCCGCGATCGTTGACAGATTTCACATAGGCGAGCACGCCGTGCCCAACCTGGCCGATCGAGGAAGCGGGTCCACTTAGCGGAAAGATGCCCCCGATCTTGATTTCTGTCGCTGTGACACCGGGCGTGTCGCCTGCCCAGCAAGGCACGAGCATCGCAATAATGAGTGCGCAGGCCAGTCGGATGCTCCGAAACATCGTGCGTTCCTCCGTTGTTTGTGCGCCCTGCGTGCGACAGGTCGCGAGGGTCAGGCTGTTCAGGCGGCCAACTTGAGTATCTTGACGACGTCGCTGGGCTCACGAATCGGCTGCGGGTTCGCCCGCGTGAAGATTGACAGCATTGCGTTTTTGCCGATCAGTTCAAAGCGGTCCTCGTTGACGCCAACCTCGGCGAGCCTGCGTGGCAGGCCGAGCTCTGCGGTGAACTCTGCAAAGACCTCGCTGGCGTCACGGCCCGGCGCGCCGAGCGCCGCGGCAATCGATTTCTGGGCGGCTTCCGTGGCCGGGCGGTTGTAGCGCAGCACGCTCGGCATCGTCACCGCCGTGCAAAAATAATGCGGTACGTCGCAGGTGCCCCCGAGCACGTGACCGATGGCATGGCTCGCGCCCATCGGCACCCTCGCCTGCAACCCGAAGGCCGACATCCAGGAGCCCAACTGACAGTTCAGCCGTGCCTCTTCATCGTTCGGGTTGTTCCTGGTGCGCCGGAGACCATCATGCAGATAGCGCAGTCCCCGTTGGCACACAGCGTCGACGAGCACATTGGGACGGCTGGAGCAAATCGCTTCGATGCCGTGATCCATGGCCCGCGTCCCGGATCCTAGCCAGAGTTTCTCCGGCGTGAATCTGGTCATCGCGGGATCGAGGATGATACTGCGCGGCATCATCATGGGGTGATTGAAGATCTGCTTCAGCTTCCGGCGGGTATCGGTGACCAGCGCGCCGGAATTGTATTCGCCACCGGAAAGCGTGCTCGGGATGGCGATCATGCGGACCTTCGGAGTCCGGAATTGCCCGAAGCGCCGCTCCGGCGTGGTCTCGAAGCCATCGAGCCCGTCTTGCTCGAAGATATCGTGCTCCATGCACATCAGCACGATTTTCGCAGCATCGACCACCGAGCCCCCGCCGATCGCGACGACCAGGTCCGCCCTGGCCTCCTTGGCCTGCTTTGCAATCCGAACCACCACGTCCCGGGTCGTATGCTGCGGGACGCCATCGAAGGTCTCGGCATGGCGATCGCCGAGCGCCTTGCCAATCTTGTCGATCTCGTCCGTGCTGGTGTTCAGCGTGCGGCTGGCGATCAGGTAGACGCGCTTCGCGTCCAGTCGTTCGGCCTCCTCGCGCAGTGCGTCGGCCGCCGGCTTGCCGTAGATCACGGATTCCATGGCCGGGAACTGATAACTGCCCGCGATGCGCATGCTCTCCACTCCCTTATGCTTTGTTTCCGTAAGGTGCTCGAACAATCAGACCGACAGCTTGTAAAAGTCCGGCGGACGTCGTTCGGCGAATGCCGCAAATGCCTCGCGCGCCTCAGGCGTCGTCAGCCGCTCCTTGAACAACAGGCCCTCCTCGGCGATCTGCGCGGCAATCCGCTCATGATCACGCATCAGCCTCTTGGTCAGACTCAGCGAGCCCGCCGGACGCTTGGTCAGCGCGATCGCCGCGTCATGTGCCCGCTTGCGCAGGACGTCCTGCGGCATCACGGCATTGGCCAGGCCACATGCCAGTGCGGCTGACGCCTCCATCGGCTCGCCGAGCGCAAACATGGCGTAGGCGCGCGCATGCCCGATCCGCAGCGGCAACAGCCAGCTCGACGCCGCTTCCGGGACCAGTGCGAGATTGACAAAGGGCGTGATCAGCTTCGCGTTGTCGGCGAGGTAGACGAGATCGCAGTGCAGGAGCATGGTGGTGCCGACGCCGACCGCATTGCCCTGTACGGCGGCGACCAACGGCTTGCCGGCCCTGCTGACGGTTTGGATGAAGCGATGGGCGGGGCTGTCGACCGCCGCGTCGCCGCGGGCCTGGCTGGCAAAATCCGCGAGATCGTTCCCGGCCGTGAAGCTGTCTCCGTCGCCCTGGAACAGAACCACGCGTACGGACGAATCCGTCTCGCCCATTACCAGCGCGTCCGACAACGTGTCATACATCGCGCCCGTCAGTGCGTTCTTCTTCTCGGGGCGCCGCAACGTGAGCGTCATGACACCATCAGCGATCTCGATCTTGACGTGCTCGGTCATGGTGCTCTCCATCAAGCGACCGCGCGGGCCGGCTTCTGCACTTCGACACCATCAAGGAAGCCGGTCAGTCGTTGACGGATGATCGCTTCGGCTTCCACCATAATGCGATCGATGAGTTCCTTGACTGTCGGGATGTCGTTGATCAGGCCGACCACCATGCCGCAACTCCAGGCGCCGGCGTCCATCTCGCCGTTCACCATCACCTTCGGGTAGACGCCCGCGACCTGCTCGTGGATGTCCTCGATCTCCAGGCTTGCGCCCTTCTCGCGCTCGATCTCGAGCAGCCCATCGACGCCCTTGTTCTTCAGGACGCGCTCGGTGTTGCGTAGCGCGCGCATCACCAGCACGGTGTCGAGTTCGGTCGCCTTGACCAACGCCTGCTTCACATTGTCATGGACCGGCGCTTCCTTGGTAGCAATGAAGCGCGTGCCCATGTTCATGCCCGCCGCGCCCATGGCGAGTGCGGCAACAAGGCTGCGCGCATCCGCCATGCCGCCGGAGGCCACGAAGGGAATCTTCAGTTCATCGGCCGCGCGCGGCAGCAGGATCATGTTTGGAATGTCATCCTCGCCGGGATGACCGCCGCATTCAAAACCGTCGACGCTGACCGCGTCGCAGCCGATCTTCTCGGCTTTCAGCGAATGCCGCACCGAGGTGCATTTGTGGATCACCTTGACGCTGGCCGCCTTCAGCGCCGGCATATACTGCTCGGGGCTGCGGCCGGCCGTCTCTACCGCCTTGACGCCACCTTCCTTGATCGCGGCGACATATTCCGGATAGGGCGGCGCGGTGAAGCTCGGCAAGAAGGTGAGGTTCACACCGAACGGCTTGTCGGTCATGCCGCGGCAGCGCGCGATTTCTTTGGCAAGCAGCTCCGGCGTCTTCTGGGTCAGGCCGGTGATGACGCCAAGGCCGCCGGCGTTCGACACCGCGGCCGCGAGCTCGGCAAAACCGACATAATGCATGCCGCCCTGGATGATCGGATGCTGGATCCCGAACAGTTCAGTGATTGCTGTCTTCACGTGTGAGCTCTCCGTTTTCCGATCAGTGGACGATTTCAAACAGACCCGCCGCGCCCATGCCACCACCAATGCACATGGTCACCACGCCGTATTTCGCTTTGCGCCGCCGGCCTTCGATCAGGAGGTGCCCGGTCAGGCGCGACCCCGTCATGCCATAGGGGTGGCCGATCGCGATCGAGCCGCCATTGACATTGAGCTTGTTCGGATCGATGCCGAGCTTGTCGCGGCAATAGATCACCTGCACCGCATAGGCCTCGTTGAGCTCCCAAAGGTCGATGTCGTCGATCTTCAGGTTGTGGCGCTTCAAGAGCCGCGGGATCGCGGCGACCGGGCCGACGCCCATCTCGTCCGGCTCGACGCCGGCGGCAACGAACCCGCGGAAGATGCCAAGCGGCTTGAGGCCCTTCTTCGCCGCGATCTTGTCGCTCATGATCACGCAAGCCGAGGCACCGTCCGAGAGCTGGCTGGCATTGCCAGCGCTGATGGTCTTGCCCTCGAACACCGGCTTGATCTTGGCCAACCCATCGGCGGTCGTATCGGGGCGCGGTCCCTCGTCCTTCGACAGGGTCACCTGCTGGTGGGAGACCTGCTTGGTGTCCTTGTCGACGACGGCCATCCTGGTCGTGATCGGTACAATCTCGTCGTTGAAGCGGCCACCCTGCAGCGCAGCGCCGACGCGACGCTGACTTTCGAGGCTGTACTCGTCCTGCCTGTCACGGCCGATCTTGTAGCGCTCGGCAACGACCTCGGCGGTCTCCAGCATCGACATGTACATCTCAGGCTTCATCGCCATCAACTCCTCGTCGACGGCGTGGAATTTGTTCATGTGCTCGTTTTGCACCAGGCTGATCGACTCGATGCCGCCGCCAATGGCGATCTCGACGCCGTCGAGCATCACCGAGCGCGCGGCGACCGCGATCGCCTGCAGTCCGGAGGCGCACTGGCGGTCGATGGTGGTGCCGGCGACTGTAACTGGGAGGCCGGCGCGGATCGCGCCCTTGCGGGCGACGTTCATCACCATGGTGCCCTGCTGCATGGCGCAGCCCATCACCACGTCCTCGACCTCGCCGGGCGCGATGCCGGCGCGCTTCACGGCTTCGGCCATCACGTGTCCGGCCAGGGTCGGGCCATCGGTGTTGTTGAGCGCGCCGCGATAGGCCTTTCCGACACCGGTGCGCGCGGTGGAAACGATTACTGCTTCAGTCGTCATGCTTGCCTCTCTGCTTAAGCCGCCGCGTCGAGCTGCGCGTAGCGCAGCAGGTGATAAGCGGGATCGCCGAACTGGATGTTGATGGAGGAGATCCGCTTGAAGTAATGGCCGACATTCAGTTCGTCGGTCATGCCCATGCCGCCATGGAGTTGCACCGCCTGGTCGGCGATGTACCTGCCGGCATAACCGATCTTCGACTTAGCGCCGGAGGCGAGCCGCGAGACGCCGGCGTCGCCTGCGCTGAGGCCGAGAGTGAGGTGCTGCATCAGCGAGAGCGCTTCCTGATGCGCGATGAACATGTCCACCATCCGATGCTGCAGCACCTGGAAGGAGCCGATCGTGGTGCCAAACTGCTTCCGGGTCTTGGCGTATTCCAGCGTCGCGGAGTTCAATTCGCCCATCGCTCCGACCGCCTCAGCGCAGAGCGTGCCGATGGCGCGGTCGCGGCAAGCCTCAAGCGCGGCGACGCCCTCGCCTTCCTTGCCGAGCAACTGGCCGCGTACGTCGCGCAGGCCGATTTCGGCAGCGCGGCGGCCGTCGATGGTCTTGAAGCTCTGCAGGTCGAGATTGGTGGCGCGGCGATCGACCACGAACAGGCTGACGCCGCTGCGATCATGGCGATGGCCGGAGGTGCGGGCGGAGACGATCAGATAGTCCGCCCAGGGCGCGGCGATCACCGCAGTCTTTTCGCCGCTCAGCACGTAGTCCTCGCCCTCGCGCCGCGCGGTGGTCGCGACGTTGGCGAGTTCGAAGCGCGAACCCTTCTCGGTCCAGGCCAGCGCCCAGGTCTTCGTCCCGGCGATGATGTCGGGGATGAAACCCTGCTTCTGCTCCTCAGATCCCGTGTGCTCGAGCAGGCCGCCCGCAAGCACGACCGTTTCCACGAACGGTTCCACGACAAGATGGCGGCCGAATTCCTGCATGATGATCATGGTCGACAGCGGACCGCCACCGAGACCACCGACGTCCTCGGAGAACGGCGCGGCGAACAGGCCGAGTTCGGCGAACGCCTTCCATTGTTTGCGGCTGAAACCCTCTTCGCTCGCGACGATCTTGCGGCGCGCGTCGAAATCATACTGGTCGCGCAATAGGCGCTGGACGCTGGATCGCAGAAGTTCCTGCTCTTCCGTGAACTGGATATCCATCCGATTCCCCTGTTTGCCGATCCCTAGAGGCCGAGCACCGCTTTGGCGATGATGTTGCGCTGAATTTCGTTTGACCCGCCGTAGATGCTGAGCTTGCGCGAGTTCAGGTATTTTTCCGACGCGGTGTGGCCGTGGTCCGGCCCCGGCATGAAATGATTGGCGCTGACCGGATGCTCACGGATCGCCAGACCATAGTTGCCGATGGCGCGGTGGGTCAGCTCGGTGATGTTCTGGAATATCTCGGTGCCGCGGATCTTGAACAGCGACGCCGCCGGTCCCGGATCGATGCCGCGCGCCATCTGCGCCACGACCCGCAGCTCGGTCGCCTCGAGCGCCAGCACGTCGAGCTCGACGCGGGCAATGTCCCTGACAAATTCGAGATGGGCGGGATCGTCGGCTGGAATCTCGGCCTTCACGATCCGTTTCAGCCTGTTGATGTAACGGGTCGAACGGCCGATGCCGGCCATGCTGGTGCGCTCGTTGCCGAGCAGGAATTTGGCGTAAGTCCATCCCCTGTTCTCCTCGCCGATCAGGTTTTCGACGGGGACCCGGACGTTTTCCAGGAAGACGTCATTGACCTCATGGGAGCCGTCGATGGTGATGATCGGGCGCACGGTGACGCCCGGTGACTTCATGTCTATCAGGAGGAACGAAATGCCGGATTGCGGCCTGGCCGCCGGATCGGTGCGGACCAGGCAGAAGATCCAGTCGGCATACTGGGCCAGCGTGGTCCAGGTCTTGTGGCCGTTGACGATGTAGTGGTCGCCGTCGCGCACCGCCTTGGTGCGGACGGTGGCGAGGTCGGAGCCCGAGCTCGGTTCGGAATAGCCCTGGCACCACCAGTCCTCGCCCGAAAGAATGCGCGGCAGGAACTTCTTCTTCTGCGCCTCGTTGCCGAACGTATAGATGACCGGGCCGACCATTGTGACGCTGAAGGCCAGCGGCGGCATGGTGCCGGCGCGGGTGGTCTCCTGTTCGAAGATGAAACGCCGGGTGATCGACCAGCCGGGGCCGCCATACTCCTTGGGCCAGAGCGGCGCGATCCAGCCCTTCTCGTGCAAGATGCGATGCCATAGCAGCATCTGCTCCTTGCTTAGGTCGGTCTCGGGATTGGCAACGCGCATCTCCGCCGGATAATTTTCTGCGATGAAGGCGCGTACCTCGTCGCGGAACGCGGCGTCCTCAGGGGAAAGCGCGAGCTCCATCGGAAACGCTCCCTACCACTTCTCGCCGAAGGGGCGGATTTCCAGTTCGAACGTCCAGGCGCTCTTCGGCTGCTGATAGAGTTGCCAGTAAGACGCGGCAACGGAGGCCGGCGGCATCAACAGCTCGGGGTCGTCGAGCGCGTTCGGGCCCAGTGCCTCGATGCGACGCTGCCGCACCCATTCGGTATCGACGCCGGCATCGATGATTAGGTGCGCGACATGGATGTTCTTCGGTCCGAGCTCGCGCGCCATCGCCTGCGCCACGGCGCGCAGGCCGAACTTGGCGCTGGCGAAGGCTGCATAGCCGGAACCGCCGCGGAGCGACGCGGTCGCGCCGGTGAAGAAAATGTTGCCGCCGCCGCGCGGCACCATCAGCCGCGCCGCCTCGCGGCCGGCGAGGAAGCCGGAGTAGCAGGCCATCTCCCAGACTTTCCGGAACACCCGTTCGGTGGTGTCGAGAATCGGGAAATTGACGTTGGCGCCGATGTTGAAGATGCAGACCTCCATCGGCGCGTGCTTGTCGGCATCGTTGAGGAAGGAGATGATCTCTTCTTCCTTGCGCGCGTCGAGCGAACGGGCATGGATCTCGCCGCCGGCGGCTTCGATCTCCTTCACCAGCGGCTCCAGCTTGGCGCCGTTACGCCGGCCAGCGAAGATGGTGAAGCCTTCGGAGGCGAATTTCGTGGCAATCTCGCCGCCGATAAAATCGCCGGCGCCGATCACCGCGACCGTTCTGTTTCTCTTCTGCAAGGGTCTTCTCCGGCTTTGCTAGGTGTTGAAGCGATCTCGCCCGCTTAATTTGCGCAGCGACTCCGCCAGCTTGTGTTTCAAGAGCTTGCCCGTCGAGGTAGCAGGCAGCGCGTCCATCAGGATGATCTCGGACGGCCGCTTGTAGGAGGTGAGCTGCGGCGCGACATGAGCCATCAGGTCCTGCGCGCTTACCTTGGAATCCTTCAAGAGCTGAACGAAGGCCACGATCTCTTCATTGCCCTCGACCGGCCGGCCGACCACGGCGCATTGCACCACGGCGGAATGGGTGCTCAGCACCGCCTCAATCTCGGCCGGATAGACGTTGAAGCCGGAACGGATAATCATCTCCTTGGTGCGGCCAACAATGAACAACGCGTCGCCCTCGAAGCGCGCGAGGTCGGCGGTGTTGAACCAGCCGTAAGGATCGATCGCTTTCGCCGTGAGGTCGGGCGCGCGGTAATAGCCGCGCATCACGTTCGGCCCGCGGACATGCAATTCGCCGATCTCGCCGTTCGCCGCCGTGGCGCCGTCACGCCCCACGATTCGGGCCTCGATACCCGGCACAAGAACGCCGACCGAATTGTCGCTGCGCGGCGCCTCCGGCCGAACGCCGGAAATCCCGGGCGAGCATTCGGTGATGCCAAACGCGTTGCCGAGCGGAAGACCGAGCTCCTTCTCAACCCTGGCCTTGAGCTCGAGGTCAAGCGGCGCGCCGGCGACGCTCATCAGGCGCAGCGCGCCGCGCTCCAGTTTCGGCAAGCCTGCCATCTGCTTGTATTCCAGAAGGCGCTGATAGGTGGCGGGCACGCCGTTCAGAAGCGTGATGCCTTCTTCGGCCAGTGCCTTGGCAAGTGCGACGGGGCTATATTTGCTCACCAGCCGGGTCACCGCACCGACCATCAGCGTCATGGTCAACAGCGAGATGCCGACAATATGCGAGATCGGCAGCACACAATACTGCACGTCCTCCGCCGTCATATTGCGCAAATTCGCCGTGGTCCTGGCCGAAAATAGCAGGTTCCGATGCGTGAGCATGACGCCCTTTGGCGTCCCGGTCGTACCGGAGGTGTAGATGAGGACCGCCACCTGGTGTGCGCCGTCAGCCTCGACCGGCTCGGCCTGCGTCACCCGGTTCAGCGGGGAAACGCCAATGCCATGGAGTGGCCCAACATCCTGCACCGGCGCGTCGTAGCGCCTCGCGTGCGCGGCCCCTTCGTCCGAGACTTCAGCCGTGAAGAACATGCGCCGGGCGCCGCTGTGATCCCTGATCTGATCGAGCTCGCGCGGCGACAGCCGCGGGTTGGCAACGATCGCCCAGGCATCGAGGCGGCTTGCGGCCAACAGGAGACAGGCGAGCGGAATCGAGTTCTCGCTGACCAGCATCATGCGATCGCCGGCGCGGATGCCGAGCGCGCGCAGCGCATCCACCGTGCCATCAACCGCCCGATCGAGCTCGCGATAGGTCAGGCTAGCCTTGTCATCGATCAGCGCTGTCCGGTCGGGTGTGGCCGCAACATACGGGTCCATCACCTCATGGATGCGGTGCGGCAACACATTCAGGATTTCGGCTGCAGCCTGCTGCCAACTCACCAATGACGCCTCCCGTTACAAGGCCCTGTCCGGGCTCGGTTCGCTCTGGATGCCAAGGCGCGTTCAGGCGGTCTTGCGCTGCGCCGTGGCCAATTGCGCGACGATTTCTTCCTCGACGTCGCGCAGGCTATCCTTGCCGAAATAGATCTCATTGCCGACGAAGAAGGTCGGGGAACCGAACGTGCCGCGCGCCACCGCGCTGTTGGTGTTCTCGATCAGCTTCTTCTTGACGTCGTCCTGCTGGGCGCGAGCGATGATGCGATCGGCGTCAAGCCCGGAAGACAGAAACGCATCGCGGAAGACCTGCGGATCGTCCATCTTCTTGGGCTCCACCCACATGTGGCGACAGGCGGCGCGGAAATAGGGCTCGAACAACCCCTCGAACTCGGCTGCGACCACGCCGCGCATCAGCATCAGGGTGTTCACCGGAAAGAACGGGTTCAGTCGGAACTTCGTGATGTTGTGGCGGCGCAGGAAGCGTTCGGTTTCAAGCGCATTGTATTCCGTCTTGTTCTTGATCCCGCGCAGCGAGTCGACGGGCGACATGTTGCCGGTCGCCTTGTAGACGCCGCCGAGCAGCAGCGGGACATAGTCGAACTTGACGCCGGTGCGCCGCTCGATCTCCGGCAGCGCGAGCTCGGCGAGATAGGCATTGGGACTGCCGAAATCGAAGTGAAACTCGGCTTTGAGCGGAGCAGCCATGGAATGCGCCTCCCTTTCGATCTGCGGCGGTCGCCCGTCGCCATCTTGATTGGGTTGCATCCATATAGTTCTATTTTAGAACTGTCAACGTCGAATTTTCCGTCGATGACTAAAAAAGTTGGCTCCGTATTGAAATACTATTAGTTCTGATTTAGAATTCAAAGACTACAGACTATTGGCGACATTGATGAAATGGGACGCGCTCGAGGACGAACCGTGCTCGCTGGCCCGCACCGTGGCGGTGATCGGTGACCGCTGGAGCCTGCTCATCCTGCGAGATTGTTTTCTTCGCGTCCGCAGGTTCGATGATTTCCAGGCATCGCTGGGTATTACCCGGCATCTGCTCGCCGACCGGCTGAAGAAGCTCGTGCGCTTCGGCGTACTGCGCCGTATCCCCTATCAGGAATCGCCCAAGCGCTACGAGTACATCCTGACGCAAAAGGGCCTCGACCTTTATCCGATCATCATGTCGATCGTGCATTGGGGCAACATCCACATGGTTGACTCGCGCGGGCGGCCGATGCTGCATGAGCACAAGAACTGCAAAAAGATGTTCGACCCCGTCATGGTCTGCTCGGAATGCGGTGAGCCGCTGACGGCCAAGGCGGTCCACGTCCATCCGGGCCCTGGCGCGCGACATTCCTCGCCGGTGCATGCGAAGGCGCGGGAGAAAGCCAAAAGGCATCTCGAGCGGGGTTAAGGCCTGCAGTTTGCGTCTCGCCGAACAACCGCCTCGGACGCGCATGGCAGCGGTCTTCCTCGAACCTGGCGTCCAAGGTGATAGCAGCGTTCAGGACCCTCGAAACGGGGCAATTCTTTTCCGCATCGCTCGCCAAACTCTTGAATTGCGCCTCGTCCAAGCCAGGCACTTCCGCTCCTGCCGGTCATGGCGGCCCGCTGGCTGGTTCCGCGCCTTCCTCGTTTCACGGCCCGCTATCCGCGCATCAATCTGCACATCAAGACCGGCCAGTCCCTAGCCAATTTCAAATCCGACGGCGTCGACATCGCGATCCGGTTCGGCACGGGCGATTGGAAGGGCCTGCGAGCCATCAAACTTCTCGATGAAGAGCTTTTTCCGGTATGCAGCCCGAGCCTCAACGACGGGCGATTGCCGAAGGATCCCGCATCAATGTTATTGGAGCCGCTGCTGATCGACCGTAACGTGTCGTGGCGCGCCTGGTTCAGGTCGGCCGGTGTGACTTGATCGCGATATCGCAGGAACCTCCTTCACCGATACGAACGCGCTGATGGAAGCCGCCGTGGCAGGACAGGAGATTGCGCTCGGCTGCCTCTCGTTCACGAGATCGGATATCCTGGCGGGAAAGTTGGTTCGCCTGTCAGAGCACAGCTTGCGTCTTTCTCACTGTCACTATGCGGTCTACCCGATCTCTTCGGAGTCCAATCCGGCGCTGGTGGCTTTCCGAGACTGGCTGATTGAAGAGGCCCGGCGCACTTAGGAAACCCCGGCAAGCTTGCCGACCCTGGAAAGCAGCAGCTTCAGGATCGGCGACTTGTTCGCCTTGTGGTAGGCAAGAGCCAGGTCGAGCGTCGGCACTTCTCCCTGCACCGGACGCGTGGTTATCGATTCGGGCAGATACCCCTTCGTGTAAGCCGGCAACAGCATGACCGCGCGCGTCGACGTGATCATCGATATGGCATGGACGACATTGTGCACTTCATGTTCCGGCCTGAGCTCGACCCCGGCCCTGCCGAAATACTCCAGCACGACACGGCGCACCGCAGGGGCGGCCTTGGACGGAAGCAAGAAAGCTTCATTTGCGACCTCTTGCGGCGCCACCGCTGCATGCGATGCCAGGCGGTGGTCGCTCGGAAACGCAAAAACCAGCGGGTCCGTACGCACGCGCCTGTAGATCAAATCCTCCATGTGCTCTTCCGGCCGGATGAAGGCGGCATCAAGCTTGCGTCGCATCAAGGTCTTGGCCAGCACCGGAGAGTAATCGCTCGAAAGGCGGATTTCGATGCCGGGAAACTCGTCGCGAAGGACGCGCTCCACCTCGGGCAGCAAACCAATTTCGGCCCCCGACATGAAGCCAAGGGCGAATGTCGGTCGCGCCGTCTGAGCTGCGCGCAGCGCTGCCTCCTTGGCGGCTTCCGCCTGAACCAGCGCCATTCGTGCATGGTCGAGAAAGGCTTTTCCGGCCGACGTCAGCTCAACACCGTGAGCGCTACGATGGATCAGCTGAACGCCGACTTCCTCTTCGAGATCCCGGATTTGCCGGCTGAGCGATGGCTGGGAAGTGTGCAGTTTTTGCTCGGCGGCAACGGTCAAACTGCCGGCATCGGCCACGGCGACGAAGTAGCGGAGATGCCGGAGCTCCATCCAAATCTCCCATATCTCACAGGCATGGGGCCAGCTTACAAAGTCTTTTTCAGGCCGGCCAGCCGCCTCTATAGCAGGAAAGCCACTGTACGCGGGGGTCTGCCCGCCAGGCAGGGCGTATCCAATCCAAAAAAACGTGAAAGCATGCGCATGCGCAAAGGCATCAAAGCGTCGCTGTTGTTCCTTCTGGTGATGGCAGGAATTGGCGAGGCCGCGGCGCAGTCCACCAGCACCCAACCGAAGGCAAGCGCCATGGAAGCAGACGTCACGAAGATCAAGCAGGCGATGCTCGGCAACTGGGAGAGCATCGCTCCGGAGGTGCGGCCGAGCGCTGCCAAGAACGCTGACGGCTCACTCAAGCCGTTCTACCTCAAGCGCGCTTTCAAATACCTGCCGTCCGATCGGTTCGAGCTTGAGATCGTCAACTCGGCCGATCCTTACGGTACCGTGCCGCTGGCGCGGATCAAGATCGGCGGGCACATGCTGTGGCAGGGCCCTCATCCGATCGCACCGGGCGCGCAGAAGGTCGACTTCGTTGC
>WNFB01002261.1_pt1 | contig 16750 bp, 13 predicted proteins | sample 5400501 | NCBI WGS metagenome assembly WNFB01 (sample SAMN13153341, study PRJNA577476) | soil metagenome | isolation source: 200 cm saprolite under Douglas fir tree site 2 hole 1 | place: USA:California | collected 2015-04-18
GGCTTTTGAATTCGGTGGCGCATCCTTTGGTGTTGGTACTTCGGGCAGCACCCGAGAGCGCGGGTGACGAAAACGGAAGAGAGAGTCGGCCTGCTACGCTCGAAATGACAGGTGGGCGTGGGGTGCGACTTCTGCGGCACGGCTGAAAGCCGTGCCCTGACGAAACCTCAGTTGTCACACAGACTTTCACGCCTGCAAACCGGCTCAAGTTGTCGAACGCTAGTAATGCAGTCTAACCAACCGCCGACGATGAGACTGTGGCGTCGAGCGCTGGCGGCCTAGCGCCCTTGATCAGGAGCCAGAACATGAACGCCAGCTCCCCGAAGACGGCGGTCTGACAGTAGGTAAACACCTTGTCATAATATTGCGGCGACAGTACGCCGGTAAGGCTCAGGATCACCCAGGCGAAGCCGGCGAGGGCTAGCCAGACGCCCAGGAACCGCGGCAGGAATCGCGACCGGTACACCAGCAGCGCGAGGGGTAAGAGCCACAGACCCCAAAATATTTCGTCGACAACAAGTCCGTGAAAATGCAGATTGAGGAACAGCATAGCCAGAGCATCCCGCTGAGGCTTTTCGAATATGGATAGGAAGTCAGCCCCGCGCACGAGGATGAGGGCAGCGATGGAGTTCAGCTCATTCAGAAACCCTATTGGGATCCCGAGAACAACCAATGTCACCATGAGCGAGGCGTGCCGCCGGTTGACGCCCTTGAGCAGGTCGTACAAAGCCAGGGCCACGAAGATAAAACCGGCCTGGCCGATGAGTTGGCCCGCGATGCCGAGGCGAAAGAGCGTCTCGGAGGCCGAGATGTTGCTGGCCGTCGCCGCTGCGTTTCCGTGGACGATCAGCTTGCTGGGAACATACATCATGGCGAAGAAGCCAGGTATGGACATGAGGATGTATAGCAGGCCTGCGAATCTGCCGGGGTTCCTGGTGGAACTCATGGTGTCCTCCCTTGTGGTAAGGGCCTTGTTGTAAGGGGCCTAGTGAAAGGGTCTAACGGAGAGACGCCGAAGGCTGTCGAAATGTTTCGCCACACGAAGAATTACAGAAACCGCTCGGTGACGATCGGAACCAATCGGGGAAAATCAGCTTGACAATTACTTCTACGGGGCTGGGAACCCAGTAGGAATAGAAACTAGAAATCAGAAAAGTGAAACTAGAAACTGGAAATCAGAGATCAGAGAGGAGAAAATCCCCACCCATGCTGCGCATGAATGGGCACCCGCCGGGAGCCGTCGAGGCCGGTAAATCCGTACTTCCGGGCCAGTGGAAAGATGAGCTTTCAAGTTCGGAGATCTCTTCCCAGTTGTCCCAAGGAGGCTTACCTATGCGGCTGCCGGCGGCCGTGAGCATGCTCGGAATAGCTATTGGCGGCCAGCCAGGCCAAGCGAATACTGTCCCAACGCCGTGCGGCTAGAAATTCTTTTCTGCCTTCCGCCCGCGTTTTGGCAAGCGAGACTCCCGAAAGCTATCCAATTCTGAGGATGTGATCACGTACTGAGTCTCAAGAGGATGGTTCGAGTGAGCGGCCAGCTCGGCTCGGAGCCTGACCGAGCAGATGGCCGGCGCATCCTGATATTGGGCGCGGTGGGAGACAAAGGCTTCGTTGGCTATGTTCAGCCTGTATTCGCGCTCGTCGCCCGCTTCGCGCACATTGAATGTGTACTCGCGCACCAGGGCCTTGGGCTCGAATCCGACGTACCGCACAATTGTGCCGTCGCTCATTTGGCACCCCGCACGGAAACGGGAGAAGCCTGTGCTGGCAACGCCTTCTTGATACGCCTGGTGCGAGGACGCTTCGGAGGAGCTCCTTCCGCAGGTTCGACTACCATCAGGCTGGTGACGAATTTCTTGATGCCATGAATGTCGAAATCGATGGTCGTGCGGCTGGGGTCCAATTCGGTGATGACCCCGCAGCCGTACTGAAAATGCTTGATGTACTGGCCTGCCGAGAGAGTCTGCACAAAGTCTCCTGTTCAGAATGAAAAGCAAAGTCTCTTGCCCTCCGGACTTCGAGGGGCCGGCGAATTATCGGGTCCGGAGCAGCTTCCCTATAATCAGCGCGCTGAAATCTTGCTTGCGCTAGAATCCCCGGCGGCCGTTGCCGCCCGATCGGCTGGCAGAGTATTCCCGGCCGCCACCGGAATGACCCCCTCCACTTCGTGATTCCTGTGTGCGCGCCTCATTTACCTGCAGTGCGCGGCCTTCCATATTGAGCCCGTTCATCTCACCGATGGCTCGTTCCGCGTCCTCGCGTGATCCGAGTTCCACGAACCCGAATCCTCGTGAGCGTCCGCCTTCCCGATCACAAATCACGCGCGCCGACGTCACGTGAAACCCCTTGTTGCTGAACAACTTCTGCAAGCTGTCATTCGTCACTTCAGACGGGAGGTTCCCGACGTACAGTTTCGTCATTGCGCCTCTTTCACTCCAGGTTAACTATTGTTATCGACCACCACTACGGTTTAAAGATCTTCCTGTTTCTTTCCGGCAGGGCTGTAGTCGGCCCTCCCGATCGATTCTGGATCTCTTCGGCGCACTTTCATTCAGGGGCGGACTTGGTCCGCCCCCATATAGAGATCTATCCGCTTCAGGCCGCCATGGCAGCGGCGATTTTGTGAAACGTCGAATTGACAACTTCATAAGTCTCGACTTTGGGAGTTCCTTGCGTCAGTGTGGACAGAATCTTCAGGACAGCTGGATAGGTCCCACGGTTGTAGGCCTCGGCGTTCTCCGCCTTGTCCCAAAAGCTGATTCCGAACACGTCATCGTTACTCGGGACAAAAAACGTGATCTCGTCCTGGAATCCGTTCTGCTTTCGAAGCTTGGGAATAACTTCCCTTTCCATCAGCAAGCTGAACTTGGCAATGCTGCCAGGCTTTAGCTGCATGGAGACTTTGCGTGCAAACATGTCAACCTCCTTGGTTGGCTGACCAGGAGGGATTCAGATAGCCTCCAATGGTTAGAGAAACCTAAAGACTCCCTCAATATCTTAACCAGTATAAGTTAATTAACTTGACCTGTCAAGTGGAATCTGGGAGGATTTTTGAGAATTAATCAGTGTAGTTAATCAAGCGGGAGAACGTAAGTGGATGTTTGCCTAGTGATTAAACAGCGGCTGGAAGAGTTGGGGCTTGAGCAGAGAGATCTGGCGGCCGCCGCTGAGGTTACGGAGTCCTACATTTCGCAGCTGCTGACTCGAAAAAAAATGCCCCCGGAGCCGAGCCGAACAGACATTTACGAGAAGATGGGAAAATTCCTGAAACTCCCAAGCGGCGAGCTTGCGAAGCTGGCGGATCATCAGCGCAGAGAAGTACTGAAGCGAAATCTAGAGTCCCCACCGAAGCCTTTATTTAAAGAAGTTCGAGAGTTGATTCTTCGCAAGTGCACACCCGACAAAGAAAAACAAATACGGGCGATTTTTGAGATGCAGGCCTTCGGTGAACTCGAGCGCCTGGTCACACAAAAGCTCTTGGACCTCGTCAAGAGAGCCGCCAAAGAGGAATTGGAAAGTGAAGCCTGGCTGCACTCGGTGGCGCAACTCAGCGGCCGAAGCTATGAAGCGACGCGAGTCAGCATCCTCGAGTTCCTGGACACGGATGCCTTCAACGTGTCCGTTGAGAACTGCGTTTCCTTCCTGGATCCGCTAATCGAATCCTGGGATATCGACCTCGCGACCTTTGGTATGGAAATCGTGTTAAATCGGAGACTTATTCCGAAGTACGCGAAAAAAATTGAGTTTGTCGAAAGGGAACCTGCTGAAGAAGAGCCCGGGCTCAAAAAATTCCTTCGGCAGCAGTCTGTGAGCGGTGATGCGACAGAGGAGGAAATCGAATTTCTAAAGAGGCTAAGATTCAACGGAAAGCACCCGACACCGCTTTATTATTATCGGGAATTGCAGAACCTCAGGGACCCGCTCCATTTTCGCGAGCGCTCGGTGGCTTCGATGGACAAACGCCGGGATGCTAATGACGTCGAGAAACAGGTGCAGCTTGATTCGAGAAAGATGGCAATCCAACGCTGGGCAAAAAGCAAAATCGACCCGCGCAAGAAAAGCAAATCCTAAAGTCGTCCCCAGTGCCATCGCGGCTGGGGCGGCGAGACATAAACCGAAGTAACGCCAAACCACAGATGGCTGAAGTGTCTCGACCTTGCGAATCCCTATTGGCCGCGTTCAGGCCGCGGATGAGAACAAGAGGGACCGTTCATGAGGCTCATGGACCTCGTACCGGCATGCGGCGAGAACTCTTGGAGCGTATAAACTAGTTTTCTCATCGTTTGATCTTTCGAGGAGCGCCTTCCTTCGGCGTGTGGTATACTTCCCTTGCGCTTAATACCGCGGTTGTGTTGTGCGGTCCCTCTGGTTCAATACTTGATCTGAGAAAACCCGCCCTCAGTCTCCTCCGTACGTTTTCAGCGTAATTCAAAAGAAGACTGGCTACGCAAGTCGCTATGCCCGCTCGGAAGCTCGCGCGTGCGCCGCGATTGCGCCAGCAAGAAAGCAAAATGCAAGATTTTTCCGATCTTCCGATTTCTCCTTATGTGAAGGCGCGGCTGTCGTCTGCTCATTTTTCGACACCGACTCCTGTTCAGGCCGCGGCGATTCCGCAAGCACTTGAAGGTAAAGATGTGCTTGCGACCGCGCAAACCGGGACCGGCAAGACCCTGGCGTTCCTTGTCCCGGTAGTAGAAAAGCTCCTCAGGCGAAGCACGCTGGGAATCACGGCGCTCGTGCTTGTCCCCACGCGCGAACTCGCGATGCAGATTGTGGAGCAGTACAACACCTTACGAGGCAACCGACTCTCACCGGCGGCTCTAGTAGTCGGCGGCTTATCCGAAACACAACAACTGAATGTCATCCGCAAGGGAGCCAGGCGTCGTCGTGGCCACTCCCGGACGGTTGGAAGACTTTCTCGACCGTAAACTCATTCATTTTCGCGAACTGCAAATGCTTGTGCTCGATGAGGCGGATCGCATGCTGGATATGGGATTTCTTCCCGCGATTCGCAGGATAGCAGCGGTCCTGCCCAAGGGGCGCCAAACAATGTGTTTTTCCGCCACGCTGGAAGGATCTGTGGCGCACGTCGTGAAGGACTACATGAGGAACCCGGTACGCCTCGCGTTCGGGTCCACACTGAAGCCCGCGGAAAATGTGAGGTTTCAGGCCTTCGAGGTTGCCGTCGACGGTAAACACGAAATGCTGCACCGCTTGCTCACCAAAGAGAGCGGCCGATGTCTCGTCTTCTCGCGCACCAAGCGCGGCGCGGAGCGAATTGCCAAGAGCCTGAATCGCGAGGGCCTGCATGCGGCAATGATCCATGGTGACCGCTCGCAATCGCAGCGCACAGCGGCGCTGACCGGATTTCAACAGGGACGCTACCGCGTCTTGGTGGCGACGGACCTCGCTTCGCGCGGAATTCACGTTCAGGATATCGCCCATGTCATCAACTATGATTTGCCCGAGGTGGCGGAGAACTTCATCCACCGGGTCGGACGCACCGCGCGTGCAGGCAGACACGGAGTGGCATCTACACTCTTTGTAAAGGAACAGCGATCGGAGCTATTCCAATTGGAGCGTACGCTCGGCATTCGGATGGAGAGGATGCGTGTGGATAGCGATCTGCTTGAAAATGGGAAGCGGATTTCAGGAACCATTGATCGCGTGCAATCAACGCCCCGGTCCAGAATGGTTCAACTTCCAGGGGAAGTCCTGCAGGCGCAGATGGAGAACTAACTCTACGCCACACTTGGACTGTGCACGGGTTTGTCCCTCGGGAGCGACTCTCTGGTCTTTAGACAGTATTCACAGATGGAGTTGCAGATGAAGAGAGAAACCTTGGAAAGAATAAACCGTCAGTCCAATAGAATGCCGCTGGAATCTGGCATGGGCCTAGTTCAGCAAAAGTATTTGGCACAGTTTTGGTACAGTCGAGGCACGCACGATGGATCGCAGTAGCAGTCGTGTTAGAAAGTGCTTTAGAATTAGTGCTGCACTTCATGTCGGGGCGTAGCGCAGCCTGGTAGCGCGCCTGCCTTGGGCGCAGGAGGTCCCCGGTTCAAATCCGGGCGCCCCGACCACTTAGTGATTGCTGGAGTCAGAGTGAAGAATCCATGGCCACAATCCTGGTTGTTGACGATCACCCTCCCAGCCTCCAGTTTCTTACCACTCCACTGGCTTAGAAAAGGCAGTGCTTTGCCTCCAGCTCAGGATTTTTTCATGACACGGTAGGCTGTTCCTCCGACTGTAGTGACGCCTGACGCCCGGAAACCGTGGACTCGCCAGCTGTCCAGATGCTACGCAGCTCTTGGGCGCGGTGCACGACACGGTCGATCAGATCCGCGGATACGAGCGGCTTGCCGGATTCGCGCGCCTTGGCGCTCTTGGGAGAGATTTCGAGGAGCTGGAGTTTTTCGAAAATGGGTTTCATGGCGCGTTCGGGGTTGCGGAAGAACTCTGTGCACCGCATGCGCGTGAAGACCCAGCCCATGCGCTCAAGGACAGACTGGCGGTCCATATCCTCGGCGAGCTTTTCTAGCGGGTGATACCGGTCACCGTCGCACTCGATGGCGAGCCGCTTGTCGTCACCTTCGACTACTAGATCGATTCGAAAAGCGCCCACCCTCCATTGCGAGGCCACCTGATAACCGGCGGCCATAAGACGCTTCATGACCTCACGTTCGAAGGTTGACTGGGCGCGCTTTTCTTTTTCTTCCAGTGCGTGCATGAGGCGGCTGGGGTCTTGCGCGTGCTCGATGAGCTGGCGGCGAAGATCGTCGACCTTGAGGTCGTTATGGGGGCTGAGAGAATGGACGATCCACATCTGATCGCGGGCGCGGCTCGCGGCTACATTGAAACGCTGTTTGAACAATTCCTGATCGCGGAGCGAAAGTGGTCCTCGCTGAGCGGTGTCGACGAGGGAGATAAAGATGACGTCGCGTTCGTCGCCTTGGAACTGCGCGGCGTTCCCGCAGAGGAGGCGGCGAAGCTCGTATCGGTCTGGTGAGATGTGTTTGCGAAGGAGACCATCGATTTCTATGGCCTGCTCGTCGCCGACCAGAGAGACGACACCGAAACTGAGCGGTTGACCTGCATCATTTTTCTTATACTCAGGCTGCTCAATGGCGGCGGCGACCAGCGAGGCCACTGTGAGAGCTTCCTGACGATTGACCCTTCCGTCGCGGCTGGAGCCGGAGACGCGATGGGCGATAGTGTGCGGGCGAAGACGGACGCGACTGGCGTCGCGCAGCGGCTTGATGCGCCAGTCATAGGAAATCATATTGCTGAATTGAATGATTTCCGGGACGCAGCGGAAATGCTCGACAAGGCAAGTCGTGCCGCCGAAGGACTGCCGCGCTAGGTCGTAGATAGAGATTTGACCGTCGTAGAGATCGGCGTTGGGGATGCCGGGGAGGTATTGGAAGATGAGGTTCTGGATGATGCCGAGATCCTGGCCGACGGCAGAGGGGCTGACCTGTTCGTGGTCACCGACGACCAGGACAGTCTTGCCGAGGTACAAGGCGACGAGGGCCATGACGTCGCTTTGGCTGGCTTCGTCGATAATGACGACATCAAAGCGAGTTATACGGGGATCAAAATTCTCGACCGCCCGCGATAGCGGCATGACCCAGACCGGAACCGCGCTGCGGCACTCGCTCATTTTCCGGGCAGCTTCCGCGCGCAGAAGAGCAACGCGAACGCCGTGGCCTTTGCCGATGCGGCGAATCGTGTCTAGCCAGCCGACGAGGGCTTGGCGCTGGCGGGGAGAAGTGCGGCGGGCCTGCGCGGACCACGCGCGCTTGTCGATGAGCTCAACGGTGACGCGGCGAAGTTGCTCCTGGAGTTTTTCGCTCTTGGTTTGGAGGGCCTCGAGTGAAACGCCGGCGCGGCGATCCAGTTCGTCATTGAGCTGGCGCCAGGTCCATGCAGACGCTGGGTCGCGGGGTGGTTCACCGCGGCCATGTACGCCTGTGCGGTTTCGAATCGCGCCGGCCCAGGCAGGGGCGGCGGTCTCCAGCTTGGCGAGCAGCGCGCGCCGAAGATCGAGATCGGCCTGACGGCTTTTTAGTTCTAGGAGACGCTCGTGGGCGTTCCGGTAACTGCTCGAGTCTTCGTTTTTCGCCGCTTCGAGGAGCCGAGCGATCACTTTCGACGATTTGGCAAGGCGAGCCACAAGTTTGAGCCCGTTTTTCAGATCGCGGAGTTCTTCATTCAACTGGAGCAACTTCAGCTTCTTGAAGCGGGAGTCCAGGATGGGGACAAGGGAATCGGTCACCGCTAGTCCGATCCGAACCAACTCGCCATCGGAGCCGACGACCGCGGGCTGCTCAGCAAGGAACTTCTCCCAGCGGAAGCCGAGATCTTCAAATTGCTGCTGGAGAGGAAGCCAGGTATGTTCGTGCCATCTCAGGCAATCTTCGATGGAATCGCAGAACTGCATCAGTGTCTTTTCGACTTCTTCCCCCATCTCATTTGAATTGGGAGTCCCGAGAGCGGCTACTTGGCGGTCCCAACGGGACGCAAGATCCCTGCGGAGGCTCTTGAGCCGGGAGAGTTGGCGCAGCGCATGAAAGTGTTCGGGAAGACGAGGGCGCGCGTTATTGACTCTCGTTTGTTCTATGAATTGGCTCCAAGACTTGTGAGTGAGAAGCGTGAAGGAGCCAAGTTTGCCGCCATTTTCGAGATGGCTCAGGATTTCGCCGGCGATGCGTTCTTGATCCTCGAGGGAAGGATCGCTAGAGATTTGCGGGCCGAACTTGACAAGCGATTCCTGAGTGTTTGCGGCCTCACGATGAACGCGGCGGACGAAGCCGACCAATTGGTCCCAGGGTTGACGATATATATCGCCGTACTTTCCTGCGTAAACCGCAGCTAGCTTCCATTTGTCCTTGCCCGAAAGAGGCTCGACAGCTTGCGCCAGATTGGCAGTGATGGTTTGCAATTCGTCCGCCGAAGCCTGAGCAGCTTGGGATTGCCAGAGATCGGATCGAAAATCCAGATCTTCCATGCCAAGACGATTCTGTTCGTTCACGGAAGCATCGAACTCTTCGGGGCCGGGGAGATCGTGGAGCTCCGGCAAATAACCGGAGAGTTCATTTTCGTCCTCGCGAGAGACGGAAGCGTTCGTGCGGTAAAGGTCAGCCAGTTCACTCGGGGAAAGCGGCAAAGGGGCCACGGCAGCGACTGGGCCGGGGATCCAGCTGCAAGTGTCCTTTTCCTGCGCCGCTTTGCGAGCGGCATCGGCGGGCGCCCAGGATTTTCCGGAGATAACGATGTCGCGGTATTCATCGGCGCGAGCTTCGGTGAGTTGGCTCCGAATTTCATCCTGCTTTTCCAGAAGATCAAGACGTTGGGCTTCCAATTTTTTCGCTCCCGTCTCGAGCAAGCCGGCGTCGGCACGGGACAATCGCTCGGCGATCGACCCAACAGCGCTTTCCAACTGCTTGCGGCTGTCTAAGTCGCTTTCGAGGACGCTGACACACAGTGGACGCAGCTCAGGGACAATGTGGTGCCGCACCATGCGCAAGGCTTTGGTTGTGTGACTCGTGACCAAAACGCTCTTGCCCTGCGCCAGCAAATGGCCGATCAGATTGCCGATGGTGTGGGTCTTTCCTGTTCCCGGAGGGCCTTGCACCAGAACTCCGCCATGTGCTTCCAGTTGCTTTGCAATTCGTATTTGTTCGGGGTTTGCGGGCTTGCTCAGAAGGACTTCGGCATCGGTTTGCTCGCTACTGTTCTCTGGCGGGCCTGTTTCTCCAGCATCAGGAATTGGGGATTCTTCTCCAACGATGTTCAGAAGAGACCAGGGCAAATCTTCACGGGTGCGGAGGTCCGCAAGGATTCCTTCGATTGCGGCCGAGAAGCCGAGCGTACGGGCACGCAGAAATACAACCGGATCGCGTCCGATGCGAGGATCAATCTGTTCGCTGTCGGGTGCACCATCTTCGATGAATTCTCCGCGCGGGGAGAGCTGCACGACCAAGCGTTTGAGGAATCCGGAAGCGGAGCCATTGAAGAGCGGATGAAACCCTTCTTGTTCCAATTCTTCACGGCAGCGCCCGATCGCCCGTCCGTCCACGTCCGCCATAGATTGGAACAAGGCGGAGTAAAGCTCGGCGGGATGGTCGGCTTCCGAGAGCGTGAATTCGGGTACCGAAGCGTTGAATTGCAGTTGCAGGCGCTGGAGGAGGATGGGATGGTAGATGCCGCCCTCAGGACGACGCCAGCTCAGGATGCCGTCCCCTAAAACAAGCTCGACGCGTTCAGCCTCACGATCGATGCGGCCGTACAGCGCATAAAGTGTTTCGAAGATCTTCATGGAAGCGCGAGCGGGCCTTTCACTATTTGCCCAATCATCGCGCAGGGCCTTCCAACGCTGAAACGCCACGGGTCTGGCCGAGTTGTCAGCGAACCTCGCGATGCGAGATTCGATATTTTCCTCCGGCTCGCGCCGGGATTCGAGGACGGAGCTATCACGTGAAGGGTCATCCCAGCCGGCTTCCAGCCATTCAGCAATCTCCAGGGGAGGCGTAGGAGGAAGAGTCAGGGATGGGCGTTGGGCCTTTAGAACGAAACTTCCGCTATGTGATTCGCCGTTCTGGCTCTCCGCGCCCGCGACTTTCGATGCCCCGGGTTTGTTTCCGCCTCGCTTAATCGAAGGATGGTCCGGGAGATCGTGCAGCCAGAGGTTCCAAAGCTGTTCGCGAATCTGCCGTTTGGCAGGATTGCGATGCTGGTTGAGTGCTTCGAGGTAGCGGAAGACGCGCGTGAGTTTGTCACGGGCGAACCGGAGTTTCTCGGCATCCATTGTTTAACTGCCCTTTGAGGACACGTGTAGAGGCTGGGGTTGGCTGGTGGAGCATTTAGAATATCAGGATTCAGCCGATATTCACAGCGCGCCCCAGAAGTAGAACACGGAACGCCCCGTTTTAGTTGCTCTGCAGCTGATGTGGCAAGGTTCAGCTTCGGAAACACGATGAAATCCTGCTCCCTCATCCGAAACCGGGAACGTGAGCCAGTCCGGCAGTGTACGAGTTCAAGAGGCTGTGAAAATATTCAGCTTGGAGGCGAAACCATTTGCAAAAACTGAGTGTCTAAGTATGATTGAGGACGCAAGGGCTGCTGGCTGAGCCTTACCCCTGTCCTGGGCCTGCCGATTCGGCAAATCTTCACTTCTCCAGCCCGCTGAAGACGGTGCCGAAAATTGGAGAATCCCTTCGAAAACCATGATCTGGGATCGTCGCCGACAAAAGAGAAATGTGTTGGATGAATTTGCTTTCATTCAAATCGAGCGTGATGACGGTGGAAGGGTGTTGAACGTTTCCGAAGGTGGCCTCAGTTTTGAGGCTTTCACTCCCGTTCCCCGGAACGGACCGGTGCACTTCTGGTTTTCATTCAATCTCCGGGAGCGAATCGAAGCGTTCGGTGAGCTTGCTTGGACTGATGCCACAAGAAAAGTTGGAGGTTTGAGGTTTCTCGGCCTCAGCCCGCAAGTGCGCGAACAAATTCGCACCTGGGCGAGGCTAACCTCCAAAGCTGAGAATCCGCATGGTGACCTCGCTTCTACGGTTGCGCCAACATTTGACGATCCTAGCAGGCAAGCGAGCAAGCCAGATGCTTCGATGACGTCTGTATCTGGTGGGCGGTTTTCGAACGCTATACGCTTGCATGGTGCATTCGCTTCTGAGAACCATGATTCCGCGGCCCAAGCGGTCGACGCGGTCCACACATCCGCCGAATCATTCGATGCCGCACATCTCGTTCCGCTGGAGCGTTTCCTTACCGCGACGCGGCGCCAATTTATTCTTGGTGTTCTGTTGGGGGTTCTGATTTCTAGCGTTGTGGCTATACCCGCATTCAAATACTCCAACAACCGCAAGCAAGTCCCTGCATCACAGGCAATGCCCGGATCAACAGCGGTCACAAACTCCGAGTCGCAAGCTGGTGCGCCAGGGACGACCTCCGTACCAGGGGCAGTGCATGCCGCCTTGACCGCCTCCACAACGGGGACAGCGCAGCGATCAGTGCAATTGGGACACGCTCCTGATAACCCCTTTGGACCCGCCCCTGCCCAACCTCGTCTCCGATCACCGCAGAGGTCCTCCGGAAACCAGTTGACGCAGACATCATCCCAACCCCGGCCGGATGATACAAAGAGCTCAAGAAAGATCTCCGCCACACCGCAACAACTGTGGTCCTCCGTTCAAGCAGGAAACGCTAAGGCGGCGTTGGCGCTTGCAGATCTCTACATACGGGGTGACGGCGTCCCCGTGAATTGTGACCAGGCACGCGTGTTATTGCTCGTAGCTTCGGAAAAACGCAACGCAGATGCTATTAAGAAATTGCGAGATTTGGACAAGAGCGGCTGTCCTGCACCGTGAAAGTCCTCATCCCTATTCTTGACTCAGGTACGCCCGAGGCTTCCTTTGTCCTTCGGCTTATTCATTTGGATCTGAAATCCTTTCTTGGGGGTCTCAGATCTCTCCGGAGGCTGGACGCTGCAAGCTGTATTCGCGCTTGCCTGGTTGGTATTTCCCCGGCCTATCAGCAGATTCCCGCCGCGGCCTCAATCCGCCAACTGTGCCCCTCCCGTCCGCCTTTCCCGATTCGCCGTTAAATCACCTGCCGTGCGCTGTGGCGGGACATTCTGATTGAGGCGGAAAAAGTTGTTCGGATCGTAATGCGTTTTGACAGCGACGAGGCGGTCCCAGCGTTCGCGGTACGCTTCGGGAACCCGTTCCTGCTCGTCGCCGCTCATGAAGTTGACGTAAACGCCTGGAGTCATAGAGGGCTGCAACTCGGAGAACAGGTTGCGCACCCATGTGATGTTCTTCGCATCCTCCGCTGGATCAGACCAATTCCCCAGCAGGTTCACGATGAATGGCGAGCTGCGATCACCAAATGCCGTTTCGTCCGGGCCCACGCGAGCCACAGCGCCGCCCAGGTAAGCGAGCTCGATCTGACTTGTAGGCGAGGGAATTTTGGCGAGCGCGTCAATCATGCAAGCGACGGTTTGATCGTTCAACGATTTGAAGTAGCCAGATTTGGTGTAATACCGCCGACCGTGAGGAAACTCCGTATCCGCCATGGTTTGCAGCGCAAGGAACGTGAGCGCACTCTTGGTGACGGCCACCGGATTGCAAATGCGAAGAAGGCGGTCCACGTGAGGACGGCCATCTTCCGGATTGCCGACCCACACCAAAGACTGGCTCGCCACTGGCCGCCCTCGAACACTGGCGGGAACGCTTTCCGTGTCCGGAGCGATTGTCAATGAGATTCCCCACCTCAAGTTGTCGGGAGCTTCCGGCATGAAGTCTCGCCAGTGCTGCAAGATGCGCGGAATATCATCACCGAGGCAAAGGCCCGCGCCGAACAAAACGGAAGTCACCGGGTGAAGCTTCACCTCAAACTCGGTTACCACTCCGAAGTTTCCACCTCCTCCGCGCAAAGCCCAAAACAGGTCTGGGTTTTCCGTCGCGCTTGCGTGAACTACCGACCCGTCTGCGACGATCAGGGTGAACCCTTCGACGTTGTCGCAGGATAGTCCGTACAAACGATTGAGCCAGCCGGTCCCGCCTCCGAGGACCAAGCCGGCAGCGCCGGTGTGCGAGACCACCCCGGATGGAAAAGCGAGACCCGCTGCCTGCGTGGCCGCGTCGATCGTGCCAAGAAGGCAGCCGCCGCTGAACCGGGCGCGGCGAGTGTTCTGGCCCACGCTCACGGAGCGCATGCGATTGAGATCGATGACCAGGCCGCCGTCACAGGTGCTGAACCCGGCGAGGCTATGGCCTCCGCAGCGAATTGCCGTGACAACGCCCGCCGCACCCGCGGCTCGGACAGCGGCTTGCACGTCCTCAACATCCGCGCACCTTGCAATCAAACCTGGAGTGCGAGTGACCAAGCCGTTCCAAATTCCGCGCGCGTTGGCAAATTCGCCGTCACCCGGGCGCAACAGTTCTCCTTTGAACTGTCGCCGGAGCGCGGAGTAAAGCTCTGCGATGGCTTTGGTCATGCGGACTCTTCTTCTTGCTTCTGGAAACGAACGCGGGATATTCTAGCCTGTGAAGGCAGAAAACGCGCCCCAAACAGATGCTGTGATTGGAGTTTGGGTTTTGGCCTGCGCATTCCACATCTCTTCAGTTCCGATTCTTAGGGGCAACCGGGAGCAAAGACTTGGAGGTCAAACTGTCAGGCGCCATCAACCGTGAGATTCTCTCCCCTGCGGCTTCCAACTTTCCCGTTGAATCCATTCGCAATGAATTCCCCGCACTGGGCCGGACGCCGGGATTCATCTTTTTCGACAATGCGGCGGGAGCGCAAGTTCCGAAGATCGCGCTGGACGCGGTCAACCGCCATCTCCTGGAATGCAATGTCCAGCGGGGAGGACGCTACGCGAAAAGCCGCGAAGTAGACGCGACGATCGCCCGCGCACGGCAGAGTGTCGCTGATCTTGTGAACGCGCGCGACTCCAGCGAAATTGCGTTCGGGATGAATGCGACCTCGTTCATTCGCTTGGTAAGCCTGGCGATCGGACAAACGCTCGGGAAGCGGAACGAAATTGTCGTTACCGACATGGACCATGAGGCCAACGTCGCCACGTGGCTGGCGCTAGAACGCGCAAAAATACTTTGGTGGAAGATGCGTGACGATGGAAATCTGCACGTCGAAGACTTGACTCCCCTACTTTCCGCGAGAACGCGGCTGGTGGCGTGCACGCTCGCTTCGAATGCGCTCGGTTCCATCGTGGATGTCGCGGCAGCCGCGAAAGCTGCACACGAAGCAGGCGCGGAAATTTTCCTCGACTCTGTGCACTACGGCCCTCACGGGCCAATCGACGTGCGGGCGTTCGATTGCGATTATCTGGTCTGCTCCGGCTACAAGATCTTTGCGCCGCACATGGGATTCTTGTGGGGACGCCGCGAACTACTCCAAAGGCTACCGACCTTCCGCGAAGATTTCATTCCCGATGAGCCACCTGGAAAAATTGAAGCGGGCACCTTTATTTACGAAAACGTAGCGGGAATGGATGCTGTCGTTTCCTATCTGGAAACTCTGGGTAAGGCCGCAAGAGAAAATGTAGGGCCGTATATTCCTGTTTCCAGGCGAGCCGATGTCGTGCGCGGGATGCAAAGGATACAGGCCTACGAAGAAACGCTTTCGTTGGAACTCTTGCGAGTGCTACGGGAGTGCGGTGCGACGATATACGGCCTAGCGGAAAAAGAGCAGATCCGTGAACGAGTGCCCACGCTATGCTTCAATTTGCAAAACCTGTCCCCGGCAAGCGTTACCGAAGCGCTGGCACGCGCCGGCATCGGCGTCCGCGACGGTCACATGTACGCGCCGCGGCTGATGAGGCGGCTCGGTCTGAGTGCGGACAGTGGGGCCGTCCGCGCTTCCCTGGTGCACTACAACACCGTGGATGAAATTCACCGCTTCGGAAACGCTCTGCTCGATCTGGCCAAGCATGCATAAATCTCCGGAGTCGGCCCACGCCCGGACGCCCCCGTCGCCCGGTCCTGGGTCTCCTGTTAACCCATCAGGGAGCAACGAACTAAGACGCAGGCTGAGCCAGCGGCAGCTCAGCATGCTGGCGATCGGTGGCGCCATCGGTGTGGGCCTGTTTCTTGGCAGCAGCGTCACCATCCGGCTGGCGGGCCCTGGTGTGATCATCTCCTACCTCATTGGTGCGGTCATCGCCATGATCGTCGCCTATTCGCTGGCAGAAATGGCTGTCGTTCATCCCGTGGCAGGTTCGTTCGGCGTCTATGCGCAAACCTATCTCAGCTCCTGGGCGGGCTTTTCTGTCCGCGCGACTTACGCACTGGTGCAGATCATTGCCATCGGAGCAGAAGTAACGGCCGTGGCGATTTATTTTGCATTTTGGTTTCCGGCGATCCCTCAGTGGGTGTGGGTGGTGGCCGTGTCGATTTGCCTTGTTGGCCTCAATACGCTGCAAGTAGGACGTTTCGGCGAGTTTGAATACTGGTTTGCATTAATCAAAGTTTTGGCAATTATTGTCTTCATTCTTCTGGGGCTGGCTCTGATTTTCGGCTTGGGGCCGTCGCCAGCCATCGGCCTCTCAAATCTGACCGCCTTCGGCGGCTTTCTTCCCTTCGGATGGAAGGGCGTCTGGCTGGCCCTCACTCTTGTGATTACGAGCTACATGGGCGTGGAAGTGATTGCCGTTACTGCGGGCGAGGCCAAGCGCCCCGAAGAATCCATACCCCGCGCCATGCGCAGCATCGTTTTCCGGCTCGTGGTTTTCTACGTTCTCGCCGTCGCAATCATGCTGACGATGACGCCCTGGAATCAGCCCGGAACAGGTATAACCGGCAGCCCTTTCGTTCGCGCTCTTTCCTCCGTCGGCATTCGATACGCAGCCAGTCTCATGAACCTGGTGGTGATCACTGCCGCGCTCTCCAGTGCCAACACGAATCTCTACCTTACTACGCGCATGCTTTACTCCCTGGCGCGGGGACGGTACGCGCCTGGCTGGCTCGGACATCTCAGCACTAACGGGGTTCCGCGTCGAGCCCTGGCCGTTTCCACGGGAGGCATGATCGCCGCGATTCTGCTTGCGATTTTTACTCCCAGCCGCGCCTTCTTGATGCTCTACGGCGTGGCGGTTGCCGGAATGTTTTTCGTCTGGATCGTCATCCTGCTGACGCACCTCGCTTTTCGGCGGGCTCTTGGACCTGAGCGTGTTGCACAGCTTCCCATGCGCTTGCACTTTTTCCCTTATTCGACC